>JGI12635J15846_10005754_pt1 | contig 10686 bp, 10 predicted proteins | sample BlaSpr_A8_OM2_M2_FD_15846 | JGI IMG/M metagenome (IMG submission 15846) | reverse complement strand
CAGCCACTCATCCGCTAGCTCGATGTTTTCTTTCCAGCGATAGATCGATCCGATTTTCGGAACGATGTTCACGCATGCTGCCAGGCGGCGCTCGACGAGAGCGCGGGCGATGCGTTGTGCTTCTTCGCGCGATCCGGCGGTGGTTAGGACGAGTCTGTTTCCAGTCATATAATTCAGCCTTCAGCTGTCAGCTATCAGCTTTCAGCTTACGGCATCCAAGTCCGCGGAGAGGTTACGAATTATGGCTACCCAAATCAAGTTCGGTACTTCGGGATGGCGCGCGGTTATGGCGGAGGAGTTTACGTTCGCAAATGTGCGGCGCGCGGTCAACGGAATCGCACGGCATGTGGCGTCGCGGAAGCCATCGGGGGCGCGAGTGATTGTTGGACGCGATCCGCGATTTCTGGGGGAGACATTTTGCTCCATGGCGGTTGAAATTCTAAGTGCCCACGGCATCACGCCCCTGCTCATCGCCGAGCCTGCGCCCACGCCCACGATCGCTTACGCTGTTATGCACGAACACGCTGACGGGGCAATCAACTTCACCGCATCGCATAATCCGCCGGAGTATAACGGCATCAAGTTTTCGACGCCTGATGGCGCTCCCGCGCTCCCCGAGGTAACGAAGCACATCGAAGCCGAAATTGTGGCATTTGACTTCGGGGCAGATTTTCCGAAGTCAACAGCGAAGGACGTAAAATCCCAATCGCTTGAGCCACGCAGAATGTATCTCGATAGGCTGCGTGAAGTCATCGACCTCCCCGCAATCCAGAAAGCGAAGCTTCGAGTCGTTTTTGACCCGCTATGGGGAGCGGCTCGTGGTTATCCCGATGCGCTGTTAAAAGAAGCCGGGGTAGAGGTCGCAACCGTCCACGACTACCGCGATGTGCTCTTCGGCGGACACGCTCCGGAGCCCGACGATCACCTGCTCGAAGACTTACGCAACAAAATGCGCGCCACCAAAGCCCATATCGGGATCGCCACCGACGGCGACGCCGATCGTTTTGGAATCGTCGATGAGGACGGCACATTCTTTCAGCCGAACTACATCATTGCACTGCTATTTGATTATCTGGTCGAAAGCAGGGGATGGAAAAATGGCGTCGGCAAGTCTGTTGCGACCACGAACTTGGTGAATGCTCTCGCTAAGCATCACGGCGTAGAGCTGCATGAGACGCCCGTGGGCTTCAAGTACATCGGCGAACTGATCATGGAGGACAAGATTGCGATCGGCGGCGAAGAGAGCGCGGGACTTTCGATCCGCCATCATGTTCCTGAGAAAGACGGCATTCTCGCAGGGTTGCTCTGCTGCGAGATGGTGGCTCGCCGGGGCAAGGCTCTGGGGCAGCAATTGCGCGAGCTATTTGGCAAAGTTGGTTCCTTCTATCCAGAAAGGGACAACTTTCGCTTGACCGAAGAGGTGAAAGCGAAGTTCACTAAGAAGTTAACACTCGAACCTAAAGACTTCTCTGGCCGGAAGGTAAAGGAAGTAGTGCGAACCGACGGCCTCAAACTCATCTTGGATGATGGCTCATGGGTTTGCTATCGCCTTTCGGGAACGGAGCCGGTGGTTCGTGTGTACTCCGAGGCAAGCAGCAAAGAGGGATTAGAGAGACTTAGCGCGGCAGCCAAGCAATGGATATTCGAATAACGGGCCTTCCTAAAATACGAGTCCTACCGAAGCACGTGGGCCAGGTCCCGCATGCTGCGCCCCGTTTTCGAGCGGAAGCAATGGCAGAGAGGGCGATCCAAAAAATCCGTCCCGGATTGATTTGGATATTTGGCTTGCGGCGCCGTCTCGCGACAATTGCGGTACTGGGTCTAACGGTTTGGCTATTTGTCCATGTAACGTTCGGCGCCAACGGGATGATGGTTTACCGGGCCAAGCGTGCAGAAGTCCTCAATCTACAAAAGGAAATTGATTCCTTGCAAAGAGAAAACGACCGCTACAGCAAGCAGATTAACGATCTGAAGACCGATCCTAAGACAATTGAGAAAGAAGCTCGCGAACAGTTGCATTATGCCCGCCCTGGCGAGGTCGTCTACGTGGCTCCGGCTCCGGTGAATGCGGAGCCCTCCCCGACCAATTCCGCGCAAAAGTAAAGCCCTGCCGGTGACACTCTGCCCCTCGATTTCGTGGTATATTTCCGGGGTTATTTCCAAGACGATGAGGCCCGAACATCGTCCCAGTGAAGTTGAAAGACGGTGCTGATTGTCAAGCCTGTCTGCCCTAAAACGCTGATCAAAACATGCGGCTGCGGCCGCCGAATAGGATAGGAGAAGTCCCGTATGAAAAAACTATTGCTTTCATGTGTTGCACTCTCGTGTTCGTGTCTCATGATCGTTGGGGTTTCAGCCGCCGGCGACAAGATCACCGTGAACGGATGGGTGGCCGATTCGAAGTGTGGGGCGAAAGGCGCCATGGCTGGCCAGGAAGCGTGCACCAAGAAGTGCCTTGCGGCAGGAGCGAAAATGGTTGTGGTTACCGATGGCGACCAGAAAGTCTTAACTGTTGATAATCCGGACGCCTTGACCGGGCACGAAGGACACCACGTTGCTGTCACTGGCGAAGTGACTGGCGATTCCATTCACGTTGAGAGCGCGAAGATGGTAAAGGCTCCCGCAATGAAGGGCGACGACAAGATGCAGATGCAGTAATTTGAATTCCGCGCGGTGGAAGGATGGGCGGCCTGAGACGTAAGATGGCCGCCTTTTTCTTTAGAGCATCTTGGTAGAGACGCAGGTCGCTGCGTCTTTTCAATTACCGGACGACGTTCTCGACCGGCGAGCTCGCGGTTGCGTAAAGTTTCTTTTCCATACGGCCGGCAAGATACGCGTGACGTCCGGCTAAAACCGCATGCTTCATTGCTTCCGCCATTAACGCCGGCTGCTGGGCAGCGGCGATGCCGGTATTCATGAGCACCGCGTCAACACCCAGTTCCATGGCGATCGCGGCGTCAGATGCAGTTCCAACCCCCGCATCCAGGATTAGCGGAACTCCAGTGATCATTTCCCGCAAAATGCGGATATTCGCCGCGTTCTGAATGCCAAGTCCGCTGCCGATGGGCGCGCCCAAGGGCATGACCGCACTGGCTCCTGCATCCACGAGCCGTTTCGCAAAAACAATGTCATCAGATGTATAGGGGAGAACGGTGAAGCCTTCCTTTACCAAAATGCGAGTAGCTTCCAGGGTCGCTTGAACGTCCGGATAGAGCGTGGCCTGATCGCCGATCACTTCGATCTTGACCCAGTCAGATATACCGACTTCACGCCCCAGACGCGCGGTGCGGATGGCCTCGTCGGCGGTGTAGCAACCGGCTGTGTTGGGCAACAAAAAATACTTCTTTGGATCGATGAAGTCAAGCAGAGACTCTTTGCTTCGATCAAGATTAACGCGGCGCACGGCTACGGTAACCATCTCCGCTCCGCTAGCTTCGAGTGCTCGCGCCGTCTCCTGAAACGATCGATATTTCCCCGTCCCAACAATGAGGCGGGAATGAAACTGGCGTCCTGCAATAATTAGTGGATCTGACATGTTGCTATTGTAATGAAAACGGCCGAGCAGAATCTTACGGCGATTTTATGCTGGAACTTCGATGCGCTTTGCAGGCTTGCCCATTGCGCGCTGCCGGGCCCACCACCAATTCCCGGAAGCAATGACGGCTGTAATGGACATAAGCAAAGCCTCCCGAAGACTTAATCGGCTGAGCAGAGCCATGCAGATTGCAATTCCGGCTATGGCAATTGCACGCCCAAAAGGTAAACGAAGAGCTTGAGCATCGGGATGGATTTTCCGCAACTGGATGAGTGACGCACATATCGCGCCATAGTAGAGCGCCATCGATCCGGCTGAAACTGCTGCTACCCACAGAAAAGTGCCAGTTAATGCCAGCAACCAAACCAGCAAGGCGTATATGCAAATCGCAATTGCAGGAGTGTGATGCCGGGCATTTAAGCGGCTCAGGGAATAAGGGAAGTCGCCGTGAGAAGAAAGAGCGTAAACCACACGCGGCGCACTCAAAATAGTACCGACGATATACCCGTAACTTGAAATCATAACTGCAACCGCTACCAAAATGGCTCCGCCGTTACCGATCAATTTAATCGCGACTTCGACTAACGGCCGGTCGGTAGCGGCTGTGCCGATTGCTGCCACGGTGACGAGCTGAACCAGCGTGAACACCGCCGCGCAAACCATGAGTCCCGTTCCGAGCGCGAATGGGACGGTTCGTCTTGGATCCCCCACTTCTCCCAAGGGCGCGAGCGAATCTTCGTATCCGCCGTAGACAAACAGCAGTAGTAACAGTGCGCTCAACCACGGGTTCCATCCGGGACTCACGATTTCGTATAGGTGGACGATCTGGATCTGGTGTCCAAAGCGAAACATTCCGAAAATAATCAAAAAAGCTAAAGGCAGGATTTTCGCCACCGTGAACAGGTTGGCAAAGTTTGTACCGTTGCGCACTCCAAAATAATTTGCTATGGAAGGTATGGCGATCAGGGCGGTGATTGCCAGTGCGCGAGTCCAGCCGTGTCCTGCGGAAGGCAGGAAGCTGGCGAGATATCCAACGAAAAGGTTTGTGCCCGCAGCCGCACCGCTGACCAGAGACAGTAGCCAGAACCAACCAACCTGTATACCGAAGAACCGGCCAAACGCGGTACGAACATAGAGATAAGGTCCGCCGGGCTCGGTGAATTGGGAAGCTACTTCGGTCATCGCGGCGGCGATAATCCCCATGACTACAGCCGCGAGCAGCATCGCAAAGGGACTGGCGCGCCCAAGCACTCGGGTTAATTCTCCCGGGACGCCAAATATGCCGCTGCCGATAACGCCATTAATCACCAGGCCAGTCATTGCCCAGCGACCGATTGTTCGAATAAACGTCATCGCACAGAGATGCCTATTCCGCTGGAGTGTAGCAGAACTTCAAGGGGACAGTGCCGTTTTCTGGATTTGTGATGGAAGCTGCCTGCTGGTGCGCTTGCCTGAGTGAGGATCCCAGAGTGGGGCAGGTTAGCGCTTTGCTGGCCGAAGTCAGATCTTGGTAGAGCTAGATAAACATCTCATCCTGCGTGGCACCGTTGCCGTTTCGCCGGCGCCGCTTGCTTCCGAAGAAAACTTCGAAACCGGTGCTGACTCCGCGAACCACGCCTGAGATATGCCGAACCGGGGAAACCACGGTTTTCTTGACCAGTTCTCCGGTCTCCTCGATTTTGTCCATAGTGCGGTTTACCATTTCGTCCGCTCTGATTACCTGCAAGCGTGTGCGATCGACAATGTCTGTCAGGGTGGCATCGATTCGCACTGCTTGAGCGCGAACGATTGCGGTCGTGCTTTTGATGTCGTCGGTGACTGCCTCGACCTTGGGCTTCAACTCAAGCAACATTGCGTGAGCCGTGCCCACAGCTGGCAAGACCGTATCCTTTACTTGAGTAGTGAGAGCGGTCACCTTGGGAAGGAGACCGCCTTGAACTTCCGTGGCCAGCGCTTCGACTTTCGCTCCTACTTTGCGGACAGCGAGATACATCGCCACCAAAATCATAGCCTGCAGAACCACGGCCGCTGCTATAGCGATAAAAATTGCCGAATCCATAGTCATTTGCGTCGCCTTCTCCCGCTGTTCAAGTAGAGCAGGTTTCGCCTACTTACAGGTTCTTTGACCCATCGTCAGCGGTGGCGGTGGTGGTTTGGCGATAGGCCTGTTTACCGGCTTCGACCGCCGAGCGCACTTGTTCCTTTTGCTGATTCAGGACATCCTTGCCCCTGTCGACCCATTCCGAAGCCTGTTCGCGGGCATCGCGAGCGCGCTTACGGACAAATTCCTTACCCTCATCGGCCTTCGAAAGCAGAACTTCACGTGTCTCGCTTCCGGATTGCGGTGCGAACAGAACGCCCACGACCGCTCCGATACCGAGTCCTACTAAGAACGATGCAATGCCATTTCCATCTCTTTGCGACATAAAACCTCCGCCAAACGCCTCAATTGACTTCTCTTCGATGCTACCATTGGGGTTCGCGAAACACAATTTATCGGGGCCCGGCGCGGGTGGGGCAGTTTCGAGTTCCGCAGGTTCGCTTCAGCATCCCGGCTGTGGCATGATGTCCCGATGACACCAACAGTCAAGAATGTCCTTGCAGCAGTGTTTTGGTTCGTTCTGGGTCACCTTAGTTGCGCTGTCATGCATCACTGGCACGACATTATGGGGAGATAGGCTCTATCGGAACTGTCATTCCGAAGCGCTGTGCCACCGCGCGAGGAATCTGCTGGGTTACGGCAAAAAGCAGATTCCTCGCCGATAGGGCTGGCTCGGAATGACAAGAAACTAATTGTTGGTTGCGACCGCAACCCAAAAGCCGATTCCTACAACTGCGCGCACACTGCCTTTGTCTCCGTATATAGCTCCAATGCGTCGTGTCCCATTTCGCGGCCCCAACCTGATTGCTTGTAACCACCGAAGGGAAGCGCGGCGTCAAATACGTTATAACAATTGATCCAAACAGTCCCAGCGCGAAGCTTCGCGGCTGTGCGATGGGCTTTGCTGATGTCGCGAGTCCAGACTGCGGCGGCGAGGCCGTAGATGGAATTATTCGCGGACGGCAGAACCTCCTCGGGATCGCTGAACGGAATGGCAGTTACAACGGGCCCGAATATTTCCTCTTTTACTATCTTCATGTCGGGCTTGGTGTCGATGAGGACAGTCGGCTCGACGAAATATCCAGCGCCGCTCTTCTTCTTTCCTCCCGCGACTGCTTTTGCGCCTTCGTTCATGCCCGACTCGAGATAACCGCAGACACGGTCCAACTGTTCTTGCGAAACCAATGGACCCATGTTCGTGGAGGCGTCAAAGCCGGGGCCGACCCGAAATTCCCGCGCGACTTTCGCAACGCCTTCGACGACTTCGTCAAAGACGCTCTTATGGACGAACAGGCGGGAACCAGCGCAACAACACTGGCCCTGATTAAAGAAGATTCCGCTTGCACTTCCGGGGATGGCGGCTTTCAAATCGGCGTCTGGGAAAATGATGTTGGGAGACTTTCCACCCAACTCCAGAGAAACTTTCTTCAAATTTTCGGCAGCAGCCTGCAAGATCAGCTTACCGACTTCCGTGGATCCAGTGAACGCAATTTTGTCGACATCGGGATGCGCAGCAAGGGCAGCGCCAGCGGTTTCTCCGAAGCCTGGGACGATGTTTAGAACTCCATCCGGGAATCCAGCTTCCATGGCAAGTTCGCCAAGACGCAACGCGCTGAGAGGAGTTTGTTCAGCCGGTTTCAACACGACGGTGCAGCCGACGGCGAGAGCAGGAGCCAGCTTCCACGCCGCCATTAGAAGAGGAAAATTCCAGGGGATGATTTGTCCAACCACGCCCACAGGTTCGCGCAATGTATAGGCCAGGTACTTTCCCCCAGCCGAGATGGGAATCGTATTGCCTTCTACCTTGGTAGACCATCCCGCCATGTAGCGGAAAATATCGACTGCTAAGGGAACGTCCGCGGCGCGGGCAACGGTTAGGGGCTTGCCATTATCGAGGGTTTCGAGCTGCGCAAATTCTTCAAGATGCGCCTCGATCAGGTCCGCCAACTTCCACAAGAGGCGCCCTCGCTTTGAGGCCGACATGTCGGGCCATTTCCCGCCTTCAAATGCCTTTCTGGCGGCCTTCACCGCTTGCTCGATGTCGGCGCGGTCCCCCTCGGCTACTTTGGCGAGAACTTCGCCCGTGGCCGGATTGTATGTGTCGAATGTTTTTCCTGAAACCGAATCGACCCACTTGCCGTCGATCAGCATTTTCCGAGGTTTACTGAGGAATTCAGAAACGCCTTTGTGAAGTTCGGACGATACCAGAGTGGTTGCCATGCGGTGCTCCTTTATGGCGCGTGCGGATCGTTTCCCGTAGAGGTGCGGAGCCAATATTAGCAAAATCCCAAGAGATAGGTAAGCGGGGCGCGGGACACCCCCCTCACAATCTCGGCTGTTGAGTGGTAATCTCTGCAATGTCTGAGAGGCACACATGGCTGCGCGGCTGATCGACGGTCTGGCGACTACTGACGAACTCGCGGAATTGTTTTCGGACGAATCGGTGCTTCAGGCCATGCTTGATTTCGAAGTAGCTCTGGCGCGGACTGAAGCGGGTGTCGGAATCTTGCCGCAAGCAGCCGCCGAAAAAATTGCGGCCGCGGCCAAGTCTCATCTCTTCGACGCTGCGGCTATGTCGCACGACGCATTGCGCGCAGGAACCCCGGGCATTCCCCTGGTCAAAGCACTCACTGAACGTGTTCGCGCCTCGGATCCTGCCGCTGCTGGGTTTGTGCATTGGGGAGCAACCAGTCAGGACGTCGCCGACACAGCTTTGGTCATTCTGCTCAAAAGAGCGCAATCCATCTTCGAACGAGATCTAGCGCGTCTGGAAAAAGCATTGCGAAGCCTAGCTGAGAAGCATGCAAACACGTTGATGCTCGGGCGAACGCTGATGCAGGCTGCTCCTCCCATCACATTCGGACTAAAAGTTGCAGGATCGCTGGGATCGATTCAGCGAACTCATCACCGCCTGAATGCGAGCTTCTCAGACGCTCTCATAGTTCAATTTGGAGGAGCGAGCGGAACCCTGGCCTCTCTTGGAGATCAGGGCATCGTCGTCGGACAGGCACTTGCACGCGAACTTGGTCTGGTTTACCCGGACGCGCCCTGGCACACTCATCGAGACCGCCTGGCGGCGATGCTGTGCGATTGCGCCGTCCTCACTGGCTCTCTCGGCAAGATGGCGCGGGACATCAGCTTGCTGATGCAAAGTGAAATTGGAGAAGTATCCGAATCCCAAGAACACGGTCGCGGCGGTTCCTCTACGATGTCGCACAAACACAATCCGATTGGGTGTTCGCTGACACTGGCCGCTGCTTATCGTGTCCCGGGGCTGGTTGCGACCTTTCTTTCTGGTATGACTCAAGAACACGAACGCGGAACCGGCGGATGGCAGGCGGAATGGCCTACTCTGGCTGCATTGATTCAAAGTACGGGGCTCGCCATCGCTTCCATGGCGGAAGTCGCTGAAGGACTGTCAGTAAACCCCGCGAAAATGCGGGCAAACATCGAAGTCACTCACGGCACGATTTTCGCCGAGAAAGCAATGATGGTGCTCGGGCAAAAGCTGGGCCGGGATACTGCGCACAAGTTGTTGGAACAGGCTACTCGCAAGAGCATTGCTGAGAATCGTCGTCTTTCCGAGGTGCTTGCTGAAATACCTGAGATCGCGGCGCGTCTCGATGCCGAGACACTGCGGAATCTCGAGGACCCGGAAAAATATCTCGGCGTCGCTGATGAGTTTCGGAAACGATTGCTGTCGACGTCGAAGCCGGGGAATTCCAAGCGCGAAGCTTCCAAAAATGAAGGGAAATAAAAAGCCATGCCATTCGCAAATGTTGGCGGCAACCGCGTGTTCTATCGCCTGGAGGGGAAGCAAGACGCGCCCGTGATTATTCTGTCGCACTCCATCGGAACGGATCACGGAATGTGGGCGCAGCAGGCCGATAGTCTTCTGCCATATTTCCAGGTCCTGCGTTATGACATTCGAGGACACGGAGCATCCGACGTTCCCTGCGGAGACTACTCGATTGAGCAATTAGGTCAGGACGTAACCGGCCTCGCGGATTTTCTTGGCATCCAGAAATTTTCCTTTTGCGGCATTTCGCTTGCAGGCGCGATTGGGCAATGGCTGGCGATCCATGGCCCAGATCGCTTGACTGCAATCATTCTCGCCAACACGTCGCCGCAGTTCGGGCCTCGGGCTAATTGGGATGCGCGCCGAAAGGCGGTCCTCGAAAACGGGATGGCGGCAATTGTTGAGATAGCGATGCAGCGGTTTTGTTCTGCTGAAACTCTGTCGCGAGGCGACGCCCATGCCAGCTCCGTGAAGTCTTTGTTGCTGGGAACTGATCCGGCCGGCTACGCAGGATGTTGTGCCGCACTTAGAGATTTCGATAGCAGGGAACTGCTCGGTAGAATTCGGAGTCCGACTCTCTTAATCGTTGGAGACCGCGATGTGTCGACTCCATGGGAGGGCAACGGAGAAATATTGGCTCGTGAAATTCGCGGAGTTCGGGTAGTCCGTTTGCCGGCGGCGCATTTATCCAATTTAGAGAAGCCGCGATCGTTTACGGCAGCGCTGTTAGATTTTCTTCGTCCGCAGACTGCCTCTTCGGATCCGCTGGAAGCAGGATTTGCTGTCCGCAGAGAAGTTCTAGGGGACGCGCACGTGGATCATGCAATTGGGGCAACTACTGATCTAACTCGGGATTTCCAGGAGCTCATCACGAGGTATGCGTGGGGGACGGTGTGGGCTCGTCCCGGCCTCGATCAGAGAACTCGCCGGCTGCTGACGTTGGCAATTACAGCAGCTCTCGGTCGGTGGGAGGAATTCAGTCTGCACCTCCGCGCAGGTTTCGCGCACGAACTGGAGCCCTGCGATGTGAAGGAAGTCTTGCTGCACACCGCAATATACGCGGGAGTTCCGGCGGCTAATACGGGGTTCCACATCGCAAGCGAAGAGATAAAAAAGTTGAAGGTGAATTAACAGGTTTCGGAAAACTTGAGTAAGGTTTGACCGGGAAGGGCACGGCTTTCAGCCGTGCCCTTCCCGATTCGCTCTGCATTCTAAGATTAACTTGCAGCCTTCTCCGGGACCTTCGCGCCC
>JGI12635J15846_10005752_pt1 | contig 10688 bp, 9 predicted proteins | sample BlaSpr_A8_OM2_M2_FD_15846 | JGI IMG/M metagenome (IMG submission 15846) | reverse complement strand
CATGGCCACACCTTCTTTCATCTACCGCCGCGCCGCACGACCCGTGGACAGATCCCCTCCACTATGCAGCTCGGCGAGTCCGCCGTCATCGCCGCGGCCACTGGCGTTCCGGTCGTCGCCGATTTCCGCACGATGGACCTCGCGCTCGGCGGCGAGGGCGCTCCGCTCGCACCGCTCGCACACCTGTGGCTGTTTGCGCACCCCAAACTCGGCCGCATCGTGCAGAACATCGGCGGCATCGCCAACGCGACTTACCTTCCGCCGCGCGCGGATTTGCGCGACCCGAACCTGATCGCGTTCGACACTGGCCCCGGCAACGGAATCCTCGACGCGCTCGCATCGCGAATCTCCGGCGGACGCCTACGGATGGATCGCGACGGACGCCTCGCAGCGCACGGCCACGTCAACGACTCGCTGCTCGCCAAGCTGATGCGACATCCTTATTTCCGTCGCCGCCCGCCGAAGTCAACCGGTCGCGAGGAGTTCGGCCCGCATCTACTCGATCGCATCATCGCCGACGCGCGGCGCATGAATATCGTTGACCACGATCTGGTCGCGACCGTCACCGCCCTCACCGCGCGCTCGATCGCCGCCGCCTGCCGCCAATTCATCCTCCCGCGCGGACCGGTCGATCAGTTGATCGTCACCGGCGGCGGCGCGCAGAATCCCAACATGATGAAAATGATCGCGGCCGATCTTCCCGAGGTCGAAGTGCTCACCGCGGCGGACGTCGGCGTCAACGGCGACGCGCTCGAAGCCGTCGCGTTCGCCATCCTGGGCTACCAGATGCTGCGCGGCCGCCAGGGCAACATCCCCAGCGTCACCGGCGCGCGCGCCCCCGCCATCCTCGGCAAACTCACGCTCCCGCCGGCGCCGCGCGCATGATCGCCTTCGAACGCAACGGCTTGCAGTTCGATTTCCGCGCCACCGGGATCGCAATTCACCGCGGCCATGTTCTCCTCGTCCGCATGGAGCAGTACCCCTTCTGGTTCCTCCCCGGTGGCCATGTCGAAATCGGCGAGCTCGCCGACGCCGCGATGGTCCGGGAGATGCGCGAGGAAACCGGCCTGACCGTGGTAATCGATCGCCTGGTCTGGGTCGCCGAGAACTTCTACACCCTCGACGGCAAACCCCATCATGAGCTCGGCTTCTTCTATCTGGTGACGCCGCCGGCCGAGGCCCCTCAGCTTGATCTCGAGAAGGAATTTTACGGCAAGGAAGAAAACGGCACTCCGCTAATCTTCCGATGGCACCGCCTCGACGCACTCGCGAACTTGAATCTCTTCCCGGCCTTCATAAAAACCGGTCTGAGTGCATTACCCACTTCGATTACTCACATCGTCCAGAAAAATACGAACTGACTAATCGATCCGAGCGACAGGCATCGCGAACGAGTCAAACAACCTAACCCCTAACACCTTCCCGAGCGGGAAGGGGAACCGCAAGTCGAGAGCGAAAGGTCGTCCTCGACATTTCGCGATTTCTTAATCACTGGGTGCAGGGCTCAGCCCTGCCGAAGGAAGCGTGAAACCCACCGCGGGTTTCACATTCAATCGAGTCTCCCCTTGATCCTCGTCACGCACTCCTCTTATCCTCCGGCGCCGCGATTCCGGCCTTCGCCGCCGATTCGACCACCGCCGATCGAAAGATCCCATGCGCCATCGTCGATTCCTCGCGATCCGCCCGCGCCGCATACACTCTCATCCTTACCTCGTGCGCCGACTTGTCGTCCGGCGCCGCCGCCACCGCCCAATCCGCCAGATGACACGCGAGCACGACTTCGCCCGCCGCGAGTTTTTCATTCGCCCGCGCGATCACCGGCGCGACTCCGCCCGCCAGCGCCGCGATTTCCCGCGCCCGCTCGGCGTCGGTCGCCGGTTTCAGATTCGACGGCGTGCCGTCGTACCATCCGCCTTCCAGCCGCCAGATATTACGCACGATAAACTCGGGCTCGTCGTAAACCGCCTGCAGCCACGGCTTCTCCGCTAGATTCGCCGGCGGCTTGACCGTGTGAATTACTTCGTCGAGCGGCGCGCCCGCATTCATCATAGCGATCGTCTGATCGTACAAACTTTGCAGATAGTTCGCGGTGTCGTTCAGCACCTGCCGCACGCGAATCGCGCCGAACACCGGGTAGCCATGCCCCGGCACCAGCACTTCCGCCCCCAGCCGCGCCATCACGCGCAGCGCCTCGGCCCATTCACGCGCATAGCGCTGCGCCTTCTGCGGATTGCCCGCGTTGGGCGCGGCCCAGATGATCAAATCGCCGGTGCACAGCAATTTGCGCTGCGGGATATACACCCAGCAATGGTCGTCGGTTTCGCCGCGCGCATGATGGCATTCGAACTTGTCGTCGCCCGCAACTACATTGAACTGACTATCGAAGTAAGTATCCGGATATACATACTCAGTTGGCCACGCCGCCGGCCGGTTGAACTGCCGGCTATTGACTACTGTGTTATAGCCACCGGTGCGCTTGTAGCGATCGAACCGCGCAGCGACTGCGCGATGCCCCACGACGCGCGGCCGCGCGACCTTGTTCTTCTGCGCGTCCGCAACGATCGCCGGCATCCCGCACGCGTGATCGACATGCCCATGCGTGTAGATCGCCGTGTTCACCCGATCCGGCGAGAACTGCCGAATCAGCTTCACCGTCGCGTCCTGGTTGAAGTAGCCGCCCGTGTCGATCAGCACCAGACCCTCGCGGGTCTTAGCGGCGGTCACGTTGGCGAACCAGCGGTAGAACATCACGCCGTCGGCAACTTCCTCATACTCACCAGTCGGCAGCAGCGGATGAAACTGTCGAGTAGTAATCGCGCCGGTGAAAATCTTCTCTGACTGATCTCGAATCACGCCCATAGTTTTCAACTCTGCTCAAGTTTCTCGATCGAGTGCAGTTCCCTGATATGCCGAATCTTCTCGTGCTCGACCCACGTATAGCGCCGATGCTGATCGATCAGACGCGCCTCGATTCCCGCTACCCGCGCACCTTCGACGTCGATCGAATAAATATCACCGGTAAATTTCACTTCGTCGGGAGTGGCGCCGAGGCGCTCGAGCGCGATCTGAAAAATCCGCGGGTCAGGCTTCGCGACGCCGACGATATGCGAATCGATTATCACGTCGAAGTACGGCGCCAGTCCGAATCGCTTTGCGTCGGCTTCTACCTGACCCTCAGCATTCGACACGATCGCGAGTTTGTAGCCCGCCGACTTGAACGCCTCCAGCGCCTCGAACGTGCCCGGCTGCACGACGCGCCAGAGCGTAGCCTCGCGATGTATCGCGCCGAACCTCGCCGCGCATTCGCGAAATTCCTCTTCCGGAATTCCCGCCGCCGTCATCCAGCCGCGAAAAAAATGTTCGTACGCCGCCGCGGTTGCCTGGCTGTTCCCCGCGCTCATCAGATGTCGATCGATCGCCGCGCGCCCTGCATATTCCGCATGCTCGAGCGCGAGCGCATCGAGCTGGCGTCCCTCGCGCGAGAATTCGCGCGCCAGCAATTCGTAATCCAGGAACGCGAGCGTACCGCCGAAATCAAACAGCAGCGCCTTCAGTTTCTTATTCTTCTTCGATCCCATTCCGCTCCAGCTTAGCAGGGCTCGACCTTCACACCCACGCCAGCAGGAGCCCCAAAATCTTCTAACAGGGGCGAAGCCCCGCATCGTATTTCTTAACACTGGGTGCAGGGCTCAGCCCTGCCGAAGGAAGCGTGAAACCCACCGCGGGTTTCACATTAGATGTGTATTCTAGATGTCCATTGTTGCGCGGCTATCTCCCAAAAAGATATGATTTTTCTGGAGATTTCCCGCCGCTCCCTCAACTCTCCAGGAGAACTGAATGTTCACCGGTATTATCGAAGACCTCGGCACCGTCGAAAGCCTCAAGCCAACCGACCAGGGCGCGGTGGTTTCGGTCCACACCTCGCTCCCGACTTCCGAAATCAATATCGGCGACTCGATCACCGTCAACGGCGCGTGCCTGACCGTGATTTCCAAAAGTCCCGGACGGTTCGCGATGGACGTCTCTGCCGAGACCCTGCGATGTACCAGTCTGGGCGAGCTGAAGCCCGGCGCTCGCATCAATCTCGAGCGATGCCTCACGCTGGGCAAGCTGCTCGGCGGCCACCTGGTCTCCGGCCACGTCGACGGCATCGGCCGCGTCGTCTCGATCAAGCCCGAGGGCGACTCGAAACTCTTCACCTTCGAGGTCGCTCCGGCGCAGGCGCGCTACCTGGTCGAAAAGGGTTCGGTCGGTATCGACGGTATCAGCCTCACGATTTTTTCGATCAAGGACAACATTTTTTCTGTCGAGGTGATTCCGCACACGATTCGCTCGACCACGCTCGGCTTCAAACAGCCCGGCGACGCCGTCAACATTGAGAATGATATGCTGGTCAAATACGTCGAAAAGATTCTCGCGGTCCGAGCCGCCGCAACGCCCGCGTAGATACCGAAAAAGAAAAATGAGCCTGATGCAGATACCGCGCAAGATCGAGTACGCCCTGCGTGCGATGATCTACCTCGCCGATCATCCCGCGGGCGTGGCGCGCGGCACCGAGATAGCCACTCGCGAGCAGATCCCGAAGTACTATCTCGAGAAAGTGATCCGCGACCTGATGCGCCGCGGCCTCGTGCACGCGCGCCGAGGTCCCGGCGGCGGCTACCAGCTCGCGCGCAAAGCCGACACCGTCACCTTTCGCGATATCATCGAGGCGGTCGAAGGCCCGATCACGCTCAACGTATGCACCGACGGCAGCAGCTCATGCGCGCTGCAGCCGACCTGTCGCATGTACCGCGTGTGGGAGAAGGGCCAGCGCGTCCTGCTCGAAGTTTTCTCCGACACCTCGCTCGCCGAAATAGCCGCGTCGCGTCCGTCGCCACCGGTATGCCCTCCCGAAGAGATCGCGACGGTCAAGTCGCAACCCGCGTAGCTTGAATTGAAGACATCCCCCAGTTTGACGTCGCGAACGCCCTGCGCGCGCTTGTTCCCCTTCCCTCGAGGAACGGGGTTACGGGTTTGGCTCCTCTCTTTTTCGGTTCTTACGCCGTGAGCGAATTCGTACCCCTCAACCTCGGCGACTTCGCTGGCAAGACCCGCCGCGGCGCCCCGGTCTTCACCGAGAAAACCTTCTATCTCGAGGAATTCTACGGCAAGAGTCTGCTCTTCGCGCTGATTCCGCCGGCCGGTCAGCGGATTTCCGAATTCGATTCGCTCCTGCTGACGCTCCGCGAATTGCGCCGCAATCAGACCCGATGCGTCGTTATCGTTTCGCCGAGCGCGCTGCCAAAGCTGATGCGCCGGCTCGGCCGCCTCGCGCCCAAGGAACCGCCGCCGGTTTTCAATCCATCCGACGGCCTGCGCTCGCGTCCGTATCCGCCGGATTCCGCCGTCGCCGAGATCTGGGCGCGGCTCCGCGCCGGCTCGATCGTGGTCGCCTCGATGAGCCGGGACGACGCCGACGATCTCACCGTCTTCGCGCGCGAGCTCGCCAGCCGGCTCCGCGTGTTCAAGCTGCTGATGCTCGATCGGCGCGGCGGGCTGCTCGACAAGGACGGCAACCGGCTCTCGTTCGTCGAGGAGCATCGCATCCGCCGCACNATGCGCAATATCCGCGGGCGTGCTCGCAGAGCCATCGTCCGCGCCGCGCTNGACGCGCTNGAAGACGGCGTCGGCTCCGTCAACCTGGTCGCGCCCGGCGACGTTTANGAAGAACTTTTCAGTTTNATCGGCGCCGGCACCCTGTTTACCGAGATGCAATACGGCTTCGTGCGCCCGGTCTCGATCGACGANTTCGAGGAAGTCGAAGCACTGATCGTCCGNGGCCAGAACGAAGGGCACCTGCTGCCGCGCAGCCCCGGGCAGATCGCGCAGATCCTGCCCTCATGCTTCGGCTACCGCATCGGCGACGAACACCTCGCCGGCATCTGCTCGCTGCTGACCGAGCCCTACCGGCGCGACCGATGCGGCGAGATCACCGCGATGTACACTCTGACGCGTTTCCAGGGCGAGGGCGTCGCCGCAGTGCTGGTCCGCGAGATCCTGAAGGAGGCGGAGGCGCGCCGGCTCAAATACCTGTTCGCCTGCACCAGTGACGATCGCGTCGCCGGACTGTTCGCGCGTCTCGGCTTCAAACGCGTCAGCGCGCGCGACGTCTCGGCCGCCAAGTGGCGGGGCTACGACTCCTCGCGCATCGACAGCCTGAGTATATTGCGCACCAACCTCGACTGACTATTCGACTGAGTATCGATGCCCGCGAAACCTCCACCGGCCGCAGCCATCGTGGCGATAGCTCTCGTCATCGCCGTCCTGACTCTTCATCGACTCGGCGCTGGCGACGTATGCACCGGCAACGAGGCGGTCGAGGGCGTCTTCGTGCAGCAGATGGTCGAGCACGGCCACCTGCTGTTCCCGGTCGAGAATGGCAACGTCCCGATGTACAAGCCGCCGCTGTTTCACTGGACTGCGGTCGCGATCGATCGCCTGGCCGGAATCCGCAAAGTGACCGCCGCAAATCTGCGCCTGCCGTCAGCACTCTACGCGATCGCCGGCGCGCTGCTCGCGATGCTCTTCGCGTACAACATCCTCGGCCTCGAGGCCGCCGCTCTCAGTGGACTCTGTCTCGCCGCGTCCTACCAGTACGTCAGCCAGGGCCGCTATGGCCGCGTCGACATGACGCTGTGCTTCTTCGAGACGCTCTCTCTGTTCGCTTTTCTGAGGTGGCTCCCACGCGACGCAACGCTGTCCGGCCCTGCCGCGCGCTTCGAATCCAACTTGGGAGCGCTCTACCTGATGGCGGTGGCGCTCGGTCTCGGCGTGCTGGCCAAGGGCCCGGTCGGCGCGATTCTTCCCGCTGCTTCGATCCTCATCTTCATGCTCGCCGAGCGGCGAGCCCGCCAAATCCTCACGATGCTCGATCCCGGCGCGATCATCCTGGGCGCCGCGATCGCGTCGAGCTGGTATCTCGCCTGCTACTTCGGTGGGCGCTTCGCCTTCCTCAATCGCCAACTCGACACCGAAAACGTCGGCCGCTTCTTCGGCACTCTCGGCGCGATGGCCCCCTGGTACTACCTGAAACCCGTCCTTCTGAATTCCGCCCCGCTGAGCCTGCTCCTCCCAATCGCCGCCGCATACGCATTACTCAGTCCATTAGTCACTTCAAGAAACAGCGATGCTGATCCAAATCCTGCCTCTCCCCCTGGGGGAGGTCGTGTCGCTGAAGGCGACACGGTAGGGGTTGTACGCTACCCCACAACTTCAGAACGCGCCCGCGCCGCCGTCCGCCTCTTCGCGATCTTCTACTTCGCCACCGTCATCTTCTTCAGCATCGCCGCCTACAAGCGCCGATCCTACCTGCTCCCCGTATGGCCCTCAGCCGCGATAATTCTCGCATGGTGGATCGTCAGCGTCCCTCCGCAATCATTCCGCCGCGCCGCGAGCTGGGCCTTCGCCGCGCTATGCACTGTGCTCATCGTCTTTAACTTCATCTATATCCCGCGCGCCGAAGTTCGTGCGTGCCGCGACGATTCATTTCGTCCGGCCGCCGAAGAAATCGCCCGCGTCGTCGCGCCCGCCGACCCTCTCTACCTGTACGGATTCCACGAAGAAGTCGCGCCGCTACTATTCTATCTCGATCGCGACGCGCCGGTGCTGCAGGGACGCCTCGGCGACGCACCCCCCGGCTTCATCATAATGCCCGCGAGCGTCTGGAAGACGCATGAGGGCGAAGCGCTCGACTTCGAGCCGGTCCTCACCTCCGACCACGGCAACCGCCACCTGGTCCTGATCAAACGCGGCAAATCCTACGCCGCGCGATGAAAGAGAGAGGAACTTAATCGAAATCAAACCCGCCTGGGTTTCAAACTTCCTTGGGCAGGGGTAACCCCTGCACCTTAGTAATAGGAAAAGATGCGGGACTTCGTCCCTGTTAGAAGTTAGGGCTTAGGTTCCTTTCTTCGCGCGCCCCACCAGCTTGTACCGCTCGCAATCGATCATGTGATCGTTCACCATCCCGGTCGCCTGCATCATCGCGTAGCAGATCGTCGAGCCCACGAACTTGAACCCGCGCGCAATCAGCTCCTTGCTCATCGCGTCCGACTCGTCGGTGCGCGCCGGCACCTGCTTCATCGCGCGCCACTTGTTGATTCGCGGCCGTCCATCCACGAAGCGCCAGATGTAGTCGTCGAAGCTGCCGAACTCCTTCTGCACTGCGATAAACGCCTTTGCATTGCCGATCGTGGAATTTATCTTTAACCGATTGCGAACGATCCCCTCGTCCGCCAGCAATCTCACCACCTGGCGTTCACCGAACTTCGCAACTCGTGCCGGATCGAATTCCCTGAATGCGCTCCGATACGCTTCGCGCTTGCGCAGAATCGTATCCCAGCTAAGCCCGGCTTGCGCCCCTTCGAGCGTGATAAACTCGAACCATCGCCGATCGTCATGTACCGGGACGCCCCACTCTTCATCGTGGTAGCGAATCGCCAATTCATTGCGCGCCCATGCGCATCGCATCTCGCTGATCCTCATCCTCGCCGGCAAGCGTCGCGGTAGATACTAGCAACCTAACCCCTTCCCATAGTGGGAAGGGGAACCGGATTTGGAGAGTAACCCTTCCCGAGCGGGAACCGGAACCAGTTTTTGGAGGTTGCTCCTCCCAAACCCCTTCTAACAGGGGCGGAGCCCCGCATCTTTTCTTTATCACTGGGTGCAGGGCTCAGCCCTGCCGAAGGAAGCGTGAAACCCACCGCGGGTTTCACATTCAATAAAGTGATCTCCCCTTCCCCCGCTCACGCGCCGCTGGCGCTCTTCCGCTCCGGCTCCTGCTCCGATTTCTCCGCTGACTGCTCCGCGCAGCGCCGCTTCATCTCCGCGAAGGCGTCGTCGACGAATGCCTTCATCAGGGCAACGTCAGGCATCACGCGCGGATCAGCCATCATTCCGAAGTATAGACTCTTATAGTAACTGAGTATTGCGACTGCATACCCCATCGTCGCGCCGAGCGGCACCAGCGGTACCATGTCGAGGCATACGTGACCGTTAATATATTGCGGCACCTGCACGCCCGGGACGTTGGTCGCGATAAAGTTTATCCCGAATGCGGGCAGCGCGTAGCCGTCGGGCCGCGGCCTCCAATCGGTCCACTTCGCCATCCGTCCGGCGACGTCCAGCATGGTGGTAGCCACGCGCGCGGCCGGCCCGATCATGCTCGGTGGAATCGCGTCGCTCATCCCCATCATGGCTTCCAGAGCCTGCGCGGAGCCCGCAGCCTTGATTCGCTCGGTTTCCTCGTGGATCAGTTTCAGCCGCTCGACGATATCCATCGGCGCCGCCGGCGCAGTCGGGAACATCATCGAGACGCGATTCCCGAGCGAACTCTTTTCACTTTTGTGCCGCACGTTGACCGGACATCCAATACACAGTTGCTGTCCGTCGACGGCGTACCCGTGGTGGTGTAAATAGCGTGCGGCGCCCTCGGTCAACATAGCCAGTACGACATCATTCACCGATCCGCCGAACGCCGATCTGATCGCGCGAAAGTCCGCGAACGATTGACTAGTCCACGCCACCACGCGGTCCTGCGAGACCGGCGTCGAGTTCCACGGCGTCGCCACGATTCGCCGCGTCGCCAGCTCCGTCATCACCCGCGACGCCTCGCCCAACTGCCGCGCGCGCTCGGCCACCGACGCCGGATCCTCGATCGCTTCGACCGCCGCGTCGATCGTCGAGTTGACCGCGCCCTGGATCTGGTCGCGCACCGCCTCCGCGAATCGCCGGATAAAGCTCGACGGCCTGGCCGCCACCCACGGCTCCGGCGGCTGCGGAATATCGGGCGGCTCCGCGCGAAAGTCGTACATCACTTTCAGCAACTCGACCCCCGACACGCCATCGACCAGGCAATGATGCACCTTCCACATCAGCGCCGTGCGATTTCCGGCCAGGTTATGAAACGCGTGCAGCTCCCACAGCGGATGCTTACGGTCGAGCGGCTGCTTGAAGATGCGCATCATTTCCGCCAGCGCGTCGGCTTCACTCATCGCGTCGGGCAGCTCATGCGCAAACACGTGATTTTCGACCGCGAACTCGGGGTCATCCTCCATCATGGCGTGCGCGAAATTCAGCGGGACTTCGATCAGCCGCTGCCGATAGCGCGGCACCAGATGCATCCGTTCCTCGAAATGCCCCAGCAGTGCGTTGAAATCGACGCGTCCTTCGAACAGCCCGATCGAGCCGATATGCAGCGGACCGCTTTGCGATTCGCCGTAGATAAAGGTCGCGTCCTGNGTCGACAGCCGATAGCTCGACGTCGATGGAAGTGCGGATTTTTCGGCCATTCTAACTCACCTCCGAGTGGGACTTCCCTGNCGTGGGCCCGCGCGGCGCGANGNCCCGTCCCAGTCGGGAAAACCTGGAAATGACAAATGCCGCAGNTTNCAAAGTTTGGCAGGCATNGTCGCTNAAGCGCAAGCCGAATTTTNTNGNTGCTACGCTTGCCGGNNNNCCCGCGCTGATCAAGGATANCGCTTCGCGCGGGNTNAGNGCGTCTTACGAGNATTCTCGACGGCAGCGCTTGCCCACANCAGTTGCGCNGGAGGTTCTAATGACCGAGCAGATCAAGACTAATCGTCCTTATCCAATGCAGCTTAAGCTGCGCGACGGCCATAGCGCCGCCATCCGCGTGATGGAACCAA
>JGI12635J15846_10005751_pt1 | contig 10689 bp, 9 predicted proteins | sample BlaSpr_A8_OM2_M2_FD_15846 | JGI IMG/M metagenome (IMG submission 15846) | reverse complement strand
CGATCCCGCCAAGCACGTGGTCGAAATCGCGCTCGCCGCCGGCAAGCCGGTCGTGACCGCCAACAAGGCGTTGGTTGCGCGGCACGGTTACCGTCTCGCCGTCCTCGCCGAACGCCACCGCGTCGCGCTAAATTTCGAAGCTTCGGTCGCCGGCGGCATCCCGATCGTCAAGACATTGCGTGATGGGCTTAACGGCAGTTCGTTCACGCGCGTCTACGGCATCCTGAACGGCACCTGTAACTACATCCTCTCGCGCATGGAGCAGGATCGCCTCGCATTCGGCCAGTGCCTGCGCGACGCGCAGCGGCTAGGCTATGCCGAAGCGGATCCGTCCTTCGACGTCGAAGGCCACGACACCGCGCAAAAGCTTGCGATCCTCTCGAGCCTCGCCTTTGGCACCAGAGTCGATCCGGCGGCGGTTTACGTCGAAGGCATTTCGTCCATCACGCTTGCCGACCTCGACGCCGCGGCGGAGCTTGGCTACCGCGTCAAACTCCTGGGCGTGGCAGTGAAAACCGACGCCGGCATTGAGCAGCGCGTGCATCCGACCATGGTGCCGCGCGAATCCGCGATTGCTCAGGTGATGGGGGTGACCAATGCGGTGACCGTCGATGCGGACGGCCTTGCCCCGATTACCCTTGTCGGGCCGGGCGCCGGCGGAGCGGCGACTGCCTCGGCCATTGTTTCCGACCTCGCCGACATCGCCCGGGGAGTCCGTACGCCGCCGTTTGGCAGCCCCGCCAGCCGCATGACCGCCGTTCGCAGGGCGCCGATGCAGCGCCATGAGGGTGGCTATTATATCCGCCTTCTTGCCCGCGACCGGCCGGGCAGCGCCGCGACCATTGCGCGGCGCTTGGCGCAACAGCAGATTTCGCTGGAGTCGATTGTGCAGCGCCACGAAATCTCGGGGCTGGCGACCGACCAGCGCGGACGCTCGTGGGAGCCGGTCCCGGTTATTCTCATTACTTATGCGACCACTGAGGATGCGGTGCGAAAGGCACTCGCCGCGGTGCGCCGCGACCGTGTAATCTCCGGGCGGCCGCAAGTCATCCGCATCGAAAAGAATTAGCCGCAACCCCCACATTAAACTCAAGCAAAGATGGAAATGGCGTCAATCACGGTTCCCCATGGGCTCATTCTGGAGCGCGTTCTCGCGCTGGAAATCGTGCGCGTCACCGAACGCGCTGCGGTGAACGCGGCACGGCTGCGCGGCCGCGGCGACGAGAAAGCGGCCGACCAGGCCGCGGTCGACGCCATGCGCCGCGAGCTCAACAAGCTGCCGATCGACGGCACCGTCGTCATCGGTGAAGGCGAAATGGACGAAGCGCCGATGCTGTTCATCGGCGAGAAAGTCGGGAGCAAAGGCGGCTTCAAAGTGGATATTGCCGTCGACCCGGTCGAAGGTACCACCCTATGCGCCAAAAACATGCCGGGCTCGATCGCCACGCTGGCGCTGGCCGAGCATGGCACGCTTCTGCACGCGCCCGACATTTATATGGACAAGATCGCGGTCGGCCCCGGCTACCCCAAAGGCGTGGTCGACCTTGACGCACCGGCGGAAGAAAACATCCGCAATCTTGCCAAAGCCAAAGGCGTCAAGCCGGAATCCATCACCGCGATGATCCTGGATCGCCCGCGGCATGCCGAGCTGATTGCCGGCGTACGCAAGGCCGGCGGTGCGGTGAGCTTGATCAGCGACGGCGACGTCGCCTCGGTCATTCACACCGCCGATCCCGAAAAGACCGGCATCGACATTGCGATGGGTATCGGCGGCGCACCCGAGGGCGTGCTCGCGGCGGCGGCTTTGCGCTGCATCGGCGGCCAGATGCAATGCCGGCTCGTGGTCGACACCGAGGAAAAGCGGACACGCGCCGCCAAAATGGGCATCAAGGATCCGCGCAAGAAATACCAGATCGAGGACATGGTGCGCGGCGACTGCCTGTTTGCCGCCACCGGCATCACCGACGGCCGCATGCTGCGAGGCGTGAGATTCGACGGCCCAGTGGTGAGAACGCATACCGTGGTCATGCGCTCGATCAGCGGCACGGTGCGCTGGATCACCGCCGAACACCGCCAGCTCGATAAGTTTTAGGTCACGGGGTAGTCGCGCCGTTATGGCTCAGGGCGCGTCGTTACAACCCCCAGCATTTGCACGCCCCGTAACGGCGGACGAATTTCCAACGACCGTTTGTGGATTCGGTCCTGGAACTGATGAACCAACTTAGTCGTACCGGGGCATTCCGAGCGCGCCTCCCGGCCAACTCTCGAACCTAGGAGACTCATCATGGATACGACCAAAACGTCAGAGCAAATCAACCAACCTCGCCGCGACTTTGTTGGCGGTGTGGCCGTGACCATCGCGGCCGCGGGTGCTGCCAGCCTGCTTGACACGAAAGCAGGCGCAACAACCCAAGATAAGCCAATCCGCCCGTTCCACGTCAGCGTTCCAGACGAGCAACTCGTCGACCTTCGCCGACGCGTGAAAGCGACGCTGTGGCCCGACAAGGAAACGGTCACGGATGCATCGCAAGGCGTCCAGCTCGCAACCATGCAAAAGCTCGCGCAGTACTGGGCGAATGAGCATGATTGGCGAAAGTGCGAGGCGAAGATCAACGCCGTGCCGAACTTCATCACCGAGATTGACGGGCTCGACATTCATTTCATTCACGTGCGCTCAAAGCATGACAATGCGCTACCGATGATTGTCACCCACGGCTGGCCTGGCTCGATCATCGAGCAGATGAAGATCATCGATCCGCTGACCGATCCCACCGCGCATGGCGGGACCGCAGCCGACGCCTTCCATCTCGTAATTCCGTCGCTGCCGGGCTACGGCTTCTCCGACAAACCTCCGGCGCCTGGATGGAACCCCGTTAGCATCGCGAAAGCGTGGGCGACGCTCATGCAACGCCTCGGCTACACAAAATACGTGGCGCAGGGTGGCGACTGGGGCAATGCCGTTTCGGAAGTGATGGCTTTGCAGCAGCCTCCAGGATTGCTCGGCATTCACACTAACATGGCCGCGACGGTTCCGCCGGATGTTTCGAAGGCACTCTCCGCGGGCGGCCCGCCACCTGCCGGCCTTTCGCCGGAGGAAAAGTTCGCGTGGGACGGGCTCGACGATTTCTATAAGAACGGGCTGGGCTACGCCAACGAGATGGCGCTTCGTCCGCAGAGCCTTTACGGAATCGTCGATTCGCCGGTTGGTCTTGCCGGCTGGATACTCGATCACGACATTCGCAGCTACCAGATGATTGCCCGCGTTTTCGACGGCAAGACTGAAGGGCTGAGTCGCGACGATGTGCTCGACAACATCACGCTCTATTGGGTGACGAATACCGCGGTCTCTTCGGCGCGTCTCTACTGGGACACGAAGCATAATTTGCCGCCGGGCGGCTTCTTCGACGTGAGAGGCGTCGAGCTCCCGGTCGCCGTGAGCGCGTTTGCGGAGGAAATTTATCAAGCGCCGAAGAGCTGGGCAGAGAAGGCGTATCCGAAGTTGATCCACTACAACAAGTTCCCCAAGGGCGGCCACTTTGCCGCCTGGGAGCAGCCGGCGATTTTCGTCTCGGAGATGCGGGCGTCGTTCAAATCGTTCCATTAATCCATCGGAACCTAACGGGCCGAAAATGCCTTTCGCAAAAAGCCTGGTGTCGGTGCTTGGGTTCATCCTGATGCTGGCGCCGGCGGTCCGCGCGCCCGCAGCTGATTATGAGGTCAATGTTCGGCGCCGCCTCGCCTACGCCGAACACGATGGTGTCAAGCTTGTCGGCGATCTCTATCTGCCCACACATCGTCCGAGCGTGCCGGTATTGGTCGCGATCCACGGAGGTGGTTGGCAAGCTGGCGACCGCGGCTTCTATCAAAACTGGGGGCCAATGCTCGCGCGCAATGGCTATGGACTTTTTTCCATTGAATATCGGTTGGGAAAGCCGGGCGTGTATCCGGTTGCGGTCTATGATGCGAGAGCGGCGATCCAATTCATCCGGGCAAAAGCCGTCGAATTCAACATCGACGCAAGCCGCATCGGCCTTGTCGGCGATTCCGCGGGAGCATGCCTTGCCGCGCTCCTGGCGCTTGGCGGTGACCACTTCACATCGCAGTATCGCGACGATCCATACGCTACAACTCAGATCGACGTGAAGGTCGTCATCGGCTTTTACGGCATCTACGACATGCCGGCACAGTGGCGCCACGACTTTCAGGCGCAATCGAAGCGCGAGGACTTGGCCGAGCGCAACGGCGATCGCATCGTCCGTCCGCCCGACAACATCACGCAGGCATTTCTCGGCGTCGCCCCGAGGCAGGACCGCGCGCGCTATCTCGAATCGTCGCCGATCAGCTATGCCGCCTTGGATCGAAGCGGTGATCGGTCGCCGCCGCGCTTTTTGATCATCACCGGCGATCGCGATCCGCTCGTCGACGCTGAAAGTCAGTCCGACGCCTTTTTAGCGTCGCTGACGCAAGCAGGCTTTGTCGCAAAGCGAGTTGCGGTCCCGGGAGCAGGCCATTTCTGGGTGTCCGATCCGCTGATCGGTCGTCATAGTTTTCCGGCAATAGCGGCGCCACAGGTGCTGCGTTTTCTGGAAAATTATTTGTGACGGAAGCGACGCAGCCTTGTACCAACTCGGTTCACGGATGCGCGCGCGCGCTCCTGCGGTCAACACTTTGTAGAAACGGACATGGCGCGTTTTAGAGATTGTCGCGATGCGGGGTGTCCGTTCAACGGGAATATTTGAAGGGGTGTCTGCCATGCAAAAGAACCCCGACGCCAGGGAAAGTCGTCGGGGCTCTTCAACGATCGGCCACCCTGGGGCTCTTCAACGATCGGCCACCCTAGAGCGATGGGGCGAGCCGAGTTGCCTCAACACGGCGGACGGGTTTTGCGATAAATTGGCCCGCCTCGAACTGGAATTGAAATGCCGCTTAGTTCGGCATCAAAACCTTGTCGACGACCATGATGACGCCGTTGCTCTGCATCACATCGGCNATCGTCACGCTCGCGCTATCACCTTTTTCGTCCATAATCGTTAGGTTCTTACCGCTCCCGGTGACNGTTAGCTTTCCGCCCTCGACGGTATTGAGTTCGGCCTTACCGCCGCCCTTTTTGATGTCCTGATCAAGCACCGCAGAGTCCAGCCTACCGGGGACGACGTGATAGGTCAGAATCTTGTCGAGCATCTTTTTGTTCTCGGGCTTGAGCAGAGTATCCACGGTTCCCGCCGGCAACGCCGAGAAAGCCTCGTTGGTCGGGGCGAAGACAGTGAAAGGACCCTTTCCTTCCAGCGTGTCGACCAAGCCGCCGGCTTTGACCGCGGCGACAAGCGTGGTGTGGTCCTTAGAGTTCACCGCGTTCTGGATGATGTTCTTGCTGGAATACATCGCGGCGCCGCCGACCATAGGATCTGCCGCCAAAGCGGTACCGGCGAATGCCACTGCTAGGATCGCAGTAGCAGTGAATAGTTTGCTCTTATTCATGTGGATCTTACTCCTTGGCGCCACGGGCTTCGGTTTGTCCTCCGCCTGCGAAGCGCACGCCTCCAATATCGGCTAGGCGCCGGATGGATGCTTCAGATACGGTTTGCGGTGGCCGNTGGTTTCGTGGATCACGGCCATTTGAGCAAAGATAATAATTTGGAGCAATTTGCCCTCGTAACTTCGCAACAGTCTCGCTCGACAAGATTTTTATATTTGNCAGAAAGCGAAATCCGGCTGAGGGTCGGCTTGTTGCTANTTGGCATTGACCGAGCTCCGTCACTTGGACGCCCAGGTCGACATGACCANTACTCTAAACGCCNCGGCCCAATGCTTGCACGCGTTAGCGGAAAAGGACCTTGAGGGTACACTTGGCGCGCGGGCCGGCGCTGTTTCAGACGGCTGGCGATGGCGAATGATGGGTTGCTGGACCCCGCCAGGTCAGTCAGGCCNGGGCGCTGTGGGTCACTGCAAAGGCAGCCCAATTTCGCAGATAAGCCCNTGGTTGCGCCAATGGAAACGCACCTCACCGCCAAGTTGTCCGCCAATTATCTTTTCCATGATTCGCGTGCCGAACCCGCTGTGTGTAGGCGGGGCGACGGCCGGGCCGCCTGACTCGGTCCAACGCAAATTGAGCCATCCGTCTGCCGTGCAGAACCACGCGATTTCAATGCAACCATCTATTGCCGATAGTGATCCATATTTTGCCGCGTTGGTGGTGAGCTCGTGCAAGGCGATCGCGGTGATCTGGGCCCTATTCGGCTCCAGCGTTAATTCGGGGCCGTCAATTCGCACGCGGGCTACTCCGTCCGCGCCGTAAGGTAAAAGCTCTTGCGTCACCAGACTGTGAAGTTCGGCTCCCGTCCAGCCTGATTGCACGAAAAGGGTATGGACCTTCGCGAGCGCATTAATCCGCCCTTCGATCAGGTCCTTGAGATCATCAGGCGAATTGGAATGAGAAAGACGCACAGTCGCTTGCACCGTAGCCAGGATGTTCTTTGTTCGATGCTCGGCCTCGCGCGCGAGATTGACGATCTGATCCTCGGTTCGTTTGCGGTCTGTTACATCCTGGAAGCAGTTGACGGCACCGATAATGTTGCCATCACCATCGGTGAGTGCCTCGATGTCGACGAGCGCGATGCCGCGCGCGCCGTTCGGTCGCTCAATATGGACTTCCTGTTGGCGCACGGAGACACCGGTCCGCAGCACGTCGGCCATCGGGCATTTATGGTGCGGGAGCAGACTGCCGTCGGGGCGGAACATCCTATAGGATCCGCAAAACCGCTCATTGGGATCGCCGAGTTTCGGCGTTCGGCCCCAAAGTTCGGCAGCGCGGCGGTTGTAGCGAACAACGAGACCGTCCGAGTCACAAACATACATGGCAAACGGGAGTTGTTCAAAAAGCCGCGCGGGCAATTCGAGAGGCTGTTCCTCACGCAGATCGAAAGCGAAATCGGGCTCAGTGACGGCTTGTTGTTCGTTGACATTGAGCGAGCGGCGTTGCTCGGAATCCCACGTCGACATGGCCAATATTCCCGAATGCCCCTCCGGCCCAATGCTCGGACGTGTTAGCGGAAAAGAACCTTGAAAATACACTTCGCGCGCGGGCCGGCGCTGTTCCAAACGGAACGGTCATAGTTGTTTTCCCTCCTTCTTCCGGCTGGCCTGTGGTTGTCGAAGTTGACGAAGGGAACCCACATACGAAGAGCTAGAATGAAACCTCGATGTCCGTCGCATTGGCGATGGGATTGGCTACCACCGCTTGGGCCGCCGAAGGTGCGGGTAGCGGAACCTCGGGGGGAACCTCCGGAACCGGTAGCATGGAGTCTGGAAGCGGGACCGGCAACAGCGGTATGAATTCAAACCGCAGCGGGATGAAATCAAACCGGAACGGCATGAAGACGAATGGGATGAACTCGACCGGCAACGGCATGAATAAAGGCAATATGAACGGCCAAAACTAGTTTTGTCCGGAATAAACACGCGCGAGGGGCGGTCGAGCGGCTCTGGGCGCGTTCTTATGTGGCTTGAGCGCCGGATCGGGAGACTGCACGCAGGCGCTTGCTCACAGAGCGGCCGGATTCCTGATCATTTGCCGGTCTCGTCCCGCCTGAGATGCGGGTTGTCGTGCAGGACGACATTCAGCAACGAATTGTGGACTTCCAAGACTCCGTTGTAATTGATGAAACCCAGCTCGCGAAATTTATTCATGAACGTGCTCACGCGCGACCGCGTGGTGCCGATAATCTCGGCAAGTGTTTCCTGGCTGATTTTCGCTATAACCGGCTCCGGTCTGCCTTCCTTGCCAAAGTTGGCCATCAAGAGAAGCGCCCGCGCCAGACGCTTTTCGCTCGAATTGAAAAGCTGATCGACCAAATCCTCCTCGACGCGCGCCTTCCGAGCCAACAGAAACGCCATGAAGGCTTCGGAAAACTTCGGCTGATCCCGGAGCACCCTCAGGATGGCCACTTTGTCGAGGCGCATGATCACGCATTCGGTCATCGCCGCGACCGTCGCCAGGCGGAGGGGTTGGCCCGACAGGCATCCCTCGCCAAAGAAATCCTCATTGCCGTGGAGGGCGACAACCGCTTCTTTGCCCGCTTCGGATATCACGCAGACCTTGACCTGGCCTTCTTGAATGTAAAACACCGCATCCGCCGGGTCGCCCTGCGAGAAGATTTTCTCGTTCTTGCGATAGGACTTCACGGTCCTGCCGCCGTTGACCGTGCTGAGAAACGTTTTCACGTTGAATGGTTGTAGTTTCTTTTTCTTTGCCCTAGCCACGACGCCTCTCCACCTTCTTCTGCGTAGAAGTTATTTTACTACCGGGCGGCGCCCGGTTCCACGGTTTTTTGAGGAACAAGCTGGCGCCGTTGGTGTTCAATTTTGAACAGGGCTGTGCTTAGAACAGCTCGGTAAGATCGGGCGCGGAAAACCCCGACTTCAGCATCGTGCGGTATTTTCCGCGGGTGCGTTTGTGGGAGACCAGCGTGTGTCAGTCATGCATCGATATCGACAAGCGCGTTGACCAACACCGGCGGTTGTTGCGTTCTGCCGCTGACCCCTTGGAGATCGAGCGCATAAATCGGTTAATAGGGGAGCTTTACGGGGATCGAGTGCGGTTGCACCAAAACCTTCAAAGGTAAAATGCATTCTGTTCCTTTCCGAACAGACGCGAGCCGGCCTCGAAGGTTAGCTTGCAGGCGGTCGGGGACACGCACGTTGGAGGGTCCCGTGGCGACAATTCTGAACTTCATCCGGCCGGACGCGTCCGCTTTCGACGAGTTTGCCACTTTCGCTATGGGCCAGGCATTCGACACTGCCTGCGCCGAGCTTCATGATAGCAATCTGCCAAAGCTGGTCCGCGAAACAATCGCTGAGCGGATCATCGAAGCCGCGAAGCGGGGTGAACGCGACCCGCAGCGTCTATGCAGCAGCGCTGTTGCCGGTATTCGCGGCGACCGAAAAACCGGATAGGCCGCCTCAGCGTGTGATGGCTCAAATCATTCCGCTCAATTTCGAGAAAAAGCCCGGCGTCGTGAGGAGTGCGTATGCTTCAGGCCGTCGCACCTAAAGCGCCCAATGTTTTTATTACGGAAGAATTGGATCGGCGGGCGCCGACCAAGATTGATTCACTGAAAGAAAAAATCGCGCTGCAAGAGCTCGCCGCCCTGATGGCGAGCAATCCGGAAAAGGTTCTTCCAAAGTTCGTCAGCCTTGCTATGGAAATGGCCGGAGGCGTTTCGGCGGGCCTTAGCCTCTACGAGGACGCCCCTGCGCCGGGTGTTTTTCGCTGGCATCACTTACAGGGGACACTCGCGCAATTCGCCGGTGCAACGACCCCTCGCAATTACAGTCCCTGCGGTGTCGTCCTCGACTTAAATGCGCCGGTTCTTACTGCCCATTCTGAACTTGCCTATGATTGGCTTGCCGAGCACAACGTTTCGTTGCCGGAAGTCCTTTTAGTCCCGCTTCACATTGGCAATCAGGAGCCAACGGGAACGCTGTGGATCGTTTCCGATGAGGATGGACACTTCAATCGAGAGCACGCCCGCGTCATAACGGAGCTTGCGTCTTTCGTCGCTCTCGCGCTTGAGATGGAACGCACCAAACAACAACTCCAAAAAGCGTTGGACGAGCAATTGGTTTTGGCTCTGGAAATGACGCATCGGATCAAAAATTTATTTGCCATCACAGATGGTATGATCCGATTTAGCGCCAAGAATGCGGCAACTACCACGGAAATGTCCGCGTTGCTGTCCGGCCGCTTGCACGCATTGGCGAATGCGCATGCCTTGGTTCGTCGAGAATTTAGCGAAGTTGGCGCTGTCGCGCCTACATCCGACCTGAAAGAACTGATTAAAGAGGTCGCTTCGCCTCATGAGCACCTCACGAGCGAAAGCGCACCACGTTTTTCGGTAGACGGGCCGCCGATCCGATGCGGCGAGCGGGCGACCAACGCCTTCGCGCTTATCTTCCATGAATTAGCGACGAACGCCGCCAAATATGGCTCCCTGACGCTTGAAGAGGGTAGCGTTGCAATCAAGTGGCATCGTGAAAATGAGAAGTTGATATTCGAGTGGATGGAGCGTTGCGGGCCGCCGATTGAAGAACCGACTCGCGGCAGCGGTTTTGGCGGGGAGCTGGTGCATCGGATGGTAGCGCAAATGGGCGGCACTATCAGCTACGATTGGCGGCGCGCCGGTCTTGTTGCGAGCTTTACTTTCCCTGCCAATGCCATCGCAACGTAAACCTCCTTCATTCGTAAATTAAGCCGCGAGATTAATCAGACCGCCAGATTTCTGCTTCCGATCCGTCGATCTGCCGNTGCAGCAGGCCGTCAGCGAAAAAGGCCGCGGCAATCTTCTTTTGCTCCGCTAGCCCCGCTTTGCTGACCGGGCCGACCTCATAGACAGGGGCGCGACGACGCCGGCCGGTATGATCGTTGTCTCATGAACCTTCGGGGTTTTGCGTGCGCCGCGCGGCCGTTAAATATTCTCTCAATTGCAGCGTAATAACGGCGTCCGAGATACGCCATGCTGGCGACGCGACGGCGCTTACTGTTTTACGGAATGCCGCGGAGCGACGCTACCGGACGTGACATCCCCGTGAGAATAGCAAGGCTGGGCGCAAAAGCGTCGATCTGCGATAAGATCGCGTGCATGGATAACCAAACCGCGGCAGACAGCGTCCTGGCCAACGCCATCGTCGAGT
>JGI12635J15846_10005748_pt1 | contig 10691 bp, 7 predicted proteins | sample BlaSpr_A8_OM2_M2_FD_15846 | JGI IMG/M metagenome (IMG submission 15846) | reverse complement strand
GATTTCCGCGGAAGCCGGGCATGTCGCGGGACGATTTGCTGAAGGCGAACTACGACGTGGTGAAGGCGGTGGTCGAGCAGATTGTGAAGCACTCTCCGAATTCCGTGATTATTGTGGTGACGAATCCTCTAGACGCTATGGCACAGGCAGCGTTTAAGGTTAGCGGATTTCCGAAGAGCCGCGTATTGGGGATGGCTGGTGTTTTGGATTCTGCGCGCATGAGTGCGTTTGTGGCAATGGAGTGCAAGGTCAGCGTGGAGAATGTGCACTCGTTTGTTTTGGGCGGGCACGGAGACGACATGGTGCCTCTGCCACGGTATTCGACGGTGGCGGGGATTCCCTTGCCGGATCTGCTGCCGAAGGATCGGATTGACGCCATCGTGGAGCGCACCCGCAAAGGCGGCGCCGAAATCGTGAACCTGCTGAAAACCGGGTCGGCCTACTACGCCCCATCCGCAGCCGCTGTCGAAATGGTTGAAGCCATCCTCAAAGACAAAAAGAAGATCCTCCCCTGCGCCGTCTATCTCGACGGCGAATACGGCATAAAAGGCCTTTTCGTCGGCGTCCCGGTAAAACTAGGCGCCAAAGGGGCCGAAGAAATCATCCAGATCAAGCTAACCGCGGAAGAAAATGCCGCTCTGCAAAAGTCCTCCGGCTCGGTGAAGGAATTGGTCAGCGTGCTGGGGATTTGACGGAAACCGGCAAAAGGGCGCCCTTCGAGGCTCAGGGTAAGCCATAGGTCGAAATACTGGGAACAAAGAGAAATTCCAAAGGGGGCGCCAACTTGGCGCCCCCTTTCTTTCTTTTGCGGCCCAAGGAAATACTAGAAGCCGAAGAGTTTTTCCGCGCCTGCAACTAAACCAAGGGTGAAGATGGCGATTACAACTTCGCCGATGGCGCCTACAGCGAAGGGGCGGAGGCCTTGTTTGCGCATTTCGCGGAAATTGGTGCGTAGGCCTACGCCGGCGAAGGTCAGAAGGAAAGCCCAGCGGGAGAGATTGGCGAGGGCTGTGACTTGATCTTTGTTGAAGAAATGATAGGTGGCGAGGACAGAGATCAGTAGGAAGCCCAGGACAAATTTGGGAAATTTTTGCCAGAGGAAGGCGGCTTTGTTCTTTACGGTTCTTGCTTGGCCTTGGCTGGCCCAGTAGATGGCATAGGCCAGAACTACAAAGCCGATCATGGCGTTACGGGTAGTCTTCGCCAGCACGGCCAGTTTGCCGGCAGCGTCGGAATAGAGCGCGCCTGCCGCGGTGGCTTCGGCGGTGTTGTCGACGGCGAGACCGGCCCACAGGCCGTAGGCATGGTCGCTAAGATGAAGCCAGTGGCCGATCAGCGGGAAGGTGAACAGTGACAGTGCGCCTAGGGCCAGGATGGCGGCGATGGCGAACGAGGAGTCTTCTTCGTCGGCGTCGATGGCGCCTTGCGTGGCGATGATGGCGCTTACGCCGCAGACCGCCGAGCCCACCGCGAGAAGCGTGGTGAGTTTGGGGCGGAGACCGAAGGCACGGCCGAGAAAGAGCATGAAAGCGGTGGCTCCGGCGATTTCCAACGCGACTAGGCCGAGGCTAACGCCGCCCAATTTCAGTACATCGCCCAGGAGGAAGCGGGCGCCCAGCAGGACGATGCCTGCTTTCAGCCAGAATTCGTAGGTGGCTACACCGGCGCGGAAAACTTCGGGCACGCCTACCGTGTTCGAAATGGCCAAGCCGATCAGGATGGCCCAGAGGACGTATTCGATATTCGGGAAGGTCCACTGGTGGGATTTGGCGTAGGCGCCCACGTTTTTTTCGAGGAGTTTGCCTGCATAGCCCACGGCCGCTAGCAGCAGAACGCCGGGAATTACACCGGCTAACTGCAAGAGCGGCTGCTCGGTGCGGGCCCGCGGGAGTGCTATGGATGAAGCCATGGCCTGGTTACGCCCTCCATTTTCGGTGAAACTGGATACCGATTCTGTGTCGTCACCAGGGAACATGACTTACGACGCCCGCGCGGATTAACAAGGCGGCGGCAAGGGCGACGATTACGGCCCAGGTGTCGAGAGACAATACTTTTTTCCTGGTGACGAGTGGTTGACTATTGGTGCTCATTTGATTCTCCTTACCGGGCCCTCTTAACAGGGCGGCTACAGGGTTAACTGATTGTTGGGTGCTTGGATTGGCGTTCGCTTGGTTCCGTGCGCCAGTGGGTCGCGGCGATTTCTTCGACTTGTTGGGTGGCTACGCGGCCTACGATCAGCAATGCGGGTGCGGCAAGTTTTGCCGCGCTGGCGAGGCCTGCGACGTTGGTCCAGCAAATTTGTTGTTGGGCGTTGGTAGCGTTGGAGACGATGACGCATGTTAGATCGTCGGGCTGCCCCGCCTCACGTAGGCGGCGGGAGACTTCGGCGTAGTCGGCACCGGGCATGTACAGCACCAGTGTCGTCGAACTGGAGATGGCGGCCCAGTTGAGTTGCGGGGTAACCGCGAACGGATCGGCTAGAGCCGAGTCGGAGCCGCGCGAATAGGTGGTGATGACAATTTGCGACGCGGCGCGCCGGTCGGTGAGGGAGATTCCTGCGACCGCGGCGGCGCCGAGAGCGGCCGTAATGCCGGGAACGATCTCGAAAGCGACGCTTGCGCGACGAAGGGCTTCGATTTCCTCTCCGGCGCGGCCGAAAACCACCGGATCGCCGCCTTTGAGGCGAATGACCGCTTCGCGGCTTGCGGCGTACGAGACCAGCAGCGCGTTGATTTCGTCCTGGGTGAGAAGTTTCTGGCCGCAGCGCTTTCCTACGTCAATGATTTCGGCTGAACGCGGGATGATCTGCAGCACTTCCCTGCTGACCAGCGAATCGTGCAGGACGATCGTAGCTTGTTCGAGCAGGCGCGCCGCTTTCACTGTAAGTAGCTCGGGATCGCCAGGGCCTGCACCGATGAGATAGACCTTGCCCATTAATTCTCTACCCCGATGGGTATCGCGCTTTGGCCGGCGCGATCGCGCTCAACCGCGACAGCGGAACCTCCGGCAAGAACGCCGCGAATGTCTTCGTTGGAATGTCGCGCGAAGAACTGGCGGAGATTCTCGCCCGGTTCGCGATTCTCGTTGAACTGACGGAGCAATCGCTCGATCGCATCAGGCACGCTCGCGGCGGCGCAACGATAGCCGACCGGGCGCGCGATGGAGGCGAATTCTCCGACACTTCCGCCGATGCAGAAATAGTAGGCGTCAATCATTTTGCCATCGACTTTGATTTTCTTGCCTTCCAGGCCAATGTCGCCAATCCAGTGTTGGCCGCAGCTGTTTGGGCAGCCGGTGACGTTGATGCGCAGCTGCTCCTGGAAGCCGGGGATGCGCTCATCCATCTCGTTGGCGAGCCAGCGAGCGAAGCCTTTGGTTTCTGTGAGGGCGAGTTTGCAGAATTCCGTGCCAGTGCAGGCCACCGCGGCGCGGGCGAAGGCGGAAGCGCGCACCGGAAGGCCGCCGGCGGTTAGTTCGGCGGCGACCCGCGCGGCTTGCTGATCGGGGACGTTTACGATCACGAGATTCTGCATCACGGTGTTGCGTACATGGCCGTCGCCATAGCAATCCGAAAGGTTTGCTGCCAGGCGAAGTTGCTCCGGGGTGATACGACCGCTGAGAACGTTGGCGCCAACGTAGGACAAACCGAGTTGTTTTTGGGCGTGGATGCCGACATGGTCGCGATGAACGTCGGAAGGAACCTCTTCCGGTTCGGCCGGATCGAGGGTGAAGCCGATACGTTCCTGCAGGGCGGCCAGGAAGCTGTCTGCCGTCCAGCCGTGCTGGAGGAACAAAAATTTCAGGCGGGCGCGGTCCCTGTTTTCGCGCAGGACCTTTGCTTCGCGGAAAACCTCCGCGATGCCGCGAGCGACCGGGGCGACCTGATTCCATCGGACGAAGGCGTTCAAGCGGACAGCGAGGTGCGGTTCGGTAGAGAGACCGCCTCCGACGCGAACCGAAAAGCCCGTTTCGAGACCAGCCGAGCGACGCCTGGTGACCGGCGTGAAGCCGATATCGTTTATTTCGGGATAGTTGCACCATGAGCGGCAGCCGGTGACGGAGATTTTGAACTTGCGGGGGAGATTGTAGAACTCGGAGTTACCCCCAAGTTGGCGATCGATTTCGAGAGCGAGTGGAGACGCATCGCAGAACTCATGGGCGTCGAAGCCGGCCAGCGGGCAACCGGTGACGTTGCGGGCGACATCGCCGCAGGCGCCGACCGTCGTCAGGCCCGCGTCCCGGAGAGACTCGATCACCTCCGGGAGGGATTCCAGAGTGACCCAGTGCAGTTGGATGTTTTGGCGGACGGTGATGTCGGCTGTGCCGCGAGCGTGGCGCTCCGCGAGATCGGCGACGGCGCGGGTCTTCTGGCTGGTGAGCAGCCCATTAGGAATACGAATGCGCACCATGAAGAACTGCGTCGATTTACCTTCGCCGTTCCTGCCGCCGACGACGCCGACGCCATCACCCTGGGTGTAGATACCCCACGACCTGAGGTACGTGCCGAACCATTCTGGCGGAATGGAACCATAACCCTGGCGGGCAAACTCGCGGATTTGGTCGAAATGCTCCCAAGCGTTCTTTTCGCGCTTGAAGCGTTCGATGCGCTGCGCTTTGGTTTCTTTAACGGTTTCAGACATCTGCGATTTTACCTGCCTAAAAACAAAAAACCCACGTTGCCTGAACCTCTGGCACGTGGGTTTCGGAACTCGCACTAACTAGCTAACTTAGGTCCGGAAACTCCCTTGGCCAGAGATGGGCGTCCTGCGACACGCAGCGTTACGCGCACAAGGACAACACACGGTCTGGCTAAGCAGAATCATATACGGGGTTAGGATACGGTCCGCTCCCTTAGATGTCAAATGCGGAAAATAGATACGTCCACTTCGAAAAACGAATGATCATCACCTTACTGTGGTTTTTGGGCTGCCGGAGCACTTGATTTGGCGCCCGCGGCAGGCTTCCCTGGCGGGGCCTGTGCTGGCGAGATGATCGTTGTCGTCTTGATGTAATCGAGCTTCGGCCAGCCCTTGTCGAGATACGGCTTGCCCTGTTTCTGGATTTGATCCTGATCCGGCCCGCCACCCGAGGGCGCCCCTTCGCCATACTGGTCGTAGAACATGTCGACGACCTTCATACCCTCGCTCACCTGACCAAAAGCGGCAAAGCCCATGGAATCGAGGCGCTTGTTATCGACCAAATTGATGAACACCTGAGTCGTGCGCGTGTTCGGGCCTCCCGTGGCAAAGGTCAGGTAGCCGCGAAGATTGCTTTGCGTCACTGGGTCGTCCTTGATTACAGCGGGCTCCCAGACCTTATTCACAGCGGGGTAGGCGCTGATGCCGAACTGTGCTACGAAGCCAGGGAGGACGCGGAACAGGCTGGCGTCGTCATAAAAGTGGTGCTTGACCAGGTTGTAGAAGCGATCGGCTCCGAGGGGAGCCCATGAACGTGTGACGGTGACAATGAAGTCGCCTCGGGTGGTCGAAAATTGCACCTTGTATTCGTCGGGAGCTTTGTCTTTTAACAGCGGGGGATGCAAGAGCGCTCGATCGTAGGCTGGGCGCGCGGCCGGTGCGGACTTCTTGGTCGCGGTGCCCTGAGCCGGCGCTTTCGGCTGAGCCGTTTGCGCTGGGGGATGAGCCTGCGCCGGAGCGGGAATCACTGTCCTGGCCATGACCGTGAGAAGCAGAGCCGCGAACTTCTTTGCAAACCTGCCCGACGTAACGCTTGCGTTCATCTCGATCCATCTCCCCTGACGCGTATTTGTGAAACAGCGTACAACAGTTCAGTTTCGTTTCGTGGTGTTCAGTTCCCTGCTGATCCGTTCGACACCCGCCATGAGCCGTAATGTATTTTCGCCGAGAATCTTCTTCACGTCACCCTCGGAGTAGCCTTTCCGTAACAAGGCTTCCGTGATCTTGGGCAGGCTCGTCGCGTCTTCCATGCCGAACGGCATGTTGGCGCCGTCGAAATCGGAGCCAAGGCCCACATGATCGATTCCCGCCACCTTCACAGCGTGGTCGATGTGTTCGATGATTTCCGTCCAATCCACGCGAGGCAGTTTGCCTTGCTCGACGTATTCCCGCGTGATCCGATCCCCTTCGATCAACTGGCAGCCTTCTTTCTCGCCGCAGCGCTTTTGGACTTCCATGGCGATGGACTGATTGATTTCCGGGTGGGCTCTTTCGGCACTGCGAAATACCTGACTGAGAAAGCCGACGTGGTAATTGATTTGGATGACGCCGCCTTTGGCGGCAAGCGCCCGAATCATTTCGTCGCTCATATTGCGAGGATGATCGCACAAAGCGCGGCAATTTGAGTGCGAGGCGATTATGGGCGCCTTGCTGACCCTCAATACGTCGCGAAAGGTCTTGTCGCTGACATGTGAGACATCGACCATCAACCCTAGGCGATTCATCTCACGGATGACGTCTTTGCCGAAATCGGTGAGGCCGTTGTGCACCGGTTTGTCGGTGGAAGAGTCGGCCCACTCGCAATTGCCGCTGTGCGTCAGAGTCATGTACCGCACGCCCAGCTCAGCGAACTTTCGCAGAACGCCAAGATCGCTGTGGATCATGTGGCCGCCTTCGACGCCCATCAGCAATGCGATTTTTCCCTGCTCGCGTGCTTCGCGCACTCCAGCGGCTGTTGTAGCAAGGACCAAATCCTGCGAATGCTTGCGGACTTGCTCGCGAACGGCTTCGATTTGCTCCAGGGCGCGATTCACCGCGATGGGACCGGTGATCTTGCTGGGAATCCAGATCGAGAAGAAGATCGCACCGAGCCCGCCCTGTTTCATGCGGGGGATGTCGACGCTCCCCTTTAAATTGCGCGGACCAAGATCGAAATCGCCGTCGATCAAGCGTTGCGTAGTGTCGGCGTGGGTGTCCACGACCATGGAGGAAAAATGTAGATTGCGTGCGCGCGCGGTGATGTCGTCGCCACTCACGCCGGTCCCCACGAATACGAAAACCGCGAGACAGAGACTGACGAAAAGCATGGTTCGACGCACGTCACTCCGCATCATTCTCCCAGGCGTTGAGGTTGACTCCGAGTTTGCTGGAATTGCCGGCCAAGTTCCAGGGCGATTGCGGCTATGGCCGGGCCTGAAGTTCCTTGCTCACTTTCTCGGCTTGTTCCATGATCCGCAAGGTGTTTTCGCCGAGAATTTTCCGGATGTCGCCTTCGGAATAGCCTTTCCGCAGCAATGCCTCCGTGATCTTTGGCAACTTCGAGGCGTCTTCCATACCTTCAGGCATGTTCGCCCCATCGAAATCGGAGCCCAACCCTACGTGATCGGCTCCCACCAGCTTCACGGCGTGATCGATGTGATCGATGATTCTCTCCCAGCTGACGTGCGGCAGCTTGCCTTCGTCGGTGAGTCTCTTTTCGAGTTTGGCACCTTCACGCTCGAAGCATTCTTCGTCGTCGCCACACGTCTTCTTAAGCTGACTGATCATCTCGACTACGCCGCCGGTGGCCTTTGCGGATGCATCCTTGTAACCCTGATCGATGAAGCTTTTCTCGTAATTGATCTGGATTACGCCGCCTTTGGCAGCCAGCGCCTTGATCATGTCGTCGCTCATGTCACGCACATGATCACACAGCGCGCGGCAGGAGGAATGCGAAGCGATCAGCGGTGCTTTGCTGATCTCGAGCGCATCGTAAAAAGTTTTGTCGCTGACGTGGGAGATGTCCACCAGCATTCCCTGACGATTCATTTCCCGCACGATCTCCTTACCGAAGTCGGTAAGACCGTTGTGGGCGGGCTTGTCGGTTGAAGAATCAGACCACTCCGTATTGTAAAAATGCGAGAGCGTCATGTAGCGCACGCCGAGATCGGAGAAGATGCGCACCATGCGGATGTCGTTGCCAAGCATGTGGCCGCCCTCGACACCCATTAACGCGGCGATTTTGCCTTGTGCGTGGGTGCGCCGGACGTCTTCGGCGGTTCGCGCCATCACGATGTCTTTCGGATATTTGGCGACGTTTTCGCGCACCGCGTCGATTTGATCGAGCGCTTTCTGGATGGCGGTCGGGCCCATGATGTGGCCGTCGATCCAGATCGAAAAGAAGATCCCATTCATGCCGCCTTCGCGCATGCGCGGGATGTCGATGGCCCCATCCGAATTGCGCTTGCCTAGATCGAAGCCCGCTTTGGAAAAGAATCTCTGCGTGGTGTCATCGTGGGTATCGATCACGATCGATGAAAATTGCAGTTTGTGCGCTCGTTCGGCCAAATCGTCGGCCCGGACCGAGCGAACCAAGGTATTTGGGGCCAGCAGACAAATCACAGCAAACAGAAAAATGGCGCGCGCTGAGCGCATGCATCCTCCCTGAGATCGTAAGCGAGTGGTGAGAGTCTACCCTATCATCCAACCGAGTAGGGCTTGTTTCCACGCTTGGCGATTGATTTCGGCAAGGGATTCGGTGAGGGGAATTTCCTTCGGACAAGCCTTAACGCAGTTTTGCGCGTTGGCGCAGTCTTCAATTCCGCCGTGCCCCATCGCGGCCTGCAAGCGTTCCTTCGCGTGCATCGCGCCGGTGGGATGCATGTTAAAGAGGCGAACTTGGCTGAAAATCGCGGCGCCCATGAATTCGGTATGTTCGTTCACCTGCGGGCAAACTTCCAAACAGTTGCCGCACGTTATACAACGGGAGAGCGGATAGGCGCGTTCCTGCGTTTCAGGAGCTATGCGAGGGCCTTCTCCGAGATCGTAACTGCCGTCGATGGGAATCCACGCTTTGACGCGCTTTAGACTCTCAAACATGAACTGACGATCGACGGCGAGGTCCCGCACTACAGGAAATTTCGACATTGGCTCGATGCGGATGGGCTGTTCAAGTTGGTCGATCAGCGCCGAGCACGCCATGCGCGCCTTACCGTTGATCAGCATCGCACAAGACCCGCACACTTCCTCGAGGCAATTGGAATCATAGGATATGGGCGTCGTCTTTTTACCATCGCTCGTCACCGGGTTTTCAGCGATGTCGCGCAGGCAGATGATGACGTTCATCGACGGACGCCAAGGGAGCGCAAACTCTTCCCAGCGCGCCGCTTGTTTCGGGCTCGATTGCCGCTTGATACGTAGGACGACTTGTTTGGTTTCGGCCATTCCTGTCTCATTTCGCCGCATCATAACGTCGCGGTCGCGGTGGAATTTGCGAAATATCCACCGGCTCGTAGCTGAGCTGAATGTCGTTGTTGACCCATTTTGCGCGGGTGGTCTTCAACCAGTTGGCGTCGTCGCGATCCGGAAAATCGGGTTTGTAGTGCGCGCCACGCGATTCATTGCGGTAAAACGCGCCGAGGGTGATCACGCGCGCCAGAATCAGCATGTTCTCCAACTCGCGGGCAAAATTGAGCGTTTGATTCGACCAGCGTGTACGGTCGCTCAGGTTGATCTTCCGGTAGCGCGCTTGCAATTCGTTCAGCTTCGCGTAAGCGCCTTCGAGATTCTTGTTAATGCGCGTCACGGTGACGTGCTCGGTCATGATTTCGCCGAGTTCCTTCCAGATGGTGATCGGGTTTTCGGCGCCATCCTGCGCGATCAGCGCCTCATTCTTTTCTTCCTGGCGTCTTTGCTCGCGGACAAACACGCTGGAATCCACGGAGTCCGCACCTTTTTCGGAGCCTCGGGCATATTTCACGGCTGCCGGACCAGCAATCCCGCCCCCAAAAATACACGACACCAAGGAATTCGCTCCGAGCCGGTTCGCCCCGTGGTACTGATATTCGCATTCGCCGGCCGCATAAATTCCAGGGACGCTGGTGGCCTGGTCGTCGTTGTTGACCCAAATTCCGCCCATCGTGTAGTGCATGGCCGGAAAAACCTTCATCGGCTCTTCGCGCGGGTCTACGCCCAGGAACTTTTCATAGATTTCCAGGATGCCTTCGAGCTTGCGGTCCAGGATTTCGCGGGGAATGTGGGTCACATCGAGATACACCGCCGCTTGACCGTTGATGCCAAGCTTTTCCTGGTAGACGATGCGATGAATCGCGCGTGTTGCGATGTCCCGCGGTACCAAATTACCGTACTTCGGATACCACTGTTCCAGAAAATAAAATCGGTCGGCCTCCGGAATGCTCTTCCCCGGGCGTTTGTCGGTGGGGTTCCGTGGGACCCAGACCCGGCCTCCTTCCCCGCGAGCGGATTCGCTCATGAGTCGCAGCTTGTCCTCACCGGGAATGGCGGTTGGATGAACCTGGATGAATTCGCCGTTGGCGTAATCGACGCCCTGCTGCAAGAGCGCGGACTGCGCCGAGCCCGTGCAGACTACGGAGTTCGTCGAACGGCCAAAAATGGCGCCGATGCCACCGGTGCAAAAAATGATCGCGTCCGCGGGAAACGTCTTCACCTCCATGGAGCGCAAATCCATGGCACAGACTCCGCGACCCGTTCCGCCGTCATCGATGACCGCCGACAGAACCGTCCAGCCCTCGCGTTTAGTCACGCGCCCTTCGGACTCGTGCCGCCGTACTTGCTCGTCGAGCGCGTAGAGCAGTTGCTGCCCGGTGGTGGCGCCCGCAAACGCCGTGCGGTGATACAGCGTCCCGCCGAAGCGCCGATAATCGAGCAATCCCTCTGGAGTGCGGTTGAACGTGACGCCCATCCGGTCGAGCAAATCGATGATTCCCGGAGCGGCCTCGCACATGCGCTTAACCAACGGCTGGTTTGCGAGAAAAT
>JGI12635J15846_10005747_pt1 | contig 10691 bp, 11 predicted proteins | sample BlaSpr_A8_OM2_M2_FD_15846 | JGI IMG/M metagenome (IMG submission 15846) | reverse complement strand
TTGCGAGCGTGCCGGCAGCGACACATTTCTGGTTCTGGGCGTTCTGGGTGATGGCGGCGCTTACGATGTTCGCAGGGAATCTTGGAGCGCTGCTGCAGACCAACGTGAAGCGGTTGCTGGCGTATAGCTCGATCGCGCACGCGGGTTACATTTTGGTGGCGTTCGCGGCGGTTACGTTCATGGCGAACGATCTGAACGGTGGGGCGGCACCTGCTTACGCGGCGGTGCTGTTTTATTTGTTGAGTTACGCGCTGGTGAAGATTGGAGCGTTCACCATCGTTTCGGAAATTGGCGGGTGGGGCGAGAAGAATTTGACGCTGGATGATTACGCCGGGCTGGCACAGCGGCAGCCTGTAGCTGCAGCAGTGTTGAGTCTTTATCTTTTGTCGCTGCTGGGATTGCCGGTGACCGCGGGATTTTTTGGAAAATTTTATATTTTTAAAGCGGCGGTGAATTCGCATTTAATCTGGCTAGCGGTACTGATGGCCATTAACAGCATTATTGGGGCGTACTACTATTTGCGAGTAATCGTGGTGATGTACATGCGCGAAGGCAGCGCGCAGGCCATGGCGGCGGCCCCTGTGCGGTTTCCTGTGGCGGTGAATGTGGTGCTGGCCATTACAGCGATTGGCACAGTGTATTTTGGACTGTTCCCTAATCAGGTGCTGAATTTAATTTTGCAGCCTAATTTGATAGCGCGTTAGTCTGTACCAGAATTAAAAAAAGGTCCGGAATTTTCCGGGCCTTTTTTTATTGCCGGTGGTGTTGGATGTTCCGTTGATCGTTCGGCATGGAAGAGCTAATCGTGGCGGGCGCCATGGAGGACGTGTACGGCGTGAGGCAGGAGATGGGCGATGGATTCAAGGGATTCGACGGCGCCTTTGGGACTGCCGGGAAGATTTACGATGATGGTGTGAGCGCGAACGGCGGTAACCGCGCGAGATAAGACCGCGGTGGGAGTTTTTTCCATTCCTTTGCGGCGCATTTCTTCGGAAACTCCCGGGATGATGCGGTCGGCGATGGCGACGGTGGCTTCCGGGGTGTTATCGCGGGGGCCGATCCCGGTGCCGCCGGTGGTGAAGATGATATCTGCGCGACTGGCGTCGGCGATGGCGCTGAGTTGCTCGCGAATGGCGGCCGGATCGTCGCGGAGGACCAATGTTTCGGTGATTTCCCAGCCGAGACCGCGGCAGAACGCGACGACTGCGGGGCCGGAGGCGTCCTGGCGGTCGCCTTTGGCGGCGGAGTCGCTGATGGTGAGAATGGCTACGCGCATGTCAGGAAAGCTTCAGCGATTTAACTTTGATTGGTGCTGACTTCGTCGCGGCTGGCTTCGTCCATCAGGCGCATGGCTTCCATCAGCAGGCCGGTAGTGTTGCGGGTGGTCGTGGTGCGATTGGAAGCGTTGGCCGCACCGAAGTCGATTTCGAATTCTCCCTCGGTCCACAGAAGCACACGGTAGACAGCGTCATCGCCTTCCACTTCCCCGCTCTTGGCGTCACGGCATTGGCCGCCCGAGAAATAAAGTTCGCCAGTCTCGGAGCCCTTTTTCACGACCAGACGGCAGGACTTCTGGCCCATTTCGAGGGATTGCATGAGGTCGATCATGCTCATTTCCTCGAGGCGGCCCTGGATGACGCCCGGTCGCGAACCTTTGGATTGGAGCTTTTCGAGATGCAGGCGATCAACGACTCTTTTTGTGATGCGTACGAGGTCTTTGACGAGAAAAGGCTTGGTGATGAAATCTTCGACGCCATCGACGAGAGGGCGCAAGCGTTCTTCTATGTCGGCGCGGCTGGCCATGAAAAGAAACGGGATGTGGCGAGTGGTTTGGCGTCCGCGAAGCTTTTCAAAAAGCTGTCGGCCATCGAGACCGGGCATTTTGTAATCGCAAAGAATGGCGTCGGGAGGCTCGTCGATCACTTTGAGGAGGGCGTCGGCACCGTCGTCGGCGAGGACAACTTCGCAAATGGGTTCCAGAGCTTTGCACACGAGGTCGCGGATCAAGGGATTGTCGTCCGCCAACAATAGCTTGATGTTTTTCCCCGCAGCGCTCATCGAGATCGAACCTTTGAGCGAGTTGGTTTTGGGGCAACGGCCGGGCGGCGGAAATGGCCGCTTTTGCCGCCTGTCTTTTCGACCAGCATGATGCCGGTAATCTCGATGGCCTTATCCAGGGCTTTGCACATGTCGTAAACCGTGAGGGCGGCGGCAGTAACGGCGACCAGCGCTTCCATCTCCACGCCGGTTTGCGCGGTCGTGGTTACGGTAGATTGCAGTTCCACGCCATTCTGGCATAGGGAAGCAGTCACATCAATGTTAGTAAGCATTAGTGGATGACAAAGAGGTATCCACTCGGAAGTGCGTTTGGCGGCGGCAATTCCGGCGATGCGGGCTATTTCCAGGGGGTTACCCTTCGGGTTTCGCAGGCGTTTCACGGCGCGGACGACGGCGGGGGACATTTTTACGAGGCCGCGGGCAATGGCGGTGCGGGTGGTCAGGGCTTTGGCGGAGACGTCTACCATTTTGACATTTCCCGATGCGTTGTAATGGGAGAGCTTTTTCATGCGCTTTTCGGCGGATTTAGGAGACATCTTTACGCATCAGCACGTTAACATTTTCGCCGGCCGCGAGTGTTTGAATATCGGAACCTACTACCAGGAAGCAATTCGCCTTTGCCATAGCCACGGTGTCGCCGGAACCCTTCCATGGTAGCGGTTTGACATGAGCCTCGCCGGAGTCAAATTGGACGCGAGCGGGGAGAAAATGTGTCATGCCGGGTTTTTCCTTCATAGCTTCGGCAAGGGTGGCTTTTAAAAAAGGCAGAGGGCGCGCGGGGGCGCCGCTGAGGAGGTCGATGGCAGGCACAACGAATAATTCGAAAGTGACCATGGTGGAAATGGGATTGCCCGGGAGGCCGAAGACTGGTTTCTCGTTACACATTGCGAAAACCGCCGGTTTGCCTGGGCGGATAGCTACCGCGTCGAAATAAAAGGTGGCACCGAGACTTTTCAGGACGTCTTCGACCAAATCGTATTTGCCCATGGAGACGCCACCGGACAATACCAGGAGGTCTTCCTGCAGGCCCTGTTGAATTTTATCGCCGAGACTTTCGATGCGATCGGCAGCGTTGCCGAGGATTACCGGTTCTCCTCCGGCTTCACGAACCTGGGCGGCTAAGGAAACACTGTTGCTGTTGCGGATCTGGAATGGGCCGGGGGTTGCATCGATGGGAACAATTTCATCTCCGGTGGACAAGATGGCCACGCGAGGTTTTTTTGCGCAGCGGAGTTGCGTGGCGCCGATCTGCGCGGCGAGGCCCAACTCGGCGTAGCCAAGCCGCGTGCCGGGCTGAAGCAGCGGTTGGTCTTTTGCGGTTTCGCTGCCGACAGGGACGATGTTCTGGCCTTTTGTCGCGGTCTGCTGAAAATGGATGAGTTCTTTTTCACGGCTGGTGTGTTCAATCATCACGACGGCGTCGGCTTCGGGTGGCACGGGCGCGCCGGTCATAATTTGAATGCAGGTTCCGTTCTCAAGCTGCTGGATTAAGGCATCGCCGGCTTTGATTTCGCCGATACAGGCTAACGTGGCGCCTGCGGTGGATTCGCTGGCGCGAACTGCGTAGCCGTCTCGCGTGGCGCGATTGAAGGGGGGGTAGTTGCGATCGGCGATTAGATCTTGCGCGAGGACGTAACCCAAAGCGTCCCATACGCTGAGATTGACGGTCGCGGTGGGGGGCTTTGCTTTTGAGATTTGGGAGATCACTTCCTGGCGCGCCTGTTCGAAGGTCAGCATGGAGTGTCTATTTTACTCCGAGATGGTACGGGTGCGGCGAGTCGTGCGAAGGTCATAATTAAGGATTGAAATCAGGAACCTCGTGGTTATGGGCGGAGATGTTCCACGTTACGAACCCCACCCTCCAAAAACCTGAGGATGGGGCACCCTTCGCGTCTCTACAATTTCTGGCTGACATTACTTTTGGACGCTCAGAACGTTTACGAAAAATCTCGTTGCGCGCCAAATGGTTAGAGCAAGGTGGATAAAAGTGAGCCGGGTTGGATGATGGTGGCGTCGCGCTCTGGGCCGGTGGAAATCATGCCGATTTCTACGTGGAGGAAGTCGGAGATGAATTTTAAGTAATCGATGGCGAGTTTGGGCAGTTTTGTGCCGTCTTTCAGGCCATAGGTGGTTTCGTTCCAGCCTGGCAAAGTTTTGTATTCGGGTGTGACGTGCTCGTATTCTTCGGCAAGGGCGGGCATTTCGTGCAAAGCCTTGCCTTTGTACTTGTAGCCGACGCAAACCTGGATTTCGCGTTGCGTGTCGAAGACGTCGAGCTTGGTAATTACCAGCGAGTCGATGCCGTTGATCATTTTGGCGTAGCGCAATACTTGCAAATCAAGCCAACCGCAGCGGCGCGGGCGTCCGGTGACGGCGCCGAATTCTTTGCCGCGCTTGCGAACTTCCTGCGCGTCGAGATCAGGCATTTCGGTGGGAAATGGGCCGGAGCCTACACGGGTGGTATACGCTTTGGAAATACCGAGAATGTGTTTGAGTTTGTTGGGCGGAACGCCGACGCCGGTGGATGCTCCTCCGGAGATGGCGCTGGAGGACGTGACGTAGGGGTAGGTGCCGTGGTCGATGTCCAGCATGGTGCCTTGGGCGCCTTCGAAGAGCACTGATTTGCCGTCATCCATGGCATGGTTCACGAGCTCGGCGGTGTCACAGATGTAGCCGCGAATTTTTTCGCCCAATGCCAGCGTGTCTTCCACTTCGTGGGAGAAATCGACGTTCGCGCCGTAAGCGCCTTTCGCCAGGCGATTTTTTTCGGCGACTACGTGGGCGGCTTTTTTGCGAAACGAATCGGGATCGAGCAAATCGCACATGCGTAAACCGCGGCGAGCCATTTTGTCTTCGTAGGCAGGGCCGATGCCTCGGGAAGTTGTGCCGATCTTGTCGGCCCCACGCGCGCCTTCGGCGGCTTTATCCAGCTCGCGGTGATAGGGAAAAATTAGATGGGCGCGATTGCTGACGTGCAGCCGACCCTTCACGTCGATGCCCGACTTGGCGAGAGATTCGATTTCGTTGACGAGAGCGGCGGGATCGACGACTACGCCGGTGCCAATAACCGCATGACGGCCGGGGCGCAAAATTCCGCAGGGGATGAGTTGCAGAACGTAGCGATTGGTGCCGATGATGACGGTGTGGCCGGCGTTGTGGCCTCCAGCTACGCGCGCGATATATTCAAAGGAGCCGGCGAGATAGTCAACGACTTTGCCTTTGCCTTCATCGCCCCATTGCGCGCCTACCACCACGACAGAGTTCATTTCTGACCTTTCTTACGCACTTGATCTATTGCAACTAATGCATCTAGGCCAGCCGCACTGGAAAATTGGCGGATGGCGCTTCCCTCTCCGTCATGGAGAGAAGCATGGTGGGAAGTTGAATAGCAAACGGCAAAACAAATCGTACCTGTGCCTTCGCAAAGGCGCAAGCGATGGAGATAGTGAACGAAGGAACGCAGCCGGTTTCTATTCACTGAGTTGACGGTAGCGGAAGCAGGTGGTGGCGTGGTCGTTGACCATGCCGACCGCTTGCATGAAGGCGTAGCAGATGGTGGTGCCGACGAAGCGGAAGCCGCGTTTTTTCAGGTCTTTGCTTATGGCGTCAGACACCTGGGTGGAAGGTGGGAGGCCGACGTGAGTTTTCCACGCGTTTTGAATGGGCTTGCCGCTTACGAAGATCCAGATGTATTTGTCAAAGGACCCGAATTCTTTCTGGATTTGCAGGAAGGCTTTTGCGTTGCTAATGGTGGACTCGATTTTCAGGCGATTGCGTATGATTCCGGGATCTCTCAATAAGGCCCGTACTTTTTTGTGGTCGTAACGAGCCACTTTTTCTGGATCGAAGCCGGCGAATAGTTGGCGGTAACGCTCGCGCTTTTTGAGCACAGTGTCCCAGCTCAGGCCTGCTTGCGCGCCTTCGAGGGTTAGAAATTCAAATAGCGTGCGGTCGTCATGGACAGGGACGCCCCATTCTTTGTCGTGGTAGGCGATGCTGAGATCGTTGCTGGGCCATTGGCAACGAACGAGAGGCGTGGACTTTGTCATTTGTTCTGTGTGAAATATTTGGCAGGCCGGCTTGGAAAATAAAAGACGCATCGCAGAAAATGTCCGACGCGTCTTATAAAATGGATCATAGATGAAGACAGGCTTCGGGCCGAAATTGAATTTGAGATTACGCCAAGTGCTTGGCCAAGGCTTTAGTGATTTGGTCCTTGGGAACTGCGCCAACGATTTGTTCGACCACCTGGCCGTTTTTGAAAACCAGCAAAGTGGGGATGCCGCGAACGTTGTAGCGGCCCGCCGAATTGATCGCTTCGTCGACGTTGAGTTTCATGACTTTGAGTTTGCCGGCGTAATCATGGGCGATCTCTGCCACTGTGGGCGCCAGCATGTGGCAGGGTCGGCACCAATCGGCCCAGAAATCTACCATTACTGGTTGCGCGTTGCTGGCGCTCAGCACCTCTGCTTCAAAATTGCCATCAGTTACGGATTGAATGTTATCAGCCATGTTGTTTGTCCTCAGCGGATTGGCCCGGAAGGGCTGCCGCTATCTCTCCTTGAGCAGTTTAATTAGATGTTGCAACGAAGATTTGGTTTCGTGCCAAACGCGCCGCCTTGTAGAGCTTCGCATATTCTGTTGCCGGGCGCTTCCACGAAAAGTCCTTGGACATGCCGTTTAGTTGGATGCGCTTCCAGATGCGTTCGTCGGCGAAGTGATGCAAAGCCAGGCGAACGGCATCCAACAGAGCCGCGCCCGTGTAGGGCTCAAACTTAAAGCCAGTGCCGGTGCCGTGCTCCACGTCAAAAGATTCGACAGTGTCATCAAGCCCACCGGTGGCGCGCACGATGGGGACCGTACCAAATTTCAAACTGTAAATCTGATTTAAGCCGCAGGGTTCGTAGCGCGACGGCATGAGAAACATGTCAGCGCCCGCTTCGATTTTGTGGGCGAGCTCGTTGTCGTAGGCGATGCGCACGCCGACGCGGCCGGGGAATTCGTTCGCGAGGGTCTCGAATAATTCTTCGTAGCGCCGCTCGCCGGTGCCTAGAACGGTGAGGATGATATCTTCCTGCATTAATTCCTGGGCGATGGCGGCGATGAGATCGAAACCTTTTTGATCGGCAAATCTGGAGACGATGCCGATAACAGGACGGGTTTCATGTTCTGGATAGAGACCAAAGATCTCGAGAAGCTCTTTTTTGCAAACATGCTTGCCAGTCAGATCTTTCGCGGAATACTTGGCGGCGATTAATTTATCTGTTTCGGGATTCCAGACGGAATAGTCGACGCCATTGAGGATGCCTACCAAGTGATCGCGGCGGCTGCGGATCACGCCGTCGAGACCGTAGCCGAATTCCGGAGTCTGAATTTCTTCGGCGTATTTTTTGCTGACGGTGGTGAGGTAGTCGGAAAAGACCAAACCGCCCTTCAGGAGATTGACGTCTCCGTAGTATTCAAGCCCGGCGGGGTTATAAACCTCCGGCGGAATGCCGGCGCGATCGAGCACTGCTGCAGGAAATTGGCCCTGATAGCCTAAATTGTGGATGGTGAAAATTACCGGAAGGTCTTTCACCAGCGGGTCGGTGGCGTACAAGGAGCGCAATAGCACGGGAATGAGTCCAGTTTGCCAGTCGTGGCAATGGATTACGTCGGCGGGCCAAACGTGTTTGGCGATTTCGATCGTGGCGCGGCAAAATTCGCTGTAACGCTCGGCGTTGTCGGGATATTCTCCCGCACTGCCGCCGTAAATTCCGTCGCGGTCGAAGTAGCCTGGATCGTCGACGAAAAAATAGCGCACACCGTTGAGCATGCTGCCGTCGGCAATGGACGGGAAGCGCAACCGAGCACCTAAAGGAATGGTGACGCTGGGCATGACCACCATGCTGGTTTTTATTCCCCGGTAACGAGGCAGCACCACGGCCAGTTCATGGCCCTGCGCGACAAGGGCTTTGGGCAGCGCTTCGATTACGTCGGCGAGGCCACCGGTCTTTGAGAAAGGCAGGCCTTCTGATGCCGCAAAAAGTATTCTCAAAACAAGCTCACTGGGAGTGCCGCTCCGTGTTGTGGATGAAGGTGACGACGGATCATTACGCTATCCGATTTCATAAGCGCGGTCAAAGTCTGGCGCCGCGTGGGTAGTTGTTACACTGAGGAGCGATGAGTCGTCAACCTCTGGGCCAACATTTTCTTGCGGACGCTTATTGGCGGGAAGAAATCGCGCGCGCTATTCGTGTGTCGCCGCGTTCGGAGGTGATAGCTGCAGGGCGGTCGCAGGAAAAAGATTTGTGCTGGGTTGAGATTGGTCCCGGACACGGGGAGATGACGGAATACCTTTTGGCCACTGGCGCGCCGGTGCATGTGATCGAGGTGGACCAGTTCTTGATTGGGAATCTCAACCGGTTGAAGAAGAAAAATCCGAATCTCGATGTGATTTGCGGGGACTTTCTCGAGACAGACCTCGCGGCGGTTGCCAACGGAAAGCGAATGCGGATCTATGGAAGTCTTCCGTACTACATCACCTCACCGATCCTCCATCATCTGTTTCACTTTGCGGAATTGATCGAAGAGATTCATGTGGTGGTGCAGACGGAAGTGGCCGAGCGGATGGCGGCGGACCCTGGCAGTAAAGCTTACGGATACCTTTCCGTGGCCACGCAATTGAATTCGCGGCCGGAGCTGGTGTTAGAGATTCCGCGAGCGGCCTTTACGCCACCGCCTGAAGTTGGGTCGACTTTGGTGACACTGCGTTTGCCTGGTGGATGGGAGAAGTTGCGACGCGGCGGCTTGTTATCGGGAGAAGATAAATCCGCGCAGGAAAAGGTGGAAAGTGAAGAGGATTTTCTGGAATTTGTTAAGTTATGTTTTTCGAAGAAGAGAAAAACACTTGTGAATAATTTGCGCGAGTTGGCCGAGCCGGAAGAGGTGCGCAACGCGCTAGGGACTGTGGGTTTGCGGCCGGATGCGCGCGCTGAGCAGATTTCGATTTCTAATTTTGCCGCGTTGTATGCGGCGTTGAGAAGTAGATCCGTTTGAGGAAACGCCGGAGAACTTAACAAACACGCTGCTGCTAGGAATGTTTTAGTTTGGCCTTTTTTGCGGTGGCGGCCAGGCGGTCGGGGTAATCGCTCATGATGCCGTCTACGCCGGCGGCCATGAGCAGGCGCATGTGCGCGGAGTGATTTATGGTCCAGCATACGACTTGCAAATCTTTTTCACGCGCCGCTGTGACCAGCCTGGGACTTACCAGATCGCCGCGGATGGCCAATTGGCGCGCTCCAACTTCGAGTGCCTGGTCGAGGGGTTTTTCAATGTGGCCGTCGTAGAGCAAAGCGGTCATCACGGTAGGTTCAATTTTTCGGACGTTGGCTAAAATTGCGGCGTCGAAGGAAATAACGATCGTCCGCGCGATTTCCCCAGACTGTCGCAAGGCGCCGATGAGCGCATGTTCGCCGCCCCAGGAACCGCCGGGCTTCATTTCCAGGTAAAAGATCACGTCGTATTTTTTGGCAAAATCGAGGACTTCATCGAGGGTGGGTATGCGTTCGCCGGCGAATTCGCTGCCGAACCAGGAACCGGCGTCCAGGCGGCGCAAGTCGGCGAGGGTCATATCGTGAACGGCGCCCTTTCCATTGGTGGTGCGATTCACGGTGTCATCGTGGATGGCCACCAGGCGCGCGTCGCGAGTCAATTGCAGATCGGTTTCGATAAAGGTAGAGCCTAAGGTTACCGCTTTCTTGAAAGCGGCCAGGGTATTTTCGGGTGCGTGACCGGAGGCCCCGCGATGAGCGATCAGCAGCACGGCAGGATACCTGTAAACAGAACGAAGAGCCGGCGCCTGGCAGGAAAGCGAAGAAAAGGAGCGTCCACAGGTTCTATCGTAACATTGCCACCTGTCATCAGGGCCTCGCCCCAATTAGCATGCCACTGGAATCTAACTATTTGTGTTAGTGGAATTTGAGTGATAGAAGAAGCGCAGTGTTGAAAGGACTGGAGGGTCATCATGAAAAAAGGGACCTTTTTGGCTTTGGCGTTGCTGCTCGGAACGGGATTCAGCGGCGTGCCGATAATTTCGCATGCGCAAGATAAACAACAGAATGAACCGAGGTCGCGACAGAACCTGATCCGCGAAGTGCGGCACCAACTGGTACTGCTGCCCTACTATTCGGTGTTCGACAATCTGTCGTTCAAGGTGGAGGGCGACACCGTGATGCTCGAGGGACAAGTGGTTCGGCCAACGCTGAAATCGGATGCTGAAAACGTAGTAAAAAAAATTGAAGGGGTCGGGAAGGTGGTGAACAACATTGAGGTGTTGCCGCTATCGCCGATGGACGACCAGATTCGCAGAGCGGTGTACCGCGCGATTTTCGGAGATCCTGCACTGTCAAGGTACGCCGAATCGGCTGTTCCGTCGATTCATATCATCGTCAAAAACGGAAATGTCACTTTGGTGGGAGTGGTGGATAGCGAGGCAGACAAGAACTTGGCCAACTTGCGGGCGAGCGGCGTACCTAACGTTTTTTCAGTAAAAAACGAGCTGGTAGTTGCGCCTTCCAAGTAAGAAGGGGACCGGTTGCGTCCTCAGTAAGGATCACGGCTCGCGCAAGCGAGCCGTTTTTTTTTGTGGGATG
>JGI12635J15846_10005746_pt1 | contig 10691 bp, 7 predicted proteins | sample BlaSpr_A8_OM2_M2_FD_15846 | JGI IMG/M metagenome (IMG submission 15846) | reverse complement strand
GAGTTCGATGATCCCGTCGATCTGCGGACGATCACGCCGCGCAATTCTTTCGCGGCAGGCCCGTTCACGATCGAGCCGATTCGCGTCACGCACTCGACGCCCAACTCGATCGCGCTCGCGATTCGCACGCCGGCGGGGATCATCATTCATAGCGGCGATTTCAAAATCGACGACGCTCCGGTCGACGGCCAGATGTTCGACCGCGAGCGCTTTGCCGAGCTGGGCGCCGAGGGCGTTGCGCTGCTGCTGTCGGACTCAACCAATGTAGAACGCCCCGGCCGCTCGGGCTCGGAGAGTTCGCTCAAGCCGGTATTGCGCGAGCTGACCTCGCGCGCACGTGGCAGATTTTTCCTGTCGGCCTTCTCGTCCCATTTGCATCGCATTAGGCAGGTGGTCGAAGTCTCGCGCGAGTTCGGCCGCCGCGTCGTTCCGCTCGGGCGCGCGATGGCGGAGAGCGTCCGGCTGGGTCTCGAGACCGGGCAGCTGCCATTCGCGCGCGCGATGTTCGTCGAGCCGGGCGAGGCGGAGTTTCTCGACGGCAATCGGCTGAGCTACCTGACCAGCGGCAGCCAGGGCGAGCCGCTTTCCGCGCTGGCGAAAATCGCCGGCGACGCGCACCCGCGCGTGCGGATCGAGCATGGCGACGTGGTCGTGCTGTCGTCGCGCTTCATCCCCGGCAACGAGCGTACGATCAACACGCTGGTGAATCGCCTGTACAAGCAAGGCGCCGACGTGGTCTACGACGCGGTCGCGCCGGTTCACGTTTCGGGGCACGCCAGCCAGGACGAGTTGTCCGAGCTGATCGCGCTCACGCGGCCGCGGCACTTCGTCCCGATTCACGGCGAGTATCGTCATCTGAGCCGTCACGTCGCGCTCGCGATCGCCGCGGGAGTTCCGGAGCACAAATGCTTCCTGCTCGAAGACGGCGATTCGCTGATTCTGAACGCCGGTGGCGACGCGCGTCGCGGAACCACCGTTGAGGCGGGCCGCGTGGCGCTCGATGTAGTGGACGGTGGCGCGCCCGAGGTAGTCGGCGAGCGTCGGGTACTCGCGCGCGATGGGATGGTGACGGCGGTGCTGGTCTTGTCAGCGAAGACCGGGCGTATCGTCGCGGGCCCTGATCTTCTTTCGCGCGGCTTGGTCAGTGGCGACGGGACCTCTGCGCACATGCGTCGCGCGAAGGAAGAGTTGACGCGGCGCCTCGCCGCGCTCGGCGGCCCGCTGCACGCCAACGATTCCCGCGTGAAGGAAGAGATCGTGCGCGCGATCCGACGCTACTTCAGCGACGAGCTGGGCAAGCGGCCGCTGGTGATTCCGTACGTGACGGAGGTTTGAACCCCATCGCGCGCAAGGAGAAAACCGTAATCGAGCTGCCGCCGCTGGCGGTGGTTGAGGAACTGTCGTCGGCGACCGAGCCGGGCGGCCGAATCGCGCGCGAGCTATGCGCACTGGCGTTGCTGGCGTTTGCGGCGTTCGGCGCGGTCAGCCTCGTGAGCGTCGACCTCGGGCGCAGTCCCAACCTGGGCGGTCCGGTCGGCGCGGCGATCGCGGCGATGCTCGCCGGTCTGGTCGGATACCAGTCGTACACTGCGACGATCCTGGTCGCGTGGCTGGCGCAGCGGGTGTGGACCGGCGCGAACCTTGTCACAGTGGCGCGCGAGATTGGCGGCGGTGTGCTTTTGATTCTTGCGCTCGCGACGGCGGGCGCGCTGTGGAATTTGCACGACGCGCGGATGGGCGGCGAGGTCGGGGCACAAATCGCGACCTTGCTCAACGATTCGATCAGCGTAGCGGGCGGCTTGATCGCGGTCGCGCTGGGATTAGTCTGCGGGCTTGCACTGATGCTCCGGCGGGCGCCGACCGAGTTGTTAGCCGGGGTCGCCGCCAGGATTCGCCCGCGCTCGCGTCGCGACGAGTTCGACGTTGCCGACGGCGCGCGAATCCCGTTCTCGCTCAGCTCGGGCGACGAGATCGAGAGCGATACCGACGGTGCCAACGGACGGCCTGTGCCGCTGAAAGTCAGGCTGCTCGATATTCGCGAGAAGCGCGACAAGGTGGCCGCTTCGAAGCCGCGGCAGAAGGGCGCTTTCAAAATTCCGCCGCAATCTCTGCTCGATCTGCCGCCCGCCGAACACGCGCAAGTGGACGAGGGACAGCTCGAGCGCAGCGCGCGCGTGCTAGAGCAGAAGCTCGCGGACTTCGGCGTCGAGGGCCGCGTGGTCGAAGTGCAGCCTGGTCCTGTCGTCACGATGTACAAGTTCGAGCCGGGCTCGGGAATCAAAGTCAGCCAGATCGTGAACCTGGCGGACGATCTTTCGATGGCTCTCAGAGCTGCCGCGGTAAGAATCCAGGCGCCGGTGCCGGGCGAGGCTGTGGTCGGAATCGAAGTGCCGAACAAAAAGCGCGAGCGCGTTTTTCTGCGCGAGATTCTCGAGGCCGACGAATTCTCAGCCGCGCAGAGCCAGCTCACGATTGCGCTCGGCAAGGACATCGCCGGACGCCCGGTGGCCGCCGATCTCGCCAAGATGCCTCATCTGCTGATCGCGGGCGCGACCGGAACCGGCAAGTCGGTTTCGCTGCACACGATGATCGCGTCGATTCTGTTCAACGCGACCGCTGATGATGTGCGCCTCATCCTGGTCGATCCCAAGATGCTCGAGTTGTCGGTGTACGAAAATATTCCGCATCTGCTGGTGCCAGTCGTCGTCGATCCGCAGAAGGCCGCGTCGGCATTGCTATGGGCGACGCAGGAGATGGAGGGCCGCTACCTGCGGATGCGCGAGCTGGGCGTGCGCAATATCGANGGCTACAACCANGCGCTGGCGTCGGGCGCGTCGCTGGCGCANCTCAANATGGCGGGNCAGAGCGCGCCGGCGTCCGACGATCCCAATCAGCCGGCNGTCGGCGCGATCGAGCATCGCAAGCTGCCGAAAATCGTGATCGTAATCGACGAGCTGGCCGACCTGCTGCTGAGCGAGGGCAAGACCGTCGAGCGCGATATCACGCGCCTGGCGCAGAAGGCGCGCGCCGCGGGGATTCATCTGATCCTCGCGACGCAGCGGCCCTCGGTCGATGTGATCACCGGCCTTATCAAGGCGAACTTGCCGGCGCGAATCTCGTTGCAGGTGACGTCGCGCGTCGATTCGCGCACGATTCTCGATTCGATCGGTGCCGAACGCCTGCTCGGGGCCGGCGATATGCTCTTTATGCCGCCTGGTAGCGCCAAGCTTCGCCGCCTGCACGGCCCGTTTGTCGGCGAGCATGAGATTCGCAAGCTCACCGATTTCCTGCGCGAGCAGGGCGCGCCCGAGTACCGCATGGAAATCCTCGATACCAAGGCCCCCGGTGAGGACGGCGGCGACGGACTCGGTGGCGAGGTGCAGGACGAGATGTATGATGAGGCGGTGCGGATCGTGATGGAGACCAACCAGGCGTCGATCTCGATGATCCAGCGGCGCCTTCGAATTGGTTACAATCGCGCGGCGCGGATGGTCGAGCAGATGGAACGCGAAGGAATCGTGATGCCCGCGGACGGCGCCAAGCCGCGCGAAGTCCGGTTGCACAGCGCTCGATGATGGTCCGCGGCTTTTTCAGAAAAGTGTGGCCAGCCTTTTTTGTGGCGACGGTGGCGATTCTCGCCGCTGCGGTTCCAGTGCATTCCGACACGATTGCGGCGAGCGGCCCGCCCGTCAGCAAGGACCTGAAGCCGGTACTCGATCGCCTCCAACGCCACTACCGCGACACCAATTCATTCTCGGCGAAATTTAACGAGGAGGTTACGACCGTCGGCGCGCCGGTACGCAAGCGGCAGGGCACGGTTTCATTTCGCAAGCCCGGGCGCATGCGATGGGACTTCGATGATCCCGAAAAACAAACGATCGTCAGCGACGGCGAGACGCTCTACAGCTACGATCCGGATCTCAACCAGGTCGTCGAGACGCCGCTCAAGCAGGCCCTGAAATCGAGCAGCGCGACCTCGTTCCTGCTCGGAATCGGGAATATCAACCGCGATTTCAAGGCCGCCTTCGCGCATCCCGCGACCCCGACCGGCCTCATCGATCTGGTCCTCGACGCGAAAACCGGCGGCTACAAGATTGAAATCGGACTCGATCCGAAGACCTACAACCTGATGACGCTGACGCTCACCGATCAGCTGGGCGATGTGACCAGGATCGCCTTCAGCGACATCCATGATAATGTGGAACTGCCCGATTCGAGTTTCGCCTTCAAGGCGCCGCCGGGCGCGGACATCGTGAACGCACCTGCCTCGCCGTGACGATCTGATACACTGAAAGCACGTCTGAGGCGTTGAAACGTCGGACCGCGATTGCCTCGCGGGTAAGCGACGGGTATTTTTAAAAGCCCCGTAAGTTCTCCCGGTTCTGTCAATGGAAAAGGTTCACCTACTCACGCTTGGTTGCCCCAAGAATCTCGCCGACAGCGAGTTGATGCTTGGCGCGCTGACCAACGCCGGTTTCGAGGTCACGCTCGATCCCGAAGAGGCGCAAGTGCTGTTGGTGAATACCTGCGCGTTTATCGAGGCGGCCAAGAAGGAATCGCTCGACGCGATCCTCGAAGCGGCGGAAGTCAAGAAGCGCGGCTTCGGCAAGCGGCTGGTAGTCGCGGGATGTTTGTCGCAGCGCTACGCGACTGAGCTCGCGGCGACGATGCCCGAGGTGGACGTGTTCGTCGGCACCGGCAACTTTCTCGATTTGCCGGAGCTGCTGCGGCGCACCGAAGCGCCCGAGGCGCGGCCGATTCCGTACGCCGGCGCGGCGCATCTGCTGCCGACCTCGGCAATCCCGCGGGTCAAGACTGGAGATTTCTTCACGTCTTACTTGAAGATTTCCGAAGGCTGCAATCACAAGTGCGCATTCTGCATTATTCCGAAAATTCGTGGTCTGCATGAGAGCCGCCCGCTCGCCGATCTCGTCGCGGAGGCGCGCATCCTGGCGGCTGGCGGCGTGCGCGAGATCAACCTGATCGCGCAGGATCTGACCGCCTATGGCCGCGATCTCGACGCGCCGTCTTCGCTTGCGCAGTTGCTGCGCGAACTCTCGACGATCGACGATCTGCGCTGGATACGGCTGCTCTACTGCTATCCGAATTTCGTGACTGCCGACTTGCTCGACGCGATCGCCGAGCTGCCCAAGGTCGTCAAGTATATCGACATGCCGCTGCAGCATGCCGACGACGCGATACTGCGCGCGATGCGCCGCGAGCGCTCGGGTGCGGCGCTGGTAAAGCTGCTCGAGCGGGTGCGCGAACGAATCCCGGGGGTCGTGCTGCGAACGTCGTTTATCGTCGGCTTCCCCGGCGAGACCGACGCCGCGTTCGAGCAGCTGGTGGATTTCGTCCGCACCGAAAAGTTCGATCGCGTCGGTGTGTTCACCTACTCGCGCGAAGAAAATACTGCCGCTTACGATTTGCCCGACCAGGTGCCGGAGCGCGTCAAGCGCGCGCGGCGGGCGCATCTGATGGCGACGCAGTCGGAAATTTCGCTGGCGAAAAACCGCGGCCTGGTCGGACGCGAGGTCGAGGTGCTGGTCGAAGGCCCGATGCCCGGACGCTCGACGCGGCTGCGCGCGCGGACTTCGGGCCAGGCGCCGGAAATCGACGGGTCGGTTTTTCTTGCGGGCGAGGCGGAGGCGGGCGAGTTCGTCCGCGCGCGAATCGACAAGGCGCTCAGCTACGATCTGCATGCGACGATCGCCGGTGAGGCCGCTTAATATTCCTGGAGTTGGAAGCCAATGACGAAGAAACCAGTTGCCGCGAATCGAGCAAAGTTCCTGGCCAAAATGCGCGAACAACTGCTCGAGATGAAAGCCAAGCTGCTCGGCGAGATCGACTCGGCTCTGCGCGCCGAACGCGAGGGCAACAAGGACGAAGGGATGGACACCTACGACCTTGCGTCCGAGGAGCGCGATCGCGAGATCAACTTCATCCTGTCCGACCGCGAGCGCGTCAAGCTGAAGCAAATCGACGACGCGCTCGAGCGCCTCGACGACGGCACCTACGGCGTGTGCGAATCGTGCGGATTGGAGATCGCCGAAGAACGCCTCGAAGCGATGCCGTTTTCGCGCCTNGACCGGGATTGCCAGCAGGACGAGGAGCGCGAGGCAAAATCGCAACGCCGCTTCGACGACGAGCCTAACGCCTATCGCAAAGTCGGTTCGACCGACGCCGATGACGATAGCGCCTAGCCCGGCCGGCATTGTTTACCGCGCTCCCCAAAACAGTCATTGTGAACAGACCACTAGCGCCGCTATTCGCGGTCCTTGACGATCGTCAGGATCGGCGCACCAGGATCTTAGAAACCCTTTAATGAGAATATTTTCCGATATTGAGGGCGGTGATCACGCCGGATCATCCGTCGATTCAGCCGGCGTTCGCGATCGAATTCGCACCAATCTTGTTGGCGTCGGCGCGACTATCGCGATGGCGAGCGCGCGCGGCGGGGTCGGCAAGAGCATGCTCGCCGTCAATATCGCGGCGGCGTGGGCGATGAAGGGGCGCAAGGCCGCGCTGGTCGATGCGGACCTGAATTCGCCCAGCCTTGCGGCAATGCTCGGGATGAAACCGCAGCGGCGCTACCCGATGATCGAGGGAATCGAGCTGGCTGCCGGACCGCATGGCTTGCGCGTCGTTTCGAGCGATCAGCTTGCCGGCGGCGAGCCGCCGCCGATCAGCTTTGCGCAGGATTACGATCTGATCGACGGCAACGGCGCCGAGCCGGTCGCGCCCGCGCCGACGCGTCCCGCGGAACTGAGCTATCGCGAAGCGCTGAGCCGAATCCTGGCGCAGTCGCAATTCGGCAGCGTCGATTTGCTGATAATCGATCTCGCCAGCGGCCTCGATAGATTGTACACGCTCGCGTCGATGATGACGCTCGATGGCGTGTTGCTGCTGACGCATCCGTCGGCACAGGACACCAGCGCCGCGCGCCACGCGATGAAGATTGGCCGCGCGATCGGCGCGCCGATCGTCGGGATCGTCGAGAATATGGCCGGCTTCAACTGCGATGGATGCCGCGCGGTACGGCCGTTGTGGCCGGAGGGCGATCTCAATGGCATCGCGCGCGAGGCTGCAGTGCCGATAGTCGGGCGGCTCGGCTTTGAACCGCGGCTCGCGGACAGCACCGATCGCGGCGTGCTTTTCGTTCGCGAGTACAGCGCCACGCCCACCGGCAAAGTGCTCGCCGATATCGCCAGCCAGCTCGAAGTGATCGTCGCGCCGCGCGCTCGCGCCGTCGCCACGCCGGCCTGATTCAGCGCTTCAATCGGAATCCGAATCGTTTTCGTTGTTGTCGTCGGCCGTGGTCAGCACCGAGTCGGCGACCCGCGAGTATTCAAACATCCCGGCTCCGCGATGAGCGCCGCTGCGGAAGCTTGCGAATCCGAGCGACGTGTAGATGCGCGACTGCTCGGGACCGGGGCGCGACAGCGGAATGAAGCATTCCACGCTGCCTTCGAGTTCGCAGGACGATCCGTCGGAGTGCGCCAACGAGGCGAAAATACGATGCGGTGGTTCCTCGACCGCGGCCGTGTCGATCGTGAGATCGCGCAGTTCGCAATGTGACCATCCGGCGGCTCCGAGAATCCTGGCGGTCTGATTCGGCGGGGCTTCGGCGGTCGCGACCGATCGCGCTTCGAGCGCTCGTGGCGCATCTTCATCTTCGAAGCACGCCCAAACCATCCGACGTGCGGTGAATTTCTGCGGGCCCAGTCCGGTGAACGACATTCCCGCGCGCGCAAATCCGTTGACCGTTCGCGTCGCGCCGTCAATGCAGACCTTTCCCGAAACGCGCCCGAACGCGACGCTCGACGACAGGGCGTCCGCGCCGGCGCCTTGCGATGACAGAATCCGGTCGAAGTCGAACTCACCGCCGGCGCGATCGATTTCGAAGCGCATCTCGACTTCCGTGTCGCCGTCGAGCCGGCCCGAAGCCAGCGCGCGTTCGATACTCAAGTACGCGGCAGCATCAGGCACAATGACTGCGGGTCCGCGAAACGCGAGCACGATCGACGCGCCCTCGCGCCGCATCGAAAGCGGGCCATGTGTGACGGCGCTCGCGGAACGCGCCGGCCGTCCCTCGGCGGTGAAGAGCGCCGCCCGATGGTGATCGAACAGCATCATGATTCGTGCGCCCATGCCCGCGCCGCCGACGTCGAAGCTCGCCATCGCGCCGAAGCGTGCCGCGGGATCGTAAAATTCGATGCCGATGCGTCCGGGCGCTGCAACCGTCGCGGCAGCGCCGATCTCCGGTTTGGTTATTGTCGGACGCGGCGCGCGATTTATCACCTTCGCGGTACGAACGACATCTGAATCACACTTTCCTGAAAAAACCTCGACGATCGCGTCCTCGCATCGCGCGCGCAACTCGCCGGGCATCCTCAGCGCAACCGATAGTTCGAGTTGGACCGCGTCGACGACCCCGTTCATCGCGGTTTCGGAAATCGAGCGCAGCGGCGGATTATGACTTCCGCAATGGCGCGCGCTGAACGCCTGCAACAGATTCTGCAAGCCGCCGCCCGGATAACGCATGCCATAGGTCGGCTTGATTCCGTGGCTATGCAGGCGCTCGGCGAGGCCCGCGAGTCTGCCGTTGATNAAATCGTCGCAAGCNGAGACGCAAGCGGAACCCGGCGGCCNCAGTTCGCCGCGCAAGGTTCGCAGTCCGAGTCCGAAATCGAGGCGCGGCTCGATGATGTTCCAGCCGTGGATGAGCAGCACCGTGACGCGGCCGTAGCGCGCGACGATTGCGCCGACGCGCTCCGCGATCATTTCGAGCAGCCACGGCGCGCGCTCGATTATTTGCGAGAGGCGGTTGCAGTCGATCCGGTTGCGATCCATCGCGACGTTGATNAGCGCCGACGCGCCGAGACGCGCCGCGAGTCCGCGCGTGATGTCCGCTGTGTGAAGGTCGTTGACCTTGGGATTCAACAGCGAGCGCGTGCGTGGCTCAGCGCGGCCGCCGTGCGGGGCAATCAGGAGCAGGGGAGAATCGGAATCGATCACTTCGAGCCATGACTCGCAGGCGCCAGTCGCGGTATGAAGCCCACCCGCAGGCATCAGGTGGACGCGGCTCGATTGGACTTGAGCACGAAGAGTGCGTGGAGCGCGAACGACGCGATGAAGTAGTAAGCGATGTAACTCAGCCCGGCCCACAGCATGATCGGATTCACTATGGGCAGCATCAACAGCGAGGCGACCGTCAAAAATCCCCAGATGATTCCAAGCGTGAGAGTGATCGGACGGAGCGGGACGGTTCGATTTGGATAAATGTATTTGAGCGGCATGAACACCATCACGGCGAGGATCAGCAGCACCGCAACGTTGAACACGGTGCTGGCGCCGAGACAGTAGAGATAAAACGCGACGAGGTTCCAGTAGTTCGGGAAGCCGAGGAAGTAGTGGTCGGGGGTTTTGGCTTCGGTGTGGCAGAAGCCGTAGACGCTCGCGAGCATGACGAAACACGCGAGCGCGAGGCCCCATCGCGAATCCGGGATGATCCCGGCCTCGAGCATCAGGAACACCGGCGCCACGGTGTAGGTCAGGTAGTCGACGATGTTGTCGAGCAGTGCGCCGTCGAAGGTCGGTACGCGAATCTTCACCATCAGCCAGCGCGCGAGCGGACCGTCGCTGCAATCGATGATCGTCGCCGCGCCCATCGCGAGGAACGACGCGCGGAAATCACCGCGCGAGGCGAAGAAGATCGCGAGCAGGCCGAGCGCCGCCCCGAGCGCTGTATAGAGATGCACGCCCCACGCGCAGGCCGTGAGAAATTTCTGCCTCGGGAACGCCCGCGGCAAACTTCCGGCTGCGCCTGATGAGGTCAAGTCATTTTCCGGCTTGTAGTCGCGCGGCCCGAAGTATTCCTCGAGCACCGTCATGAACGGTCCGCACGCGCGATTTTTTTTCACGAGCTTCATCGCTTCTTCGAGAGACATTTGCCGATATGCACGCAGAAACGCAATCGCCAGCGTCGGCGCGCGATTCATCCCGGCGTTGCAGTGCAGATAGACACGCGAGCCCGAACCGACCAGGTCGTGAAGATCGTGCAGCGCCACTTCAAGCCGCTCTGCCATCGCGTCCGCGCTGCCGTCCTGAATGGGCGTCCGCACGTAGCCGATTCCGTGGGCGACGTACTCCGCGCTCAGCCCTCTGTTGTCCAATCCGTTCATGCGCAAATCGTCGTCGTCCTGCAGATTGTGGACCGCCGTAATTCCGTAGGTGTCTTTGAGCCAGCCGATATCGGCCCGACCGGGATATTCGCCGACCAACAATTCATCCGAGATAACGGTGACCGACGGGCGGCGTCCGTTGCGAGTCGGGCGCGGCGCATGGTCAGGGCGTTTGCTGAACCAATCAACCATGATTCAAATGTAACCATCCGGCGGGTAAGTATTCCAGCGGCACCGCGGTTATCACGCCTTGGCGTGGCCTCGAGGCAACTCCGGCGAGCGATCGCTTTTGGCGTGCGCTTGCGTGGCCGGCTTGGTTTCGTTCGATGTCACAGAATCCGCCTTGGCGGTCAGCGTCAATTTCGGATGCGAACCGGAAAGCGCGACGACCGCGGTGCGCATCAGGTCCGCGATTTTGCGGTACGCGCCGGCGCCTTCGGAACTCTGCGCGATTTCGCGCAACTCGGCCGCGGTGATCGCGCGACCGATGCGGACCTCCACCGGATG
>JGI12635J15846_10005744_pt1 | contig 10692 bp, 11 predicted proteins | sample BlaSpr_A8_OM2_M2_FD_15846 | JGI IMG/M metagenome (IMG submission 15846) | reverse complement strand
TCGTTTGTTGTCGGGGAGCCCATCACCAATCTGGCGCAAGAAAACAATGCCTTTACGGTAAGCGACAATTTCTCAAAGGTCGTAGGCAAGCATACGATCAAGACCGGCTTTCAGGGGATTTTCGACCAGATCAACATCCATCCGGATCCCGAGTTTAACGGCGGTTTTACCTTCAGCGGCGGTGAAACCGGTTCGGACTTCGTGGATTTCCTGGTGGGAGCACCAAATCTCTATAACCAGGCCGATTCGCAGTCATACTATCCACGGCATAAATATATAGGAGGCTACGGGCAGGACAGCTGGCGGGTCTCGCCCAATCTTACCCTGAACTACGGAGTGCGCTGGGAGTTGATGGAGTATTGGTCCGAAAAGTACAACCAGATCCCTACCTTCATCCCAGGAGAGCAGTCCAGAGTCTACCCGACAGCGCCGGTCGGTATTGTATACCCCAGCGACACGGGGGTTCCGAATACGCTCGTGCCGCATCGCAATCGTTTTTCGCCGCGGGTGGGTCTGGCTTACTCCCCCAGCAAATCGGACGGATGGGTCGGCAAGATTCTTGGCGGACCGAAACAAACAAGCATACGAGCCGGCTATGGGATTTATCATTCGGTCATTCAAGGAAACACGATCGCGTTCGATGAACCGCAGCCCCCGTACGGATTGAGTTACACTAGCCCAGCTCCTCCGCAATTCGCTACGCCCTTTACCAACGCGACTGGCAAAACGAACACCAATCCATTTCCGCTGACCTTCGTTCCGTTCGGCGCTTCTGTGTCGCATCCTATCTCGAACATTAATTACTCGCACTACGAACCGATAGCCGGTATGACGGCAACGCCCCCTACGAACACGTATCCGTACACCGAGCAGTATTTTCTTTCGCTCGAACGCGAACTGAGTGTAAACACCGTGTTGCAATTGAACTATGTCGGCTCCGAGGCCCATCACCTGCTGCTCGTGTATTCGGCGAACCCCGGCGACCCGGCTCTCTGCCTCACATTGCCAGGTTGTGGACCGGGCGGAGAGAACACCACGTACGTTACCTCTTCCGGTCAGACAGTAGATTGCACCCGGGTGGGTCTTGGGTGCGACTTCGGTAATGACGATTACGAGGGAAGCATTGGCAATTCCAATTACAATTCGTTTCAAGCCAGCCTTCGGCACACAGGCCGCGGACTCAATCTCACGGTTGGGTATACGTACAGCAAGTCGATCGATCAGTCATCGAGTCTTGCGGATGTCGTCGATCCTTACAATTTTGCACTAACACGGGCCCTTTCGGCCTTCGACCTGAGGCAAAACTTGGTAGTCACCTATCAATACACGCTCCCATTGGGGAGTCTACTTCGACGTTCCAATCGCTTGACACAAGGGTGGGAGTTGTCAGGAATCACCCGAGCCAGCACGGGTTTCCCTGTGACGCTCTCCAGCGACGACGACAATTCTCTCCAAGGCAGCAATCCCAATGGCGTGAATAATCGCTACTTCGACTTGCCGGACGTTATGCCGGGCTCGTTGGAAATCAACCACCATCCGGCGAACGGGAAGCCCTATTTCAATACTGCGCTGTTCACTCCAAACGCTCTGGGCACTCCCGGCGATGCCCCACGGCGATATTTCTCGGGGCCAGGGATATTCGACACCGACCTTGCGCTGCTGAAATCTGTCCGTATATCCGAAGGAAAGGCGGTGCAGTTACGGATGGAGGCGTTCAACGTCTTCAATCACTCTCAATTCTTCGGGCCGTCGGCGGTCAGCGGTGATATTTCGAGCCCCCTGTTCGGCCAAGTGGTACAGGCTGCTGCGCCTCGGCTCCTGCAACTCGCGGGCAAGCTCACGTTTTGAGCGGCGCCTAACATTGCTCATTCCTTCATGGCGACATGAATGAGATCGTCGACAATTGATCGGGGAGACCTAGCGTAAGTAGGCCGCATCAAAAATGCTCGGTACCGGAATCCATGAGTCAAGCCGGCCAACGCGGATCATTTCGGCAGCTTCGCGGCGAAAAATGGCGCTCGCGCAGAAGGCGCGATGGGCGAGCATACGAAAACAGTCGCACTCGGCGACAGAGGTAACAGCCATCTCTGCCCCTAGGAAGCGCGATGTCGGCGTCAGCTCGTAGGAAAGTAGCGGCCGCTCAAAAAGCGCGGTGGGCGAAGGTTAAAGCGCAGGAGAAGAAGGCGGCATAGGCCTGCGCTTTCCAGTTGGACTATCTAGGCCCGGTGGGGGCGGGCTCAGATCGTTTGTGGAACCTGGCGGAGCGCCGAGCTAGGCCCCTTCTGCGTAGGGCTTAACCTGCTCCCGAAGTGCCTGTGTCTCTTTCCGAAGCTCGCGGACAAGAATCACAATTGCTTTCTTATCCCGATCGTCGAGCCTCGCGGCGGCACTCTCGATCCCGCTGTCCGTACCTCGATTGTTGTGAAGTATGCTTTATACATCCGGGACAGATGTTCTGGCGGTTCGAGTCGGCCCCGACTCGGAGGGGGCCGTTGTTGAAGCCCCCTTGTCTCGGGTTATCGGACGAGACGTCCCACAAACCCGAACAGACCGTCGCTAGAAGACCCGTCCAGTTTACTTGGGCAATTGGAGTTACCCTTCACGGGCAGACCGTATGGGCACTCCTGGAAGAAACCAATCCAAGGCGTGCCGTCTGGTGCGATCGTCATCCCGTAGTAGTCGACATGACCGCCCCCAGAGGGCCCGTCAAATTCTAGCTCGGCATCGGAGCCAATTGGGAAGGGTTTTCCGCGGATGGGCACCGCTGTCGGTGTCATGCCGTACCATGTCGGTTGTTTGGGATCGTTCAGGGTAGCACTCCAAAACAGCGGTTCTTTATCCAGTGCATTGAAGCTCTCGGTGACGTAGGTGTTCCATCGCTCATTCGCGAAAGCCGGGCAGCCCAATGACGGCTGTTCGTACTCATAGACTGAGGGTGGAGTTCCCGCCTTGCCGGTTACGCAAGTAGGTGGAAACGGTACCCCTGGCGAGTTTGTGCTGCCGTAATAGGTGACAGCAACCTGGCCTGTTTTTCCGACCACAAGCTCCGGTTCGGCAGCCTCATTTACGCCCGGCGCGCCAATCATCAACGGCGTGCTCCAGGTCGTCGCATTGTCGCGAGAGATGGTCAAATAGGGGAGCCGGTCGGAATCATCAGCCCAAGCCGCATATAGATTCCCCGCCTTGTCCATGCCAAGACCCAGGTTACCCCAACCGATGGTTGTCGTATTGCTCACCTGGGACAGATCCCAGGTCGCACCTTCGTCGTGACTGATGGCTACGTATGGATGCTCACAAGGAGTGAACGGAACATAAACGGTACCGTCTTTGCCAACCACCCCATTGAGACCGTATGCACCAACAGGCAAGTGTCCCGGGAATTTGCAACCAGGAGGATATGCGAGACGAACCGCCGCGCTCCACGTTAAGCCTCCGTCCTGCGACGTACTGATATGAGCACCGCAGAAATGTGCTGTGCCACAAGTGCCCCCGCCCGCCACCACGAGATAAACGACGTTGGGGTAGCCTTGCAACAATTTCTTCAACGGAGGCGTTGGCGGCCCGGTGAAGATTTGCGGGTGGTCGAAGGCCATTGGAATTGGAGAAGCCGTACTCCAGCTCTTGCCGTCGTCATCGCTGATGGTCATGACATATGCATTGAAATTGCTCCAGAAAATCCTCCCGGTATCCCGGTCCACCCACATGTTGCTGTCGATAGCCTCGGTTCGCGTCGGCGTGTTCGTTGGATTAACGAAATCCCAATCGGCACCCTCGTTCGTTGAGCGAAGGAGTCCGATTGGTAAACCGGTATCCTCGCTTCCCAGAGCGGGCTGGAACAGGACGGTTCCTTGGTTAGTAATGGCAATGCTTATTTCTGACGTGCGACGGCGGGTCTTACTGGTACACGGGACGGGAGCGCTCTCGTTCTTTGGGGGCTGTACTAAAACGCCTCCGGCGTGGTGGGGAATAGCCGGACGATCAGGCGCACATCCGGGCCCCGACTCGGCTGCGAAAGCAGTCGCGACCGGTAAAATGGCAATCGAGAGCACCACCACTGCCACGACAAGGGTCAAAGATAACCAGCGGGGCGTTTGTTCAACAGGTGCGGGTACGGTCCGTTCATCCTCTTTATGCATCGTGGCTTCTCCATAGAATTCCTCTCAGAATTCATTATCAGCTGCCGGCTGCGGCTGTGCCTGTCAGCATGGGTTTCCCAACCACATTCTCCGCGTCTCGTCGGTGTCGGCTAAAAAACACCGCCGCAACACCGAACCGACAAGCAAGGGGCGACTTACCGTGAACACGGTCCACCCGTCGCGAAACCAGACAATAATGCCGAAACGACAGATAATAATGCCGGACTACCACAAACCCTGCTTGGAAAATCGGGCAACCGGGACGGCAATACAATCCGAAGCCGGTGCTCACCGTAGCAACCCCTCTCCTCTCGGCGATCGCACATCCCACCAAGGTGTTTGCTTTTTTGCAGTGGGCGGCTCATCGGAAGCCCGCGCAGAATGCGTCACGATTTGATGACAGATCTCTACGCCGCCAGACTTCAGCTGTGGCTGAGTCTTCCATGCCTGTATGTGTTTATCGAGGCAACGCACTGGCGGCGTCTTGCAAGTTCTTGCAAAGTTGTGATTTCTTGTCGTCCGCGTCGTCACCTGCTATGTAGAAGTCTTCGCCCATGGAGTGAGCCTGGAGTGCGCCTGGAGTGCGCCTTGACAGCTAGTTTCAGTGGGCATAGAATCCGCGCCTAGTTTCAGAGGAAGTGCGGATGGCTCGCGGTGCGGCGATTGAGTGGTTTGGCATCTCGACTAAACGGCGGGCGAAACTGCGTCCGGCAGCGGTTCAGTGGTCCAGTGGCGGTCTCTGGAGGGGCGTCCACCTCGAACATCGGCTCGATGTGCCGGGCGAAATGCCTGAAGGCTACTTGCTCAGGCCCGTCATTGCGCTGCACATGAGTTCTCCAATGTCCCAGGAACTGTACTGCCCTGGTCAAGGCTGGAAGACGCAGCGCGTGGCAACCTTGAGCATCCAGATATTCCCAGCGCGGATGCCGTATGCCGTTCGCTGGGATGGCCGCGGCGAGGTTTTGCTGCTGGAGCTCGCGCCTGAATTCGTAGCCGCGGTCGCGAGCCGGGTGAAACGGTTTGAGCGCCTTGAACTTCGCCCCTTTGTCGTAACAGAAGACTGCTTTATCGCCCAAACCATGCTTGCTCTGGATGGCGACTTGCGCGCCGGGTGTCCCTACGGTCGATTCTACGGCGAGAGCCTCGGGACCGCGCTTGCCGCGCACCTCGTCCGAAAGTACACCGATGTTGCGCAGGATTCACAGACACAACCGTGTTCTCGGCTTTCGAGTGCGATGCTAAGCCGTCTGCTGCAATACATTGGGGACAATCTTGAGACCAACCTCCCACTTCAGGATCTTGCGGATCTCATGCAAACAAACCTATATAGTTTTGCTCGTTCGTTCACGCAAAGTATGGGACTTCCGCCGCATCAATACATCCTCCGCGAGCGCATCGAGCGCGCGAAGCTACTCCTGTGTGATCCGGCAATGCCGCTCTCTGAAGTTGCGCTGCGGTCTGGCTTCGCGGACCAGAGCCATCTCACAAACACCTTCCGCCGGATGACGAACGTTTCCCCGCGTGCATATCGCAGCGCAGTCTCGCCCCGTCTTTGTGGATGAGCCGGCGACTCGTCCGGTTCGTGCCCTTACGACCGTGGTAAAAAAACGCGGTGGGCGACAGTGCGGGGCGGAGCAGCAGAAGGCGGCGTAGGTTCTACATTTGCCAGCCGGGGCCACGCGGAACCCGTGAGAGCTCGATTGCGACAACGCCTGGGCCCCGACTCGCGCTGGCCTTTGTGGTTAGGTTTTAGGCGCGCCCTTCGTTTTGGGCGTTTTCACAGGATGTCGTACGCGTCCGTGGTTGGCCACTGGTGAATGATTCTGGGTTCCCGTCTGTGCGGCGACAGAGGCGCGCAAGTCTCTCAAGAGATCGGAATCTGGCGTAACGACATGAACACCGGCGGCCTCGCCCGAAGTTCGCTGTAGCCATTGATTCAATTCGTCTGGACTGGCAACGACATTTTGACCTTCACGACGAACGGGCATTCCTTCTTTCGCCCACCGGTGAACGGTGGAATTGGGCACACCGAGGAATTGAGCGATAGCTGGCCAGCTGCGAAGCTCGGAAGGTTTGTTCTGGGCGGCGGCGGCCATGCGGGAAATTCTAGGGGAGTACCGGGAGGCGGCCACTGGGCTTCGACATGAATTCTTTGCTCGCATTGCTTCCGCAGAACCGGGGGCCTACACGGAAGCGGAGAACATTTTGGAGCGTATCCGTTCCTATGGTCTGCCCGACGAAGAGTTGGGAGAGATGGAACACCGCCTCAAGGCGGTCCTAGCGACCGAACGGGAAGTCATGGCGCCTGTTCCGGCAAATGTGCCAGTCTGCATCACTGTCGTTGGTGGCGATGAAAAGCAAGCAAGATACGATGAACCTCTCAAGAAGACCTTCGAGTCCGGCATGGGAACAATCGACCTCAACTTTCGCCACACCAACTGGTCGAGTAATCAAGGCGGCCAGTTCGAGCAGATGCGGCCGCTGCTCAACCGGTCCGATGCGGTTGTCGTGATGCGCCGAATCCGGACGACCCTTGGGCGCAATGTTCGTCGTCATTGCCCGGTGTGGATCGGATGCGCAGGCGACAGCAAGTCGTCCATTGAGAACGCCATTCGTAAGTCTGTGATCGCGGCTCGGATCCATAAATCGCGGCCTGTTCAGAGCGTGCTATGAGGCGGTGCTTAATCGACGTCCGCAGCGGCCCTCTGAAGGATCGACGCCTGTTCGCAAATTCATCTGATGATGAAGGACGATGGTCGCGCGCTTAGAAGATACCCTGATTTCCGTGGGGCGGCAGGCGCTGGTTGACGACGTCAGGACGGTCATGCTCGAAGGCGAAACCTTTCCCATCCGGCGGACCAGTCGAGCGAAATTGCGTGAGGTCGATTTCCGGCTCAATGCGGAGATGTTGCGGGGGCTGGAGCAAAATCCAAATACGAATTCTCGCTGGGCGTAACTCGCCCGGGAACGTTTCAACGGGATTCTGCTGGTGGAGAACCGCAATGGTCTAATCGTGAACACCAAAGTATTCGTCGATTTAGGGCAACCCCGTCTGTTAAGTCTAACGATAGGAGATATGCAATAAAGCGCAAGGTGAGCTAAACTGCTTTCCGCCCAACTGAGGAGACTTCTTTATGGCCGACATCCCTGAGTACGCAAGGAAGCCTTTGCAATCGTTTCTGGATTATCAGGAAGAATGTTCAAAGCTTCTCGAGTGCAGCATGCGGGGTATGTTACTTCTTCAGAATACTCTCGATGCCGAAGCCACATTTGTGCAGCAAGAGTGCATGAGCGGTTTCCCGCTTCTTCACGCCCATACTCTTGTGGGTTGTTGGGGAGCATTCGAAGCTGCTATGGAAGACCTTGGCATCGGACTGTTGATGAATGAGCCGACATGGCTACAAGAGGAAGCTTTTTCCAGGCTCAAAATTCCATTGGCTGAATTTGAAATTCTGGAAAAAGACGAGAGAATGCTTCTTTTGATTCAGGAATTGCAAAGGGGCCAAGGAGGCAACCGCAAACGTGGCACGGCTTCATTCGAACATGTCTTAAACCAGTTTCAGCTTTCGGGTGAAGTAGACCCAGGTGTCAAGCAAACGATTTGGGAGATGTATAACGTTCGAAATGTCATCGTTCATCGCGCCTCAGTTGCGGATCGCCGTTTGGTTGATGGATGTCCCTGGATGGCACTGAAGATCGGCCAGTTAGTAGTAGTGACGAGCAAGATGTCAAAAAGCTATGCAGATGCCTTATTTAGGTATATTCGTTCTCTCCTGGCGCAGCTTGCCCAGCGCTACCACGACACCAGCCTTCAAGATCGACTGTTGCGAACTCCCGAGGAGCCAGTTGTTTTGGACTCTCATACAGAGCTGCAAGCTGTGCAAATGAACGGAGGTTGATGCGGGGGTTCTCAATGCGGTTGCGCTGCAAAATGCCGTGTTGTGTGCTGAATGCGACGTTGTCAGTTACGGCCCCCATGACATCTGTTTGGTCTGCGGGAGCCGCTCGCTTTTCAACATAGCTCGGATCTTCGGCGGGAATGTTCCTAAGAACCGGGCAATTCAAATCGAAGTCGGGATACAGGAACACCAGGTGCTGGCTTTTCCCAGAATGCACAGGGTCCGAAGAAAAGCGTAGTGTGACCAGCAATGGCGTAGCGTGCGGTCAAAATGGAAATGGTTAACTTGATCGAACACGTGTTTGTTCTGATGCTGGAGAACCGAGCATTTGACCACATGCTCGGTTTCTCGGGCATAACAGGGCAGGATGCCGCGACTGCCGCTTCTACTCAGATCATTGGCCTCACTGGAAGTGAACTGAACAATTTTAATGGCAACACGTACCGCGTAAATAGGGGTGCCGATGACGTGATGCCGGTCGATCCGGGCCACGAGTTCACGAATGTGCTGGAGCAGCTTTGCGGACCCGCCGCGATATACCCATCCGGTAGCGCGTACCCAACCATAAACAACACCGGCTTTGTTGCCTCCTACGTCGCAAGTGGGGGCACCGCAAACCCGGGTGAGGTCATGAAGTGCTTTGCTCCCGAGCAGCTTCCAGTCCTGGTTGCTTTGGCCCAGGAATTTGCGGTTTGCGACAACTGGCATGCATCCATGCCCGGTCCTACGTGGCCGAACCGCATGTTTGTTCACGCGGCATCTTCTGGGGGGCTCGACCATAGTCCGACCACGGAAGAAATCGTTGAATGGGAGACGGTTGGAGGGTTTCAGTTCAAGGCAGGGAGCATCTTTGATGCACTGAAAAAGAAGGAGGTGCCGCAACGTCTATACGCTGGCGATGATTTTCCCATGGTCGCGGCATTGAAGGGCATCAGCCTCTTTGACATCCGGCACTACAGCAATTTTGCGAGCGATCTTGGCCAGCCCAGTTATCCCTACAACTATGTGTTCATCGAACCAAGCTACGATGTCCTGAGCGACTACAAAAACAGCACGTCACAGCACCCGCTCACGGATATCACGCTGGGTGAGGGATTGATTAAGGAAACCTACGAAGCGATCCGGAACTCTCCGCATTGGAATAGCAGTGTTCTAATCATCACTTGGGACGAGCACGGCGGGTTTTTCGATGGCGCCATTCCGCCCGCTGCGGTGGCGCCAGGTGATACGGCGCCTCGGGACAAGAATAATCAGTATGGTTTTACGTTCCAACAGTCTGGGCCTCGCGTCCCGGCCGTTGTCATCTCACCGCTAGTTCCAAAAAATGTGATTGATCATCGGTTGTATGACCATGCTTCGATACCCGCTACGATCGAGGCTTTATTTGACATTGCTCCTTTGACGCAACGCGATGCCAAGGCCAATCGTCTGGATGCGCTACTTTCCTTGAGTGCGCCGAGGCAGGATATCCCAACAACTCTTCCTCCGCTTGCAACCGCGCCGGCGGAAGTAATGAAGATGAGTGTGTCTGATTTGAGTACGGTGGTCGCAGCCAGACCGAATGACACGGTTGACCAGGGCACACTCCCAGTGATTCTCCAATCGGCTCTGCGCCAGGATCTTGAAATGTCGCCAGAGCAACGCACGGTCATCCTGCAGCGGGTACGCTCAATCAAAACGCGGGAGCAGGCAAGGCAGTACTTGGCGGGGGTCCAAAAGAAAGTCCGTCAGCGTCGAGCTACACAACCGGCACCGGGTTCGATGTAAGACCCCCGGAACACCGGCGCTCACCTCCAATCTGGATTCCCCGCAGGTCGTCACACGGGCGGAACTGGCGCTAGCCATACCCAGATTGGGTCGGGGATGTGTCCCAAAATCCCCGCATAGGGTTCGGGCCCTTCGGGCCCGTCTGCTGCCCCACTTTGCTGGTCGCGGTCAGGGCGGGCTTCCGGAGCGCCTTTTGCTATTCATGCCCGAACGTTGCCACGATGATCGAGGGCGAATCCAACGGAGGCTGTTGGAGCATGAGGGGGCGTGTCGAGCCGTTCATCGCGGTCAGTAGAATTGACGGAAATGGCTGTGCTGCTCGAACTGCATAACACAGGCGATTCTGGCGCCGGCGCTGAGGTTCGGCGACTGGTGGAACACGCCCGGAGCGGCAGGCCGGGAGACTGGCGGGTGTCGATCGTCGGCTGTCGCGAAAACGACAATTGGGAAATGAAGATCCTGGGACCGAACGGGTTTGAGCGCTCCTACACATTGGTCGGAAGCGCGGGAGAGCACCAGCCTTTGGTGATCGCTAATGTGCCGCAGAGACTGCTGCCGGCGAGGGTGGGGCGGGGATGAACCATCGCCGCGACCCGAAACCGAAATCCCAGGCGCCACCTCGACTAACATCTCGTTATTTCTTTCAAGACGTCCAACCAATATGGTGCCGTTCGCGATCAGCGATGTGTGCCGCAGAATGTGCCGTACGCTTCGAGCCGGTATGCGCCAATATGGGCTTTTTCGCTACTTCAATCGGGTGCTTCCGTGCGGGCTTGGTTATGGGCAAGTCGTTGAAAAGATGGTGAGCGCGGTAGGAATCGAACCTACAACCTACTGATTAAGAGTAGGCGAATCTGATAGGGCCTTCCACGTCTTACCACTTTTAAGAA
>JGI12635J15846_10005742_pt1 | contig 10693 bp, 7 predicted proteins | sample BlaSpr_A8_OM2_M2_FD_15846 | JGI IMG/M metagenome (IMG submission 15846) | reverse complement strand
CGGCACGAGCCTGGCGAAAGGCTGGAATCTCATCCAGCGGTTTTCGGAAGACATCGATATTTTTCTCGATCCCCTCGCCTTCAAGCCCGCCCTCGGCAAGAACGCCATCGACCGGGAACTCAAGAACCTCCGCGATGCGGTCGCTGCCCACCCCGCGCTCACCTTCGTCGCGGCGGAGAGCCAGACCATCGGCGGATTCGGGCGCAACGACCGCTTCTCCTACACGCAACACTTCGGCAGCCCCGGAGAAGTCGCCAACCGCGTCCTCCTCGAAGCGGGCACTGCGAGCGGCCGCGAGCCCACCAGCGTTGTCAAGCTGCGCTCCTATCTCGGACAGTTCCTCGAGGAAACAAAAACCTCACTTGGCGCAGACGACGAAGGCCCCTTTTCGCTACGGCTCCTCCATTTCCGGCGAACCTTTGTCGAGAAAATGTTCGCCATCCATGGCAAGGTCCAGCTCCTCAAGCGCGACAACACGCCCCTCGGAACATATGCCAGGCACTACTACGATCTTTTTCAACTCGCGGGACAGGCGGAAGTCATCGCCATGCTGAAATCCGCCGAGTACGCCGCCATAAAGAAGGATTACGACGAGATCAGCCGGACCCATTTTGAAAAAAGCTATTTCTATCCCGAAGGGATGAGCTTCGCCAAAAGCGACGCGCTTTTTCCGTCGGCGGAACTGGCCAAGGCCATCGGCGACGAATACGAGGCGCAGTGCACGTTGCTCTGTTATGGCCCGCATCCGTCGTGGGAAGAGATTCAGGCAAGGTTTAAGGAAATCCGGGAATTGCTGTGACATTCATTGGTGGCGATTGCCGTGGAGCACGGATTTTACGACCAAAGTCATTTCAGCCGAGTATTTAAACAGAAGGTGGGCATGGCGCCTGGCACGTTTCGACTTCGTCACCGAGACGTTTGGCGCAGAAACGTCGCTGAGGATCATGCCGCAATGCGAGTGCAAAACTGATTGATAGGGCGCGAATAAGGAATCCACACCCTCAAAAAGCCCAGCTGAAGGAACTTTAGCCAGACCCGTGAATTGAGTCGCCGTAAAAAAGAAGTCTAGCCGCGTGTGATTACTTTTTGCTCGAAGATGATGAGATATTGGATGCATCGGTTAGCGTCGGCTTGAATAGAAATTGTAACGTGGGTCGCACTCACCAATGCTTCGGAAGGTTCAGATAGGAGGAATTCAGCGCGGAGACAGACGGACAGCCGAGGAGGCGTAGAGTACGTTCCACATCTTCACGTAAGATCTCGAGAGCGCGAGTGACGCCCGGCTTTCCGGCTGCGGCGAGGCCGAATGCATAAGCACGGCCCAGGAGAACGGCGCGTGCACCAAGACAAATCGCCTTTACGATATCGCTGCCGCGGCGAACGCCGCCATCCATAAGGACTTCCGCTTGACCGTTGACGGCTGCAACCACCTCTGGGAGCACTCTCAAGGCGGCCGGAGCGCCGTCCAGCTGACGTCCTCCGTGATTGGAGACGATGATCGCGGCAGCTCCCTCGTCTAGGGCGCGCCTCGCGTCATCCCCGGTGAGAACCCCTTTGACGACAATCGGCCCGGTCCAGATGCGCTTGAGCCAGCGAATGTCCTCCCAAGTGACGACAGCATGAGAAAGTGCAGCTGTAACGTCGATGAGGGACATGGGTCCTTTACCTGGAATAACGATGTTCTCTAATTTGGGCACGCCCCCATCAAGGAGAAAAGATGCGAGCCAGCCGGGACGTGCAAACATCTGTGGCAGGAAAGGCAATTTGGAAAATAAACTGCCGCCCAAGAGTTCCTTCATTCCGTTGCGCGGATCGCGCTCGCGCATGCCCGCCACGGGAGTGTCGATGGTAACGACCAGTGCCGAGAATCCAGCGCGTCGAGCACGATCAATGGCCCCTTCAGCAACCTCTCGCCCACCCACGAGGTAGAGTTGATACCAGACCGGTCCTTTTGAAGCGGCCCGGACATTTTCCAGTTTGTGACCAGAAATTGTGGATAGACAGTAGGCAAGGCCAGCCTCCTCCGCAGCGGCTGCCGCGGCGACTTCTCCGCCGGGATGCATCAATCTACTGTAACCAATAGGGGCTAAAATCGCGGGGAAGGCTAAATCGGCGGCGAGAACCCGAGTGCGAAGGTCACATTCGGGAATGGCGACAGCTTGCCGAGGGCGAAAGGTGACGTCATCGAATATCCGGCAGTTTTCCCGAAGAGTGACTTCACTCTCTGCGCCGCCGTCAAGATAGTCGAAGACTACTCTGGGGAGACGGCGTTGCGCGAGGTGGCGGAGGTCGTAGATATTAATGATGCGGGGAGAGGCCAATGCGCGTGGTCTGCTACGCATGGCGTCCCAGATTTCTTGTCGCAACACATCGTCTCATGGAGGACCCGGTTCAGTGTGAAGATGCGGATTGCGTTGCCACACCTGCTGTACCTATGTAATTGCCATAGCCCACAATCATGGTTGAGCCCACCAGGACCAAGAGACTTAGGGCAACGAGTAATTTCGTGCGCGTCCCGGCGCCTTTCCATTCTTTAAGCGCAATTCCCCACAAAGTGCTGAAGATAATGATGCTGGCCATATGCAGAGTCCAGCTAGAAAACTTAAAGCGACCCATCTGGGTTTCGCCCATGGTGTAGAAGAAAAACTGAAAATACCAGGTTGTTCCCGCCAAAGCTGAAAAGAAGTAGTTCGGGAGCATCGGCGCTCTTGCTAGATTCGGTGTGCCCACAGAAATCGCGGCGGCTACGGCCATTTCCTCACCAGGGGCATCCGTGACAGGTTCGATGATCGGCTCGTCCGTTCGATCGGGCACGTCTCCGCGGATTTTGGAGGAAAAGTATTGATAACCGGTGCGGTTTCTGGCATTTAGGATCAGACACCAAATAAAGTTTGTGGTGAATCCGCCGAGCAGTACGACGATTAGTGCCGGGAGCCCCTGCCAAATCGGCGAGGTGCCGTACTTCACAGAAAGAGCTTTGATGGGATCGCCTGCCGCGAGACCATAGGCGAAGCAGGCACTCATGATTCCGGAGAAGGTTGCAACCAAAAGGCCGCGTTTCAAATCAAACTCCTTGATGGCGGCGCGCTTCTGCTCGGCGGACATCTCCTTTTCTTTCGATATTCCGGCCATTCCGGCAAAAATGATGCCAAGGAGACAGACGACGACACCCACCAGGATGATTCGCCCTGAGGAGGTACCCAAAACCTCGGACCTGAATTCGCCACGGAAAATGGGTGGCATCAAGGTCCCGAAAACGGCGGTGTAGCCGAGCGCCACCGCCATACCGAGGGACATGCCGAGATAACGCATGGTGAGACCGAAAGTGAGGCCGCCCAGGCCCCAAAGTACCCCGAATATGTAGGTCCAGAAGAGGCTGCTCGTTGGAGTCTCATGAAGGACTTGAGCCACACTGCGCGTCATCAGGAAGGCCAAGAACCAAGGCGCAATGATCCAGCTGAAGAAACCACCGACTAACCAATAAGTTTCCCACGACCAGGCTTTCACCCGACGGTAGGGAACGTAAAAGCTTGCGGACGCCAAGCCGCCAAGCCAGTGTAAGAACACGCCCAAAGGGGGATTTGGTGCAAGCAAACGGTCCTCTCTTCTGTTCTTGAGTCAAGCGGAGTAGAGCCGTGCCTCCCCGGGAAAACCAAACCACCAAGAGGGAGCCACGGCGACTCGCGACTGTAGTGCCAGAATGAGGACCTGTCAATACAAAACGAATATCCGTATTGAAATTTGCCGCTAAGGGTATACTTCCCAAGAATAACTCGCGTTGAGGCGAAACACTATGAGCAATTCGTTCCGCAGCCGATTGTACGTGATTCCCGTCTTGTCCAAGGCGCTCGACGTTCTGGAACTGATGCAGAAGGAGAATACTCCGAGGACGCTCGAGGAAATCTATCAACGAACAAACATTTCCAAGACGACCGTCTATCGCATTCTAAAGACACTGGTTCACCGCGGCTACCTGGCGCATTCGGAGAATGGACTATATCGACTGGTGTCCAGGCCAAGGAAAGTCCGGTTTGGCTTCGGAGGTGAATCATCCGAGATGCCTTTCTCGGAGGGAGTGAGAGAAAGCTTGCAAGCAGCGGCGAACTCGGCGGGAGTAGATTTGCTAGTTCTGGACAACCACTATGATGCGCAGACCGCGGTGCGGAATGCAGAGGAGTTTGTCCGACAGCAGGTTGACCTGGTCATCGAATTCCAGATCGATCAGCGAATCGCGCCGGCCATCGCCGACAAAATCAGTGGAGCAGGGATTCCATTGATCGCTGTAGACATTCCCCATCCACACGCCACTTACTTTGGCGTGGATAATTACCGGGTCGGATTTGAGGCGGGGCAGTATTTGGCCCATTTTGCCAAGAGTCACTGGGGCGGGGAAGTGAGTCGAGTGCTCGGACTGGGGATTGAGGAGGCGGGGCCGCTGGTGCAAAGCCGGATCACCGGCGCTTTCGAGGGGGTGCGCTCGCGGCTTCCTGGCCTGAAGCAGGACGCTTACGTCTTGATGGACGGAGAAGGCTTGCGAGAGAAAAGCTGTCGGCAGGTGCAAGACTTCCTTCGACGGCATTCGAAAAAACGCGGGCTGTTGATCACAGCAGCCACCGATACCAGCGGGCTGGGAGCTCTGCAGGCGGTGAGAGAAATGAAGAGAGAAAAAGACGTTGCCATCGTCGGCCAGGATTGCATCTTTGAGGCACTCGAAGAGATGAAGACTCCCGGGACACCCTACATTGCTTCCGTATCGCATGAAGCGGGAAGCTATGGTCCACGATTGATTCAATTGGGATTGGGAATCCTAAACGGACAAACCGTGCCGCCTTACAATTACATTGCGCACAAGCTAGTCACGGCCACGTCGTTGGCAAAAAGAGCGCGGGCGGCCAGCTGAGCGTGGCTCGCGAAGCTGCACAAGGCGCAGGAATGCGGTGCGTCTGCTATCAGAGCCACTGCGAAAGCGGACATCGTCAAGCTGGGGATTATTCCTCTATTGAAAGAATTAACCTATTGCAGTCTTTCTTCCCGGAGCGTATCGTCTAGGACGCTCCTGGTGGTCGAAACCGGAATTAATCGGGCAACTTGCTCGCGTGGAAGCCGACGATGGTTTTTCCCATGAAATCCAAAGAGAAACTTCGATACCTGGAAGATCGCTGGGACGACCAGGTTGCCAAGAGTCTCGACGACGCTGAGTTGTTGCGCTATCGATCGAATCTATTGGGATCCGATCTGCGGATAACGAATTTCGGCGGTGGCAACACCAGCTCCAAGATTGAAGAGAAAGACCCACTTGACGGGAGCAAAGCAACCGCCTTGTGGATTAAGGGGAGTGGGGGGGACATTGGAAGCATTCAGAGGAAAGGGTTCGCGACCTTATACCTCGAGAAGCTGCATGCAGCGGCGAGGCGCTATCGCGGCGTGGAATTTGAAGACGAGATGGTCGAGTTGTACCCGTTGTGCGCGTTTGGGAACAACACCGTAGCGGCTTCGATCGATACGCCTTTGCATGGTTTTCTTCCCTTCGCTCATATTGATCACTTGCATCCGGACTGGGGAATTGCTTTGGCAGCGGCAGCAAATGGACGCGAGAAGATGGAGGAGTTCAATCGACGGTTTGAACACCGGTTGATCTGGCTGCCGTGGCAACGGCCGGGATTCGAACTGGCCATGATGTTGCGCCAAGCGGTTAGCGCCAGCAAGGGTTGCGACGGTATTGTTTTGGGTGGGCACGGTTTGTTTACGTGGGGCGAGACGCAAAGGGAATGTTATTCGAATACGCTGACGATTATTGATCAGCTGGGTCAGCTCGTCGTGGACCACGTGGAGGAGAAGGGAAGCAAACTTTTCGGTGGCGCGCTTGCAGCGACGCTCGATAATCTGCACGAATTGGCGATAGACATTTTTCCGTTCATCCGAGGGCGCGTCTCCGGCCGGCAACGCATGATTGGAAGTTTCAGCGAAAGCGCGGAGGTCTTGCGATTCGTCAATTCGCGGGATGCACAGAAGCTGGCACACCTGGGGACAAGCTGCCCCGATCATTTCATTCGAACGAAAATTCGGCCGCTGTTCGTGGCTTGGGAGCCTTCGAGCAAGCTGAGTGGATTGCGCGATAGGTTCGATGCCGCGCTGAAGCTCTATCGCGAAGAGTACAAGCAGTATTACGACTCTTTTGCGCTGCCCGATTCGCCCAAAATGCGAGATGCGAATCCCACGGTAGTGCTGATTCCGGGCATCGGGATGTTCAGTTTTGGCAAAAACAAGACGGAAGCGAGAATCACCGGAGAGTTTTATACGAATGCGATTCACGTCATGGAGGGAGCGACGGCGTTAGGGNCNGGGANGACCCACGAANTGCTGCCGCAAGCNGGGCCTGCGGCAAAAACGGAGGCCTTTGCCGTCCACCAGAACTATGTTGCGCTGCCGCCGTCGGAGGCTTTTCGGATCGAATACTGGCAGCTGGAAGAAGCAAAAATCCGGCGCCAGCCGCCTGAGAAGGAATTCAGCAGGCGCGTTGTCGTGGTGGTGGGAGGCGGGAATGGAGTGGGCCAGGCGACCGCCAGGCAGGCCGCGGAACGTGGAGCGCACGTAGTCGTTGCGGACCGCGATATGGAGGCGGCGGAGAAAACGGCAGCAGAAGTACAAAAAATTTCGAGCAAGGAAGCAGCCACGGTTGTGGCCATTGATATCCGGGATCGTGAGGCGATCCGCAAAGCTTTGCGGGAAGTGATCGCCATGTATGGCGGCATCGACATCCTGATCAATACGGCAGCGGTATTCCCATCATCGCCGGACGGCGTTATTCAAGATGGGCAATGGAGCACCACGCTGGACATTAATGTAACTGCAAATCATCGGTTGGCGGACGAGCTTGCCAGGATTCTGCGCGAGCAGAATCTGGACGGAAGCATCGTGCTGACGAGTTCCGCGAATGCTGTGGTGGCGAAACGCGGGAGTGAAGCCTATGACGTGAGCAAAGCCGCCCTCAGCCATCTGGTACGCGAACTGGCCATATCCCTCGCGCCCAAGATCAGGGTGAACGGAATCAGCCCCGCGACGGTGGTAAAGGGTTCGACGATGTTTCCGCGCGATCGCGTTATAGCATCGCTCACGAAATACGAAATCAAGTTTGACTCACAGGCGACTGATGAAGAACTACGCGAACTGCTGGCGGGGTTTTACGCCAAGCGGACGCTTACGCATCAGCCTATCGACCCTGAAGATTGTGCGGCAGCAATTCTGTTTCTGGCCGGGCCGGAGTCCCGCTGCACCACGGGTCATCTGATACCCGTGGATGGTGGTCTTACGGAAGCCTTCTTGAGGTAAGGTGATTGTCCCGCGGAAGGCGGGCCGGATGCGGCCTAGAGATCGAGAGCAATCACGATGGAGACGTCGGCGAAAAGAGCAGCTCTGGTTGGCGTAGATTTGGGGGCACAGAGTTGTCGTGTATCGCTTTTGAGATGGAAACAGGGGCGGCCCCGAATTCATATTATTCATCGTTTCCCTAATGCTCCCATCGCTACGCAGGAAGGGCTTCGCTGGGATATCGGTCGGATTTTTGACGGAGTCAAGGATGGGCTGCGTTTGTGCGCTGACGCAGTACCCGAAGGGATCGCGTCCGTTGGCGTGGATGGTTGGGCCGTCGATTACGTTCGCCTCGACGGGAACGGCGAGGCACTCGCAGATCCTTTCTGCTACCGGGATGAACGAACTCAGGAGGCTGAAGAAAAGGTCCATCAGATTATCTCTCCATCGCAGCTCTATTCGTTGACAGGTATTCAGTTGCTCGGCTTGAACACGCTCTATCAGCTTTACGCAGATAAACTGGCCGGCTGGAGTCCCAGCACGGCATGGCTCAACGTGCCGGAGTATGTGACCTATTGCCTGGGGGGGCGAGGCGTCGCGGAATACACCAATGCGACGCATACGCAGCTGGTGCGGGTGGGCGGCCAGGAATGGTGCGATGAGATATTTCAGGGTTTAGGATTAGATATTTCGGCGGCCCCCAAGATCGTGCCCACGGGTTCCATCGTCGGTAGTATCGGCGGCGATCTCAGCAAGCTTCCCGCCCTTCGCGACACCAAACTGATTGTGCCGGCTTGCCATGACACGGCATCGGCGATCGCCGCGATTCCCGCCAGCGGGGAGGATTGGGCATTCATAAGCTCCGGAACTTGGTCGCTCGTGGGAACCGTGCTGAAAACTCCCTGCGTTAGCGATGAGGCGAGGGGAATGAACTTTACCAACCTCGGCGGCGCGGGGAGATCCATCTGCTTTCTGAAAAATGTAAATGGGATGTGGCTGCTGCGGCAGTGCATGGATGAATGGGAAGAGCGCGGGACGATCGTATCGGTGAATGAGTTGGTGCTTGAGTGCGAAACGCTTCCTGCTCCAGACTTCTTGATCGATGTTGATGATCTGCCGCTGACACTTCCTGGTGATATGCTGGGAAAAATCAATGGACAACTCCGGCGCGCTGGACACCGGCCTTTTACACCGGGAAACGGGGATATTCCGCTGATCGCAAACACGATATTTCACAGCATGGCGAAGCGATATGCGGAGGTACTCGAATGTATTGTCGCCATTACGGGGAAGAGACTAAAGCGTTTGTTTATTGTAGGTGGGGGAAGCAAAAACACTTTGTTGAATCGTCTAACGGCGGAGCGGACCGGGCTGGAGGTACTGCTGGGGTCGACCGAGTCCACAACTTTAGGTAATTTTGCCATCCAGATGGCGGTGCTGCAGGGAAGTTGGAATGACACAACCGGGGTGGACGCCTCCGCAGTTGCTCAGTGGGCTGAGGAATTTGCCGAGCCGGTGTTCGACGAAGCGCGAAATCGAGAAACAGTGTGAGGAAAGTTTCCATGGAAGGCAACGGATTCGCGGGCACGGGTTGGGGTCACGATGAAAACTAAGCAGACCGAGGCGGTTTGGAAGGCGCTCGACAATCTCCGAATCGAGCTACCTTCCTGGGGTTTTGCGAACACCGGTACACGCTTTGGGAAGTTCATTCAGCTCGCCGCCGCCAGCACCATAGAAGAAAAATTCAGCGACGCTGCCCAAGTGCACGCCTTGACTGGCGCCTGCCCTACCCTGGCGTTGCACGTTCAGTGGGACCTCCCCAATGGTTTGCAAGATGTCGGCAAGGTAAGGGAGCTTGCCAAAAAACATGGGGTGAGACCGGGGTCGATCAATCCAAATGTGTTTCAGGACCAGGAATACAAGTATGGATCGGTTGGAAATCCTGATGCATCGATTCGCCGCAAAGCTCTAAACCATATTCTCGATTGCGTCAGCATCGCGGAAGCGCTCGGTTGCCGGGATATCTCGCCGTGGTTTGCGGACGGTTCCAATTATCCCGGGACTCAGAACATCCGAAAGCGAATCGGTTATTTTGAAGAGGGACTGAAGGAAGTGCATGCGGCGCTCCGGCCTGGCCAGAGACTGCTAGTCGAATACAAACCCTTTGAGCCGGCGTTCTATCACACGGACATCGCTGATTGGGGCATGGCCTTGCTCTTGGCCAAAGCTGCGGGTCCGCAGGCGTATGTGCTCGTGGATACTGGACATCATTACCAGGCACAGAACATCGAGCAAATCGTCGCCTGGCTGCTCCATCACAAAATGATTGGTGGCTTTCATTTCAATGATCGCCGCTACGCCGACGATGACCTCACTCTTGGTTCCATCGATCCCTATCAGGTATTTCGCATCTTTCACGAGATTCTTGCGTTCGAAGCAGAAAATGGCGCGGCAACAGATATCGCTTTCATGGTGGACCAGAGCCACAACCTCAAGGGAAAAATCGAAGCGATGATCCAGACGGTGTCGACTGCCCAAGAGCTCTACGTGAAGGCGGCCACCGTGGACCACGCCAGACTGCCTGGACTACAAGAGAGTTGTTTACTTGTGGATGCAGAGGAATGTCTACGTGGGGCCTTCTGGATGGATGTGCGGCCCATCATCGCGGAGTGGCGGAAATCCAAAGGCTTGCCCGAAGATCCCATGAAGGCCTTTCGAGAGAGCGGTTACCTGGAGCGAGTGACGCGCGAGCGCCGGGACCGTCACACGGGCACCACGGCGTCGTACGCCTAAATAGGGGCTCCTGCTCCTACCAAACAGCGAATAGGTGTCTTCGATTGCGATAGGGAAGCTTGTTTGAAAGAAGTTTCAATAGGTAAATAAATTCATTTTTCTATTGACAGCATCCAAATTTTGCCGATACAGTCCGCCCAACAGTATGAAGTGCCTAAGGTGTCCCGCGCGTGCTGCGCGGGCGGGTTATTCAAGAACAAATTTGAGGAGTTTCGAAAGTCGAGGAAGCACGAGGATATTTTGAGCAGGCCCTGAAGTTCTATCCAGATTTTGAAGAGGCACACCTGGGATTAGCCGCGGTTCTCTTGTCACAAGGCGCGCCAAAGCTAGCACTGCCTCATCTCCAAAGGGCGGTGGTGATCAATCCCGAGGACGAAGTGGCATGGTACCGGCTGTCACGAACTCAAAAAGCGCTGGGGAATAATGCCCTGCAGCAAAAGGCTCTCGCAGAATTTCAGCGATTGCACGAGAAAACGCTTCAGCAGGCGGGGACAAAAGAACAGACACCGACCAGCGAGGTCACGAAGCAGGTGATCGAGCCGAGCGCCGAGCCGCAGTAAAAGGAAGCGCAAGCCAGCGAATTCCAATGGAA
>JGI12635J15846_10005741_pt1 | contig 10694 bp, 8 predicted proteins | sample BlaSpr_A8_OM2_M2_FD_15846 | JGI IMG/M metagenome (IMG submission 15846) | reverse complement strand
ATCTCCCGAAAGTGAAAAACCATCCCATCAACCGGCGAGCGAGCCGATCACTCAAATCCGTGACCACCCTGCAATCGGAGTGATGCAATGAGGAATAGCCGCGAAGGAACGCAAAGATCGCAACAAGGGGACGTACTCGTCACACCAGTCTGATTACTGATTACCTTTTTAGCATCTTGCTAGGCGCCAACCACTTCTCACTTTATGGCTCCACCATCACAAGAACAGGTTAGCTTACGCACCTGGATCGCCGTCCTGGGTACGGTCCTGGGAGCTTTTATGGCGGTGCTCGACATCCAGATTACCAATGCCTCCCTGCGCGAGATCACCGGCGGGATCGGCTCCACCTCCGTCGAAGCTTCCTGGGTTTCCACCAGTTATCTGATCGGGGAAATTATCACGATTCCGCTCACCGCATGGTGGGGACGAGTTTTCGGGGTGCGTCTCTACCTTCTGGTAAATGTTTGTTTGTTCCTGGTGTTTTCCGGGCTTTGCGGAACGGCCACCGAACTCACGCAGATGATCATCTATCGGGCGCTCCAAGGATTCACCGGAGGTGTGATGATTCCCATGTCGTTCACGGTCATTAACACCCAGCTGCCACCTTCAAAACGCGCTGTTGGGTTGGTCCTCTTTGGAGTAACGGCCACGCTGGCGCCTGCCATCGGACCATACATCGGAGGGCTGCTTACCGACAACTATGGCTGGCCGATGGTCTTCTACGTCAATTTCATTCCTGGCGCGGTAATGCTGGCCACGATCTTTTTCGCGATTGATCCAGAACCGCTGAATATGCCGTTACTCTGGAAAGGCGATTGGCTCGGTACGGTTTTTATGGCCATCGGATTAGGCTCGCTCATCGCATTTCTGGAGGAAGGGCAAAACGACGATTGGTTTACCAGCGTTTTCATCCAACGCTGTTTTACGCTCGCGGTGGTTTTCATTCCTCTCTTTATTATCTGCGAGCTCGTCAGCAAAACCCCGGTGGTCAATCTCCGGTTACTCCGGATCCGCAACTTAGGCCTGGCTTCGGCAGTGAATTTTATCATGGGCGCAAGTTTGTACGGTTCCGTGTTTCTTTTGCCGGAATATCTCGAGCAAGTCCAAAATTACAGCGCCAGCCAAACCGGCGAAGCCATGGTACTGATTGGGCTTCCCCAACTTCTGATCTTCCCGTTCGTCCCACGTCTGATGCAAAAGTTCGACCTGCGGCTGATCGTCTTTGTCGGGGCGCTGATTTTCGGTGGCAGCTGCTTGATGAACATTTACATGAATCCCCAGTCTGGCGGACCGCAATTCCAGATCGGTAATATTGTCCGCGCGCTGGGCCAACCGTTCACCATCGTGCCTCTATCCGCGGTTGCTACCGCGGGTTTGCTGAGAGAACAGCAAGCGGACGGATCGGCTCTTTTCAATATCATGAGGAATCTGGGTGGCAGCGTCGGCACCGCCCTGTTGAGCACCATGATCACTCAGCGCGAACAATTTCATGATTTCCGGATTGGGGAACGAGTTACGCCTTACAGCCCTTACGTGCAGCAGTTTTTATCGAACCAATCCGCCCAGAACCTGCAACATTCGGGTGATCCAGCTGGCGCACTGCAACAGGCGTACCGCATGCTCCAATCGTCGGTTCAAACCAACTCGTTCGTCATGGCATATAGCGAATGCTTTCTGGTGCTTGGCGTTATCCTCTTATTCGGTTCTGGCACGATCTGGCTTTGTAAGAAAACCAGAGCCGGCGCCGGCGCCGCTGCGGCTCACTGATTGGGAGTGAGACATGAATGGGCGATCCTCGGTAGCGGTCCGGCGGCTGCCGGATCCATGAGGCCCAAGGGTGTGGCTTATCTAACGTTGAACCGAAGCAACAGATCATCCTTACCTCAACCCGCAGTCGCCATCCGAGCTTCTACCGATGATCGTCAAAACTTCCTACTGCCTTCGTAAATTCATTCCACATCACTGTGCCGCCATGGCCTTCGGTTTCCACCACGATTAACCGGCTCTTATTCCAGCGTTGGTGGAGCTGCCACGCGGTTTGCAGGGGAGAACTAACATCCAACCGGCCATGGATTAACACACCGGGCAAATGCGCGATACGGTTCATGTTATGGATAATCTCTTTTCCTTCTAAGAACGCCGCATTTGCCCAATAGTGGGTGACTAGGGTGGTAAGAATCATCCGGAAATTGGGGTCGGCGAAGCGAGCATTTGGTTTCGCCTGGGGATTGAGCGAGACGTGTATGTCCTCCCACTTACACCAAGCTTCGGCAGCCAGTTCGCGCGTCCTCCGGTCGGGATCCCGGATTAATTGGTAGTAGGCGTCGATCACGCTTTGACCCGCTTTCCGCTTGGCCATTTGCTCAAACTCCGACCAAGCCTCTGGAAAAATGCACCCGATAGTTTCGGTGATCCACGTCACTTCACTCCTGCTGGTATTGGTAACCGCCGCCAGGGCGATCTCAGAGACGCGGTCGGGGTGTGCTTGCGCATAAGCGAGAGCTAAAGTCGTTCCCCAGGAAACACCCGCGACCAGCCACCGCTCAATGCTGAGATGTTCCCGCAACTGCTCAATATCGGCAATCAATGCCTGTGTCGTATTCGAGGCGAGGTAATCATCCGAGTCAGTCACCAATGGTCGGCTGCGTCCGCAGCCTCGCTGATCGAAAGAAACCAGCAGATATCGCTCCGGATCAAAAAGCTGGCGATGGCCTGTCTGCAATCCTGAACCAGGTCCACCGTGAAGATAAAGCGCCGGTTTCCCTTTCGGATTTCCAGAAGCTTCCCAATACATGCCGCTTCCATCCAAAAGTCGGAGAATTTCCGATCTAAAAGGCCCCATGAGCAAAGCGTTTTAGGTTATAGGTTTTAAGTTGAAAGTTGAAAGTTGAAAGTTCGAGGGCTCCTCGCCCAACCTTCAACTTAAAACGTATAACTTAAAACTTATAACTTCTCGTCTAGGCCAATATGCTTCATCAACGCAACCGCGTTCTGGCTCTGGGCTTCGCCTTCCCGGATCCGATAGTCGAAAGTCATCTCGAGCTTGCCGTTATTGCTGACAAACGTTTCCTGGAAATGAATTTTTTGACAGTGGTCGGCAAACTCCTTGAAGTGTAACAGCGACAAGTCGTGTGTCGACATCGCTCCGATCGCTCTTTGCTGTAGGAGATTCTGAATCAAACGACAGGTAATAACCCGCCGCTCATCGATGTTGGTGCCCAGCAAAATTTCGTCCAACAAGTAAAGTACTAAGCTGTCGCCTGTCCGAGTAGCGTGTTGAGCCGCCTCGACCACGGCCTTGATCGAAGTAAGCTCCGCCATAAACAAAGAAACGCCCTCGGTGACGGAATCCGTCGCGCGCATACTCGTTGCCACGTCGATCCAGGGGAGGGCGAGTTTCCTTGCGCAAACTGGGCCGCCGGCCTTGGCTAAAAGCACATTGAGTCCAAGCGCTCGCAGCAGAGTCGTCTTCCCGGACATATTGGAGCCAGTCACCATCAGAATCTTTCCTCGCGGCCCGACGCTGACATCGTTCTCAACCCGTTTCGCCTCCGAAATCAAGGGATGACCTAAGCCCTTAGCCAGAATCCGATCTTCCATCCCAAACGCAGGAAAATCCCAACCTGGGTTGTCGTGCAAGAGCGACGCGAAAGAACAAATCTCTTCCAGCTTCCCGAACGCCCCTAGCCAACGAGAAAAATCCGCGCCGTTCTCGAGCCACCATCTTTCGAAAGCCATCGCGAAATGCAGGTCCCAAAGGAGGATGAAATTAAACAATGTGCGAAGAAGTGGGATCGGTATGGAGGAGGGTAGCTGGCTTAAGCTGATTAAGCCTTCCAGTCTTCGCATTTTACCAAAAGCTTCCTGGCCTAAAATTTTTAGGCTGACTAACTCCGGTGACGACAATGATTCCGCCGTTACATACCGGAATGCTCGGAGATACTGGGCGATCGCTTTATCAGCGGAAATTGCGGACTTGAGACTTTTCCTGATTTTACGTCCCGACCAGAACGAAACTGCAAAGTTCAAAGCGAGTAGCAGGCCGGAAGGCCAACGAGGTAGAAGGCCGGCGTAATGCAGGGCGAGCAATATCAGCAACCCGAACGGTGAGACCATGCAAAACCACCGCAACAATCGTTGTTGGAGTAACCTTGAATCGACTTGAAGCGGAGTACAAAGCGCATTGCCAGGGACCGCGGACTTGCGCAGTGGGAGAGTCGCACACTCAAGTAGCTGCCGAAAGTCCAGCTTGGGAGCTAGTTCCCGGATAGCGGCTTGTCGACTCGGGAGATTCTCCTGTTCGATTCCCTGGAGCAACGCCTGCGCAACCGCATTCCTTCCTTCCCAGGTGTTCGCGGTGCAGACTAGGTCGAACAGTGATCCACGGCCAAACAAATCCAGGTCCTGCGCGACCGCACTAGTAGCGAGCTCCGCTGGAGCTGATCGATCCGGCAAGTCTTTCCAATTCCGCGCAATTCTGGCCTTACCTTCTGCGTTCCGGCAGGCCATTTCACGACTGGTTTGCAGCTTGGCTTCTATAACGTGATGACGAACGGCTGCAGCGATGAACCCGATGAGCAGGAGCAGAAGGAGAACGGTTAATAGAAGTATTCCAAAAGCGGTCTCTTTCGGAACGACGAAGACCGAAACAACTCCAATCAAGAAAATGGCTAGGCGCAGGTTCGAATAGCCTCGTGATCGGGCCTCCAGCCGCCTTCCCTCTTCAAAAAAATGAGCGGCCCGTTGTTCGTATCGCTCTATGGGCGGCAGCTCGCGCGCATCCGAATCCATGGTTTGCTTTAGCTCGCCTGAAGCTCGCTAACCAATAGCAAATAGCAAATAGCAGATAGCAGAAGCCGACTAGGCGTATCGGAAGATCGTTATTTGTGATTTGTGATCTGTCATTTGTCATCCTGGATCGCTAGCGAATCGTCAGCGATTTGTGAGCGATCCAGGGTTAAGGCTTGCGAGCAGTGTAGAGCGCGGTAATAAAGGGACGCTCGACGCGTCCTGCGAATTGCTCATCGGCAATTCGGGCAATGTTTTCCAGAAACACTTTTCGCGCCTCCGGCTCAAGAGCCTGGATTGGAGAAAAAGTTGAATAAAGCGCAACCAATCGAGCAGTATCGTACATGAGCGCCCAATGCCAGAGGTCAACCTCGGCGTCGCACAATCCGCTGGTCGCCAGATCTCGGAGTCGGGTCTCCTGATCGAGAGCAAAGGGGAGAGTTTGCTTCCCGCCCCCGGATGGGCTGTCCGGGGTTCCAATGAATAAATGATCGGTCGCCAATTGAAACGCATTCGGCCCGTAAGAACCGAAATGCGTCCACCACATTGCCCACCAACCGCCGGTCCTCAAAGAGCGATAGACCTTTGCCAGCGCGTTTCTCTGGTCCAACCAATGGAACGATGTTGCGGCCACTCCCAAGCCGAATTCTGCCTCCGGCAATTCGGCGTCCTCGAAAGTGATCTGGTCGACTTGAAGCGCGGGGCTGGAAATCGTCGCTCGAAGAAAGCTGGCCAAGCGAGGATCGGGTTCAATTACGCATAGTTTTGACACACCCAAGGCTAATAATCGCCGGGTTGCCAAGCCAGTTCCCGCTCCAATCTCGAAAACCGAGGTTCCCGGTCCCGGTGTACATCGGGTACGCAACCTCTCATACAGTTCCTCTGGATAGTCCGGGCGCGCGTTAGCATATGCTAACGGATCATTTCCAAAAAGCTTGCGGCCGTCTGATAAAGGAATCTTAGCCATTAGGGTCCTAACGCCGAGTTTTAAGTTATAGGTTTTACGTTTTAGGCGGGCAAGCAGCCCTTCGAATCTCAACTGTTAACTTAGAACTTAAACCTGTAACTTATAATTTATGACTTATAACTCCTATTGATCTCTTCCAGACTCAGAAGGTTCGTGCGGGGTCCGAAGCCGCCGATGGCAATTACCACAATGATCATACAGAAGGCGATGAAGCCGAATGCACCGACGGACCCGTACTCCTTGAGCATGGCAGCGATCACGAAACTCCCGATGATGGCGCCGAACCGGCTCCAGGAATAAACAAAGCCGACACCTTGAGCCCGGATGCGAGTGGGATACAGCTCCGCTTGATAGGCATGAAAGGCAAATGACATAAAATTCGCACTAAGCGTGACCAAGACGCCAAAGCTGACAACACCCAGTTGCGAGGTCTGCTGGGAGAAGCAAAGACCGAACACGGCGATACCTAGAGCCGACCAGACGATCTGCCATTTGCGTTCGATTTTTTCGACAAAGAGGTGCCCTATCAATGGTGCAATCGGATTGGCGAAAGCGATGATCAGACTGTACTCAAGTGACTTTGTAATCGTGATCCCTTTCGACAGCAGGAACGTGGGGACCCAGTTGGCGAATCCATAAAACCCGATGGTCTGACAAAGATTAAACACCGACAACATGATGGTTCGCCGGCGATACGGATGCTGCCAGATTTCCTTGAAGCCCGAAGGGCTCTCCGTGATCGTCCTCGTTCTCGTCGTCGTCCTCGATTCCGGCTGAGCGGAGTGATGGAGTGCTGGAGTATTGGAGTGTTGCGCCGTGTCCGAACTGCACTGCGTGGACGCGGGGTTGGCGATGTCGCCGGATCCTTTGTCACCGCTTGCGTCCTCTTCCTCGCCGGGCTCGGCCAGACTCTTACCGATCTCGTGTTCTACCCGTCCTTCAATTTGGCTCATTATCCGATCCGCTTCCTGATGACGACCGGACTGCTCAAGCCAGCGGGGTGATTCCGGCAGATTGCGCCGGACGACGAAAACGAGGAAAGCGCCCACCGAGCCGATCAGCGTTACCCAACGCCACCCATCGATGCCCCAGAAGCTGCTTGGAACCAAATAGCGTGATAAAAGCGCGACCACCGGGATGGCGGAAAAACTCAAGAGTTGGTTAAAAGCGAATGCCTTGCCTCGCGACGCTTTCGGCACTAGCTCAGAGAGATAGGTATCAATCACCACTAGTTCCATCCCAATTCCGATACCGGCAGCGAAACGGAAAAACAGAATTGCAGGCGCAGTGGTTTGGAAAGCCATGCCCACCGCGCAAATCGAATACCATAACAACGAAAAGTTGAAGATGGTTCTACGCCCAAAACGATCCGCTATCCGGCTCAGAAAGAGAGTGCTAACGAAGAGTCCGGCAAAGAAAACGGCGGCAAAGGTGGCGATGTTATCTAAACCAAAAACACTACTGCTCACCGGACTGAAGATCCCACTGGTATAGAGTCCGGGTGCGATGTAGGCGGTCAGGAAGATGTCGTAGAACTCAAAGAAACCGCCCAGGGAAATCAGGGTGACCATTTTGAAAATGGTCCGGGAAACCGGTAACCGATCCAGGCGGGCTGCAATCGTAGCGCTCATATCGTTAGCTCGCCTGAAGCTCGCTAACGAATAGCCAATAGCCAATAGCCAATAGCCGAATGGTCTGGGAGCAACCTAGCACTGGGTAGCGAGCAGCTTGGCTATCGGCTATTGGCTATTCGTTAGCGAGCTTCAGGCGAGTCACCGCGTCAGCGCTGCATCGAGAACCTCAATCATGAAATCTGCATCCGCCTTAGTGATGCACAAAGGCGGTTTGATTCGAAGAGTGTTCCCATACAGGCCGCCTTTACCAACGAGCAATCCTAAATCGCGACTTATTTCATGTACTCGGGCACACTCCTCTTTTGCGGGCTCCTTGGTTCCCCGGTCCTTCACTAGCTCAATACCGAGCATCAGCCCTTTGCCACGAACCTCGCCGATCAGATCGTGCTTCTTCCGCAGTTCATTAAAACCACGGATGAGATGATTTCCTATCTGCCAAGCATTCTCCTGGAGTTTTTCGCGATCGATCACTTGCAGCACCGCTCTACCCTGTGCACAAACGACAGGATTTCCTCCGAAAGTATTGAAATGAATTCGTTCGGCGAGACTCTTCGCAATTTGCGCTGTGGTCACCACCGCGGCGAGCGGCACCCCGTTTCCGATCCCTTTCGCCATCGTGACGATGTCGGGTATCACTCCCTGGCTTTCAAATCCCCAGTAGGTCTCGCCGGTACGGCCAAAACCAGTTTGAACTTCGTCGGCGATGCAGACACCTCCGGCTGCTCGCACATGTTTATATACGTGTTGGAGGTAGCCATCCGGGAACGTAACGGTCCCGCCGACTCCTTGAATTGATTCCGCGATAAACCCGGCTACTCGCCCCGGGGTCGCGTAGTCGATTAAATTGAGCACGTCGTCCGCGTACGCTTTACCAGCTTCCGGATAATCAGCTCCGTAGGGTCCACGGTAGGGATAGGGAGCAATCGCATGATGAACGCCAAAGCTGTGCGGAACGTTGAACTTCCAGGTCCGATGTGCGGTCAGAGCCATCCCGCTCGCGTTGCCTCCATGATAGGCGTTCCGCAGCGCGATGAGGTCGTAGTTCCCGGTAAACGCTCTCGCCATCAAGATCGCCAGATCGTTGGCTTCCGAGCCGGAATTGACGAAGTAGCAGACTTTGAGATCGCCCGGCATTTTTGCGGCGAGATCACGGGCATACTCAGCAATGTTCGGGTGCAAATAGATGGTCGTGGCATGGTGGAGTGTCTCGTTTTGGCGGTTCGCTGCCGCCACCACCTCCGGATGACAATGACCGACGCTGACGGTCGCAATACCCGCGATGCCGTCTAAATAACGTCTGCCTTTCTCGTCGAAGACATATTGACCTTTGCCCTCAACGATCATTATCGGTTTCTGGTAATAAAGAAACAGCGCCGGGCTGAGGAACTGTTTCCTGAGCGCAAACACCTCTTCCGCAGACGGACCGGTGTAAGGCTTGGGCGTATACTCAAACGGGGGTAACTCGGGCGTCTTCATAATCGTAGTAGCCGATAGCCAATAGCCAATAGCCGATTGGGGAGGAGTTCAAGAAGTTCGAGAGTTCTTTCCCGTATTCGTATCCATTCCTAGCCTGTCGTGCCGTAGGCTTGGCGGAGGCGGATGCATTCGCGGTTGAGTCTTGGTCTGCCAACTTGCTTCGTTCTATTGGCTATTGGCTATTCGCGAAGCGGCCTTCTCGGCCAATCGATCGAAAGCGGTGACGCAAAGTTCCAGATGCTCTTCCTTGGTGTCTTCGATCTTATTGTGACTGATACCGTGAAGGCTTTGCACGAACATCATTACGGTGGGAACACCGGCACGAGCCACTTCGGCCGCGTCATGGAGAGGGCCGGATGGAAGCCGATACGGTTTGCCACACGTTTCCTCGATTGCTTCGCTGCAGAGGTCGATTAATCGAGAATCAAATAGGACCGGCTCGATTTGCCAGATCCGTTCCCACGCCACCCGCACATTTCCTTCCTGGGCGAACTTCAGGCTAGCCTGTTTCGCATCTTCTAACATCTTCGCTAAGCCGGCTGCATCCAGGTGGCGTTGGTCAAGCGTGATCCGGCATTCTTCAACCACGCTCGTCACGATACCGGGTTTTGTCGTGCAGGACCCGATGGTGCAAACGCCGCCTTGAGCGGCAGCGATCCGGTAGATTTCAGGGCTCATTTTTGCAGCCGCCAGAAACGCGTCTTTGCGGACATTCATGGGAGTGCTACCAGAGTGGGCCGCCTGGCCGTGAAACGTGATGGCATGTCGCTCCACGCCGAAGGTGCCTAAAACCGCTCCTAAAGGTAGATCCAGATCGAGAAGCACGGGTCCTTGCTCGATGTGCAATTCAAGATAGGCAGCGGCGTTTTTCAATTCGCTGCCGCTTTCTTTCACTCGCTCGAGATCGATCCCTACCGTTTTCAATGCGTCCGGTAGGCGTACCCCATCCCTATCGACCAACGTACGTGCTTCTTCGAGATCGAGATTTCCGGAACAAGCAGATGATCCGAATAAGCTTTTACCGAACCGGGCCCCTTCCTCGTCAGCCCAATCGACCAATCGCACGGTGACCGGAGGTTTACCATCATACTGCTCATTGATCCGCCTCAGGATCTCAACGCCGGCCAGCAAGTTGAGGCAACCGTCCAACCAGCCACCATTCGGGACAGAATCAATATGACCGCCGATTAGCAATGATCGATCGGATTTTCCGGTCAATGTCGCCCAGACGTTACCTGCCGGATCAGAGTGAATCTCGACCGGCAACGCCTTGAGTTTTTCTCGGAGCCAAGCCCGGGCGCGACTCCAGGTCTCAGTAAAAGCGACGCGTTGGGCTCCATTCTCGTCCCCGGTCAATGCGCGGAGCTCCTTTAGCTCGGCAACCGTTCGTTGTGGATTCAGCATAGGAAAACTCTGGCCAGCCAACAACGATGTCGTCGGGAGCAATCGTAGGCAAAGGAAAAAGAGGAGGAGTGATGGAGGGGAGGAGTGGTGGAGGGGTGGAGTGATTGAGTGATGGAGTGATGGAGTGATGGAGTAATGGAGTGTTGGAGTATTGAGGGTGATGGGAACGAAGCGAAAGAACAGAAATCGGGGGTACCAGCGGCTAAGGGTCTGGCAAGATGCTATTGGACTGTACAAGGAAACCAGTCGACTGCTCGGGCATTGGCCTTTCGAAATGAAACGGATTGCCGCGCAGGGAATGGCTTCCGTCGACTCGGTTCACAGAAACATCGCCGAGGGGTACTGTCGGCGATCTATCCGGGAATATATCCACTACCTTTATATTGCCCTTGGCTCTCTCGGTGAAAGCGTCTCTGGGTATCACG
>JGI12635J15846_10005740_pt1 | contig 10694 bp, 13 predicted proteins | sample BlaSpr_A8_OM2_M2_FD_15846 | JGI IMG/M metagenome (IMG submission 15846) | reverse complement strand
GAGTGCTGCTCAGAATGGCGACGGAGAGGTGCGAAAGGGACTTCTTCACCTTAGCCCTGCGCGTCAACAATAGCAATGAGATTCGGGTCAGGAGGGTCAGGAGGCCAACCAAGGTTTACGGTAAGACGTACACCTGCCGGTCCGGAAGGCTCGTGGGGAGCTTTCAGGCATGTGGACATCGGTTAGGTGAGGTCAAGACCGCTCTGATTCGAGAGACTTGAAATCTCGCATTTCGTGATTTTGCTACACCTCCCCGGAATGTCGAGCGGTTGAGTTGGGAATAATCTGGGAATAAGAGTGCGCAGGTGTATGATCCTTCCTGAACGGCCATCAACGAGACTGCCGAGACTTGCTTTTGAGGGGGAGCAAGCCACTCCGACTTAGGGAGAGCACTATGCGACCGATGCGCCCTCTGCGCAAATTTGTCTACGCTCTGGCTCTAGCCGCGTTTCTGTTTTCTCAGCAGATCGTTTCTCAGACGCAAGCCCCATCTCAACCGAGCACGAATTCACTTCCCGCAGCCCATACCAAGCCGAACACAAGCGAGGTAAATTGCACCAACAATGGCACCTATGTGAACAGCAAAGGGCAAACTGTTCAGAGACCAGAGAACTGCTCTGGACCGCCGAAGGGAGCCACCGCGCAATGTCGAGATGGAAGCTACAGCTTCAGCGCCAGCCGACGAGGTACGTGTTCGCATCATGGTGGTGTTGCCAAATGGCTCTGAGTCCAGAGGGAAAGTCTCAATGAAACAATTGGGAAGGTTTTAATTCAGCCTTCTCGCTTACTGATGGACCAGCTAAATCCAGCATCTCTTGATTGGGCGCTAACCCATATCCTTCGGTATGGGGATACGGACATTTTTCCGGTTCCTTTCGAGTTTGAAGCAATTTCGCACTCGTGGCTTTCGATCCGTCCGGCCCTAGAGCGGCTCGATCTCCGTCAGTATGTCCCGAGCGTTGGGCAGCGCGTCCTTGTGCCGAAGCCCGGCGGAGGATTCCGTGTAACTGTACAGCTCGACCCGATTGATTCAATCCTTTATACTGCCCTGGCTTATGAGGCAGCTGAATCGATCGAACAAAGTCGAGTCGACCGGTCACAACAGGTAGCTTGCTCGTATCGCATCAAGCTGGATGCTAAGGGTAGCTTCTTTGCTGCTGAGTCAGGGTGGAACGACTTTCATCAGCGCTCCGTAGAGCTGACAAATATCGAGGGCTTCACGCACGTTCTGCTAGCCGACATCGCGGATTTCTACAATCAAATCTCGCTGCATCGCGTCGAAAGTGCTTTGTATACTGCGAATCTGGCCCGTCCGAGGGTGGACACGATTCACGAGTTTCTGCTCGCACTAAACCTCAAGCAATCGAGGGGACTACCTGTCGGTCCGCTCCCTTCAATTCTGTTGGCAGAGGCGTTGCTTACGGATGTTGACAACTTTTTGCTAAGGAGAGGCGCTTCCTACGTTCGTTACGTGGATGATTTTCGGATTTTCTGTCGATCGAGAGCGGACGCAATTACTCTTCAGCATGACCTGACCGAATATCTCTACACATCGCATCGCTTGTCCCTTGAGTCGCACAAGACGAAGATTATGCACGTCAGGAAGTTCGTACTAGAAGAGCTTCGCGACCCGGAAGAGGAAGAGAGAGAAGCAAAATCGGATAAGCTGAATGATTTGATCCAGCAATTGAAGGAAACGACCGGGTACGACGTGAGCGCGGATGAGCTACCCGAAGATGAACACGCCGTTGCTGTCCGCGAAAGTCTGAGCGAACTGTTCAACAATTGCGTTGCGACGCGCCCCTTACATCTTGGGCTCGCGAGGCATTTGCTAAGAAGAGCATTTCAGATGAAAACAGCGGTCATTGTTGACCAAGTCTTAAATTACCTTGAAGTTCTTGCACCCGTCTTTCGTGATGTGTCTCGATACTTAATACGGTGCCTGCCCAAAAAGTCCGCCGAGTTGAGGGGCAAGCGACTCATGGAGTTTCTCACGACAAGTGATGTTGGCAGACTGCCATTTATTCGGATGTGGGGCCTTGAGATGTTCCGGCAACGAAAAGAAATGGGATCCGAGAGCCAAATCTGGGCGCTGACGGAAGATTCAGTACCGAGCCTAGGCCAGCGATACTTGGCGTTGATCGCTTGTACGTTCGGGCAGTTAGACTGGGTCCGCGCCTGTAAAGAGAACTGGCGGAATCACGGAGCGTGGGATCGCCGCGCAATTATCTGGTCGTCCTCAATCTTGCCCCAAACAGAACGGAGACCCTGGTTGGACATCGTTGCGGGATCCGGCGATCATTGCGATGCCGCAATCGCACAATTCGTTAGATCCCAGCCCTAAGTCTGCGAGATGTCATTTGTTGGGCGAGGCTGTTATGTTACACGGAACTTCTTCCTGGAGAGCATTTAACAGACATGGTGATTTTCCTTGGGGAACTTTACTTTTCTTGGATATTGTTCAGGGTTGGAGAAAAAAAGCGCCTGACTTTCGTAACAAGCTCAAGGGACGGTCGGTTTGATATTTTCAGGACAGTATCGCAATCGTGGACGGATGGATGGGAGTGCGGTGTCTGCACTTGCACACAACAAAATCAAACAGAATTGTGTTCATCTGTTTCACCTGAAACCGGCAATTCTATGCCGCTCTCAGTAGTTCGGCAATCGACCGCACGTGATCCGTCAAGCCAGCTTCCATCGCAGGAGTAACGCGCAAAGTGGAATGCACGCGGCAGAAGTTGTAGTACATGAACCAGATCGCTACAGCAGCCGCATGGTTCTCAATCTTTTTCGAGAAGGCGTTAGTCAGGCGCGTGAATCTACGAATGCTCGTTCGCATCGAAAGGTTCTTTCTCTCCACGAATGACGTGGAAACGTGCTTCGGGTCACGAATTGCCATTCGCTGTGACTGCGGGCCTATGACGATATGCGGAGGATATTGCCCTGTAGCTAAGGATCGGCGGCCCGTGGGAGAGTTCGGTTGAAAACAGGCGTCTCTTACAATTACGCCAACAACCACTGCCACATGTTCATGTTCGTTCCTCAGTTACCTCAGTGTGACAAAGGAATGCGTTCAGTGTCACGAGTCCCGTGTTGTGGTTGATGTGTTCAACAAAAAGCCTGAAGAACCGGTGCCATCCTGAAGTCCAGAAGAAGTACACTGACACTGGTTCATCAAGGCTAAATTCCTTTGTCGGAACGATGAATTCATTGACGTCGGTCTTCTCACAGTAGTCGCCGCAGAAAAACAGTCCCCCGCCACTGCTCACCTTTATGTGACAACCACGGCCGCGTCTGCGGCTATGTGTCGCTGAAAATGAGAATTCTCGTTCCACGATCTCTTCTATCGAAACCCTAATCACGATGCCTTGATGGTGAATCTCCACATAGTCGCCGACGGGGACATCGAGCTTCAAAAGGCCTGATGCGCGGTCGAGGCGAACGGTTCTCTGTCCTCCACTCCGACTGGCTGCGATCAACCGAGGCCAGTAGTCCGGCGCGATCCGTGTCAGCAGGTCCTTCCGGCGGTATAGCTCATCCCAAATGTCCTCCCAGGACCAGACTTCGACACTGAACAGACCTCGCTGCTTGTGTTCCTCAGTGAGCTTGCGGGCTCGCTCCTGCACCTTCGCATCCCTTGGCCCGGTAGTGGCGAGAATGAAATTAGCGAGTGGCGGTTTGAATTCCTTCGCGGCTTCAACCTGAGCTTCGAGTTCCTTGATCGTCACCTTGCTCCGCAACAGTCCATCCTTCTGCTTGCTTTGCACGCCCGCCCACTTGCCTTGGGGCTGACCAAAGACATCCACTCCGGCCTGTGGCTGGCCGCTCCGCCCGTTCTTCTGTGCGCCAGGGTCATGCCAGATTTCCCGCCACAGATCGAGGCAGAGCGACTCGAATGCCGACGGGTCGTTTGGAGGCTGCCACCGTTCGATGTCTGTGGTCATGGCGGAATCATAGCAAGTACCGTGCTGATTGACAGCCATTCGTAAGAGAGCAACGCGCAGCCCCCGCCCCGCCCCACACGAGCACTCCCGCCTCCAACTCAAAATCCACACATCTCCACTCAGCGCCCCCGCGCCCGACAAACAAAGGGACGCCCGATCTGGGCGCAAAATGAGTTGAGTTGTGATGAATTGATCTGGGGCTGAGTTGAGCATGAGCACAGCGCCCACGTACAGTTCCCCACATCAAAATTACTCCATCTCAGCACAGAGGGGGGGCGCAGAGATGAGTCCCAGTTCAACATGTTTTCAGATAGGGGGGCGCTCTGAGACCATCTCTTTCCCTTCTCCCGTCAAACGCGGGGTGAGGTAGTGTAAGGCGACGCCAAAAGTGCTACACCCCCTTTTTCACGTCCAGGCGACATTTTCTTTTGATCAGGGCCAGGACCCGCCCGCCCGCGCGAGGCGATGCGTTGCGGGGGAAGCAATCCCAGTCAGCAGCTCGCGGCGTTAGTTCGGAAACCTAGGCCAAGTAGCCCGATTTTAGGCACTAATTTGGCACTGCGACAATCTCGCGGGCGAGTGCTTCGAGCTGATCGAACTCCGAGGGTTCGAAATCCTTACTTAACTCCCTCACTCGACTTGTTGGCTTCAGCTTCTGCTTTACGTTTCACGTTTCTTACGTTCTCCGAATCGAGTAATTCCGCTAGTCGCCACGCGGGCACAGCAACCATCATTCCGGAACGACGCGGGAACGACGCGTCAGCGTCAGACTCGGCCCAGTCGACCGCATAGTCGTTGTGACCGACGCGATCGAGGTTAGCCCAGTCGATGCCAAGAAATCGAGGTAGTGACTCCTTCCCACGGTCTGCGCCGATGGCTACCAATCCAGCACCAACGGTGGACTGGACCCGGTAGATGAAGATCGGAGAGCCGCTGTAACCGGAAACAGATTGGCACTCGATCAGAAAACTCCGCTGCGTGAATCCCCACGGATGTTTGATGGGCACGGTCGGTGCCATCGCCAGATGCCCGAAGCGGGCAGCGGGTTTGTTCTCTTCCGTTCCGTCGTACCCGAGGAAGCGGCCGAGCATCACGACTTCCTCACCGGGCCCGAACGGCCAACCCAAAGGCTGGTAGTCCCACTTGTGACCCAACGACGGGAGCGAAAGGGGAAGGCCCCGAGTCTGAGCGTCATTCACGTCGTGCGAGGCGTGCGTGAAGTTCTCAGGCGTCACGAACCAATCCCGCGGCACATAATCCAGATAGAAGTTGCGCCCATCCTTCGGCGCGAACCCAATGGGTGTAACGACTACGTCGTCCTGCTCGGGATGGCGATACCAGTCGCTCTCCTTACGAACGAACACGCGTTTGTCTAGCGGGCCAGCAGTGCGTACGACTGAGCATAGCTTCGCGACGTGGGCGTTCGTAACAGCGAACAGGAACACGGCTTCCGGGATCGCGCACGGCTCACCGACCAAGAACCCGCTTCCACCGGGCGCTCTGCCCTCAGCGTCTTCCTTGCTCTTGTAGAGGTAGATGACGGACTTCAGCAGTCGATCTTCAATGCGAGGCATCGGTCGACTCCACGTATGAAAGAAAAGTCACTCCATCATCGTACTCCCCGCCAGGTGAGTGAAGTCCATCACTCCCCTCATTTTGTGCCCCCGCGTGATGCCCGCCTTGTGCGCCCGCAGTTCGTGTATTAAACAGGCATTCGGAGAGTGGGGAATTGGTAGCTGACGTAAAGGTGTTTACCGTAAACTGAGACGATTAAAGCGAAGCGTCATTTCGCCCACGCTACGTCATATGACTACGGCCCGGGTACTCATTCGAGAAGCTAACCACATTGGGCGCGACGGCCTAAACCTATAGGGCTACTCCTTCTGCATGGGTCATTATATGTGTCTTCATCTCAGCATCTATATTCGAAGGGATGCGTGGCGCTCCTTCCTTCTCCCAAAGCTCCCTTATCATCATCAGCCTTTTATATGGGACATATAATGGACTCTGCCCATGATGGTGGATATGAACGTCTGTGGCCTCCCTACCGACTTCGTTGGATGATTCAGCCATAAATTTAGCAACGATAGCCAAATAGGTGGCCGTCTCCGTGGAGACAAAAGGATTCAGTTTGGATTTATCTGCATAGAAAGCCAAAGTGCTTAACGCCGCATTCGCGCCACTTCCAATCGCCCACATTCCAATCGAGTCGTAGCATTTAGGCGCGCTTCTCCCATCTACGCAATAGATGTGCGCGTCTCCGCCTTCGGCAAACCCAACCACGAGAAATTTTAGTGAAATATTTACGTGATCAATACGACTACACAATGCTAAATACGCGGATGCCGTGCATTTTCGTTTTCCAGTTTCCCGGAACGACTCCACGTCAAATCCACGTTTGCGAAGTATCCGAGTATTAATTTCACTGTGGATTCGTTCGGCATATGCCTGATCCACTGCACCTGCGACGACAGTGGGGGTGGGCATTTTCTTTTTCGTCGCCGACTCTAAGGATGAAAATAGAATCTCTTCGGCTCTCTCAATAATCGGCACTGCATGATCTACGTCATTGCCAGCAAATAGAATGGAATAGCCCTTAAAAAGTATGGACTGCTTGCTGGCCATATTGTCAGACGCGAAGTCACCAAAACTCGCTTTATAGTCTGAAACGATGACAAAACTCTTATAACGATTACAGAGGACAGCTATACATACACTCACGTTCCATCCCCAGTCCGCTGGCCTTGGCGCAGGCAGCTTTGAGAGCAGGTGGATTACCATAGGCTACCTGCTGAATAACACGCGTCAAGTGAATATCATGAATATGTCTGACTGACTATAGAATAGAAAAGCGGTGACAGGGCGCTAATTATCAGGCGGTATGTCTGCGTCTTTCAGTAGCAATGCCAGTCCTTTATCGTCAAGAAAAGTGTCGGTTTCTAGCAGCATTTTATACGCGAGGCGGCGCAGCAAGAAGTGAGGCGTTTCTATGGGATTTACGGCTCGCTTCAGAGCAAATTGGTAAAACTGATAGCAGAAAAGGTCGGCAGCTTGAAGTTGCGGAGCTTCTAGTCCAGTGGGAAAGTCAATTTCACCGATGCGATCTTTCACTCTAGTATCCTGGTTTTTCACCAGCGCAAATAGATCCAATGCATAGCCCTTGAACTGCTTGTTTAGGTCGAAGAAGAAGTGAGCCTTACCGCCGACCGGGGCATGCTCAGCGGCGTCAGTGATGCAAAGCTGAAATGGAAGGAAATAAGGCTTGCTCGGACAACCAGTTCCTTTGAACTTCCCGTTTACCAGTTCTGCACCCGTCAAAAACTTACGTTGATTGTGAGAGAGTTTATTGAATGACTCCATGACGACCACCGAGGAGACGGGATGTATTCTGTGTTCCTCGATAGTGCTGACAAGTTCCTCTAGAAAATCGCGGGCTTTATTTTTGCTCCACCCTTTGTGTATCCCTACGTGTTCGCCATTTTCGTCAAAGGCCCAAAATCTCTTCGCATGGAATTCAGTCACACCATAGCGATGAATAATCGCTGCCCACTTGGAACCGAGTTTCTTCCATTGTCCAGGACCACCAAAGTATCCGCCGATCGCACAAACTGCGGCACCCTCATGGATACCCGTCTCGTCGAGATACGCTTGAATCATCGCCAGAACCTTTCCGTTCCTCTGATGATGTGCAAACTTAATGAAATCATCAATCCGAGACGGGCGTTGACGGGCGCACACCACTCCTGTGCCCTCATTTCCAGAGGGTTGGAATGGCGAATCCTGGATTTGGGACTCCTGGCTGCGACGCGTCCACGCTGCGCGAGTTCGATCATGTTTGCTCGGGAGACTTTTTTCAAGAGCTTAGCTGAATGGCCAAACGATCAGCAAGTGATCGTTCTTGAAAATGACGAACCCCTGTAGAGGTCAGGTTCCGACTTAACTATTGGCATTTCTCCGGCAGCAAGGGTCTACAACGATATGGTTTGTTCCCAGTCTAGATTGTTCCGTCCGGGACGAAACCAACTAAGTGTGAAAGCCCTACCCAATGTCGTGGATGCGGGCGGTAGCCTTGGCGAATCCGGCTCGCATACCACCGGGACACTCCAATCCGTGATCGGATGACCGAGGTTGATACGCCAGCGAGCAGCGGCTGGATTCGTTGCGAGAATACTTCGTTCGTAAGCCAGTCTGGTTGCTTCGGTGCGTCCCAAGCCGAGCATGCCTCTGCGTGTCGTCGCCGCGATGCCACATGTTTGGCGCGCGCTTCCGGGCTGCGTGCCGCTACGCGCCCAATTCGGGCGACACTCCCAAGGCGTTCGGTTGCTCCATCAATGGCACAGGTTGCACAATGGTTTCGATCAGCGTTGATGGGTTTACCGCATCCGCTACAAACGTGCTGCGGTTTAGGTTCAATCGGTGGGGCGTATCATGGCATCCGGCCATTGCGTAACGGGACACCAAAATGACCTTGGACGATTTTCGTCAATCACTGACTGCGGCTAAACCGCCTGCGGAACTCACACTCGCCCTTGCTGGCTTATGGTGGGACGCCAAGGGCGATTGGGCGCGAGCCCACGAATCCGCCCAGCAAGATGAAGGACCCGAGGGTTCGTGGGTGCACGCCTACCTGCATCGCAAAGAAGGCGATCAGGGCAACGCGGCGTACTGGTATGGTCGGGCTGGTAAGCCAGTTTGCCGAGAGCCGCTTGATGCGGAGTGGGTCAGCATCGCGGAGTCCTTGCTGGGATAGATCGCCACAACGATGTATTTGGTTGAGCGGATCATGCGGAAGATTTACAACGAGTTCAAATGACGGGCAGCGTAGGAAGAAAATTGGCGTAAGATAGTCAACGTGTCTGGTTTCCTGCAATGTTAACCGAGGGCGTATGGGCTGAAGTCCAAGTTGGCAAAGAACACCTGCGGCTGTTCTCAGAGAACAATGCTCAGGGTACGCAGGCGTCCGTCTACAACGTCAACACGAAGAGTTGGATTGCACCCTCCGAAGAAGTTGAAGATATCGAGGAGGGCAAGGAAAGAACATTAGAGCACGCCCGAGCGTACCTTAAGGATGTCGCAAACTCAGAACTGCCGCCGTTGGAGTGGAAGGCATCCCGCTCGCGGTAGCATGTCAGGAGGCACGATATCCGAACAACTTTCGGCACTCAGGTCTCAAAAACTTGCCCGAAGAGTCTCTTCGGTTTGAGGAATCATTTTCTCCGCAAGCTGCTAAGCCCGCCTATTTCTTCTTCCCAGCTTTCACCCTCGCCCACCGCGCTTTTTGAGCCGCAGCGATCTTCCTGCGGGCCGATGCCGACATGGTGCGCTTGGCAGGAGCGGAACTCGTGGTCTTTCCAGCCGACACTGACTGCGATTGCTTCCGCAATCCCGCCCATCTCGCTCGCTGCGCCAGCGCCATTTTGCGACGTGAAGCTGCGGACACGATTCGGGTAGGTCGGCCTGATTTGCTGGATACTGCGGAACCGTTTGCGGACGACCCGTTCAAAGACTCGATTGCTGAAATTACTTGCTCTAACTTCTCTAAACGTAACTGTGTTCCCCTACGCTCCTCGCGAAGCTCCTGAAGCGCATTCCCTAGACTCGGCATTGTGCCCCCCTCGATATTTGACAGCGCCTCATTGTAATTGACTGGAATGGCTTCCTGCGACCATCAGCGCCATCGATGATGCGATCCGGTGGGCGGAAGAGATCATGGCTGAGATTGATAATGTCTTTTCCACTTGAGACGTACCGAATCGTTGCAGGGGAGGGTAGAAGCTTAGGACTGGTGGAGGGCAGCAGCGCACTTTTGTAGGAAGACCTGTATCATGCTCCAATGATCGGCGATTTCCACAACAGCAGCTATGAACGTAGCAAGACCCAGAACTAGTTTTAGCAACCTACCGAACAACGAGTCTTCGACTTTGCGGGCATCGAATCCAGCAGCACCGAGTAGCTGGAACGGGAGCCGCAAGAACCAAACGACAAGCATTTGCAGCCAGTAGAAGGGATTGAAAGTCTCACGTAGGAGTCTCCGACACTCGCTTTCGTAAGTTCCTATCGCCCGATCTACGCTGTCGAAAACCACCTGCGAACTAATCTGAAACTGGTAAAGAGCGAAGATGTTCCCGATTACATCAACGTTCTGCGCATATTCACCGGGCCTGACAGGCTGGTAGGCGACGACGTGCGGAACTCGCAGCAAGTTAAGCGACAGCACTACATCTTCCATCATGCGGTTCATCTCATGCCGCGCCTTCTGCGACTTCTCGTTCATCGTCGGTGGTGCTCCACCTGCCATCCAACCCGCTAGCTGAATGTTTTCAAAGTAGTCGAAAGCCAGTACACGGAAGCGGCGCAGCAGTGCGAGTCTCCGCTTGCATTCCCAGTACAACATGCCCGCGATTCTAACAGCTACTTGGAACTACAATATCGAGCATGGACGTTGACAAGCGATTCGTGACGCTCGCTGGCGAGTGTTTTGAAGCAGAGTTTCAGGGCGAAGAAAGAGATGGGCGTCGCATCGGAACCGTGCATCTGTTCCGACTCCGTGACGTGCGTAACGAGCGTGGTGAGCGACTAGTGTCGGTATTCCGGTCTGAGCAGATCAAACTGTTGAACCCGAACTATACGGCCCGTGTTGAGTTCGTGAGAATTAACGTCATCCGTCGCGCCTTCGATTCAGGGAAGCTGAGCTTCGACGAGCCCTATGACGAGCACACTTACAAACCGCTAGACATGAAGGACTCAGAC
>JGI12635J15846_10005738_pt1 | contig 10695 bp, 6 predicted proteins | sample BlaSpr_A8_OM2_M2_FD_15846 | JGI IMG/M metagenome (IMG submission 15846) | reverse complement strand
CATTTGCTACGCAAAGTGCGCGCACAGGATCGCAGCACCGGGATTGGGCCGGCGCAGCTTTCCGCGCTTTCGGTGCTGGTATTTGGCGGGCCGCGCTCTTTGAAGGAGTTGGCGGAGGCTGAGCAAGTGCGTCCGCCTACGATGAGCCGAATCGTGGTCGGGCTAGAGCGAACCCGTCTGGTGCGGCGCAAAACAACCGACGATAAACGGCGTATGCTTTTGGAGGCTACTGCTCGTGGTGTGAAGATTTTGCAGGAGGGGCGACGAAGAAGGGTAGCGATGCTGGTGCGCGCATTGCAAGAATTGTCCGAGGACGAACTGCGAGCAGCAGCCGCCGCCGCGGAATTTCTGCGGAAGCTGGTGGGCAAATTATCGTGACGAGCGGCGGCGATTTCACCGGCACACGTCTGGCTGACAACACCCGGCTTACACGCTATGCTTTCGCCATGCCGAGGATATATGGCCGATGGGGATTGCTCGCGGCGATATTGGTCATTCCCTTGTGTCTTTTAGGGTTCAGCAGGCTCAGTGACCGCAGTGAATAATTCCAAAAAAGTAAAAACAGAATCCGCGAAGACCACTGGCGGCGCTCAGGGCAACGTCACACTTCCAGGACTCTCCGTAAAAGAAAGATTTGCCATCGGCAAAGCCGTGCGCAGAAGAGCGACGCGAAGCGCGCAGGGGAAGTGGGTGCCGCCGGTCAATCGTTTCGATCCCATTGAGTTGCTAAAGAAATCGGACCACGGAAGATTGCCGGAGCTTTTGCCGATTCGATACGCGCGGATGCGTCAGTCGGCGTTCGGGTTCTTCCGAGGCGCCGCGGCAGTGATGGCGGCGGATCTGGCCACGACGCCGCGAACAGGCTTGCACGTTCAGGCCTGCGGCGATTGCCACGTCAGCAATTTTGGCGGCTTCGGTTCCCCGGAGCGCCGGCTGATTTTTGATATTAACGATTTCGACGAAACGTTGCATGCGCCATGGGAATGGGATGTGAAGCGGCTGGCCACCAGCATTGTGCTTGCTGGACGGCAAAAAGGTGACGGAGAACATTCTTGCGAAAAAGTCGTGAGAGCGGCAGTGGCGAGTTACCGGGAACATATGAACCAGTACGCGAAAATGCGCGCACTGGAGGTGTGGTACTCGGAACTTGACGCCGAGATATTGATAAGCAGCGCGAAGACCAAGAAGGCCAGGAAATACTGGGAACGGATAGAGAAGAAAGCAAAATTGCAAACGGCGGAGCATGTTTTTCCGCACATGACTAAGATCGTGAACGGCTGGCCGCGCATTATCGACAATCCGCCGCTGATTTATCATCCGCGTCAGAGGATCAAGCAAGGCAAAAGAGTGCGGGAAATGTTTCGCCGCTACCGCTTGACGCTACCTGAAGAGCGGCGCGTGATTATCGACCGCTACCATATTGTGGACATCGCGCGAAAAGTTGTGGGCGTGGGAAGCGTGGGGACCAGATGCGCGGTGGTTTTGCTAATGGCGGGCAAGCACGACCCGTTATTTTTGCAGTTTAAGGAAGCGCTTCCGTCAGTGTTGGAACCCTACGCGGGGAAGAGTCGCTACACGTATCATGGCGAACGGGTGGTCACCGGGCAGCGCATGCTGCAAGCGGCCAGCGACATTTTTCTGGGTTGGACGCGCGATGATCAAGGGCACGATTATTATTTCCGGCAGCTACGGGATATGAAGATGACTATTAATGTGGAAGATATGCCCAAGGCAGATTGGATCGAGTACCTCGAACTTTGCGGCTGGACACTGGCGCGGGCCCATGCGCGGACGGGTGATGCTGCGCAAATTGCAGGGTATTTGGGGAACAGCGACGCGTTTGATACGGCCGTTGCGAAATTTGCTTTCGCGTATGCGGATCAGACGCAGCGGGATCATGAGATGTTTGTGAAAGCGATTCGGAGCGGAAGGATTAAGGCCAACGTGAAGGTTGCCAGCTGACAGCTCTCGGATAAATTAGGGAAATACCTAACGCCGACCGGGAAGTTGGCGTTGTAAGAGTCCGCATCGAACAAGGAAAAAACATAACCTCAAAACCCGAGCCACCCTAAAAATCGCGGGGCACCTCCGTGTTTGGGCGTTTTATATCAGGTGACGCGGTCACGGCCGTTCTCATTAACGCAGAATGGAGACGCGTAACCCCGTACCGACGAACCCCACCCGTATGCAGTAAACTAAGACCTGCAGGACAGTAGTTTCAGGGAGGCACCAATCGTGAGATTGGCGTTCTTCGGGTTGATTATCAGGAGAGCCTTGTGGACGGTGCTGTAAGTCAGGATGTGCAGGTTAAGCCGGAGCTGGTGGATTTTCAGACCGAGCCATCACGCTATAAGCACTGGCGTATGTCGTTTGATGGGTCCGTGGCTACTCTGACGATGGGTGTAAGTGAAGACGGCGGGATACGGCCGGGCTACAAGCTGAAACTAAATTCCTACGACTTGGGCGTAGACATTGAGTTGCACGACGCACTGCAGCGGATTCGGTTCGAACATCCGGAGATCCGTGCGGTGATAATTACCAGTGCCAAGCCGCGCGTTTTTTGTTCTGGCGCGAACATTTATATGTTGGGACAGTCGTCGCATGCGTGGAAAGTAAATTTCTGCAAGTTCACGAACGAGACGCGAAACGGAATTGAAGATTCGAGCCGGCACTCCGGGCTGAAATTCTTGGCGGCCCTCAATGGCACGACGGCCGGAGGCGGGTACGAATTGGCGTTGGCCTGCGATGAAATTGTCCTGGTGGATGATCGCTCCTCGGCTGTCAGTTTGCCGGAAGTGCCGCTACTGGGCGTATTGCCGGGTACTGGCGGATTGACCCGGGTAACCGACAAACGGAAAGTGCGTCGAGACCTCGCGGACATTTTTTGCACTACTTCGGATGGCATTCGCGGGCAGCGAGCCAGGGATTGGGGATTGGTGGATGAGGTCGTAAAAACCCAGCAATTTGCCGAGCACGTGAAGAAGCGCGCAGCGGAATTGGCCCACGGAAGTGACCGGCCGACGGATGCGAAGGGTGTTGTTCTTTTCCCTTTGAAACGAACGATCGATGAAGATGGATTGCACTACGAGACTATCGACGCGGTCGTCAATCGCAGCAGTCGAACGGTTACGATTACAGTGAAGGCCCCCGAGAGGGTTTCGTCGCCAACGGTCGAAGGGGTAACGGAACTCGGGGCTGCGTGGTGGCCGCTTAAGATGGCGCGCGAACTGGATGATGCGATTCTGAGCCTGCGCACCAAAGAGTTGGAGCTAGGGCTTTGGATATTGAAAACCAGCGGCGATGCAAAAGCCATGCTAGCCATGGATGAATTCATTTTAAAAAATGCGCAGAACTGGTTCGTGCGCGAAGTTCTGGGGATGATGCGGCGCACGTTTGCGAGACTGGATGTAACTTCGCGGTCGATGTACGCGGTGATGGAGCCGGGATCGTGCTTTGTGGGCACGTTGCTGGAGTTGGCGATGGCGGCGGACCGCGTGTACATGCTCGATACTCAAGAAGGAGAAGCGCGCGCAATGGTGATGTTGTCGGAAATGAATTTTGGGCCGTTGCCGATGGTTAATCACCTTTCGCGCTTAGAGGCACGTTTCTATCAGGATGACAAACGCATCCAAGAATTGCACATGCATATCGGCAAGCAACTTGCACCATCCGAAGCGGTGGAAGCCGGGCTGGTGACTTCCGCGCCTGATGATCTGGACTGGCAGGATGAGTTGCGCACCGCAATCGAGTCGCGAGTGGCGCTTTCGCCGGATGCCTTGACGGGACTGGAAGCAAATTTGCGATTTGGATTGCCAGAGACGATGGAGACACGCGTTTTTGGAAGGTTGTCGGCGTGGCAGAACTGGATTTTTATCAGGCCCAACGCCGTTGGGCCGAGCGGAGCATTGAAAGTGTACGGCACTGGTTCCCCAGTGAAATTCAACTGGGAAAAAGTTTAAGCCAGCTTGGCGACGCGGGGAGAGCAGCAATGATCGACTATACGGAGAAAATTCCGAATAACGTGGACTTGGGGCGTGATCGGGTTTTGCAACGCGCGCTGGAACATTGGCAACCGGCGTATATGAGCTGGTGGTACGACGCGGGCCCGACGGAGAGCCACAATTACGAAGTGTATTTGCGCACGGCGATTACCGTAGAACCGGATGGCTGGGCGAAGTTTGGCTATGTACGCATGCCGGAATATCGATGGGGGATTTTTTTGCAGCCGAGGAGTGCCGAGCGCGCGGTAAATTTTGGAACGCACAAAGGCGACCCCGCATGGCAGGAAGTTCCAGGGGAATACCGGTCGACACTGCGGCGCGTGATCGTGACTCAGGGAGATACGGAGCCCGCTTCCGTGGAGCAGCAGCGCATGCTGGGGATGTGTTGCCCCTCATTGTATGACCTGCGAAATATTTTTCAGGTGAACGTAGAGGAAGGCCGGCATTTGTGGGCCATGGTGTATTTGTTGCACCGCTATTTTGGCCGTGATGGCCGTGAAGAGGCTGAGGCGCTGCTAGAGCGGCGGTCGGGAGACGTTGATAATCCGCGGATACTCGGGGCGTTTAATGAGCCGACGCCGGACTGGTTGGCGTTTTATATGTTTACGTTTTTTACCGATCGCGACGGCAAGTTTCAATTGAGCGCCCTTGCGGAATCGGGATTCGATCCCCTTGCGCGTACTTGCCGGTTCATGCTGACCGAGGAAGCACACCACATGTTTGTGGGCGAGACTGGTGTGAGTCGTATTCTCCAACGTACCTGCGAAGTTATGCGCGAGCACAAAGTCGAAACCCCTGGCGATGTACGAGCCCTTGGAGTGATCGACTTGGAAACGATGCAGAAATATTTGAATTTTCATTACAGCGTGACCATTGACCTGTTTGGCTCGGACGCGTCTTCGAATGCGGCGACGTATTACACGACCGGGTTGAAGGGTCGCTACGACGAAACCAAGATCGAAGACGATCACGTGCTCGCGGATGAGGTTTATCCGGTTTTCGAGGTGGTGGGGAATAAGATCGTGGAGAAGAAGGTTCCGGCTTTGACCGCCTTGAACGAGCGGCTCCGCGACGATTACATTCATGAAATTCAGGCAGGAGTGGATCGCTGGAACCGGGTGATCGAGAATGCGGGAATTTCCTTTCGATTGAGGCTGCCGCACAAGGGATTTCACCGAGCGATTGGAAATTTTGCGGGGCACTTCATCAGTCCCGACGGGGAAGTATTGACGAAAGAAGTCTGGCAGAATCACGAGCGGGATTGGCTACCTGCGCCCGAGGATCACGCGTTTGTGCAATCGCTGATGACCGGGCGCGTGGTGGAACTTGGGAAATTTGCGAACTGGATTGCGCCGCCGATCAGAGGCATTAATGGGCAGCCGTTGAATTTTGAGTATGTGCGGTTTAATTAGCGGCCATCCGAAACGATAACCGGACGATTTCCGATCGTTGGGCCAGCATGGATTGCCAAAAAAGAAGGCCGTCCGAGCGGTCCGAGCGGCCTGATAAGAAGAAAAATCGTCTGGATTGCTAACTGGATTTTTTGTTTGGAACTTTAGCGCCTTTTTCGCGCGCTTCGGAAAGACCAATAGCGATGGCTTGCTTGCGGCTCTTCACCGTGCCACCTTTCCCACCCTTTCCGGATTTGAGCGTGCCGCGCTTCTCCCGGTGCATTGCGCTTTTAACACTCTTACTAGCGGCTTTGCCGTATTTTCGCCCACCGGATTTCCTTCGCGAACTGGCTGCCATTTCTCCCTCCTAGTAGTTAGGATGTGGGCTCGGACCGGTTGAGTGTAGCGCAGCAGAGAAAAAAGCGTTTCAGTAGAATCGTGCAGAGCAGATACGGAATTCTTGTAGGTTGGGGATGAAAATGCGTCTGATATAGGGAAGCGCCATGAGCAGATCGTAGTCGTTGAGGGACAATCGAGCTCGAAAATAACATTAAGATCTGGGGAGTTAAGCGCAGGCCAGGCGGATTGTTCGATCGTGTGCTGGGTCTCAACGTGATCGGCAACTAATGCAAATCTACTATTGACCCTTTAGCCGCGCACGTGGGATCGTACGGAAACCGACGTAAGTTAAGTGTTTTCTGTTTGAAGGGGAGTGTTCATGGCTGTGTCCGCTCCGAGCCTCGCAAGTAGTCACGCGCATGTTTCCGGTGACTCGATCTACGATAAGTTGAATTCTAAATGGCATAAACCGGCACTGCTGGGATTCATGGCTATTGTCTTGGCGCACTGGGGCGAACACCTGGTGCAGGCTTACCAAATTTACGTGATGGGCTGGCCGCCGGCGAAGGCCGGCGGGATTTTAGGTTTGTGGTATCCGTGGCTGATCAAGTCCGAAGTTTTGCATTACAGCTACGCGTTGGTGATGCTCATTGGCATCTGGGTGTTGCGTAAAGGGTTTACGGGAACTTCGCGCAAGTGGTGGACCGCCGCGTTGGTTATTCAATTCTGGCATCACTTTGAACACCTGCTGCTCATCACGCAAGCGACCATGCATCACAATTTTTGGGGCAAGCCCGTTCCGGTAAGCATTCTGCAGTTGGTAATTCCGCGGGTTGAACTCCACCTTTTCTATAATTCCGTCGTGTTTGTGCCAATGGTGATCGGCATGTACTACCACATGTTTCCGCCGGTAGGTGAGGAGCAAGCGGCGTGCAACTGTTCGTTGCATCAGCATAGTCTCGCCGACGCGCGAGCCGTTTAATGAAGGTTCGGCGGCGAGCCACGTGGGCAAATTAGCCTGAATTTATACGGGCGGAACAACACGTTGGTCACCCCTCCTACCCACGAGTCTGTAGCAACTCTCCCACTCTCCTCTGAATTCGATTTATTGCGAGTGCCCGGATTGGGCCGTTTTCTTAAATGGCGGCATTCACGCACGGTGCTGCAGATCCCGCTTCTGCTGATCAGCGTGGTCATGATTCTGCAGGGATTGTTCGGGCCGACGCTCGCGCCGAAAAATCTTGCGACGGTTTTGAGCTGGGTGCATTTTCGCGGCGCCCTGGTGCTGGCGCTGCTGTGCGCCGGTAATTTTTTCTGCCTGGCGTGCCCGTTCATGCTGGTACGCAATGCAGCAAGGCGATTTTTTGAGCCGTGGATGAATTGGCCTCGGGCGCTGCGCAATAAGTGGGCCTCCATCGCGTTATTCTTGGCCATTTTGTTTGTCTACGAGCTTTTTGGTTTGTGGAATTCGCCTTGGTGGACAGCTTGGCTCATTGTCGGTTACTTCGTTGCCGCACTGGTGATTGACGGCGTTTTTAAACATGCAACGTTTTGCAAATTTGTTTGTCCTATTGGGCAATTTAATTTTGTGGCTTCCACGGTTTCACCGCTGGAAGTAAAAGTGCGCGACCATCAGGTTTGCGCTCACTGCCATACTAAAGATTGTATTCGTGGTCGACGCGACCGCCCTGTTGGGCCTGATTTCGTGGTGCTACAACGCGGTTGTGAGTTGGCGCTTTTTCAGGAGCTCAAAGTGGGCAACATGGACTGCACGTTTTGCCTCGATTGTGTGCACGCCTGCCCCCACGATAACGTAGGAATACTCGGCCGCGTGCCCGCCGCGGAATTGATGACCGATCCGATGCGTTCCGGAATTGGTTTGTTTTCGCGCAGGACCGATATAGCTGCGCTGGCGATGGTGTTCTGCTTTGGGGCGTTAGTAAATGCGTTCGGGATGGTCAGTCCGGCCTATGCGGTAGAAAAATGGCTGGGCGGAGTGCTGCACGTGCAGGCGCAAGCGCCCGTTCTCGGAGCGATCTTTGTGTTGTTTCTGATTGTCGAGCCTCTGCTGCTCTTGGGGCTCGCCGCCTGGTTCACAAAAATTTTAGATGGCAGTCGACGGGCAATGCTTCCGTTGGTGGTGAGGTATTCGTACGCCTTGGCACCACTCGGTTTTGGTATGTGGCTCGCGCATTACGGATTTCATTTCTTCAGTGGGCTTTATACATTTATTCCTGTGGCGCAAAACGCTGTCGCTAGTATGGGCTGGCCGATTCTGGGTTCCCCAGCCTGGCGGTTGACTGGGATACCGTCGCGGTTCATTCAGCCTATGGAACTCGGGTTTCTGTTGCTCGGTCTGGCGGGATCGCTGCTGGTGGCGTTTCGGCTGGCCGAAGAAGATTCGCCCGGGAAAGTTATGCGCGCGTTCGCGCCATGGGCTTCGGTCAGCGTGATTATCTGGCTCGCTTCCGTGTGGCTGATGTATCAGCCCATGGAAATGCGAGCGATGTTGATGGGCGGCTAAGGATAAAAGATTTGTGATAACGAGTTTATCGACAGAGGCGCGAAGGGCGGGACTGCTAGCGAGGTTGCGCGGGCATTGCAGGATTCCCATGCTGATGTTTGTCGCGTTCACTTTGCTGTCCCTTCCATTAGCGCCATTAGCGGGTGCACATAATGGTCCGCCATTTCCGATCATTGTGGACCGGCGCGTTGGGCCGTGTATTGTTTCGCTCTGGACCCATCCGGACATTGGTGTCGGAACCTTTTTTGTCATGGTGGATGCAGCACCGGACAATGCGATTCCCAGCGATTTGAAGATCGATCTCGGGATACAGCCGGTTAGCGGGCGGCTTGCTGAGGTGATTTACGCGACGCGGCGCCAGAATTTGCGCGGGCAAGTGGAATACAAGACCGAAGTGAATTTCGATCGTCAAGAATTTTGGCGCGCGCGACTGATTGTGCGTAGCTCACAGGGTGACGGCGAGTCGATAGCGAGCGTGGAAGCGACGCCGGCGGGATTCGGCCGATGGGACTTGCTGTTGTACCTGCTGCCCTTTGCGGGCGTGGGATTTTTATGGTTTAAGGCGGTTACGGCTAAGCGCAGCTACAGAAGAAAACAATTAGACGCCGGGAAGCCGCCGATCGCTGTTTGCGTCCTGGCGATTTTATGCGGCGGGAGCTTGATGCTTTCTTCCGGGTGCGGAAAAAACAAGCTGCCCCGAAAATCTTCGAAAGAATATGTTGCGTTTGTGTCCACTTTTTATACCGGGCTGGCTGCGCTACAAGTAGGCGACGATGTTCGGGCTGAAAACAAACTTGAGCAAGCCACGCAAATCGCGCCCGGCGAGCCCGCGGGCTGGGCCGATTGGGGAATACTCGCACTGCGGCAGAGAAACTTTGACGTTGCGGCCCAGAGACTTGGGGCCGCGCGCGACCTGGCGCCGAAGAATGATCACATTTATTACCTTCTGGGACTTTTAGAGAGCAACCGCGGGCGCTCCGCGGAAGCCATCGCCGACTGGCGCAAGGCTGTAGACCTCAATCCGCAAAATCTGCGCGCTACCTATCAGCTAGCGGAGGAGATTGAACGCCAGGGTGACGCCGGTAGCGCCCAAGAGGTTCAAAAGTTGGTAGAAAAAATTCTGGCGGTCCAGCCGAATAATCTGGCGGCGTTACTGGAACTTAGTCGCATCGCGGCAAAGCGCGGAGACGCGGCGACACTACACACCACAGTCGAGCGGATCGAGAAGCAATCCGCCGCCTGGGCGCCCGAAGCGAAACAACAACTGGCAGCATTGCAGGCGGCGGTTGGTGGCCAGGACACTCGTCCGGCGGCGACGCGCACGGCGTTTTTGCGAAATGTTTTGATGCGCGATTCGAATTTCCGGCAAAGCCTAGCAGTCATTAAAGCGGCGGCGGGAGAAGAGGCAGAGCCGTTCACGCATTTCGTGCGATTGGAAACTCCTGTGTTTTCACCTGCTGCGGCGGACTTGGGCTTAACGTTCGAAGCGAAACCACTGGAAATAGCGGCGCTCGATCAAGGCGCTGCGGAGCGATGGGATTGGATTGGGGCGGTAAGCCTGAGCAGCGAAGCACCTGCTACCGTTACCGTGGCGAATGGGCGGGAAGTGCGGTTAGGTAGCGGAGCAAAAGTTCCTTTTCCGGGAGGCGCGTCAAATGAGCCGCCGCTTCCCGAAGGTATTTTGCCGCTGGATTTTAATTATGATTTTAAGACTGACGTGGTACTCGCAGGCGCGGGTGGAGTTCGGTTTTGGCGGCAAGATAGCCTGGAGAAGTTCACGGATGTCACCGCGCAAACAAAATTGCCGAGTGCGATCGTAAATGCCCGGTACTTGGGCGCGTGGGCGGTGGACATTGAGGCCGACGGCGACCTGGATGTGGTGATGGGCGCGAAAGAAGGAGTGCCGTTGGTTTTGCGAAACAATGGTGACGGAACGTTTACGGCGATTCATCCATTTGCAAACGTAACTGGAGTGCAAGGCTTTGCGTGGGCGGATTTCAACGGTGACGGAAACCCCGACGCTGCAATTATCGATGGCGCAGGGCGGTTGCGCGTTTTTATGAACGACCGCGCGGGGAAATTTCACGAGCTAGCGCTGCCGGTTAACTTGCCGCACATCAAGACCATCAACGTAGCGGACGCCAACAAGAATGGAGTTCTAGATTTGTTAGCTGTGCAAGAGGACGGAAACATTATTCGGTTGGCGGACAAACTTGCCGATGCCGAAAAGAACGATGGATCGGATTGGGATTCAGCGGTGATCGCGCAAGTGCCCGATCCGGGGAGCAATCTGGCGGGCCAAGTACGATTGAGGGTCGCGGATCTGGATAACAATGGCGCCTTCGATTTATGGCTAGCGCGGACCTCCGCTGAGGCCGCGAAGACAAATCCGGGCGCGCTGGTGTGGCTCGCGGACCAGAATGGAAAATTCGCGCTGATA
>JGI12635J15846_10005737_pt1 | contig 10695 bp, 10 predicted proteins | sample BlaSpr_A8_OM2_M2_FD_15846 | JGI IMG/M metagenome (IMG submission 15846) | reverse complement strand
CCGTCGCGGCGTTGCTGTTGATAACGGCGTTCGTCTGGAAACTGGTGGAGGTCAAATGGCGCGGCTCGCCGGCCGTGGGCGCGGCGTCCATCCAATCTCTGGCTGTGCTGCCGCTGGAAAATCTCACCGGCGATCCCCAGCAGGATTATTTTGCCGACGGAATGTGCGACGCGCTGATCACCGAACTTTCGCAGATCAAGAAACTCCGCGTCATCTCGCGTACCTCTGTGATGCAGTACAAGGACAAGCACGAAAGCCCCGCGCAGATCGCGCAGGAACTGGGCGTGGACGCCCTGGTGGAAGGATCCGTGTTGCGCTCCGACGACCGCGTGCGCATTTCCGCGGAATTGGTGCAGCCGCAAACCGGCCAGAATCTTTGGGCGCGCAGTTACGAACGCACCGTCACCGACATTCTGGCCTTGCAGAGCGACGTGGCGCGCGACATCGTCACGCAAATTCAGATTCAGCTGACGCAGCCGGAGCAGGAGCGCCTGGCGAAAACGCGAACCGTGGTCCCGGCTGCCTACGACGCCTACCTGCAAGGGAATTACTTCGTCGCGAAACGCACGGGCGAGGCTGTGACGCAGGCAGTCGCTGATTACCGCGAGGCAATTCAGCAGGATCCGACTTATGCGCCATCGTACGCAGGTCTGGCGGGAGCTTTGACGCTGGCGGCGGACTACAAGGACATTCCGTCTTCGCAAGTATTGCCAGAGGCCGAAGCGGCCGCGGTGAAGGCGCTGCAACTGGACGACAATCTTGCTTCCGCGCACGCCGTGCTCGGTCAAATTCGCGCGTACCGGTTGGAATGGCCCGGGGTGCTGGATGAATTCCAGCGCGCAATTGATTTGAATCCCGGCGAAGCGAACAGCCACCATTGGTACGCGCTGGCTCTGGCATCAGCGGGGAGAAGCGACGAAGCGATTTCGGAAATGAAACTGGCGCAGGAACTCGATCCGCGCTCGCTGATCATCAATGCCAATTTGTCGTGGGTGCTATATCTGGCGGGCCGATACAACCAGGCCGTCGCCGAGGCGCAGAAGACCGTGGCGATGGATTCCAGCTTCGCGGTGGCACACGGATATCTCGGCCAGGCCTATCTGGCGCAGCGGGATTATGCGAAAGCGTTGCAAGAGTTGCAGCAGGCGCTGGCGCTTTCGGGAAACGAAACTTCGTTCAAGGCCGAGCTGGGGAATGCGTACGCTGTGGCGGGAAAACGGACGGACGCACTCGCGGTTTTGCACGATTTGCTGCAGATGTATTCCAAGCAATACGTATCGCCGTACACGATTGCGCTCGTTTATGTGGGTTTGGATCAAAAGGACGAAGCGTTTCAATGGCTGGATAAGGCGTATCAGGAACGCTCCGTGCGGCTGATCAATATTGCAGTGCATCCGCGATTTGCGAGTTTGCATTCTGATCCGCGATTCGTCGCGCTGCTGCAACGCATCGGCCTGCCCATCGCGTCCACCAGCTCCAATACGCAATGAAAATCGCCGCAGCGATGTCGCCGTCGCTGCGGATCGCCCCGCGGAAAATGATCACGCAAGCGATCTTTCTTGACGCTTGGCCGGGCCTCAACTACACTTCCGCCGTCTTTCGTACATCCCCCGAAACCGGTCCGCGTTTACCTGTGGTGAAGATTGCGATCCGTTGTTCTAGGAGTAGGGCATGGCCAAAATTAACTTCACACTGAAAAACATTACCAGGGAAATCACGAAGGCGGAGAAGAAGCTGCGGGCGATTCGGGGAAAGGTGGCCAAGGCCGATCAGAAAAAAATCGACCTGGAGCTGCGCGGGCTGGCGAAGTGCAGCGAAATCGTCATGTTTTTCTGCCGGCCGCTCGCGCATTACGGGCAGACGTTTAGTGCCAAACCCAAAAAGAAGTAGCGCCGTTCGCGGCGCCGTACGATCGGGACCGGCGGCGCTTCGGATCCACGACATCTGAAATGCAGGAGGGTGAATCCTATGGCCAAGATTGCTTTCTCGCTTCATCCGATTACCGACGCAATTCGCAGGGCCGAGAAAAAGTTGCGCGCCATTCGGCCGAAAGTGAGTAAAGCCGAGCGGAAGAAAATCGATCTGAACTTGCGCATGCTGGAAAAATCCCATCGCCTTCTGCGATTGGCGTGCCCGGAAGTGAAGGCGAGGCAGATCAAGCCGCCTCCGTACGGGCAGTGGTTCACGACCCATCCCAAGTAAAGCACGCAGGAGAGCTGTGATTTGATCTCGCGGCGAGTGGAACCGAGCTAGCCCGCATGCCTAAAGCGAAACGGGTGGTTTTCCGGCGTTCTCCGTATTTGATTTCCTACTGGAACGATACGGAACTGATCTTCGAAAATTACGCGACTGGCAAAGGCGCAACGGCCGCACCGATCGCGACGGAAGTGTTGAACTTCTTTAGCCGGTGGCGTTCCGCTGAGGCACTTTTCCGTCACCTTGCTCAATACTCACCGTCGTCGTTGCGCACCGCGATTAAAGAGTTGTTGAAACATTCGCTGCTGCAGCGCTCCGACCGCAAGCTGCAGCCTCTGGAACGCGCGATGCCCGCCTGGAAGGATTGGAATCCTGCCGCGGGGTTCTTTCACTTCACGGGACGCGATCTTCCCTTCGAAGCAGACATGCTGAGCATCGGCCGTTACATGGAAGGGCTGACGCAGGAAAAGGCGATGCCTGTGCCGGTGAAACATTATGCGCGCGCCGCGCAGANCGCGCTGCCGCCGCCGCGCCTGGAGGGCGAATTCGCGCGCGTGCTGACGTCGCGCAGAACGTGGCGAAGATTCCAGCCGGGAAAACTTGCGCTCGCGGATTTGGCGACGTTATTGGGATTGACTTGGGGAGTGCGCGAGTGGGTTGCGGTGCCGCCCCTCGGGAAATTTGCGGTGAAGACTTCTCCTTCGGGAGGAGCGCTGCATCCCATCGAGGCTTACGTGGCGGCGCAAGAGGTAGAGGGAATTTCACCGGGGATTTATCACTACGATGCGGCGAAGCACGGGTTGGAATTGCTGCGGCGCGGGATGACGCGCGGCCGGATGTCGGATTATGTGAGCGGGCAAAGATGGTTTTCCGAGGCGGCTGCGTTCGTGTTCATGACCGCGGTGTTCACGCGGACGCAATGGAAGTATCGCTACCCGCGGGCTTATCGCGTGGTGCTTGCGGAGGCGGGACATTTGTGCCAGACGTTCTGCCTGGTGGCGACTTGGCTCGGACTTGCGCCGTTTTGCACGATGGCAATGGCGGATTCGAAGGTCGACCGCGACTTGGGGATCGATGGTGTGACGGAAGGAGTTTTATACGTTGCGGGCGTGGGGAAAAGGCCAGAAGGCGTCAATTGGAAAACGGCGTCTTTGCCGATCGATCCGACCGGGAAAAAAAGAAAAATCCGGTAACCGCAGCGCGGCAGTCCGCCTACGCCTTCAATTCCCAGGTGTCGCCCGCGCGGAGGAGCTTGGCCAGGTCGCCTTTGCCTTTTTTCGAGATGACTTCGCGGATTTGTTGCTGGATCAGATCTTCGTAGCGGGGGACGCCTTGCAGTGCGCGCAGGACGCCGATGGGAGTGGGGAATCCGGGCATGGAGTCCATGCGCGAAAGAGCGAAGGCGTAAACGGGATTTGGATTGTGCTCGTCGTGGACCAGTAAATCCTTTTCGGTGATGCCGTTTCCGAGAGCTACGACTTCCAGGTCGAGACCCACCAGTCGAATTCCTTTGTTGCGATTTTTCCCGAAGATCAACGGCTTGCCGTGATCGAGCTGGACGACTTGCTCGCTGCGCGCTTCTTTTTCAGTGATGGTTTCCCAGGCGCCGTCGTTGAAAATATTGCAATTCTGCAGGATCTCGATGTAGGCCGAACCCTGGTGCGCCGCTGCTTTTCTCAGCGTTTCTTTCAGGTGCTGCTGGAAGACGTCCACGGAGCGCGCGATAAAGGTGGCTTCGGAGCCAAGGGCCAGGGACAGCGGGCTGAACGGTCGATCCACGGAACCGAACGGGGTGGATTTGGCTTTCTTGCCGACTTCGGAAGTGGGCGAGTATTGGCCTTTGGTGAGGCCGTAAATTTTATTGTTGAACATCAGGACTTTCAGGCCGACGTTGCGGCGCAGCATGTGGATGGTGTGATTGCCGCCAATCGAGAGCGAGTCGCCGTCGCCGGTGGCTACCCAGACGTCGAGATCGGGGCGGACCAGTTTTACGCCGGTGGCGATGGCGGGCGCCCGGCCGTGAATGGTATGGAAGCCGAAGGTGTTCATGTAGTAGGGGAAGCGGCTGGAGCAGCCGATGCCGGAGATGAAGACGAATTTTTCGCGCGGGACGCCGAGTTCGGCGAAGACGGCCTGCACGGCGGCAAGGATGGCATAGTCGCCACAGCCGGGGCACCAGCGGATTTCCTGGTCGGTTTGAAAATCTTTTTTCGTGTACACCGGCAACGTGGCCGTGGTCATTTTCGATTGCTCCTCAAAAACCGCCCTGCGCTAAGGTCAAAATCAAGTGCGCCGCCTACAGGCGGCCGCTACAAAGTCAGAAGCAAATTCAAAAACAGAGGCAAAAACAAATTCAAAAGCCAAGAGCCGGCGAGCCGCACTTAGTCCAGCAGCTCTTCGATTTTTGCTTCGATTTCGGATTGCTTGAAGGGCTTGCCCTGGATCTTGCCGTAGCTTTCGGCGTCTACCAGAAATTTCGCGCGCAAGATCATTACGAGCTGGCCCATATTCATTTCCGGGACGAGAACTCTCTTGTAGCGCTTCAGAATATCGCCGAGATTGCGCGGCAGAGGATTCAGATAGCGCAGATGGACATGGCCGATGCGATGCCCCTTCTCACGCATGGTTTTCATGGCGGCGGTGATCGGACCGGCTGTAGAGCCCCAGGCCACGATGAGCAAATCTCCCGACGGATCGCCTTCGGGAACGATTTCCGGAATATCTTGCGCTATCCCTTCGACTTTTTCGGCGCGAGTGCGAACCATGTGCTCGTGGTTCAGCGGTTCGTAATTGATGTTGCCGGTGACGTCCTGCTTTTCGATGCCACCGACGCGATGCTCGAGACCGGGAGTGCCGGGAATGGCCCAGGGGCGCGCGAGCGTGGAAGGATTGCGCTTGTAGGGGAGAAAACCTTCGGGATTGGTCTCGAAGTGCACCGGGATTTGCGGCAACTCCGCGACGGTGGGAACTTTCCAGGGTTCGGCGCCGTTAGCCAGATAGCCGTCCGAGAGAATAATCACGGGCACCATATATTTAATGGCGATGCGGCTGGCTTCCAGGGCAATCCAGAAGCAATCGCCGGGTGAAGAAGGAGCGAGCACGGGAACAGGGGCTTCGGAATTGCGTCCGTACAGGGCTTGGAGAAGATCGGCTTGCTCGGTCTTGGTGGGAAGGCCAGTCGACGGACCGCCGCGCTGAATATCGCAAATCACCAGGGGCAATTCGACGGCGACGGCGAGGCCGATCGCTTCGGTTTTCAGCGCCATACCTGGGCCGGAGGTGGTGGTGATGGCCAGCGCGCCAGTATAGGACGCGCCGATGGCGGAGGAAACGGCGGCGATTTCGTCTTCGGCCTGAAAAGTGGTTACACCGAAATCCTTGTACATGGAAAGCTCATGAAGAATATCGGAAGCCGGCGTGATGGGATAGGAACCTAGAAACAGCGGGATGCCGGCCTGCTGCGAAGCGGCGACGAAGCCGAGAGCGAGCGCAGCGTTGCCGCTGATATTGCGATAGACGCCCGGCGACAGCTTGGCCGGAGGAATTTCGTAGCTGATTTGAAACGCTTCGGTGGCCTCGCAGAAACTGTAGCCCGCCTGCATGGCGAGTTTATTGGCGGTAACCAGCAGCGGCTTGTTCTTGAACTTATCGTCGAGCCAGCGCAGCGTCGGCTCCATGGAGCGGTTGTAAAGCCAGTAGCACATGCCGAGCGCGAAGAAATTCTTGCAGCGATCCATGCTTTTCGCGTCGAGGCCGACATCTTTCAAGGCGGCGCGCGTAAGCTTGGTGAGTTCGACAGCAAATAGACGATAGCCGTCAAGGGAATGATCTTCAAGCGGGCTGACCGTGATCTGGGCTTTGCGCAGATCGGTTTCTTTGAAATCGTCGGAATTGACGATGAGGATGCCGTTGGTTCGCAAGTCGGGCAGATTCATCTTCAGCGCGGCGGGATTCATGGCGATCAAGACGTCCACGCTGTCTCCGGGCGTATACACGTTGCTCGACGAGAAATGGACCTGGAAGCCGCTGACGCCAGGCAGTGTGCCGGCGGGAGCGCGAATTTCTGCAGGGTAGTCTGGGAAAGTGGCGAGGTCGTTGCCGTAGAGCGCGACCGTATTGGTGAACTGGCTTCCAGTGATCTGCATACCATCACCGGAATCACCGCAGAAGCGGATGACCGCCTTGTCTATCGTTTCTCTTTTGCGACCTAAAATATCTGAGATGGTGGTGGACATTCCTAATGGGCCCTCGCGGTAGTGGCTGGACAGAATCTCTCAGAACGGCGGCGCCGCGCAAGAGGCATCAGCCGGCCTTGAGACGAGTCAAAATAGTAGAAATAGTACCGATGCGAATGAGTCGCCGTCATTTGTTTTGAATGAGTTACAGCCGTTTCCAATAATTGAGGACCACCGATTAGACGGCGGCGCTGCGCTGTCGATTTCGACGATTTTAAGCCGCAACGTATGCGGGAAACAGAGGAGATCGCGACGGTCGGAGCGAGCCAACCAGAACGGGAAACAGTAATGGCAGTGGGTAAGGCGCCGTAGTCAGCGCGGCGCAGAAACTTGCGCGGGTTCGCTTCTTGTCGCATAACTCCAAAGACAGAGTTCCCAAGTCCTGAAGATAGGCTACCACAACGAGCGTGACTTTGCCCTGTGCACGGTTAGATGATGTTCCCTAAGAGTCGAGATGCCTGCTGGAGGAGATTGGCAAGCCGGATGCGGGGATGTGAGGTTTGAGCACGCTCGAGACGCGGAACCGGCGCGTTCACGGTAGCGTCCAAGATAATTGAGTTGCGTGATAGGGCGGGAAGCCAAGTCCTAGTGGCGGCCATGCGATGAAATTCAACCTGGAGAGATTGGCGATTGCTCAGCCTTCCACGGCGCATGCGGTGAGGCATTGGTTTTTGACGCTGGGAGGGCCGGGACTGATTTTGCTGGGGCTGATTGACAGCTCGGTGATTCCTGTTCCGGGGAGCATGGATGCGATGACGATCGTGCTTGCGGCGCACCAACGGACATGGTGGCCGTATTACGCGGTGATGGCGACGGTGGGATCGGTCGTGGGCGCATACCTGACGTATCGTCTGGCGCGGAATCGCGGGGAGAAGGCGCTGAATGACAGACTATCGAAACGCAACGCGAAGAAAGTGGTGGGGGTTTTTGAGCGTTGGGGATTTGGAGCGATCGCGCTTCCGGCGCTATTGCCGCCGCCGATGCCGATGGTTCCGTTTGTGATTGCGGCGGGGGCTCTGCAGTATTCGCCCAGGAAATTCCTGATGGCGATGTCGCTGGGGCGGCTGGCGCGCTATTGCATACTGGCGTATTTGGGAGCGGTGTATGGGCGGAAGATATTTGCGGTGGTGCTAGCGCATGGGGAAGTAGCGTTGATGGTGACGATCGGGGTTTGCGTGGCCGGAACGATTATTTTGGTGGTGCTGCGATTCAAACGGAAGCGGGAAGCGCTGGCGGATGGTGATTAGCGGCAGCTTGGAAAAATGCAATGAGAGGTCTCGCCGCAGGCTGCACGCGCCAGCAAGTCAAGCCTCCGCGCCTCAGAGTCAGCGGCGATTTCCTGGTCCCAATGTTCCCGATCGTTTTTCGATACCCTGCGAAAAATCTCGCCGAATTCTTCCCCCCGAGAGGCTTTCGATTTTTGCCATCAGCGCGTCTAAGGGCGGAACACCGGGGCGTTTTCTGGACATGCTCTGGTTTCCCGTGGAGGTGTCATGCGGTTTGCGATTCTATTTTTCTTGCTCACGACTTCTGTTGGCGCGCAGACGGCGCTGCAGCGGCAGATCCGCGACATTGCGGCTGATGCGCATGGCAAAGTTTCGGCGGCCTGCTCGCTGCCGGATTCTTCGTTGAACTGCGATCTGGATGCGCACGCGCACCCACCGATGCAGTCGGTATTCAAGTTGCCGCTGGCGATTACGGCGTTGCATCGGGTGGAAGAGGGGAAGCTTTCGCTGGAACAGAAATTGCGATTTTTGCCGAGCGACCGGATTTTGCCGCACACGCACAGCCCGCTGCAGGACAGGTACCCGGACGGAAACGTGGACGTCGCGCTGCGCGAGTTGCTGCGCCTTGGGCTCTCCGAGAGCGACAATGTTGCAGCGGACATTGTGCTGCGCAGCATCGGCGGTCCGGCGATTGTGAACGGATATATGGAGTCGGTTGGGGTAGCGGGTTTTCATTTGCAGGATGACGAGCAGGCGCTGGCTCGCGACAACGCGCTGCAATATCGCAACTGGTTTGAACCTGCGGCGGCGGTGCGATTGTTGCGGCGGATCAGCGATGATTCTCCGCTGGGGCCCGGGCCCACGCGAATGCTGCTGCAATGGATGCAAGAGGCGTCCAGCGGGGCGGAGCGGATCAAGGGCGAATTGCCCGCAGGAACGATCGTGATGCAAAAGACCGGCAGTTCAGGGACGCGGGACGGCATGGCGGCCGCCACGAACGATATCGGTTTGATCACGTTGCCTGACGGGCGGCGGCTCGCGATTGCGATTTTCGTGACGGATTCCAAGGCGGATGATGCGGCGCGCGATTCGGTAATTGCCCGGATTGCGAAGGCGGCGTACGACGAGAGCATTCAGACCAAGAAGTAAGCGCGACCTTCAGCTAGAATGCCAACCGTGATCAATCGAGCGATAGGGGACAAAGACGCGCCGATTCCAGACCGGAACGACCGTGGAGCGGTGATCGTCACTGGCGCGAGCCGCGGGATCGGAGCGGCGATCGCCAGGCTGGTTGGCGCCAACGGCTTTCCCGTGGCAATCAATTTTTTGACGAACAGGGCCGCCGCCGAACAGGTGGTTCGCGAGATCGCCTCAGGCGGCGGCCGAGCGGTCGCGATCCAGGGCGACGTTAGCCGTGAAGAAGAAATCCTTCGACTCTTCGAGACGACTGTACGCGAAATCGGGCAAATCGGAGGGCTTGTGAATAATGCGGGCGTCACGGGCGGCTTATTCCGAGTTGATGCGCTACCCGCGCAGGCAATCGCGCAAGTCTTGGCGACGAATGTCGCAGGCACGATGCTGTGTTCGCGCGAAGCGGTTCGGCGGATGTCGGTGCGGCATGGTGGAACGGGCGGTTCCATCGTGAACATTTCTTCGCTGGCTGCGCGCAGAGGTGGCGCCGGGGAATGGGTGCACTATGCGGCTTCGAAAGGGGCGATCGATAGTTTTACTGTTGGGTTGGCGCGAGAAGTGGCGAGTGAAGGCATTCGCGTCAACGCTGTCGCGCCTGGATTGATTGAGACCGAACTGCACGCTGCCAACGGCGCACCGGATCGTCTGAAGCGTTTGGCGCCTTCGATTCCGATGGGACGTCCGGGCACACCGCTTGAGGTAGCTCAGGGTGTACTTTGGCTGCTTTCCTCGGCGGCTTCGTATACGACGGGAACGATATTGGAGATTGGCGGAGGGCGATGACGCGGGCTGTCCGTTGAGATTTCGCGACCTTTAGGCGTCATTCACTCATTTTCGTGACGGGTTCCGTGGCGGGTGACGCTGCGCGCGAGACGGCGGACCACGCGATGAGCCTGGCACGAACAGATCGTCGAGTTAGTTGCTGATGATGTGGGCGCGGTCGCGGGAAAACGACCAGCGGCTTCCGTCGAGAATCGGCTTAATGGAAGAGCTTACAGCCATCGGTTTCATAACCTCTGTGCGTGGGTGGGACGAGATTTGCGGTGATAAACGCACCCCATGGTTGCGGCAAGCGAGGCTTGTTGACTGGGACGGACAGGGGTATTTCAAGGCGGGCCCGGTGAATTGAAAACTGGCCTTTAACTGTCCCAGAGTACCATTGACTTTCGCTTTTGGTTCGCCTACTGTGGATGCTACAACCTGGGCCCAGAGGGGTGTGAGATGGCGCTGACCAAGAGGCAGAAAGAAGTACTGAACTACCTGGTGGGATTCATCAACAAGAACGGGTATTCGCCGAGTTTTGAGGAAATTGCGCACGCGCTGAAGCTGACGTCACTGGCGACGGTGCACAAGCACCTCTCGACGCTGGAAAAAAAGGGCTATATACGGCGCGGGTACAACCAGAGCCGGTCGATTGAGGTGGTGCAACTGCCGAAGCCGATTCGCGAACAGGTCCTGGATCGCCATGTGGTCGAGCTGCCGCTGGCCGGACGGATTGCGGCGGGACGCCCGCTGGAGGCTGTCGAGACGAATGAGACGATTTCGCTGGCTGATTTTGCGCGCGGGCAGAACACGTTCGTGCTGCAGGTGAAGGGCGAGTCCATGCGCGACGACCACATATTGGATGGAGATTACATTGTGGTGGAGCAGACCCAGGTGGCGAACCCGGGAGAGATCGTGGTGGCTCTGGTGGGCGAGGACGACGCGACCGTAAAGAGATTCTACAGGGAGCCGGGCGGGAAGGTGCGTCTGCAGCCGGCGAATTCGGCGATGGCGCCGATTGTGGTGCAGGGCAGCGACGTAAAGATTCAGGGACGCGTTGTGGGAGTGCTGCGCAAGTATTAGGA
>JGI12635J15846_10005733_pt1 | contig 10699 bp, 10 predicted proteins | sample BlaSpr_A8_OM2_M2_FD_15846 | JGI IMG/M metagenome (IMG submission 15846) | reverse complement strand
CGAACCGTGGTCGTGCCCCTGTTGTACCGTCGAAAGCGCTGCCGGAATGGATAGCGGCCAGCTGGCAATCTGTAACCCGCCTACCGCATCGAGCTAGCCCGGCGCCCGCCCACAAGGGTGATCGGTGCAGAGGGAGGCCGCCGAGATCACCGAGCAGGCAATGGTCACCGGCTCCGAGGGTACCGGCGAAGGCGTGAGCCACGCCGCGGCGGTGGACGCGGACGCCGCCAGCGAGGTCGAGCCGGCCGGCCATTTCCGTATCTACCTGGGCGCGGCCCCCTGGTGTTGGCAAGACCTACGCCATGCTCAGCGAGGGACATCGCCGGCGCAGCCGCGGCACCGACGTCGTGATCGGGTTCGTCGAAGCCTACGGGCGGCCGCTCACCGAGGCGCTGATCAACGGCCTGGAGGTCGTCCCCCGCAGGGGGGTCGACTACCGGGGAAGCCGCCTGGAGGGGATGGATCTCGACGCGATCCTGCGAAGACGGCCCGAGGTCGCCCTGGTCGACGAGCTTGCCCACACGGATGCGCCGGGGTCCGGCCGGCACGACAAGCGCTGGCAGGATGTCCTGGAGATCCTCGGTGCCGGAATCGACGTCATCACGACCGTCAACATCCAGCACCTGGAGAGCATCGCCGATGAGGTCGAACAGATGACCGGGGCGAAGGTCCGCGAGCGGGTGCCGGACTGGGTGGTGCGCAAGGCCGACCAGATCGAGCTGGTCGACTCCTCGCCGGAGCAGCTGCGCCGCCGGATGCTGCACGGCAACATCTACCCGATGGAAAAGGTCCCCCAGGCCCTGACCCACTTCTTCCGGACCGACAACCTGATCGCCTTGCGGGAGCTGGCGTTGCGGTTCGTTGCCGACGAGTCCGATGAAGAGCTCCTGGAGCACCTCCGGCGGCACCAGCCTCAGGTCCTGTGGGAAACCTGCGAGCGCATCATGGCGGCCGTCACCGCCGCGCCAGGGAACGAGGTGCTAATGCGGCGGGCGGCCCGCATCGCGTCCAGAGAGAACGGGGAACTGGACGTGGTCCACGTCATCGCCGGCGACCCCAGCCTGGTTGGCGACGGCCGCTCGATCGACGGGCTGCGGCAGCTGGCGGCCGACCTCGGTGCCCGCTGGCACGAGATAGAAGATGATGATCCGGCCCGGGCCATCGTCAGCTTCGCGCGGGAGAATCAGATCACCCAGATCGTGATCGGGTCCATCCAGCACAGCTGGTGGCACATCCCGCCGGCGGGCCGATCCTACGACGCGTTATCGAGGAGGCCGGCGCGTCCGGCATCGACGTCCACCTCATCGCCCGTCGCGAACCGGCCCGCGCCAAGGCCCCAGAGCCGAGTGCCGCCAAGGAGTCCTGAACTCGCACAGCCCACGTGCCCACCGGCACGCAGGCCACGGTCGCGATGTCCGTCATCTGTGCAGAGCGTAAAAGATGAACAACAAAGAGGCGAGGCCTCCGAGCAGCATGCCGGCCGTGGCAACACCGGCGCCTCGCTCGCCCCGTTCCTGGATCTGACCGTGCGCGATGAGCCCAGTGAAAACGGCGAGCAGCGGTATGACGGGCATCAGCCCGATCACCAGGGAGGCGACGGCCAGCCTGTTCATCGGACGGGATGGGGGCGGCGTCTGATAGCCGGGGACCAGGGTGCCGAGCGGGCCCGCAGGCAGGTCGGCGGTTATGGGGGCAAGCTCGGCATAGGTTCGTGCGCTGAGGGCCTGCCCGACCCGCTGCTCGCATTCGTCCTGGGTCAGCCTGCCTTCGGCAAAGGCCGCCTTGAGAACGTCGATTACGCGTTCCCTGTCCGCTGTCGAGGCTCGCATGTTGCCGTATTCGCCACGAAGCCTTCCATGACCTGGTTCCGGCAGCATCGTTTCCTCCAGCACAGGGTTCCGGCGATCCCTGGTTCCAGGTTACGACGTGCTGGCCAGATTCGGGGTGGCCCGAAATATGCATATACCCGAATTATCAGCGGATTTCCGCACGGCGAGCCAGAGCGACGCGGCGGCTAAGGGGTGCCGGCGTAGCTGCCGGTGCAGATGTTCTCGTATGTGTTCGGGTTGAAGGCCTGCTCGTGCTGCGGGAAGTACCATTCGACGGCCTGGTACATGTACTTGCCGCCGCAGCTGCCCAGGTCGAAGGCGACCACGGTCGCGGATTCCTCGGTGCCCTGGGCAACCGACTGGTTCGGCCCGACGTATTCGGCGGTCCCGGTCGCGGTGGCCTGGGCCCCGCCCCACGACGACCACACCACGTTGGTGACCAGGCCGCTGGGGTCGCCGCCGTTGAAGATCTTGCCGGGCTTAACCTGCCCTAACCCCTGCCCCTGGGCGAAGTCGCCAGCGAGCTGGCCGAGCGTCGGCACCCCGGCCGGGCTCGCGGACGGCGACGCCGAGGCGGGCACGGTCGCAGTGCCCGGGGAGACGGTCGGCTGGCTGACCGCGGTGGCGCTGGGGGTCGCGGTGGCGCTCGGCGAGCTGCTCGCGGCCAGCGGTGCCGCGGACGAGCAGCCGCCGGCCAGCACGGCGAGGCCGACCAGCGCGATCGCGGCACCTGCGCGTGCCGCGACGGACCGCGCGACCGCACCCGCGGCACCCACGCACGCCCCCATGGACCGCGCGACCGCGCCCGCGAAATAGCAACGGCCGCGCAGCCCATAGCAACCTGGCCGCGCAGGATTCGTTCGATCCTGCATCCGGAGTCCCCCTATTCGCTGGCGCGGCTATTCTGCCGGAATCAGCGGATCAGGCGGAAGAACGAGCAGATCTCATTTACGAAGAGATCCGGCTGCTCAAAGGCCGCGAAATGGCCGCCCCTGGCCGGTTCACCCCAGTAGCGGATGTCCGGGAAACGCCGCTGCGCCCACCGCCGGGACGGCCGCTGCAACTCCGCGGGGAAGATCGAGCAGCCGACCGGGACGGTGACCGGGTCGGCCGCCGCCCCGCTGATCCACTCGTTCACCCGGCTGGTGCTCTCCCAGTACAGCCGCGCGGCCGAGGCGCCAGTCCGCGGCAACCAGTAGAGCATGAGGTTGTCGAGCAGTTCATCCCGGGTAAGCACGTTCTCCAGATGCCCGCCGTGGTCGGTCCAGGACCAGTACTTCTCGATGATCCACGCGCACAGCGCGGCCGGTGAGTCGGTGAGCGCGTACCCGATGGTCTGCGGCCGGGTGGCGTGCTCCCGCGAGTAGCCGGAATCCGACTCGGCGGTGCGCTGCAGCGACGCGAGTGTCTCGCGCTCGGTCTCGGTGAGGTCGCCGGCCGCAGCCGGGTCCGGGCCGGCCAGGGGTGGGACCAGGTGGATCCCGGCCACATGCCCCGGGTCTTGCTGGCCGAGGCTGGCCGTGACCGATGTCCCCCAGTCGCTGCCAGCGGCGCCGTAGCGCCGGTAGCCGAGCCGTGCCATCAGTTCTGCCCAGGCCGCGGCGATCCGCTCGACGCCCCACCCGGGCCGGTCGGGCTGGCCGCTGAAGCCGTAGCCCGGCAGCGAGGGCAGCACCACGTCAAAGGCGTCCGCCGGATCTCCTCCGTGCGAGGCCGGGTCGGTGAGCGGCGCGATGACCTTCAGGTACTCGATCACCGACCCAGGCCAGCCGTGAGTGATGATCAGCGGCAGCGCTCCGGGCCGCGGCGAGCGGACATGGATGAAGTGGATGGCCACGCCGTCGATCGCCGTGTGGAACTGGGGCAAGCCGTTCAGCCGCGCCTCGGTCGCCCGCCAGTCGTAGCCGTCGGCCCAGTACCGGCACAGGTCCTGCATGTAGGCAAGCGGCACCCCCTGCGACCAGTCGCCGACCGTCTCCGGCTCGGGCCAGCGGGTGCGCCGCAGCCGCTCGCCCAGGTCGGCCACGTCGGCCTGGGGAATCTCGATCCGGAATGGTGTCGGCTCGGCGGGCATGCCCGTGCGGCGGCGGTCCGCTACAGCTCGATCTCCGGGTACAGCCGGTGCCGGGACAGCAGGTCGGCGCACCGGGCCCGGCAGGCCTCGGCGGTCGCGGGATCCTGGTTGTACTTGGCCTTCGCCGTGGCGTTGGCTGGCGTCGTGGCGCGCAGCGCGGTCACGATCACGTCGGCGACCTCGTCAAGCTCTCCGGTGTTGAAGCCGAGTGTGGTCAGCGCCGGGGTGCCGAGCCGCACACCCGAGGTGTACCAGGCGCCGTTCGCGTCCCTGGGCACCGAGTTACGGTTCGTGACCACGCCCGCGTCCAGCAGCGCCTGCTCGGCCTGGCGGCCGGTGAGGCCGAAGCTTGCGCCCACGTCCATCAGCACGAGGTGGTTGTCGGTCCCGCCGGTGACCAGCCGCACGTCCCTGCGCAGCAGGCCATCGGCAAGCGCGTGGGCGTTGTCCACGATCCGGCAAGCGTAGTCGGCGAACGAATCCTGCCTGGCTTCGGCGAGCGCGACCGCCTTGGCGGCCATAATGTTCGGCAGCGGGCCACCGAGCACCATCGGGCAGCCACGGTCCACGTCCGGCGCGTACTCGTCGGTGCACAGCACCAGGCCGCCGCGCGGGCCGCGCAGCGACTTGTGCGTGGTTGACGTCACCACGTCGGCGTGCTGGACCGGGTTGAGGTCCCCGGTCAGCACCTTCCCGGCCACCAGCCCGGCGAAGTGCGCCATGTCGACCATGAACGTCGCACCGACCTCGGCGGCGATCTCGGCCAGCGTGGCGAAGTTGGGGTTGCGCGGGTACGCCGAGTACCCGGCGACCAGCACCAGCGGCCGGAACTCGCGCGCCTGGGCGGCGATCGCGCCGTAGTCCAGCAGCCCTGACTCTGGGTCGACCCCGTAGCTGGCCTGGTTGAACAGCTTCCCCGAGATGTTGGGGCGGAACCCGTGAGTCAGGTGCCCGCCCGCGTCCAGCGACATGCCCATCATCCGCTGGTCATGCAGATCCTGCCGGAGCCGCTCCCAGACCGCGGGCTCCAGGTCGTTCACGTGCTTCGCGCCGACCTCGGCCAGCGCCGGGCTCTCCACCCGGTGCGCCAGGATGGCCCAGTAGGCGACCAGGTTGGCGTCGATCCCCGAGTGCGGCTGGACGTAGGCGTGATCCGCGCCGAACAGCGCCGTGGCGTGGCTGGCCGCCAGCGTCTCGACCCGGTCGACCATCTCGCACCCCGCGTACATGCGACGGCCAGGGGTGCCCTCCGCGTACTTGTCCGACAGCCAGTTGCCCATGGCCAGCAGCACGGCGGGCGAGGCGTAGTTCTCCGAGGCGATGAGCTTGAGCTGACGCCGCTGCGAATCGAGCTCGCCGACGATGGCGTCGGCCACGTCGGGCTCGGCCGCGGCGATGACTTCGAGCGCTGCCCGGTAGGCAGCGTTGGTCGCGCTGGCAACGCCGGTGGCGGTGGCTGGATCGGGCATGGTGCGCTCCTTGGGCCGGGTCGGCCCAACGATAACCCGAACTTCAGCCCACGTCGCGGCGGTACCTGCCCTCGTGCCCCGGCTCGATGCCCCAGCCGAAGATGCGCTCCGGATGAATCCGGATTATCTCCCCGCTCATGAACGGCTGCGGCGGCTCCGCGTCGGTGAGCGCCTCGGCGTGGCCGCGGATCTCGAGCCCGCGTACCGCCCACGGCTGCACGGACACCACGTCGTCGACGACGAACGCGACCCGCCCGTTCGCGCTCACGTTGCGGAACTTCTGGCTGGCCGCCATGTTCCACCCGCCGATGTCGATCGTTCCCGCCGCCGCGTCCACAGCGAAGCCGACCGGGTTGTTCTGCAGCATCCCGCTCGGCGCCACCGTGGCCAGCCGCCCCAGCCGCTGCGAAGCCAGGTAGTCAAGCTCGGCCTCGGTAAACACGCTCATCTCGCCCTCCCGCGCTGGTGTGGTCGTGCGGCTATTCAATCAGATGGCTGACAAAGTTGGCGGATCCGTTGATACGAAGGCTTGCGAGCCCAACTTTTCCTTCGCTTCAGTCATTTTCGGTAGCTATATGTCCGAAATGTGGTTACCGAACGAAGTAAATGTGCACGGAGGGAGATCCGGACAGGTGCCGAAAACAGCCACGCCCCTCCGAAACTGGCCACCCTGCCGACGGGGCGCGGCGGGCCCGGGTTGGGCGGGCGTTGCGCAACAGGCACTTCACAGAGTGTGATCTAAGCAACACTGGGGTCTCCACGGGGCGGGGCGGCTCCGCAATCGGTTTGCGGTACGGTCGGCAGCACCGTTAAGTAGTCTTCCGGGCAGCGTTTCGGCGCGTGCGGCCAATGACGGCACGACGGGCCCTGAGACCAATGGAAAGGTGCGGGGCCATGGTGCAGCAGGCCAATAGGCTTCGAGACGTTCGCTATGACATCCGCGGGCCGGTACTGCGCCGGGCTCGCCAGCTCGAGGCTGACGGGCACCAGATTCTCAAGCTCAACCTGGGCAACCCGGCGCCATTTGGCCTCAACGCGCCCGAGGCCGTGCTTCGCGACGTGGTGCACAGCATCCGCGACGCCCAGGGGTACAGCGACGCCAGGGGGATCTACCCCGCGCGGCTGGCGGTGGCCGAGTCGTTCGAGCGCAAGGGCGTCACCGGGGTCGGCCCGGACGACGTGTTCCTCGGCAACGGCGTGTCCGAGCTGATCGTGATGGCGCTGCAGGGGCTGCTGGACACCGGCGACGAGGTGCTGATCCCGAGCCCCGACTACCCGCTGTGGACCGGCGCGGTCGGGCTCTGCGGCGGCCGCGCTGTGCACTACCGCTGCGACGAGCAGGAAGGCTGGGCGCCGGATCTTGGCCACGTCGCCGGGCAGATCACCTCGCGGACCCGGGCGCTGGTGATCATCAACCCGAACAACCCCACCGGAGCGGTGTACTCAAAGGACACGCTGCTCGGGCTGCTGGACCTGGCCAGGCGGCACCGGCTGCTGGTGCTGACCGACGAGATCTACGACCAGATCCTGTACGAGGACGCGGTGCACGAGTGCGCGGCCGCGCTCGCCCCCGACCTGCTGGTGCTGACGCTTGGCGGGCTGTCCAAGACCTACCGGCTGGCCGGCTTCCGGTCCGGGTGGCTCGTCGTCTCCGGCCCGCGCGACGAAGCCGCCGAGTACCTCGAGGGCCTGGAACTGCTGGCCAACATGCGGATGTGCCCCAACGTCCCGGCGCAGTACGCGATCGTGCCCGCGCTCGGCGGCAAGCAGAGCATCGAGCCGCTGCTGCAGCCCGGCGGGCGCCTCCGCGAGCAGCGCGATCACGCATGGACGGCGATGAGCGCGATCCCGGGCGTGGACTGCGTCAAGCCGGCCGGGGCGCTGTACCTGTTCCCGCGGCTCGACCCGGACGTGCACAAGATCGCCGATGACGAGCGGATGGTCATCGACCTGCTCGAGCAGCAGCACCTACTGGTCACCCACGGCACCGGCTTCAACCTGCCCACCGCCGACCACCTCCGGCTGGTGTTCCTGGCCCCGGTCGAGGTGCTGGACGACGCGATCGGGCGGCTGGCCCGGTTCCTGGCCGACTACCACCAGTAGCCGGCCGGGCGGCGGCTACTTGCTGTCGTTGCCGCCGTGGGCCAGGTCGCGCCAGCTGGATTCGGAGACGTCGACGTCGTAGCGCTTGGCGGCGGCCAGGATCCGCTGCCACGCCTTGTCCCGCTCCGCGTCGCTCACGCCCTCGACCTGGTCGAACCGGGCGATCGCGTTGCGCACGTGGCGGGCGTCGGTCAGCGGCTCCTTGCGCTCGTCGGGGAACGCGAACTCCTCCGTGGGCAGCCGGTCCTTTTCCGCGGTGCTCAGGCCCTCCTCGCTGCGGGGCACATCCTCGCCGTGGGCCCGTTCGGACTGCACCTCACGCGCCTTGGCGATGTTCTCCCGGGCTGCTGCCTTCTGCTTATCCGTAGCCACGACGCCTCCTCTCGATGCCGGTCATGGCCGCTGCGGTGGGCTTACCCGCGATCGGCTGCGGCAACCGGGTTCCGGGGCAAAGCTGGCGCTTCGGCCGGGCGGGTGGGCCGCTGCGACGTGGTCAGGCTGATCGCGAGCACGCCGGTGCAGACCACCACCGCTCCGGCGATCTGGATCAGGGTCGGCTGCTCGGCGAGCACCAGGTATGCCAGCAGCATCGCGGCGGCCGGCTGCAGCAGCAGGATCAGCGACGCGATCGCGGCCGGCAGCCTGGGCAGCGAGGAGGTGATCAGCAGCCAGCCCAGCGTCTGGCTGAGCAGCGCCAGCAGCAGCAGCCATCCGAACGACGGCCAGCCGATCCGCAGCTGCAGACCGCCGAAGACCAGGCCGAGCAGCAGCGCGCCGAGCGCGGCGCCCGTGGTGACCTCGGAGAGCGGGCCGGCCACGTGCGGGGTGCTGGCCGACGACCGGCGCAGGATCAGCAGGAACACCGCGTACGCGACCGAGGTGCCGAGCCCGTACTCGACCCCGGCCAGCGGATGGGTGCCGCCTCCGTCGCCACCGACCATTCCGGACACCAGCACGACGCCGACCATCACAACCGGCAGGAAGATGAGGAACCGTCGCTCGGGGCGTTCCCCGAACAGCGCCCAGGCGGCGAACGCGACGAACAGGACCTGCAGGTTGCCGAGCACTGTCGCCACGCCCGCCCCGACCTCGGCGATCGCGTGGTTCCACAGCACCAGGTCGACGGCCAGGAACAGCCCGGCGGCGAAGGCACCACGGCGGGCGGCCGCGGGCCGCGGCCCGCGCTTGCGCTGCTCCAGCACGGCCAGCGCGATCAGCAGCGGCAGCGCGAGCAGGCAGCGGTAGAACGCCGCGGTAGCTGGGCCGGTATCGGCGAGCTTGATCAGCACCCCCGACGCCGAAATACTGGCCGCTCCCAGGCCGGCCAGCAGGAGCGGACTGCGGTCGGCGAACGTTCCAGCGTCGTTGCCTGTAATGACCGTACCCGCGTATGGTGCTGACATGATGTCAACCCTACGGGAGCGATCTGACAGGAGTCAAAGCGGTTTTGGTGCTGACCTCCTGGAAGCGCTCGAGGCGTGCGCGGAGCTGATCAACACCGGCCGTTCCGCGGATGGGGAGGGCCTCCGCGACGTCGCGGACGTCCAGGCGTTCGGCGATCGCTACGGCTTCCACGGGGACCCGGCCGTGCCGAGGGACGCGCCGCGGCTGCGCGGGCACCGCGCCCGGCTGGACGCGATCGCGATCAGCTGCGAGGCCGGCGACGACGAGGCCGCGATCGGCATGCTGAACGCGCTGCTCGCNGAGACCGGGGCGGTACCGCAGATCGTCGCGCACGATGGCCGTGGTCCGCACATCCACGTGTCCCGATCAACCGCACCNATGGCGGACCGGATCGCCGCGCACCTNGCCATGGGCCTCGCCGAGCTCGTGGTCTCCGGCGAGAGCCAGCGGGTGCGCGCGTGCGCGTCGCCGACCTGCCGGGACGTCTTCGTTGACCTGTCCCGCAACCGGTCCCGGAGGTACTGCGACAGCCGGACCTGCGGCAACCGGCTGCACGTCGCGGCATACCGCGCGCGCCGGTCGCAGGCGGGCTGACGCGGAGCGACTGTGGGCTAGCTCACAGCGTCCGGCCGGGGCCCACAGCACGGGCAGCTCCCTGCTAGGTTGTGGCTGGGGAAAGCACGGTCCAGATCGGAGGTCTCGATGGGCCTTCCCGCCAGCCAGCGCAAAATCCTGGAAAGGATCGAGAATGCCTTGCGCGGATCGGATCCGCGTCTTGCATCTCTCTTCTCTATNTTCACGCGGCTGACACGTGACGAGCAAATGCCTCGCATTGAAGAAATTCGCGCCAAAGCGGCAATATTCTTGCTCCGGATTCGCTACCGACTNGTGGCGTTCGGCCGCTGGTTCGGCGCGCCGAGCCGGGCCAGGCTGCGCACGGCGCTGTTCTTCCCGGTCGCGCTGGCCTTTGTTGCGGGCGCGGTCCTGGTCGGGGCCTGGTTCCCGAACGGGAGCCGGTGCCCGGCGACGCGGGCCATGGTTAGCACAGCGCAGATCGTCTCCCGGTCGAGGTTCTGCACCCCGCTCACCGGCCCGGCGATTCTCGGCCGATGAGCCGACCGCGGGTCAGCGGCTGATCGCCACCAGTTCCGGTCGCAGGCACACCTGCTCGTTTCCTGCTGTCGTGCCCGCGCTCACCGGGGCTCCGAGCCCGGCGCACTCGGCCAGCAGGACCATGCTGCTCGACGGGTCCGCGCTGCCGCCGATACCGGACAGGTCGACGAAGTAGTGCGGCCACGGCAGCGACGGCGTGGTCCAGACGACACGGCGCTGCGCGACGTCATAACCCCAGGCGTCGCCGCCTGACCCGGTGTCGAGTCCCAGCACCACGCCGGCCCTGACCCCGTAGAAGCTTGACGCCGCCGGGACCAACGTTCCCCTGACAGCGGCGCCGGTGCGCGGGTTCAGGCCGGTCAAGCCGGATCCCTTTGACACGTAGAGAACGTTTCTGACCAGGTCCTCACCCTGCAACACCGCGCCGCGCCGATACCACAGCAGCCCCCCGGTCGCCTGGCTGTACGCGCTGAGCCCGGCGCTGCCCGAGAACAGCGCCACGCCGTCGAGCGCCGCGCTGAGCGTGCCGTCAAACGAGCCGTGCGGAGGGCGGATCAGCCGTTCGGCGCCGGTGGCGAGGTTGATCCGGCGCAGCGCGGTGACCGGCGCGGTGCCCAGGTAGCCGCCGGCGGCAATCGTGACCAGCAGGGTGCCGCCGTCCACCCGCCATGCCTGCGGTACCGTCCCGGTCGACCTGCGCCAGAGCG
>JGI12635J15846_10005731_pt1 | contig 10703 bp, 10 predicted proteins | sample BlaSpr_A8_OM2_M2_FD_15846 | JGI IMG/M metagenome (IMG submission 15846) | reverse complement strand
GAGCCGCACCGCCTCAGACTCCGTGACCGACCCATTCTCGACTGTCGCCGGTCAGCCACAGGCCCTGGATCAGCTGCGGTCGCAGCTCGAGAGCGGACGCCTGGCTCACGCCTACCTGTTCGTCGGAGAGTCCGGACTGGGCAAGACCACCGTTGCGCGATTGCTGGCGGCCGCGTTGCTGCCTGAGGCGGGGCTTGGACGGCACCCCGACTACTGGGAGGACGACCGCGTCAAGCCGCTCTCGATCAACGAGATCCGCCTGCTGCCCGAGAAGCCCCCCGAGTTCCACGAGCTGTCGCTGCAGGCTTTTCTGAACCTCAAGCCGGCAGTTGGCACACGCCGGGTGGCGCTGCTCGCGAACGTCGGTCGCCTGCGTGACCAGGACCAGAGCGTTTTGCTCAAGACGCTCGAGGAGCCGCACCCTCATCGCGTGATCGTCCTCACGACTCCGAGCCTCAATCCGTTCGTGGTGCTGCCCACCGTGGTGTCACGCTGCCAGCGCCTGTTCTTTCATCCCGTGCCATCGCCCGAGATCGAGCAGCTGCTCATCGGTCAGGGGGTCGATGCCGGCCGGGCGCGCCTCATCGCCGAGCTCGCGCGCGGGCGCCCGGGTTGGGCGGCGCGGGTGGCCGATGACGAGGGCGTGATCGAGCTCCACCACGAGTGGACGCGCCGGCTCCAGGAGGTGTTCGGCGCTCCAGCTGACGTGCCGCTGCACGTGGCGGCGGAGCTGGACTCGGCACAGATGGGCTGGCGGAAGATCGAGGGTGAGGCTGAGGATCCCGCGCTCTTCGCCATCGCGAGCTGGCAGATCGAGCTGCGCAGGAAGATGCTGGCGAGCCGTGGCCGGGAGCAGGGCCGGTGGGCCCGCTTGATCGAGCTCTCATATGACACGCTCGGCTATCTCGAGCAGAACGTCAGCCCCCGCCTTGCGCTGGAAACCTTCCTCCTCGAATGTCGAAAAGCTTCCTGAGGAAGAGCCTGGCCGGCTTCAGGCCGTACGTCCCGGGCGAGCAACCGCCCGATGGCGAGGACTGGGTCAAGCTCAACACCAACGAGTCGCCCCTTCCGCCCTCGCCGAGGGTGATCGAGGCCATCAAGGCCGCCACCGACATGTCGCTGCGCTTTTACCCAAGCCCGACAGCGGCCCCCGCGAGACGCGCGATCGCGAAGCATTTCGGGCTTGACGAGGCGCAGGTCACACTTGGAAACGGCGGGGACGAGCTGATCGAGATGTCCATGCGCGCCTTCGCCGGCGCCGGAGACACAGTGGCTTATCCGACCCCCACCTATCCTTTGCTGGAGCCGCTTTGCCGGCTCCACGAAGCGGTTCCCTCGCCCCACCCGAGCAACGATATGTTCACCTGGTCGACCGAGCTGATGGAAGACCCGGCCCCACTGAAGTTTCTCGTCAATCCCAACTCGCCGACGGGGACCTGGCACGGCGCCGCCTCCGTCGCACGCGCCGTCCACCGATCCAAAGGCGTTGTGGTGCTGGACGAGGCTTACGTCGATTTCGCCTTCGAGTCGCAGGTCGGGCTGCTGGCGAGACACGACAACCTGGTGATCCTGCGGACCATGTCCAAGTCTTACGCCCTCGCGGGCATGCGGATCGGATTCGCGCTGGGGAGTCCCGCGCTCATCGCGGACCTGGATGCGGTGAAGGACTCGTACAACCTGGATCGCCTCGCGATCGTGGCGGCGACAGCCGCGATCGAGGATGAGGACCACCACCGCAAGATCGTCGACTACGTCGTTGCCGAGCGCCGCTGGCTGGAGCTCCAGCTCCACGAGCTGGGCTTCGAGCACTCGCCCTCGGAGGCCAATTTCGTCTTCGTCAGGCCGGCGAGAGGCAACGTCGCGGCCGCGGTTGCGGACGCGCTGCGCAAGCGGCGCATCCTCGTCCGCCATTACGATCGTGACCCGATCGCCGGCTGGTTTCGGATCACAGTCGGCACGCGCGACCAGCACGAGCGATTGCTCGGGGCTTTGAAGGAGATTCTGATTTGAGCGCCCCGACTCGAGACGAAGCGTGGGAGCTCGTCACGTCGATGACGAAATCAGACCAGCTGCGCCGCCACATGCGAAGCGTCGAAGCCGCCATGCGCGCATACGCGCGTCGCTTCGGCGAGGACGAGGAGCGCTGGGCTGTGCTTGGTCTTATCCACGATTGGGACTACGAATCCGGACCGACCGCAGAGCTCCACCCGATGCGCGGCATCGACATGCTGCGTGAGCGCGGCTGGCCGGAGGACATCCTCGACGACATCGCCTCGCATGCCGATTACCTGGACGTCCCGCGGGACTCGAACATCCGCAAGGCGCTGAATGCGGTGGACGAGATGTCCGGCTTCATCATCGCGTGCGCCCTGGTCAAGCCCGACAAGTCGCTGAGCGCGGTCGAACCGAGCACCGTGCGCAAGAAGATGAAGGACAAGGCGTTTGCTCGCGGCGTGCATCGTGACGAGCTCGTCGCGGGAGCGGAGGCGCTAGGTATACCCTTCGACGAGCACGTGGAGATCGTCCGCGATGCCCTGAAACCGATCGCACAGGAGCTGGGACTCAATCCATGAGCACAGGTGGGCGGGCTCGCGTCCTGTTGATGCACCCCATCCTCGACCCGGGTCCGGCGATCCTGGCCGAAGCCGCGGAGGTGATTGCCTACCCCGCCGACCAGCCGCTTGACGAGGCGAGCATTCGGAGCGCCGCCGAAGGCTGTGTCGGGATCGTGAGCCAGCTGATGGACCCGATTCGCGAGACCGTTCTGTCGACGCCGGGCCTCAAGATCGTGAGCAACGTCGCGGTCGGTTACGACAACATCGACGTTCCTACCGCCACAGCGCACAAGGTCATGGTCACCAACACACCGGGTGTGCTCGACGACGCAACCGCAGACTTTGCTTTCACGCTGCTGATGTGCGCCGCGCGAAGAATCGTCGAGGCCGACAGCTTCACCCGCCAGGGGCGCTTCAGAGGTTGGGCGATCGACATGATGCTGGGTGCGGACGTACAAGGTGCGACGCTTGGGCTGATCGGCGTGGGCAGGATCGGCCGCGGGGTGGCACATCGCGCCAGGGGATTCAACATGCGCGTGCTCTACTACGACCCTCAGCCGTTGCCTCCGGACGCCGAACGGGACCTCGGCGCGATACGTGTCGACCTGGGCAGGCTGCTCTCGGAATCGGACTTCGTCTCGGTGCATGTGCCCCTGACCCCGGAGACCCACCACCTGCTGAGCACTCCGCAGTTCGCCCAGATGAAGCCGACCGCTATCCTCATCAACACCTCGCGCGGACCCGTGGTCGACGAGGCCGCGTTGGTCGAGGCGCTGAACGCGAAGAAGATCTCGGGCGCGGGCCTCGATGTGTACGAGCGCGAGCCCGCTGTTCACCCCGGTCTCATTCCGCTGCAAAACGTCGTCCTCGCTCCGCACATCGCCAGCGCCACCGTCCGGACACGATCGGAGATGTCGGCGATGGCGGCGCGCAACATGGCGACGGCGGTTCGCGGCGGCCGCCCGCCGAACCTGTTGAATCCCGAGGTCAAGAAATAAGCGTCGCGCTGCGCTACCGGCTGGTGGCCCTCGACCTCGACGGCACGATCCTGGACATGAAGTTGAACCTGGACCCGCGTGACGTCGAGGCGCTCGGTCAGATCATCTTCGCCGGCGTCACGGTGGTCGCGTGCACCGGCCGTCCCTTCCCCGGGGCGGTGCCCTGGGTCGAGCGGCTCGGGCTCGACGGTCCGATCATCTGCTACCAGGGTGCCGAGATCCGGCTGCCGGACGGCACAAAGATCCTCGACCACGGCGTCAAGCACGAGCTTGCGATGGAGGTGATCCGTTTCGCGCGCGAGCGAGACCTCCACGTCCAGGCTTATCGAGACGACAAGCTGATCGTGGAGAGAGACCGGCCCGAGGCCCATGAGTACGCGAACCACGCAGGCATGGAGATCCACGTGGTCGGTGACCTCGAGACCGCGATGGGCCCGACCACTCCCAAGCTCGTGATCGTGGCGACGGCGCAAAGGCTGGAAGAGCTCCTACCCGAATCGCGCAAGCGGTGGGAGGGCCGGCTGAACGTGGCCACCTCGGTGCCGACCTATCTCGAGTTCACCAGCGTCGAGAGCGACAAGGCTTCGGCCGTGGCATTCCTGTGCGACAGGCTCGGCATCCCGCAAGATCAGTGTGTGGCAGTCGGGGACGGCCGAAACGATGCGTCGATGATCGAGTGGGCGGGGCTGGGGGTCGCGGTCGAGGGCGCTCCTCCGGAAGTGGTCGCCGCCGCCGACAAGACCATCCCCGGGCCGGGCCACGGGGGAATCAAGCAGCTCGCCGACATGTTGATCGGAGGAGGCCGCTGATGGGAACCCTGCTGGTCGTCCACGCGCATCCCGACGATGAGTCGATCTCGACGGGCGGTGTGATGATGAAGGCGAAAGCGCACGGCCATCGGGTGGTCCTCGTCACGGCGACGCGAGGCGAGGTGGGCGAGATCTACAACATGGACGAGGCGTCGTCCCGACCGCGGCTCGGAGAGATCCGAACCGAAGAGCTGAAGGCCGCGGGTGAGATTCTCGGGGTCGACCGTACCGAGTTCCTCGGCTACCGCGACTCAGGCATGGTCGACACGGCGGACAACAAGGACCCGCGCTCGTTCCACCAGGCGCCCATGGAGGACGCGGCGGCAAAGCTTGCGGTCGTGATTCGAGACGAACGCCCCGACGTCGTCGTGACGTATGCCGAAGACGGCGTCTACGGGCACCCGGACCACATCAAGGCGCATTTCGTCACGAATGCGGCTTTGGATCTCGTCGAACGTGAAGGCTGGGCGCCCAAGAAGCTGTACTACACGGCGATACCGCGCTCGATGATGGAAGCGTTCATGTCGCAGATGCCTGAAGAGGCGCAGCGTGCCCAGAACACCAACATGCGAATCGCCGGAACCCCCGACGAGCTCGTGACGACTCGCGTCGACGTCCACGACTACGTCGACCAGAAACGAAAGGCCTTCGGGGCGCATGTGAGCCAGAACGACCCCAACTCATGGTTCGCGACGATGGCGAGCCAGATCTACGAGCTGGCGTTCGGAACGGAGTACTACCAGCTGGTCCGGGGCAAGCCAGGCTCCGAGCTCCCGGAGAACGACCTGTTCGCGGGAATCAGCTAGCCAGGGCAGTTCAGGGTCGACTGGTTTTCGGTCCAACCGAGACCGAACCACTGCAGGGTGATCGATCCGCTGCAAGCACCCGAGGATGACCCCGCGTTCACGTCGTAGGTGACCGTACCCAGGCCCCATTGAGGATTGCTGAGCGTGTACGAGGTAACCCCCTTGGGAAAGGCTGACCTCGTGTTGAAGAGGCCCTCGATTACAAGGGGCGGGCGCCCGAAGTAATCGAAGGCAATCGTGAAGAGCAGTGCGGCCAGGAGTGTTGCCCTGAGCATCCGGCCCGTCCCGTGCATCGGATGCCGGGTGGCCCCCGGTTCCAGGGCATGATCGCGCGCGACCACGGTGGTTCCGGCCCACCTGTCTCCCAACCGCTGGCTGTTGCCGGTCACGAGAACTGCAAGGCCGCCGATCAGATAGAAAACGGGAAGCGCGTCGACGATGCGCAGCAAGTTGCGCACGACGATCGCGCCCACACCCAAAGGGCGGCTATCAACGCGAACCACGCAGAGGCCAAGGAGCATCTTGCCAAGGCTGGCGCCGTACAGGCTTTCCGGAACGGTGTAGTAGGCCAGCCACAGCAGGACGAGCCAGGGCCAGGCGACGGCGGTGACGGTCGTGTACTGGGTGAAGCCGGTTCCACCGGACGGTGACCCCGAGGTGACCTGGGTCAGGCCGTAGACGTTGTTTACGACTGCCGCCAAGATCGAATACGCCAAGCTGTCGACCAGCAGCGCGCCAAGCCTGCGCGCGCGAGCCTGGCGAGCTTGCGCGGCTCGAGTGGAAATCGCCACCTCGCCCCAAGTGGCTGTTGCCACGACCTCGTGATCATGGCATCAAAACCTCTCGCGTAGACTCGAATTGATGGAAGTGCTCAAGATCACGCCCCGCGGCTACTGCCACGGAGTGGTGGACGCGTTCCGGATCGCGAAGCGGGTGCGCGAGGAGACGAACGGGCCGGTGCACATGCTCGGCATGCTCGTCCACAACACGCACGCGACCGACGATCTCCAGGCCCAGGGCATCGCCCTCGTAGATCAGCCGGACCGGTTTGCCGGTCTGGACCAGATCAAAGAAGGGACCGTCATCTTCACCGCGCACGGAGTGTCACCCCAGGTCAAGCAGCGCGCGGTCGAACTGGGCTTGAAGCCGGTCGATGCCACGTGCTCAGACGTCGTCCGCACCCACGAGCTGGTCGCCGACCTCGCCAACAAAGGCTATGACGTCGTGTACATCGGGCGCAAGGGCCACCCCGAGCCGGAAGGTGTGATGGGGGAGGCGCCGGGCAAGGTGCACCTCGTGCAGGATCCAGAGGACATCGACGCGCTTGACCTGCAAGGCGATCGGATCGCTGTCACGTGCCAGACCACCCTCTCGGTCTGGGACACGGAGGATCTGATCGACCGGGTAAGGGCCCGCTACCCGCAGGCTGAGGTGCACAACGAGATCTGCCGGGCGACCCAGGAGCGCCAGGAGGCTGCCGTCGAGGCGGCCAAGGACGTGGACCTCGTGATCGTGGTCGGCAGCCCGCGCTCGTCCAACTCTCTGCGCCTGGTCGAGGTGGTCAAGAAGCTCGGCAAGAAGCCGGCCTACCTGGTCGACAAGTTCGAGGACCTGGATCTCAGCTGGTTCGTCGGGGCCCGGAAAGTCGGGGTGACCAGCGGCGCCTCAACTCCGACTCAGCTCACCCGGCGGGTGATCGAGTTCCTGGAAGCACTCGAGGTTCCGACCTAGGTTCGTCTCGGTTGGCGTAAGCGCCGGATGACACCGCTCAGGCCGCCGCGCTCGGTCGCGGAAGCGGTGGGTTGAGCCGCGGCGGGGGCGGGGGCCGGCCGTGGTTCGGCAGCTGATACTGAAGCCCCTGCTGATTCTCCGTCACGTGCCGCAGCGCCGGCTGGGCGACGCCGCCTCCTCCGCCGCGGCGCCCCAGCCGCTCTTTCGGGCTTGGCAGCCGAGGCCGGCGGGGCAGCCACCACAGGTGGCTCAGGCAGGGTTCCGTTGGCGCCGGCCGGGCGGCGCCTGCGCCGGCGTCGAGGTGCCGACGCCACCGCGGCCGGCGCTGCTCCAGCCGGCGCTACAGCTTCCTGAACGCGCTCCCGATCCCGAGCGCCCAGGTGGCGCCGCACCTTGGCTCCCACCTCGCCTTCGGCGCACAGCACGCCATCGGCCGTGAGGACGTCAACCCGCCACACGACGATTGAGTTCGGCGCCCCGCCGATCGGCGGCCGTTTCTGGGTCAGCGTCCAGCGGGCGTAGATCGTGTCGCCGGCGTGCACCGGACGGGGAAACTTCCAGTTGAGCCACGCCCACTCTTCGACCGACGGCACCGGCATGTCGATCGTTCCTAGCCCGACGGCCACCGCCACGAGCAGCGCAGGCGGGGCTACGCGGGCGTGCCCGGGGGCGGCTTCGATCGAAAGAGGCGAGAAATCGCCGGCCACGCCGGCGAACAGAGCGATCTCTGAGTCAGAAATGGTGCGGCGCCGGGTGGTCCATTCGCCACCTAGCGGGAGGTCGTCGAATGAGAGGGGCTCGATCGGCGCGAGTATAGCGGGAACCATCTCTCAGGCTCGAGCGTTAACCTAAGACAACTTCAGCGCCCGGGAGGGTTTTCCCTTGGATCTCGCGGCTGTTCTGCTCGTCACCTCCGTCATGCTGGTTTTCGCGTTCCTGCTCCTGACCGTGTCGCTGATGCGGCTGCGCGGGACCACTCGGGAGCTCCAGGCCGCCCTCGACGACGAGAGCGGCGCCCGCGATCGGGCTGCGCTCCTGCTGGCGATCGCTTCCGCGGTCAACTCCTCGCTGGCGCTGGAGGAGGTCCTGAACGTCGCGCTCACGCATGCCGGCCGGATCATGGGTGCGGTCGCCGGGGCCATGTACCTCGTCCAGCAGGGCAAGTCCGAGATGAAACGGGAAGCCGAGTACAACCTCACACATCGAGCCCGCGGAGGGATCCGCAAGCTCGACGAGGAACCGGTCCGCACCGCGATCGCCGCCATGCGTCCCCTCGTCGTCAAGCTCGACGAGCGCACCGCGCCTGGAATCGAAGGAGGCGGACACCCGCAGCACGTGCTGGTCGTCCCGGTGCAGCGCTCGGGCCAGCTGATGGGCGCGATGGAGCTTTACCTCAATGCGTGGCGCGAGCTCACCGAGGACCAGGCCGACCTCCTGAACGGTGTCGCGTCGGAGGCCGCGATCGCGATCCGGCACGCGCAGCTCTTCCAGGCGCAGGAGGAGAACGCGCTCACGGACGAGTTGACCAAGCTGCCAAACCGCCGCGCGATGGCTCAACGCTTCCTGCAGGAGATGCAGCGCGCCAAGCGCCATCACAACGCGATCGCGTTCCTGATGATCGACCTCGATCACTTCAAGGGGGTCAACGACACGTATGGGCACCTCAACGGCGATGCGGTGCTGGCGGAGTTGGCGTCGATTCTTGTCACCGGCGCTCGCGAATCCGACGTGTGTGCGCGCTACGGAGGCGAGGAGTTCGGGATGATCCTCCACGAGACGACCGAGCCAGGAGCGCGGACACTCGCCGAGCGAATCCGGGCGAAGGTCGCCGCGGCCACCTTCCCTGGCGGGCTGAAGCTGACGATCAGCATCGGTGTCGCGGCCACCGACGAACCCGCGCTTTTCACAAGCTTGATGGAGCGCGCCGACCAGGCCCTCTACGCAGCCAAGCAGGGAGGCCGCAACCAGGTCCGGGTCGCCGACATGAAGGCGCCTCTCAAGCAGCAGCAGCAGCAGCACACAGCCCCCGCGTAACCTCCCAATCGGTGGGACACTACTGCGTCAACTGCGGACGTGCGCTTGTGCCGCGTTTAATCGAAGGCCGCGAGGTGGAGGCGTGCCCGCACGACAGCTTCGTGTTGTGGCACGACCCGAAAGTGTCGACCGCCGTGGTCGTGGAAGCCGAGGGCGGAATCGTCCTGGGCCGCAGGTCGATCGAGCCCGGCTATGGCCTCTGGTGCCTGCCCGGTGGGTTCGTCAACGATGACGAGGATCCCGCGGTCGCGGCCGTGCGCGAGTGCCGTGAAGAGATCAGCGCGCCGGTCGAGCTCACCGGGCTGATCGGCGTTTATCACATCGCGAAGACCGACGCGCCGAGCATGATTGGAATCGCCTACAAAGGCAGGCTCGTCGACGGAGCCCTGCCGGCTGCCGGCGAGGAGATGCTGGAGGTCGCGGTCTTCCAGCCGGAGTCAGTGCCGCCGCTGGCATTCCCCAGCCACAAGAAGGTGGTCGCGGAGTACCTCAGGTCCCTGGCGCCGGCGGAGGAAGGGGAGCCTCAGCCCGACCGCGGAGCGGCTCCGCGTGCAGCGCGGCCATCACGAGCACAAGCGCCGACGCAATCGCGGCAGCAGCGGTGAATCCGGCCGCGTAGCCGAAGCTCTGCACCACCGGCCCGAACACCAGCGGGCCGACCGACAGCCCGAGAAACAGGATCGTGCCGTAGACGCCCATCGTGACTCCGCGAGTCGATGAAGCCGACAGGTCGCCGAAGACGACGCCCATGGCGACGAAGGCTGTGGCGATGAAAGGTGTGCCCACCGCCAGGACGATGGCCGGGCCGACAAACCCGGTCTGATGGCCGAGCACGACACACGCAGCCGACCAGCCGAGCACGCCGACGAACACGATCGGCCAGCGCTGACGCGCCCGGTCCACCAGGCGGCCACCCGGCAGCCGTGAAAGTCCGTTGACCACCGCCTGGAGCGCGAGCAGGTAGCCCACCTGCGCACTCGGCAGACCCAGGCCCTCTCGCCCGAACACCGGGAGATAAGCGCCCACAGTGCCCATCACCAATGTCGCCGCGACCAGCCCGATCGACACGGGAACGAACGAGCGGTTCCCAAGCAAGGCTTGCAGCGGCGCGCGCAGGTTGAGGCCGCGACCCGTGTGCTGCCGGGTTCCGCTCGCTGCGAATGCGGCCGGAGCCGCGAAAAGCAGTAGTGCGCTCGTCACCGCGATGTCCATCCGGATGTCGATCCAGCGAAGCGCGACGCCCGCAATCGACGGTCCGAGGAAGAAGCCGGCCTGCATGGAAAAGGTCAACCAGCCCATGGCGCGTCCAAGGCGGCTGCCGGAGGTGGACTCCGTAACGGCGCTGAAAAGCGCCGCTTGCTGGGCGCCGGCGGCCAATCCACCGATCACCTGCCAGATGAACAGGGGCGCGACGCTCGATGTGAAAGCCGTCGCGAGCTGCGATCCGGCCGCGAGGACAAACGACGTGCCCAGCAGGGCTCGCGCGCCAAAACGATCCACGAGGATTCCCGATGGCAGCGAGAGCAGCGCGGCCGCCAGGGTCGAGACGGAGAACAGAGCGCCAACCTCGATCCTGCTTGCGCCAAGCTGGTGGGCGTACAGCGGCACGGTGAGGCCGCGCGCCGAGAGAGCGGCGAAAGACGCGCCGGCAGCAATGTAGAGAAGAACCGTCCGGCGCGAGTCCAGGACGGTCACGCGCACGAACCTAAGATAGCGGCGCATGGTCCGCGAGCGGGTGGGCTCCTGGCGCTCGGTGTGGCGTTTTGCGCT
>JGI12635J15846_10005730_pt1 | contig 10705 bp, 11 predicted proteins | sample BlaSpr_A8_OM2_M2_FD_15846 | JGI IMG/M metagenome (IMG submission 15846) | reverse complement strand
AAGAAGCCGATCAGGGATGAAGAAGTGCAGAAGCTGAAGGCTGCGGCGGGCCGACTCGATCAGATGTTGAAGGCCGCAGTGGACGAGGACGGGCAAGTGCTAAGGAGCGCGGCGGCTCGACTCGATCAGTTGTTGGACCACATCGCTACTGGGAAAGATGTCGCCGATGACCTCAAGCGGCGACGAAACTGGCAAAAAAGAGAGGATGGCTAGAAATTTCCAGGTCAGTGAGTGCAACGGCGATTTTTCAACAATCAGCACTGGTAGGACCAAAATATGCACACAGCAGAACGACAATCCTTCTAAAGGTTAAGCCTGCGGTCACTGAGATGAAGATCAGCTACCCTATCCTGCTCGATCCGGGACGCAAAGTGAATCAGTTGTTTATCATCGAAGCGATTCCGAGGAATTTTATCGACAAACGCGACGGAAAGTTGGCGTCACAAGCAATCCACCTGCGAACGCGCAATCAGTTTCTGGCAATCTGGCAAAGTTGGCGGAAGCGGGACTGAAGTAGGACGATGGTTCGTCGAATCGGCAAGGCTCGCGTAGCTGTCGAAATCAGCTATTTGACGTACAGCCCAGGATCGCTGGCTGGCTTACAAATAGGCCCGTTAGCGTTGGTCCCGGCCCGTATACCGTAATCGTAATACGTGCCTTTCTGGCTGCTCGGGCTCAGGTCTCCGCTGGCTTTCTCTCCATTTGCTGGAACTAGAAACGTGGGGCCAGGGTCAGCGAAAGGGCTGCCGTACTTGCCTAGGCTGAAGTCGACGACGTAGGCGTTGCCATCATCGGATATCCATTTCATTGTCTGGTGTTTGTCTTTCCAGAGAGTTGCCTGCGGCCAATCAGCGAAGCACTGGCCCGGGTAGGCGGGATCGGAGTAGATGTAGACGAGGAACTCTCTCGGGTCGTGCTTCCCAAAGCCCTGTCCCGCCCTTGGAGGGGCTGGTTTCTGCGTACACGCTGGAAGAGAAACAATCGCCAATGCCAGGATTGCCAGAAGGGTCTTTTGCTTAAGAGTCATAGATGCCTCCTGCGACGAGTCCCCGAGTTGTGTGCGAGAAAGTAGCACATTTCCGTCGCGTGTCAAGGGAATAAAGACGTCGTTATCAGTTTGGGGATCGGTCGATGTCAGCAACGCCGCTCCGCACCGACGACGCGCTGCGCGAGCAGCGCTCGGTCCGTCAGGGCTCGACGATTTGAGTCAAGTCAATCAATCCTCAACCACTGAAAGCGCCGGTGCGAAAGTGCGGGTGCTCAAGAGTAGAGTTGAAAATCGTCGGCTAAGGCCTTGGAATGAGCCATTCTGCACAGTATTTCCAAGGGAAATGAACGATCCTATTGCTGTCTCAAGACGGCAGTCACCCACCAAACCAGATGGCCTGCCCTCTTGAGGCGGGTCTCTAAATACAATGCGGGGCCGATTGACAGGGCATCGTGCCGACCCGCTGGAGAGGAACCGCAAATGCACCCGGAAGATGTAATGAACGCCGATATGCCGAGCGAAATCCTGCTGCTGGCCAGCGGTTTCGTAATTTTCGTCACGTTGTTTGTGGTTCTGGTGGCCGCGCTTACCCAAACCGCGGCACTGCCATAGCGGGGTTACGCAGGAGAAAGGCAATGAGGCAACTACTTAGCTCCGCAGTCTTTATACTGGCTATCATTCTGCCTGGCGTTCCTGCAAGTCCTCAGTCCGTTCCGAGCAGCCAGGCGTTGGCCAACGACCTGGCACGGCGGGTGATCACCAACGAACTGAAGTTCCAAGAGGACCACACCAACTGGATGTACCGACTGGAAAAACAGCAGTATGGAAAGAAACAGGTGGAGGAAGTCATTGAGACAAAAGAAGGTTCTCTCGGTCGACTTCTGTCTATTAATGACCGCCCCCTTACCGCGAAACAACAGGCGGAAGAGGACCAGCGTGTGCAGGAGTTAATGACCAGTCGAAGCGCGAAACGAAAATTGCAGCGAGTTCTGGAAGCTGAGACCCTACGGGGCAGACGGTTGTTCAAGATGCTGCCGGATGCATTTGTTTTCAGCTATACGAGTGGTGACGAAGATTTGGTGAGGCTGAGCTTTAGACCAAACCCTACTTTTCATCCGCCCTCCCTGGAGGCTCGCGTTTTCCATGGCATGGAAGGCGAGATGTGGGTTGACTGCAAACAGGAGCGACTGGCCGCGTTTAATGGTCATCTCACAGAGGACGTTAAATTCGGACTCGGCCTTCTGGGACACTTGGACAAGGGAGGCCACTTTGAAGTTACGCAGGCAGAAGTTGTCCCAGGCCACTGGGATATGACGGCCATGAGTTTGGAGATGACAGGAAAGGCTCTCTTGTTCAAGAGCATTGGGGTGCAGAGAAGAGAAAACCGTCGGGACTTCCACCAGGTATCCGATGATCTGACGCTCACTCAAGCCGCGGAGATACTCAACAGGCACATAGTTGTAGCGGATAATCGCTAGTCGTTCTTAGTCGACAGTCTCGGCGTCCGGTTCGAGCCATCACGCGATAACCCCCGGGTGGTAGGTCAGCAAACGTTCAACGCGTAATCCTTAGTTTCCCGCTGGGAGAGAAAAGTTCTTCATGGTTAGATTGGGACAGCTCAGTACCCGGTACGTCTCTCCCTGCCGAGCACACATAAACTGAGANCATCCCGCAGGCACGATGAACGGTTCATCGGGGCTTGAATTCTCGACTGCACTGAAACCNGGCCCATTGTACGAAGGCAGCGCATNAGTCGATTGAAACCGCAACTGAGAACAACGCAGGTCTTCCGCTGGGCGNTGTTGAGTGCTCCGGGCTTTCGGAGGTTGCGAAACACTTACCGCTCCCAGAGCAATAACCGCAACGAGAACCAGAACACCTTTCATTTCTAAATCCCCCGTTCCGCACACAATCTAACCTGATCCGCCCCTTGTTCCTATTGCCATTAAGCGTGGTTACTACCACCACTTTCGTGGGGGTTACTTTCAGGCATAGGGTCGGCTTCGCACGAAGCAAGCCAAGGCAGCGATTCCCAAGCATGAGAAGGTTCTTCTTCGAGCTAGAGGAAAGCAGAGATGACCAGACAGGAGGGCCCCCCGCGGTCCGTCGGCCCTGGATCGCAATCGGAAATTGGGCCCAAACGCAAGAAATACGTCCACCGAGACGGTACGGCGAAGGTCATTATTTTGTACTGTATCGTACCGAGATTTCTGTTACCACTATCCAGCTGTGTCCCAGTATCCCCCAACTTTTGGGGCTAAATTTCAGCTACCGCGAGTAGAACGTGGCAACGCCGGCCAGGAAGAGTCGTCACTTCGATCCTGGTGCTTTCCTTGCAACCATTGGAGATGGCCGCAGGAGCCTGAGCGTCCCCAGAAGGCAGGGGATTTTCAACCAAGGGGATTTGGCGGACGCAGTCTTCTACATCCAGAAGGGCAAATCAAATTGTCCGTCGTGTCCAATGCGGGCAAGGAAGCGACCATCGGCATTCTGGGCGAAGGGAATTTTCTTGGGGAAGGCGCACTGGCCGGACAGGCTCTGCGCATGGGATCGGCCGTGGCGATGACGGAGTGCAGCCTGCTGCGGATGGAGAAGAAGGCAATGATGTCCGCGCTGCATCGGGGTCACGCGTTTTCCGACATGTTCGTGGCGTATTTGCTGGCACGCAATATCCGTTATGAAGAGGATCTGGTCGACCAGTTGTTTAATTCCAGCGAAAAGCGATTGGCCCGCATGCTTCTCATGCTCGCTCATTTTGGCAAGGAAGGCGTTCCCCAGACCGTGATTCCCAAGATCAGCCAGGAAACCCTCGCAGAAATGGTCGGGACAACTCGCTCGCGCGTCAGCTTTTTCATGAACCGGTTCCGGAAGCTGGGATTCATTCACTATGCCGGCGGAGAAGACGGCGGACTGCAGATCCACAGCTCTCTCCTCAACGTAGTGCTGCACGATTGAGCTTTGCGTCTTGTTCCTGATCTTCAATCGCCTGATCTTCAATTCCCCAATCAGAAATCATCGCTAGTGATATCCCGCAAGCTCGCCCTGCCTACGCATCGGACTCGCGGACGTAATCTGATAGTCCTGATAATCAATGGTGAATGAGGCATGACCTCCCAGCCGGATATCGCTGCTGCTTCGGTTAGAAAGGGGAAGCCAGAAGTTGCCCACCTTCGCATAGGTTTGTTCGATCTTCGTCTCTTTCGTCCAAAACGAAGGATTCTTTGCGGGGGAGGCCTCAAGGCGCACCACGGCGAAGTCTTCGGCATCTACCCAAATTCGGCCGCGGTACAAAAGCTTGTTGTCGGTTCGGGGCTCGACGGAAAGAACGTAGGCTGGTCCAGTGGACATGGTCTCGCTCCCGGCCAGCGCAAAGCGGTAGTTGTCTTGATTGAGGGCAACGCGACTCTGGTTCTCCGCGGTGAGCGCCTCTTTCTCCGTTTGTAAGATCCGGTTGAATATTCTGTCAAGGATGAGCTTGGAACCATTTTCGGAGCGGATGCGGAAATCCTTCGTTCCCGGAGAACGGTACTTTACCTCTACGACCATGTCGGCGCTCCGGGAGCTGGGGAAGCCCCGATATTCAAGGCGATAGACTCGCGTTCCCTGGTAGGCGCCCAGCGCTCGGGCGCGTTCCAGATTTCTCTCGACCATCCTGGTCACGATTTCTTCCGTGCTCAGCACCGGGATCGGCGCTGCTGCAGGTGGATCCAGGGGTGCGGCTGCAACCTCCCTGGCTTCCAACCCCACAAGAAGCCCCATAACACCACAAAGCACGCGAAAATATATGTTCATGGATCGCCCCAAAAATTGATTGCCCGCAGATGAGTTCACGATACGCCGGGCCTTTCCTCAGAAGTGTGCAATTTTGAACAGATTTGTTTTTCTGGCTTCCGCGGGTTTCCCGTTCGTGAGGCATTTTCTGAATGATTCGCTCCAACGGCTGACTGTGTGCAATTGTGACCAGAGAATTCTTGGTGCTGGAGCGATAATGGAGCATGACAAGACGAAAGTGTCTGCAATGCGGTGGCGATCTGGTGATGGCGTTCCGTCCCAGCGAAAGCGGTTCGGGCAGCCCGGGCGCAGGAATTATGGCAAGACCAAACGCAAAGTGGAGATGCAGCACCTGCGGAAACTCGTATACCGCCGAACAGTTGCGGGCGGACACTCGGGCGAGTTTGAACCAGGTTGAGCACACCTAGCAACCCCGAGATGCCCCCGGAAACAATTCCAAGGCCTCACCACGCGTGCCAACCCTCGAAAAATCCGATATCTTTCAGGAATAGGAATGCAGCCACGCCTGTGCTAGCATGAATAAAGCGTCAATCCACGCTTTCTGTTGAACTTGCCACAGTAATCGCCAAGTTCTCTTCTTCCCAGACAGAGGCACCGAAGAGGCATCCTAACTTGGCGATAGGCGACATAAAGAACCGAGCAATGCTGGAAAACACAAAGACGGACGTCGCAGACGACGAGGTAACCGATTTGCTTCCCCAGGACGTGCAATCCCCCGATGTCGACGACATGCTTAACTCCATCGGCACGCGGGGCCTTGATGTCGTGGAAAGCGAGATACACTCGCCTTATTCCGCGCTGGAACAGCGCATTGCGCGCGACAGCGAAGAAGTCGAACTGGACCTGACTCCCGGCGCCGCCGAGTCCACCAGTGATCCGGTGCGGGTTTACCTGCGCGAGATGGGCGCTTCCCCCCTGCTGACCCGCGAGGAGGAAGTCGAGATTGCCAAGCGCATCGAGCGCGGACAAGTCACTTCGTTGAAAGCCCTTTCGCGCTCGCCGATTGTGATCCAGCAGGTGCTGGCGATTGGCGAAGATTTAAAGCGCGGCCTGCGCTCGATCAAAGACACGGTCGTGATCGACGAGGAAGAGATCACCGATGAGATTTTGCAGCAGCGTGTCGCAGAAGTCACCGGCCGCATCGATCAACTGAACAAGCATTACAAGACCGCCAACCGTCAGGCTGAACGGCTGACCACCCTTTCGCCAAAAAAGAAACCGCGCGAATACCGTCGCTGCCGCGGACAGCTAGGTCGCGAGATGGTCCGGATTTCGCTCATCATTCGGAACCTTGGGTTCAACCACGCAGAGCGCAAGCGTCTGATCGAACGCGTCAATAAAACCATCGAACTCATGCGCTCGCTGGATCGGGAGATCGTTCACCTGGAAACCAGGATTACTGCCACCCGCAGCGAGGAGCTCAAGAAAAATTACCGTGCGACTCAGCGCCAGCATCGCGTCGAAATCAAAAGGCTGGAGGACGAGGCGGGAATGTCATTTTCGGATCTGCAGCGCACCCAGCGCCGAATGATCCAGGGCGACATGAATGCGGAGCAGGCCAAGCGCGAACTCATCGAAGCCAACCTCCGTCTCGTGGTTTCGATCGCCAAGAAGTACGGCAATCGCGGGCTGCAGTTCCTCGACTTGATCCAGGAAGGCAACGTCGGCCTGATGAAAGCGGTGGATAAATTTGAATACCGGCGCGGCTACAAGTTTTCCACCTACGCCACGTGGTGGATCCGCCAGGCGATCAGCCGCGCGATTGCCGATCAGGCGCGCACCATCCGGCTGCCAGTACACATGATCGAAGTCGTGAACAAGTTGATTCGCACGTCGCGGCAACTGGTGCAAGCCTCGGGGCATGAACCTACGTCGGCAGAAATCGCCAAGCAGATGGACATCCCTGAAGCCATGGTGCGCAAGGTGAAGAAAATCATGCGGGTGCCGATCTCGCTGGAGACTCCGATTGGCGAAGAGGGCGATTCGCACCTCGGCGACCTCATCGAGGATCGCACGAAGATGTCACCGGCAGAAGCAGTCCTGAACGTGAATTTGAAGGAACGCACCGCGCACGTGCTGCGCACCCTCAGCCCGCGAGAAGAAAAAATCATCCGCATGCGCTTTGGGATGGACGATGGTTCGGAACACACCCTGGAAGAAGTCGGCCAGTCGTTCGACGTGACCCGGGAACGCATTCGCCAGATTGAAGCCAAAGCTCTACGGAAACTGCGTCATCCCTCCCGCTCCGGCAAGCTTCGGTCCCTGCTCGACGACGTCGAGAAATGATTGCTGGATTGATAGGAAGCCGTTAGCGATCGAGCAGCACTCCCATATCGTCGTCGCCGCCTCGCGCTCTGACATATTGCGCCCTGCCAATCGTTCCGGCGCCGTTCGGCCCCATCTCGTAATAGACTTTCGCTTCCGGCGGAAAGCGCTTCAGGGCTTCGGTTAAGTCTTTAACTGTCCACACTATTTCTGCCATTGTTTTTTCCTTATGATTGCGAACCGTCGCGCACTCCGATTCAGTATCTGCTCTCCTTTCCCCCGAGGACTGGTCAAAAGTGACCAGATTAGGAGGCAAATATCCTCTACATTTGAATCGTCGCTCTTGGCCAGGTTGCGTCTGGCCTGAGGGCCGCTTCGCCCGGGCACTCTCTGAGAGGGCCTCCGATAGCGGCTCTCCGTTCTTACATCCCGTTCGTCGGAGAGTTCCTTATGATGGCACCCGAGCCCGGTCCCAATCGGATGAACATGAAATTTACCAATGGCGGCAGAACGGTGGTTATCCACCTCGTGCGCGGGCTTCCCCCTAAACTCAGCAGAGACAAAAGGACCATTACGATTACGTTTGCCGAGCGCGCATCCATCCGGACCAAGCTTCACAAAGGATAGATCCGTTTCTGCCGGTAGTCGCGATACTGCACGCTGGCCTTGCCTGTTGCAGAAGCTGAACCGTTGCGGTGAAATTAAGACCACGGTTCGAGCGAACGGTACCGCTTGTCTTTCGTTCAGTTTCTTGCGCTAAGTATGCGGCGTGCTGCTAGAGCTTGTTTCTCGTTTTGTTTCGCTTCTCTGCGTTGCGTTTCTCAACAGCAATCGGCTTAATTTTGAACAACACCGCCCAGCCTACCGCCTTTCTCGCCCGGGTTTTTGTTGTGTTTCCTTCCCTTGGATGACTGCTGTCACGCGCTGCTGTGATCGCCATCACTGATGACCACTCCAGAATGAAGGATAAACACTGCATTCGATTCGACGGGACCGACCCGCGGACCGAAAAACAGCCCGAAGGGAGGTGTCGAGAAAGGCTAACCGGGATTACAAACGTTCGCTAACAAAATTCTCATACATTTTCATATTGGCCTCTCATCCGACAATTCCCGATTAGTCTCACCGACACTTCCTCACAGTCAAAACACGGAATCCCGGGGATATAAAGCAGGTCGTGGCGCAACTTTCCAGCCCCACAGCCATGCTGATTTCTCGTTCTCGGGCTCCCGCGACCCGATTCCAGTCAGGGCGAACGTTGCCACGGAGACTGTCCATGAAGACAGGCGAGAAAGAAACCATAGCGGCACATCTGCAAAAAAGCGGTGTGTCGCGCCGCAGCTTTTTACAACTCTGTTCCACCCTCCTCGTGGTTGCGCCCGTGGGCCTGAGCCTGACCAGCAAGGCCACAGCCGCGCAGGTAGCGCGAATCGTGGGCAAGGCGCGCAGACCCTCGGTCATCTGGCTGCACTTTCAAGACTGCACGGGCTGCACGGAAACCCTGCTGCGGACCTCCGCTCCCGACGTCGGCCATCTAATCCTCGACGTAATTTCGCTCGATTATCACGAGACACTGATGGCCGCCTCCGGCGCCCAGGCGGAAGCCGCACTGCGGTCCGCCATCGAAGAGAACGCGGGCAAGTATGTTCTGGTGGTCGAAGGCTCCATTCCCGCCCGCGACGACGGCATTTACATGCAGCTGGGTGGAAAGCCCGCCATTCAAGTCATAAAAGATGTGGCCGCGCAAGCCGCCGCCGTGATCGCCATAGGCTCGTGCGCATCCTGGGGCGGAGTTCCTTCCGCCGATCCCAATCCCACCGGCGCGGTCGGAGTCGACTCCGTGATTTCCGGGAAGCCCATCGTCAATCTTCCGGGCTGCCCCCCCAATCCCTACAACCTGCTGGCCGTGGTTCTGGAGTACGTCACCATGGGCCGCCTGCCGGAACTGGATCAGTACAGCCGACCGAAATTCGCCTACGACCGCGTCATCCACGAAAACTGTCCGCGGCGCGCTCACTTCGATGCAGGACGATTCGCCGCGGCGTTCGGCGACGAAGGACATCGCAAAGGTTATTGCCTCTACAAACTCGGTTGCAAAGGACCGGTAACTCACGCGGCCTGTGCGACGCGGCACTTCAATGAAATTCCGGGCGTGTGGCCGATCGGGATCGGCGCGCCTTGCATGGGTTGCACCGAAAAAGGCGTGGTGTGGCAGATGGGGACATTTGAAACCGTACCGATCCATCTGGCAACGCCTCCCGAAACATATCCTCCAATCTTCAGTTCGTCGGGCCAGCTCAAAGTCGGCGCGGCGACATTGGTCGGCGCCATCGCAGGCGCAGTCGGAGGAGCAGCGTGGGTGGCGTCGCAGCGCTTCCACAGCAGCATGGAAGCGGGAGTCACCCGCATTGCAGCCGACCGCGCCCACGCCGAGAAATTGAAAGCGTCAGCCGAGAAGCCAGCCGGCAAGAAAGAGGACTGACGTGGCCATCACACGGCGACAACTCTTCAGCGGCATCGCCAAGGCGGGAGTCCCCGCGGTCGTGGCCATCACGGTTGGCACCGATGTATTGCAGGCCGGAGAACACATTCCTGTTCCCAGCGCCGCCGTCGGCTTGCTTTACGACGCCACCATCTGCATCGGATGCAAGGCGTGCGTCTCGGCCTGCGCCGAGGCCAACGACACGCTACCCGACACGCGCGGCGACGCATTACACCAGGCACCGCACGACTTGAACGATCTCACCCGCAACGTCATCAAGCTCTACAAGCCGGAAGATGGCTCCGCGTTTTCCTTCGTGAAACGGCAGTGCATGCAGTGCCTCGATCCGGCTTGTGCGGCGGGTTGTCCCTTCCAGGCGTTGCGCAAAGATCCGGAGAGCGGTGTGGTCAAGTGGTCTGCCGACAAATGCATTGGATGTCGCTACTGCACCATCACCTGCCCGTATCAGATTCCGAAGTTTCAGTGGATGGGATTCAATCCCCGCGTGACCAAGTGCGAGTTGTGCAGCCATCGTTTGGACAAGGGGCTGAAGCCAGGTTGCTCAAGCGTGTGTCCCACGGGAGCCGTAATTTTCGGGCCGCGCTCCGTGTTGCTGCTCGATGCCAAGCAGCGCATCAAGAATAGTCCCGGCCGCTACTACCAGAGTCGCGTCTACGGCGAGACCGACAACGGCGGCACGCAGGCCTTGTATCTGTCGCATGTCCCATTCGAGAAACTGGGCCTGCCGGAACTAGGGCCGGAGTCCGTTCCCGCCCGAACGCTTCGCTGGCAGAAACGTTTTTATCAATATTTCGCGCTGCCGGCGCTGCTCTATGCGGGCCTCGTGCAGGTGATTCGCAAGAGCCTGAAGGGTCATGAGCAGGAAGCTCATGAGCGCGAAAAAGAAACCGGATTGAGGGCGCAATTATGAGTGCCGCAACAACCACCAGCATCGTCGCAGACAGCGATCGCGCTTCAAGCACTCGCTGGGAACGGAACGTGCCCGTGTACGGGTTTCCCGTGGTGAATGGATTCTTCCTCGCCCTGTCGGCTCTGGTGCTAGTGGCATTCATCCTGAGCGGCTACCGCGAACTCGCGGGACTGGGCCCCGTCAGCGGAATGAATGACGCTTACGGCTGGGGCATCTGGAAGACCTTTAACCTGATGGTTCTGACCGC
>JGI12635J15846_10005729_pt1 | contig 10710 bp, 8 predicted proteins | sample BlaSpr_A8_OM2_M2_FD_15846 | JGI IMG/M metagenome (IMG submission 15846) | reverse complement strand
CGCGGCAGCGGAGACGACAAATTCATGGCGGCAACGTTCGTCGCGAACATGATTCGCTACAAACGGGAAGGTTATAAGCCTGACCGCGACATTATTCTATTGCTGGAGACGGACGAAGAGATCGGCGACAGGAACGCCGTGGGAATCCAGTGGATGATCAAGAACCATCACGATCTGATCGACGCCGAGTTCGCGTTGAACGAAGGCGGTAGGGTGGGCTTAAAAAACGGCAAACCCTTGCGCAGCGACCTGCAGACTAGCGAGAAAGTATTCGTCAATTACAGTTTCGAAGTGAAGAACTCGGGCGGTCACAGTTCGCTGCCAACCAAGGACAACGCGATCTACCACCTGGCGGAGGGCCTCGCGCGCCTCTCGAAATACGATTTTCCGGTCGTGCTGAATGAAACGACGCGCGCATGGCTCGAACGGGCTGCCCCATTGGAGGACCCGCAAATTGGCGCTGCCATGAATTCTGTTGCCTCCGGGCGGCCTGATCCCGCTGCCTTGGCCCGCCTCTCCGCGATGCCGGCCTATAACGCGCAGCTACGAACGACGTGTGTCGCGACGATGCTTGAAGCCGGGCACGCTTTTAACGCTTTACCGCAAAGGGCGCAGGCCACCGTGAATTGCCGCGTCCTTCCAGGTGAACCCGTCGAAGAGGTTCAGAAAACGCTCGTGCGGGTCGTGGACGACAATCAAATCTCCGTGACTCCAACCTTGATCGATCCCTCCAGCAAGCCCTCGCCCCTCAACCCGGAGATCGTCCAGGCCGTGGAGCGCGTGACGGCGGAGTTCTGGCCAGGCATTCCTGTGATCCCGACCATGAGTGCGGGCGCAACCGATGGCCTCTTTCTGCGCAATGCCGGCATCCCAACTTACGGCACTTCCGGACTCGCGGGCGACATCGACGATGTCCGGTCCCACGGCAAGGACGAACGCGTCCTCGTCAAGTCCTTCAATGATGGGCAGGAATATTTGTACCGTCTAGTGAAAGCCTTGTGTTCGAGCAAATAGTAATAAGGATGGCGTCCGCGGCGAGCGCCCAGGTTTCCACTAAGGATCTTCGGTCGCGGAGAATGTGATAGCGATTCGCCAATCAGGTTCGTACGCTAGCGGTTCTCTGTGCCACGTAATCACGCATGGCTATGCCGAAAGCGTGTTCTAGCTTGTGTGCGATGGGGCCGGGCGCGGCTGCGTATTTGTGCCCGGCGATTTCACTTACTCCCAGCAAGCTGCGGTTCGTCGAAGTGATGAAAACTTCGTCGGCGGCGTAAAGTTCTTCCGGCATCAGCGTCTGCTCGATCATGGGCACGCCGTTGCCGGGAGCGATTTCAAGCAGCACGCTGCGCGTCACTCCTTCGAGACAACCGGATGACAGCGGCGGCGTTGTCACCCTCCCGTCTTTCACGCTGAAGATATTGGCGGTCGTGCACTCGGCCACCTCTCCGCGCTCGTTGAGCAGCACGACTTCGCTCCAGCCTTCTTTCTGCGCTTCGGCCAGGTGCCAGACATTGTTAAGCCAGGAAGTGACTTTCACTCCGGCGAGCGGCGAGGCCGCGTGGCGTCCGTGCGCCGCGATGTTCAAGCGTGCTTGCCCCGGATGAGCGGGCAATCCGGCCGTGCAGAGAATTAAGTCCACTTGCGGCATGGGTTCGTCGCTCTGCCAGAAACCGACGCGGTTGTAGATCATATAAATTCGAGCGGTGCCTTCCATGACTTGATTGGCGTTCAACAATTCGCTCAAATGGCGCCGCACTTGCGCGGGATCGAACGGGAAGGGAAGCCGGGTTCGGCCGGCGTCTTTTTCGAGGCGGCGCCAGTGGCGCTCGTAGGCGAAGGCTTCGCCCTGAAAAATCCGCATCGTCGTGAACAGGCCCCAACCGCTAAGTAATCCCGCTTGGCCCGGAGAAAGACGTACCTGCTCGATCTCGAGAAGGCGGTCGTTGTGGAACACATACCGATGAATCACAGGGACCCCATACGCGAATTTTCCGCAAATTACCTAAATATTCTAACCCAGCTATCTCCCGGGATCGCCATTCTCCTGAATGGCGTTTCGCTGGGCGCCAATCGGGAGATTGGCGTTCCCGGGAGAATTGGTTGCTGAAAGCTTGATAATAAATGGTGCAAAACAGCGGAAAAGGAACCACGGAAAATCAGCCGGCCGATACGCGGTCTTCGCTGACTTCCACTTCGCTCACCCCGCGAAATGAAAAAAGTAGTTTGATTAAATACTTTGGCGGATCTTGCGATGTCTGGCGGAGAATCCGGCCAACCGCGGCGTTTACCGCAGCGTGAAACAGAACGGCGCCAACCTGAATGCCTTCGAGATTGACGCGTACCGACTGTCCTGGTTGAAAGGAAGCCATATAGTCTCCTTTCAAATTGTGGGCCGGGGACGGATGAATTGCAACATACCATGGGTTGTTACAGAACCCGACGCGAGATAACATGCAGCGGGGCGCTTAATTTATGCCGTTGAGAGGGAGGCCGCCATGTATTTCCGCCGGATTCGCAGTCATTGGCTCGGGTTACTCGTAGCCGCCAGCGTTGTGCTCATCGGTTGCTCCAGTGCGCCCAGCGCTCCTGACGCGGCCTTGCGCTCCTTTTCCGCCGATCGTCTCCTCGGCCATATTCGCACACTTTCTTCGGACGAGTTTGAAGGCCGCGGGCCTGGCTCGAAGGGCGAGCAACTCACGATCAAATATCTGGAGGACCAATATCGCTCGTCCGGTCTTGAGCCCGGCAATCCCGACGGCACCTATCTGCAGAGCGTACCCTTGGTGGGCATCACGCCGGACAAGGGCATGAAACTGACGCTGACTGGCCACGGCCGCACGCTCGAGCCGAAATTTCAGGATGATTACGTCGCCTGGTCGAAGCGCGTCACGGATACTTCTTCCATCGACGCCGATCTGGTCTTTGTGGGCTACGGAGTTCAAGCGCCGGAATTTCAGTGGGATGATTTCAAGGGTGTGGACGTCAAGGGCAAGGTGATCGTCGTGCTCATCAACGATCCTCCGGTGCCCGACCCATCCGATCCGGCAAAGCTCGATCCAAAAACATTCGGCGGCACGGCCATGACCTACTACGGCCGGTGGACCTACAAGTTCGAGAAGGCGGCACAGATGGGCGCGGCGGGATGCATCATCATTCACCAGACCGAACGCGCCGGGTATCCGTGGGAAGTCGTGCGCAATAGCTGGAGCGCGACACAATTTGACTTGGCGACTCCCGACAAAAATATGGGGCGTCTGGCGGTGGAAAGTTGGATCACGTCAGATTTCGCCACCCAGCTTTTCCGTCTGGCCGGCCAGGATTTGGACAAGCTCATGCAGGCCGCCGCCCGCCGCGATTTCAAACCTGTTGCGCTCGGCCTCCATGAAAAATTGACGATTCACAATTCTCTGCAAACGATAGATTCGCACAATGTGATTGCGAAAATTACCGGGAGCGACCCGCAGTTGAAAAATACATACGTGATATACACCGCGCATTGGGATCACTTTGGGATCGGTCCTGAGGTCAACGGCGACAAAATCTACCACGGCGCCGTGGACAACGCCTCGGGATCCGCAGCGCTGCTGGAAATGGCGCGCGCCTACAAACAGCTCCCAACGCCGGCGTCGCGGACGATTCTGTTCCTCTCCGTCACAGGAGAAGAGCAAGGCTTGCTCGGGTCGCAATATTATGCGGAACATCCGCTCTATCCGCTTGCGCACACGGCCGCGGACATCAACATGGATGGTATGAACGTTCACGGTCTGACTCGAGATATTGTGCAGATCGGCCGTGGCGCCTCCACACTCGACGAAATTATCGAGGCCGTTGCGAAGGAACAGGGCCGCGTCGTAAAGACAGATCCCGAGCCCGAAAAGGGCTTTTACTACCGCTCCGATCACTTTGAATTTGCCAAGCGAGGAGTCCCCGCGTTCGATCCCGACGAAGGAGTGGATTTTATCGGTAAGCCTGCCGGATGGGGCCTCGAAGCTCGGCGCAAATACACCGCTGAGAATTACCACAAGCCGTCAGACACGATCAAACCAGACTGGGATCTGAGCGGCGCCGTTCAGGACTGCCGGCTTTTTTTCCTGGTCGGATACCGCATTGCCAATGATTCCCGCATGCCCGAATGGAAACCCGGCGCGGAATTCAAGGCGATTCGTGACGCATCGCTAAATTCAGCCGGGAGCAGGCCCTAAGTGTTCCAGAATGGTGCATTTCGGCCCCAGGATGCTCTGAATCTAAAAAACACTGGAGTTCCAAAGGGGTGCATTTTTAGTGCCCCTCCTCAAATGCAGGTTGACAGTACGCCCGCATCTTTCTACTCTTAGGAGGCAGCCCTCTGGGAGGAACTTGTGCGTACACTGGTTTTGTCCTGTCTCGTTGTCGTGCTAAGCGCTACGCTCATAGGAATTCCCGCAATGGCAATGCCGGCGAATCCGGCGTCTGCTCCTCTCGGCTCTATTTTGCAGGCCGAACGTGCCCATGCAGGTGCGGACATTGCATCTGGCGGCGCAACGATTTACGACGGTGATCGCCTGGAAACCCAGGGAGATGGAACCTTGCGCGTCCGCTTGGGCGGTTCGCAAATGTATCTCCGCCCGAGCACGATGACTGAGGTTCATGGCCTCTCGAACGGTTATTCGGCCAGCTTGCTGCAAGGGACCGTAATCGCCTCGTCGCCCGAGGGGCAAACCTTCCAATTGCTGGCGAACGGCGCGACCATACGTCCCCTGGGCACGCATGCAACCGTTGCGCAAGTGACCTGGGTAAACCCAAACGAACTTCTGTTGACCTCCAACATGGGAGCGATTCAAGTCTCCTTCGAAGGTGATGTCAAAACAATTGAAGCCGGCAACTCCTACCGCATGGAAATCGCGCCTGAAGACGCGGGTCCGCAGGGTGTGGGACCGACACACGGAGGCCGCAACCACGCCATCTATTTTTGGATCGCCGCAATTGGCGCCGCAACAGCCGTCGGAGTGTGGCGGGCGTTAGTGAGTCCGGGCGCTCCGTAAAAATCTGCTCATAAGATTTCTCATCAACGGGCGGCCGGAAATTGGCCGCCCTTTTCTTTTGAAGTAAAGCGCGTTCCCGCACCTGAAGGTGATCCAATCGCCCCTCGAACCAATGCGACAGACACTCTGAGATGGTACAACGCGCTATTCGGTGGCCGGCGAGGAGGAGGAAAGCGACACGCATAACAGTGTCATTTGTGGATCGATTAACAGGCGTTTGGGGAGCGCCGCGGTCACGAACTGAAACGAAGTCACTTCACCGGACGTTACGACGTGGCCCAAGAATGCCGGCTTCGAGCCTTGCGTCTGCCCATATATCGGGACGCGCAGAACGAAATCGTCGGGAACGTTTTTCTGAAAATCGTCAGCGCTAACGTTAATAGGATTGGCGCTGGAGCGGCGCAATTGGTCGAGAATTTCCTCGCCCGACCCGTCGTCGAAACGCAGATAGGCGCGAGAAAAAGTCTGATCGAGCAGCGGGACGCCCAGAAAACGGACGAGAGACTGTTTTTCGGCGGGGTCGCGTAGATTCGCGCTCACGTGCCCGCGTCCGGAAAACACAACGCCGGTTGCACGGCCGTCATAGGCTTGCAGCAAACCCAGTATTCCATCCGAGAAGATGAACTGACCGCGTCACGGCGCAGGCGGATCTCAGTCACCGCGTAAATCCGAGTGCTATCAACGCGCAGCGCGTTTAGCGCCTGATAGATTTCCCTTGGATGCTGCGCTGCATCGGGTAGGCTCGAGCCTTTCGCAGCCAAGCAAGCAGAACATGTCACCATTGCCAGCAAAGCAGCAAAAAACACCCGGAGCGCTGTCCTCATGTTCGCCCGACTGTAGCAAGATTGGGCATCACGCAGCAAGGTGTTGCAGGAGTGGGCGGCCAAGCTTGATAAAATAGGGTTATGCGGTTCCCTGCAGCGCGCTCCCTTGGGATATTCGTGGCCGTCTGTCTTGCCGCCGCACTGCCGCAAACCGCGCTTGCAGACACCATCTATCTCAAAAACGGCAGAAAAATAGCCGCCACTCATGTTGTGCAGGAAAACGGCCAGGTGAGCTATGAAACCTCTGCCGGCCGCCTGAGCCTGCCCTCTTCCATAGTGGACAGGGTCGTGCACGAAGTCGAGTCGCTGGACTCCCAGGCCGGAACAGCGGCAGACAAGGCAGCCAATCTGCCGATTGCGCCGCCGAACGCGCTGGCCCGGGTTCCCAATGACGACGCCGCGCGCGCCGCGGTTCGCGATGGTTCGGTTGACCTCACCTTACTCACGAAGCTTGAATCCGAAGCGGACGCAAACCCTACACCTACTGCGGTAGCCCGCGTGGTCGCCGCAGAGACAGCCGCTGCGCAATTTGGAATCAGCGTGGGCGATTTCGAACAAGCAGCAGCGCATTACAACGTGGGGCTCCGCTACGCTCCCGATGACGTCGGGCTGTTACTCGCAGCCGCGTATCTCCGGTTGCGGCGCAGCGAGTATTCGGCGGCGGTCGATTTGCTGGACCGCGCCCGGCGTATCGATCCCGATTCCCCCGAGGTTGCCAAGTTGGCCGGGTGGGCGTACTACGGATTGAACCGCGCCGGTGATGCTGTCTCGGAATGGAAGCGCTCCCTCGCACTCAAGCCCGATGCCGAGGTACAACACGCGCTCGAGAAGGCTGAGCGCGATTCGCAAGAGGAATCCACATATCGCGAAGGCGAAACCACCCATTTCCGCCTGCGCTACAACGGCGGCGCCGCACCCGAACTTGCCCGTGAAGTCCTTCGAACGCTCGAAACCGAGTTCGAAGAAATTTCTTCCACCCTGAACTACGTTCCGCCGGAGCCCATCGGCGTGATCCTTTACACCAATCAGACATTCGTGGACATCACCCGTGCGCCGAGCTGGGTGGGGGCGCTCAATGACGGCCGCATTCGCGTACCCGTCGAAGGTCTGACGACCATGACGAATGAGCTCGCGCGCGTCCTCAAACACGAGCTGACGCATAGTTTCGTCGGCCAGAAAACGAACGAACGGTGTCCCGTGTGGCTGCAGGAAGGAATTGCGCAATATATGGAAGGAAAACGCAGCCGGATCTCCGCGGGTGCTCTTTTGTCGGCATACGAGCGCCACATGGAATTTTCTCTTGGCTCATACGAAACCTCCTGGCTGAATCTTTCGAGAGACACTGCTTCCAACGCTTACGCATGGTCGCTCGCGGTCGTCGAGGCGATCGTGAATGTGGACGGCATCGTCAGCATCGAACGAATTCTGGACCGCATCGCCGCACAATCGGCGACCGAAGACGCCATACACGCCGTCCTTCACGACTCCTACGCAGACCTGATGCAATCCACCGCACAGTACCTCCGCAAGGCGTATTTCTGAACGATAAGCGACAGGGGGAAAGTTCGGCGCGCGATTTTGTGGCGCCGCATCTCGCCGGCGTTGTTACGCGGTGATGTCTGCGTAGAAAACCGCCAGCGAGACGCCGGCGCCACGAAGAATCGGCGTTCAGCAAGAGAATTCGTGGGTTGCTTTCCGCCGGGTGCCGCATCCTTTGCGTTTTGTGCAAAGGGTGCGGATTTGCGTGAATCCCCATAAGCCTGCATGGTTTCTGCAGGTGATCTACAACGTCATGACTAATCCTGCCAGCAGCGCAGCGCGCTCAGGCAGGGCGCGAACAACGATGTTTTCGCGAGGGCTATGAGCGCCTTTGCCGATAGCTCCCAGGCCATCAAGCGTGGGCACACCGAGCGCTGAAGTGAAATTTCCGTCCGATCCGCCGCCAACGAAGGCTTCCCCCAGCGTCAGGCCCATTTCCTTCGACAGCGCGCGCGCCCTTGAGTAGAGCGCGGCGCTCATCTTTCGCTCCATTGGCGGGCGATTGAACCCGCCGCGGACTTCGAGCTTTGCGCCAGGAAGGATCGGTCGCAGCGCGCGGAATTTCCGTTCGAGCGCGCGCATGTCGTCGACGCGTGCCGCGCGCAAATCCACCAGGACTCGCGCGCGTTCGGGGATTACATTGGTGCGCGTGCCGCCCTCGATCACGCCGGCATTCACAGTGATTCCACGGCGCGGCTGGTTCCAACGCGAGATGCGCGCAATTTGAAACGCGATTTCCTGGATCGCGTTGATGCCGTCTTCGGGATTCAGCCCCGCGTGGGCCGCGCGTCCGGTGGCGATGAGTTCGATCTCGCCGACGCCCTTGCGGCCTGTTTTCACGCGGCCATCGAGTCCGGCGGCGGGTTCGAGCACGAGCACGGCGTCACTGCGCCTCGCTTCACGTTCAATCGCGGCGCGCGAGCTTTCGCTGCCGATCTCTTCGTCAGTTGTCCACAGAAAGACAATGCGCTTTTCGGGCATGCAGCCTACAGCGGCCAGGGCGTCCATAGCATAAAGGGCGATCACCAGCCCGCCTTTCATATCGAATGTGCCCGGCCCCCAGGCGCGTTTCCGGGACACTCGAAACGGCATCCGGGTGATGGTCCCGGCGTCGTAGACGGTGTCAAGATGGCCGAGGACTAGAATCTGCGCAGCCGTGCGGTTCCCGCTGGGGCGCCATTCCGCTCTAACATGATCCCCGTGAAGCCGTTGCCGCAGCAGCGTGACCGTGGCGCCCCGCCTTTTCCATTCCGACGCGACGATACGTCCGAACCGATCCACAGCGGCTTTGTCGAAACTGGGCGATTCCGCGCGCACAAATCGCCCGAGCAATCTCGTCATCGCCCGCTCTCGTGGCCGCAGCCAATCGAGCAGCGAATGCATTGTGGGATGACTCCGCATTGCGTCGCTATGCTAGCAACGCGCTACCGCAAGGGCAAACCGTTCGTTGGCGGNTAGTAGTTTTCCGAGATCCAGTTCTCGGAACAAATCGCGGAGCCAGTGCAAGAATCCAAACGGACGGGAAGCTGCTGTAATCTCCGAAATGAAGGCCGTCAGGTGTACACTGTTTGCCGATCTACAAATCAAAATGGAAATCGAATCAGGTTATTCTGATGCCTCAAGAAAAAGAATTCTTCAGCCAATGGAGTGAATCGGCTCCTTACTGGGATAAGCACCGGGAGATTATCCGGGAGATGTTTCAGCCGATCACTCAGGCCCTCATTGAAGATGCAAAGATCACTGCCCGCCAGGATGTCCTCGACGTAGCAACGGGTCCGGGAGAACCAGCATTAAGCCTTTCCAAGTTGGTCGGACCTGAAGGCAAGATTATTGGGGTAGATGCAGCTCCCGAAATGGTGGAAGCCGCTCGTCGGGAGGCGAAGCGGCGGGGATTTCAAAATGCCAATTTTGATGTAGCGCTGGCCGGCGATCTACCCTTTCCGGAAAATACGTTCGATGCCGTGGTCAGCCGTTTTGGCGTGATGTTTTTCCCGTCTCCCATCGAAGGTGTGCGTGAGATGCTGCGGGTGCTCAAGCCAGGAGGCAGAGTCGCTATAGCAGTCTGGCATTTCGCCGAAAAAAATCCTTTCCATTATTCCGTCTCGCAAGTCGTGGAACGGTACGTCGCTTCACCGGCGCCTGTCCCGGATTCGCCGGACCCGTTCCGTTTTGCCGAACCCGGCAAGTTGTTGACGATTGTTTCAAGCGCTGGCGCGGCTGCAACTTCCGAACGCCTGTTACGATTCACAATACGAGCGCAGATTTCAGTCGAGGACTTTTGGGCGTTACGATCTGAAATGTCAGAAAAGCTTCGCGCAAAACTCGCCACTCTTTCAAAGGAACAGATGGCCAAACTTAAACGCGAGGTCCTCGAGGCTCTCGGTGCGTATTCCGCCGATAGCGCGATGAGTTTTCCCGCAGAGGTCCTCATCGTGAGTGGCGAAAAGAAGCAATGAAGAATCACGCAACCCACGTCTGCGCCGCGCTGGTTCTTTATTTCGCCTTGTGCGCGGCAAGCGCGTTTGCCCAGAATACCGCCGACGCGATTGACGCCCATTTGGTCGCGGCTAGGAACGCCGCTGGATTCGACTTTACCGGCACCCTGGCCCGCTTGTGCGTTGCGCCGGCAGCGGTTCCGAGTACGCTGCGGGACGTCGCGCCAGGCCCCGCCCCCGCTCGAGATACGTGGTTCGCCGAACCGGCCAAAGTCTTCGATAACCTCTATTTCGTCGGCTCAAAGATCCACAATTCCTGGGCGCTTACCTCAACTGAGGGAATCATCCTCCTCGACACGCTGTGGACGTACAACTCGGAGGAGGAAATCATTGGTGGATTGAAAAAGCTGGGCCTCGATCCTGCAAAGGTTAAGTACGTAATCATCAGCCATGCGCATCCCGATCATGTAGGCGGAGCTAAACTCATGCAGGACCGGTACGCCTCCCGCATCGTCATGGGCGGTCCCGATTGGGATTCCATCGAAAAGTCCGTTAACGGGTATCCGGAAGGAAAGCCGAAGCGCGACATCGTCGCTGACGATGGACAGAGAATTACACTGGGCGATACGGCAGTGACCCTCATCGCCACGCCAGGGCATACGCCGGGGACACTTTCGATGATTTTCACGGTCAAGGATAACGGCAAGCCGCTCACCGTGGCATATTCCGGCGGCACGGCGTTCAACTTCCCCAGCACGGCCGCGAACTTCGATACCTACATTAAATCTCAGACCAAGATGGCCGCTGCGGCAGCGTCGGCGCAGGCCACCATCCTGATGTCGAACCATTCGGAATTTGATTCCGCGATTACGAAGATCAGAATACTGGCCT
>JGI12635J15846_10005724_pt1 | contig 10713 bp, 7 predicted proteins | sample BlaSpr_A8_OM2_M2_FD_15846 | JGI IMG/M metagenome (IMG submission 15846) | reverse complement strand
GAATCGGCTGTTCGGGTCGCGATCGAAGAAATTGCGGCCGATGCGATCGCCCATTTCCATCCCGACACCTTCTGGCCGGCTCACCCGAGTGACGACGGGGTGGGAGATGGCGACCCCAGCTTCTACAAGGGCGCGGCAGGTGTCATTTGGGCACTAGATTACTTACATCGCATAGGGGCTACCCGTGTCGCCGAAGANTTTCNCTCTGTGCTGCCAAAGCTGATGGAGCGGACAGTCATCGACCACGAAGCCAGTTCGCCGACCGATTACGAGAAGCATGGCTCGCTGCTTCGCGGCGACATGGGTGCGGCACTTCTCGCAATGCGCCTTGAGCCGACATCGAGCCTCGCCGACCTGGTTTATAGGCGCGCCGAAGCAAATAATGGACTGCCAATCCGAGAACTCATGTGGGGTATGCCGGGGTCGATGGTTGCGGCAGTCCACATGGGCGAGATGACGGAGGAAGAGCGATGGCGCGGCCTCTTCGAAGTGCAGGCAGCGCGGCTGTTGGCCGAACTGGAGGACACGCCGCAAGGTCCACTTTGGACCCAGGATCTTTACGGTGCCAAAGACCGCTTTCTCGGGCCCGTTCACGGCTTCGCCGGCAACGTCATCCCATTATTGCTCGGATGGGATTGGTTGACGGCGGCGCAGCAAGCGCACGTAGCCGAATTTGTGCCGAAGTCGCTTGAAGCGAATGCGTGGCGGTACGAAGTTGGAACAACATGGGGCCCGAGAAGCAAGCGCGAGAAGCGGCTTTTCATATGTCAGCACTGTCACGGTGCGCCGGGAATGGTGACGACCTTTGCTGACGCGCCCTTCGCTACGCCAGAATTCGACGCGCTTCTGTTGGATGGCGGGCGCTTTGCCTGGGCCGCCGGACCGCTAACAAAGGGCTCGAACCTTTGCCACGGCACGGCTGGAAATGGCTACGCGTTCCTCAGGCTCTACCGACGCACGAATGACCCGATTTGGCTCGACCGCGCGCGCCAGTTCGCCATGACTGCCATCTTCCAGTGCCGCGGCGCTCAGATGGTTGCTGGCCGCGGTCGGTATTCGCTTTGGACCGGTGACATCGGTCTTGCAATCTACCTTTGGGATTGCATCACAGGGGACGCTCGGTTCCCGACTATCGATGTGTTCTGACTCTAGCGAGCTGGGACCGCTTTGGGTCAGCCACCAATGCGACGCGCCACCCTTTTGTGCCCCTCCTTGCCCCTGCGAGGGCGTTTGCAAGGCAAAAGGCAGCGTAACCGCTTGCAGAAAAAGCGCGACCTGCGCAACGACCGTGGATACTGCAAACAGCAGGTCGCTAGAAACTGGCGCGCTGGGTTGTCCTGTAGGCGACTTGATGGCCGAAGGTGACGCAACTCACACAAGTGGGCTTTTCGGATTGAATTCAGAAATTTTTGCGTATGAATGAGGACCACCGGTCCGCAGGCAAGGCCACCTAGAGATTTGACCACCCCCCGGGCGCCTTGAAGCTTTGAGAAGACAGCAAACGCGAGATCGCGCCGCGGCGTATTGCTCTGAAAGCGCAGCGGGGTAACATCGGCCAAAACTGGACGACGAGCTGAATGTCAGCTTTGCGCCGCCATTAGCGGACTCATGCGTCGCGGTCGCGCCGTGCGCGGTTTGAGGTCGCCGCCGAAAATGGGGCGCTAGAAAAAGCCGAAACTCAAATCCAAGCCGTAAGTCATGACGAGTATCGATACAAGCAACCCAGCGCAGCAAAACAGCGCAAGCTGCTTGAGTAACTCGGCTTTGAGGGAAGAGTTAGCTGGAAAAGCGCGCGCGAGAACTTTTACGAGAGCAGTCATTTTGCGACCTCAAGTTAAATGTTTTGCGAGGAAATTCGATTCCCAGCACTAATCTGATGAAAGCAAGTCAGCGATGTCTTCCGGTGGATTTCGTAGCCGACCGAAAAAGCAGCGAGCCCTTTCAATCGGCAGGTCGTTCCAACCGGCCGAGGGGGAGCGCTTCCAATCGCGGCCTGACGGATTTCTCCGACGCTGGGCCGACGACAATCGTGATTTTCACGAACGAGGCGAGAGCGGAATTCGAAATATCCTGAACCCCGCGACATCGGGAAACCACCCGGCGGCCTCCGAAGACACCAGGGTTAGAACCGCGGCCGGCACCTCACCATTGATCAGCCGATCGATCGCTTTCGTTTGTCCCGCGCTGAGCCGGACTTCAGCCGCCCCAGCTGTCGTGATCGCGTTGCGGAGTGTCTCGCTGGATGCGGATTGCCGGTCCTCTATTGCAACTTCCTTGCCGGCAAGATCGGACACCGATTTGATCTCTGGACGCGCCATCAAAAGTGCAACTAGATGGTCCGTGTTATCTCTCGGTACTGATGCAGTTTCCGCGCGACCGGAAGCCTCGGCATTATTCGCGTCCTGCTGCCGCGTGGGGGCCGCGGTGGCGGTCGTAACGTGCTCCGCGAGGGCCGTCGCGGCCGCGACCCGCTCCTGTATCGTTCTGGCATCGGAAGTGACGGCCACGCCGCCTGTGGGAGGCGAAGCCGCAACGTTGGCTCGCGCCGGTTCGGAAGCGACGGCGGCGTTACCTGCAGGCTGTAGCTCCGCAATCTTTTCCGGGGGCAACGGTACCGCCTGTTTTGTAGTCCGGGCGGACCCCACGAACTTCGAATTTTCTCCTGTCGCACGGTGAACTGCAGCGTACGACGAACGCCGCGTGGGTCGTGCAGGTGCGGGATGCGCGGCCATCAACGACGTTTGTCGTCGGGACCAGGCCATATAGGACTGGCACGCGGTGTTACACGGCAGTCCATCGATATACACGGTATCGGGTGAGTCCAACGGATGGGCTTGCGAAATTCCGGCGCAACCGAGGAACAACATGCAGGTTAGCATCATCCAATTCTTCGACATGACTACCTCCATTTGGGCGCAAATGTTCGCAGCGCCAACTAATTTTTGGGGTGGTCGCGCACGGCAAAAATTTTGCCAGGCGGATCGAGCCGGAAGCGTACATTAAATGGCGTTTTTGCAACCCCCGAATGTCAATCTTGATAAGTCAATCGTTCGTTGAAAAAACGCTGAGCCGTAGGCATAACTTGAATTGCAATTGTGGCTAATAGGGGATGACGGCCCACGAAGTGAGGCTGTTCATCCGAACTGATCAACGTCGGCAATTGCGTATTAGGCTATCGCGCGCCATTCCCTCTATTGGTAACGGGCTCGCATCTGTGACGAAACCCTCAGTAGCGGGCTGTTGGTGCACGTGGATCTGCCGAGATGTCCGCTTGCGCCAAAACCGGAAGTTCTATCGAGGTCGGCTGTTGACCCGGGGTGGACGTTGCACCGCGCTAACGGACCCCAGGTACTGTCCATGCTATTGACGCAAACGACCGCGGACCATGCTCGGCTCCGCCAAGATACGCCAGCTTGACCTGTTGTTCGATCAACGATCGCTTGTCATCCGTGAGACCTTTATAGCCCCTAGGTTCGCCAACGTTGCCCTATTGTGTTCGGCGCCGTGACTGGCATACAGCCGAATTCAATTCTTGCCCAACGACGGCAATGTTTGTTGTGGCTCAGCCAGTGGTGTCTGGCTTCGGTTCAAGGCATCAATGCGCTTAGCCTGGGCAATGTCGGCAAATGCGCGGTTGAAGTCGCCCACACGATAGAAGACGATGCCGCGGTCGATATAGGCATCAGAGAAGTGCGGATTGAGATCGATTGCCAAATCGAAGTCGGTCAGCGCGAGGTATAAGTCGCCACTGCGATACGCCAAGATACCCCGCTCTCGATAGTATCTGGCATCTTTCACCCCGAAGTCGCGAGCCGCGGGAGCGCTGTCTGCATTCTCCGCAGGTGCGGTGGCGCTTGGTGCCGCCGCCTCTTTTACGACCTCGGGATTCTCTGGCTTGTTAGGGGCTCCAATATCATCACGATCGTCGCCCGGGCGAACTCGGCCGATTGTATCGGATAGCTGTGTTGCTATTTCAGCAGCGGTCGGCACTGGTTCGCGCGCAGATACTTCGATTACTTGTGCCGCAACGAGGGATACCTTAGATACATATCCGAACAGCAGGTATCCCACGAGCAACGCTACCGAGAAAATACTACCCGCGATCGCGAGCTTCAGACGTTGCTGCTGGAGTGCGACTGCCAGCAGCCGGTCATTGTGCGCTCGTTGCCGCTGGAGTGCGACTGCCAGCAGCCGGTCATAGTGCGCTCGTTGCTGCTCATCGCTGAGAATGGCATTGGCGCGGACGATCCGCCTGAATCTTTGTGGGGCATCCGGATCGCCGGGATTGTTGTCAGGGTGGTTCGCTTTAGCGGCTTTGCGGAATGCAGCTCTGACGCCTTCAGCGTCGTCGTCCGGAAGTGCATCGAGTAAATCGTAAAGGGTTTTCATAATAATTACTCAGGCAACTATTACTACTCCTCAGCAATTCCTTCCCGTCCTTACGGCGATTGACAGCCCAACATACAATCAAACGAAAGCTTAGCCCCCGCCTTAAAAAGGGTGGTGCCTTGGTATGGCAAAAAGAGGACAGAATTGAGGACTGCTGCCCCACCGTTGTCATCAACGAGACACCGGCCTCCGTGAGCGCCGATCAATGAGCAGCAAGTCGTAGTTGCACTGATTAACTGATTCTTATCGGGCCGGTCGCCGATGCTGAACGGGATCAATCTCGCATGTGCTCAACGCCTGGAGCAGGCGTAGGCGGTCGCGTGCAATCTTCTCGGCATTTAGGTAGCATTGCCGCTCGTAATCGATTTTCAGACGGGCCCATTCATTCGGGTCCACGGCCTTAACGTCGGTTCTCTTGAACTCGCAGTCGGGTGCTGGCTGTGGTGCGAGCAGCGCCGGGTCAGGTCGGTGGATTCGCAGTTCAGCATGTCGACGTGGTTCAGTGTATCTATGGGCGCGCGCGGGAGCGCGGACGGGGGCTGCCCTGACTTCTGGCTGAACCGGATTGAATTCACGCCGAGCCGGATTGCGCGCGCACCCGGCGACTGCCACCGCGCACAAAACGACAGAGATGGTCAAAAGTTTTGGGGCGCATGATGCGAGGCCCGGCAGCCGCAGCCGCGTCTTTGCAGATTCGCAGCAGTTGTCAGCATAATGCGCTGGACCCGCGATCGCCATGCTCGTAATTCCGATTTAAAGCGAGGCAAGTTGCAGCGCTCACCGCAACAAAATCTCGCCCCGCAAGCAGGGTGATCGTGAACGGAAAAGTTGAATCGTGCTCTAACAATCAGGATGAATCAGATGTGAATTAATATCTGAAGGAGCAGGCTGTCTCAGGTAGATGCCGCCCGTCGTGTTCACCGTGCTGATGCCTTTGAGCGATGAACGTTCGACCTCTTGTGCGGAGCGCGAGTCCGATTGGCGATCTCGACGAAAACGCGAGTGTTTGTTTCTGGATGCCAGGATCCGGATCACTTGAGCCGATCGCTTGTATTGTCGGTTGATCAACGTCCGGTCCTGGCACTCAGCCACGTGGATTCCGGCATGAACTGCCCAATAGCTAAATTCCGTCGGCCTCGGTCGAGGTGGCTTTTTGTATTTAATTCCCACTCTGTGCCTATGAACCAGGACCACCGGTCCGCACCCCTCATCGCGCCAGCGATTTGACCACCCCCCACCCGTGGGCTTGAGTGGAGGTACTCGCGGGTCAAAATCAGATCTCGACGCTCGCAACCGCAATGTCTGCTTTGACCCAATGAACTGACATCATCAGCTCGAGCGGCTATGTCCGTTTTGTGCCGATAGTGTTGAAAAAGTCCTTTTCGGGTGAAGCACGAAAATTTTAAAGACCGCTGATGCGCTTCGCGCGTGGCGACGTGAGGGACCATATCGTTTCCTGCAAAAACGACCACGACCTTCGTATCGGCCATACAGAGCCTTGCAGCGGTAGAGAGGTCTAAAACTCGACTTTCGCGAGATTTTCCGAGTCGTTCGAATTTCGACTTTTGCAACAGTATTTGCCAATAACGGAAGCAACGAAATCCATTCGATCGCCTCGCCGCAAATCAGAAAAAGCGCAATTCGGTCTCAAAAGGGGGCTTGGACGTCCGACCGTCTGACGGGGGAGCCCGGTGTTCCCCGAGTGTAAACTGGAACGATATCAACTCACCAGCATGCCCTTCCCCTGGAATCTGAGTGGACACCTCAGATGATGGAACTACTGGGCATTGACGCCGACTCACTGCCGATCATCTGGGATGCCGACTTTCTTTATGGGCCTCGCGATGCATCGGGCCGTGACACCTACGTGCCCTGTCGTACACTCCCTCGAGTTGCAAATTCCATCACCGTTGCCACCTTCCGTCCGTGCTGCCCTAGGGCTCAATCCCCGCCCCCACGGCCGGGGTCTGCCACAGTCACTCCTACACCTGTCCCAGCGGGCACTGGCCTCCCGCCGAGGGTGGCCACGCGAGCTTGAGTTTTTGGGTACGCTCAATGGGAGATAGACCATGGTCCGGTTTTGGAAAACAATCGTCACGGGCGTTGCGCTCGCCATGGCGGTCATGGCGCACATGACGCAGGCGCAGGATCGAACGTCCGTCATGCTGGCTCCGGCCACCATGAAGCCCGTCGGCACGATCGGCGACCGTTATCAGTCGTATAATGTCGAGATGCTTGAGGTCACAGGCGGGAAGTTCTGGAAGCCATACAAGGAAATTGGGAATCCGGTGCCGCAGCCCTCCGCAGCGGCGGACGGTAAGGCCCAGAGCGGCGACACGCCCGCCGGGATGAGCGCCGACCTCTACCAGTACCGGCCGCCGATCGATCTGACCAACCCGCGGCTGCGTGCCATGGCCCGAGCACTCGGTCCAGCCTACATGCGGATCAGCGGAACTTGGGCCAACACGACCTATTTCGCCGACACGGATATTCCGCCCAGGGACCCGCCCCAAGGCTATGGCGGCGTGCTCACGCGCCAGCAGTGGTTAGCGGCGATCGACTTCTCGCGCGCGGTAGACGCGCCTATTGTCACCTCGATGCCGACCGGGACGGGCACGCGCGGGGCGGACGGGCTCTGGCGGCCCGACCAAGCCCGCGTTTGGCTCGCCTTCACCAAGAAAAATGGCGGAACGATTGCCGCGATCGAGTATATGAACGAGCCCACCCTGGCCTCGATGGGCGGAGCTCCCAAAGGCTATGACGCAGCGGCGTTCGGGCGTGACTTTCGGGTGTTCGACGCCTTCATGCGCAAGGAGTATCCGGGCACGAAGATCCTCGCCCCTGGCTCNGTCGGAGAGGCGAACACAGGCTGGGCCGTCGCAACGGGCGGCTACGGAAATCTCGAGGTGCTGACCGNAGCCGATCTCGCCGCTTCGACGGGCGGCGCCGACGCGTTCTCCTACCACCATTATGGAGCTGTATCGCAGCGCTGTACGGCCATGGGATACCAGACCAGCGCCGACCAGGCGCTATCCGAGGACTGGCTCGGCCGTACCGACCAGACGCTCGCCTACTACCGAGGCGTCCGCGACAAATTCATGCCGGGCAAGCCTTTCTGGAACACGGAGACGGCAGATGCGGCATGCGGCGGCAATCCGTGGGCGGGCACCTTTCTGGACACATTCCGGTACCTCGACCAACTCGGCCGGCTCGCTCGTCAGCAGGTGGAGGTTGTCATCCATAACACGCTGGTCGCCAGCGACTACGGGCTCCTGGACGAAGACAGCTTTGAACCCAAGCCCAACTTCTGGGGCGCGCTGCTCTGGCGCCGCTTCATGGGAACGACAGTCCTCGACGCGGGGATCGCCAACGTCGCAGGCATGCACGTGTATGCGCATTGCTTGCGCGGCGTGCCCGGCGGTGTGGCGGTTCTTGTTCTGAATACGGATCGCAACAAGGCCGGCTCGCTCACCCTTCCAGCCGCGGCGGACCGTTACACTTTAACATCTGCGAGCCTGACCGATAAGACGGTCTCGCTGAACGGGACACCATTGCAGCTTGGGCCTAATGACGCGCTGCCGCCGATGGCGGCTCAAGCAATGCCCGTCGGGGAAACCGCATTCGCGCCTGCGAGCGTTACGCTTCTTGCCATCCCGTCTGCGAAGAATGAAGCATGCCAGTGAGCCCGCACAGGCTCGCGCTCAGTAACAGTAATCAAATTGCGGGGCTTGCGAAGGTCGTCCCGGTTCGCCAGGGAACCGACGCGACATTTCGAAGCGCGATGCAGCCCGCCAAGAGTTCGCTAGTCGCGTGCCAGGTGCCCCACGGTGGGAGACGACCTCGCAACAGTTTGATTTCATTCCTCGACAACTCCTTGTGTTTTGAGAAGAAGTGGCAAAGGCTGGTTCTCAGGTAAACCGATGGAGGGGTCCCATGGTCACGAACAGAGCCAACTCTCCCGATTCGGCATTACACGACGTTGACGCCCTGCTGCCCGATCTGGCCGAACTCTACAAGGATGTGCATTCGCACCCCGAGTTGTCGATGCAGGAGAAGCGCACGGCGGGACTGGCGGCAGACCGTCTTCGTGCGGCCGGCTACGAAGTCACGACGGGCGTCGGGAAGACCGGCGTGGTCGGCCTGCTCCGGAACGGCGAGGGACCGACCGTGATGCTGCGCGCCGACATGGACGCGCTGCCCGTCGAGGAAGCGACCGGGCTTGCCTATGCCAGCAAGATCTCGGCGAAGGATCGCGACGGAAACACCGTCCCCGTCGGGCACATGTGCGGCCACGACATGCACGTGGCCTGGCTCTCCGGCGCCGCCAAATTGCTCGCCGAGGCCCGGACGACGTGGCGCGGGACCATCATGGCGATCTTTCAGCCTGGCGAGGAGACGGCGGAAGGCGCGCAGGCCATGATCGACGACGGGTTGTTCAAACGGTTCCCGAAACCGGATGTGGTCCTCGGCCAGCATGTCATGGTGGGCCCGTCTGGTACTGTCGCCGGACGCGCAGGTGCGATCACCTCGGCGGCCGACAGCCTGCAGATTCGACTGTTCGGTCGCGGCGCGCACGGGTCGATGCCGCAGGCGAGCATCGATCCCGTGGTGATGGCGGCCGCTACGGTTCTGCGGCTGCAAACCATCGTCTCGCGCGAGGTTGCAGCTGCCGAGGCGGCCGTCGTCACCGTCGGCGTGCTGCAGGCGGGGACGAAGGAAAACGTGATTCCCGACGAGGCCATCATCAAACTGAACGTGCGGACTTTCGACGCCGGCGTAAGGACGCGCGTCCTGGCTGCGATCGAGCGGATCGTCAATGCGGAGGCGGCGGCCTCCGGCGCCCCACGCAAACCGGAGATAACCTCGCTGGATCACTATCCTCTGAACGTCAACGACCGGGAAGCCAGCAAGCGGGTCGTCGACGCGTTTCGAGGACATTTCGGTGCCGAGCGCGTCAGAGAAACGGGGCCCGCCCCCGCGAGCGAGGACTTCGGATCGTTCGGTACCGAATGGCACGTACCTTCGGTGTTCTGGTTCGTCGGTGGCACGGATCCGGAAACCTACGCAAAGGCAAAGGCGGCAAACAAGCTCACGGAGCTACCGGTGAACCACAGCCCGAAATTCGCCCCCGTTCTCCATCCCACGTTGCGAACCGGCGTGGAAACGCTGGTGGTCGCGACCTGCGCCTGGTTGCCGGCATGAGGGATGCCGATCGACCTCGCTCCGATCGAAGCACGTTGGTCCCGACGTGACGCCGGAAAGCGGGATCATCGAGAAGCTTCCGCTTGTGCTCGATCTGACCGGCACATTCGTCTTCGCGCTCAGCGGAGCGTTGGCGGGGGTCAAGCGAGAGCTGGACTTATTCGGTGTTCTGGTGCTGTCGTTCGCCGCGGCGAATTCGGGCGGCATCACCCGCGATCTGTTGATCGGCGTCGTTCCTCCCGGCGCCGTCGCCGACTGGCGCTATCTCGGCGTGTCGCTCTTCGCCGGCATCATCACCTTCTGCTTCTCGTCCTCGGTCGTGCGGATGTCGAACTCGGTTCTTCTTTTCGACGCGGCAGGTCTCGCGCTCTTCGCCGTCACCGGCGCATCGAAAGCGCTGGCCCACGGACTGAACCCGCTCATGGCGATAGTGCTCGGCATGGTGACTGGGATCGGCGGCGGCATGGTCCGCGATGTGCTGCTGGCCGAGATTCCAACGGTGCTTCGTGCCGAACTATATGCCGTCGCGGCGCTGGCGGCCGCTGCCATCGTGGTGGTCGGGCACATGCTGCAGTTGCCTGTCGCTCCGGTGACGGCGGTCGCGCTGATTTCATGCTTCTCGCTCCGCGTCATGGCGATCAGGCGCGGCTGGCGGCTTCCGGTTGCGAAAATCAGGGATCCCGACGATCCGGTCGCAAAAGCCGGTTCGAAAGGTCCCGATAAATCCTAGCGCCGACGCATCCTGTGAAGGATGTCGGACGCCCGGTGGCATGGAGTAGTTCAGCCGCGCGACATAGCGGAAGCGGCATTTTCGCGCCCACAGGCAGCTCGATCTTCACCTCAGGTTACAAATTTAGGCGGCCGGTGACCCGAAAAACGTGACACAACTGCCGATGAGAAGGCCGACAAGCAATGTCCGCAGTTGCGCACGCAACGGACTCAAGTCGGACATCGGGCCATGTCCGAGAAGTGCCCAACAACGGAAGTCGCGAGGTTATTCGATCAGCTCGTCGGTCTAGCCGTAAGCAACCCCGGGATTGCTTTGCCCAACTTCTATAATATAACCATCAGGATCGCGAATGTAGCAACGCGTCTCGCCGTACTTGGGCTTCGGCTCCGTGA
>JGI12635J15846_10005723_pt1 | contig 10714 bp, 8 predicted proteins | sample BlaSpr_A8_OM2_M2_FD_15846 | JGI IMG/M metagenome (IMG submission 15846) | reverse complement strand
TCGCGTCGTAAAGATGGCCGATCTGGCCGCTCGGGTCGAGCAGTGCAGCGGTCGGCGCGGCCTGCATCTTCGCAAGGTAGTCATTCTCTTCGCTCGCAGTCACGTATCCCTGGTTGCCCGGCGCAGAAGATAGAATCGTGAACCAAATGACGCCCTGGCTCGTCCACTGTTTTTGTAGCCGCTGCATGTTGCCGCTTTTATAGTGCTTGCCCACGTATGGGCATCCGTTGTTATGCCACTCGAGGACCACGTATTTTCCGCGATAGTCCGCGAGGTGAACAGCCTTGCCATTGCTCGCCGTAGCCGTGAAATCCGGTGCAGCCTCGCCGACTTTTGCTGCTGAGGTCAGCGAAGCCATGCACAACAACAGAGCAACGAGCATCACGTTTAAAGTTGAGCGTTTCATATTTGTGGTTCCTCCGTTAAGGACATTATTCCGTACCGGAACTGCTTCGTGCTTTCCTGAGAGGCACATCAATCAAGTATGCCCGATCAGTTGAAAGTGTGAGCACGCCTTTCAGCCGCTGGATCGGTTTGAGAAGCTGATCCGACTTACGCAGCGTCAACTGGAATCCACTGGCCAAAGACACGAGCTTCTGCGGCGCCGTGTTTTCAATCTGCGACTCTACGAGCGGGAAGAAAACCGCCTGTGTGGTTTGATGACCGATGTTCGCGGTGAGCACGAAAGAATCTTTTCTGTCGGCGACCTTGATTTTCCAGTTTCCAGGCATCGGCAGCGGCAAGGACTTACGTGCGCCCGCGAACAAATCAGCAGTCCGAGGGTCGGAAGGAGGTGGCTGCGATTTGATGGGCAAAGCAAGAGAAAGTTGCGCTTTGCCCGGAATGCACATTTCGTGGCTGCAGACCAGCAGTTTTACCGACGCACCGAACTGAACTGAGTGCTGTGCCGCTAAGCTGGCGTCCGGTTGCATCGGCACGATTAGCGTCACCGCGTTTTCGTAACCGAAATCCATGATGGTCGGGCTCTCAAGACGGTGCGGCGTAGGCCATTCGATGACTCCGGCAGTGACACCCTGTGGCAACTGCCACTCCACGCGGGGCGGTTCACCCGAGTCGCCGGGATTGATCCAGTAAATGTGCCAGCCTTTCTCGAGTTGGAAATGCAACCCAAGATCAAACTTTTGCCCCGGCGCGATCCATTGGTTCTCGGCGACGAGTTCCAGCGTGCCATGCGTAATGGGTGTGCTTCCCGCCTGCGCACTTGCCGTAGACAGCAGTAGAGCAAGTCCACGAGCGAGCGCTGAGTATAGAACTGAATTTCGGTTACACGCTCGCATACTAACTTCGATGCGCGAGCCATCGAGAACGTTCTTCTAATCTGATGTTCTCCTAGTCTGAACATGCATTGCGAATCACTGCGAGACCATCGCTGGCCAGCGTCATGCTGCTTCTTTCTTCACAATACTTGGGCGGCTTGCGTGATCCCGGGAAACGTAGATTCTGAGCTGAGAATCCCCGCGGATTAACATCCACCCATTCGGATACTGCGGCTCTCGCCGCGGCTGCGGGTTACTGAAAACGATTGCGAGACTTGACTTATTGATACGCCGCATAAACTTTCCTCCTTTCGAGGGCGCATTTTTGCCCTCGCTATATGTAGCGACAACTGGCGGCGAAAGGTGTCAGGTCAGCGTCAACGAGCTGTAAAAAGTGCGGCATGGGACCGGGAAATCCCCTGTCGCATTTCCGGCAGGACTGGTGTTTGCGCGGCTCCCGCGCGATCTAGAATTCGACACGCAGGGCGAGTTGGCCGGTACGGTTTCCGGCGTTCTCCGCGGTTTGCGGAGCGCTGAGCACGCCGAAAGTCGGGTTATCGATCTGCGTCGCGGGAGGAGCAAAGTTGGTGTGGTTGAGCACGTTGGTAAAGGTGGATTCAAAACGCATTCTCACTCTTTCCGTGAGATTGAAGACCTTGGCAAGACCGAGGCTAGGCGCGATTGTGCCGGGTCCCTCTAGGATGCCGACTCCGGCGTTGCCGAAACGTCCGGCGCCAACAGGCGTGGGCGCGAATGCGGCGAGGTTGAAGTAGTGAGCGCGGGATTGGCCTTGATAGAAATTCGTCGACACCTGGTCGGGACGAAGGAAAGCGCCACGATTGACGACGTCGGTGTTCGACTCGTCGTAGGAATCGCTGATACTTGGCGTCAGCCACGGTCCGGTTTCAATGAGAGTCACGGTGGTTAACTCCCAACCGCCGAACATGGCATTCTTCCAGCCTCCACCATTCAGAAAAGATCGGCCCTGACCGAAAGGCAACTGATAGAGACCGGTGAGAAGAAAACGGTGACGCCGAGTTCCCTCGACGTTGCCGTAATCACTGTGGATATCGAAGCGATTGGCAATGGGGATGCCATAGTTGACTTCACCGGCGTAGGCGGTGGGAGTATCGCCTTGATTGTCGGCGAGGTTTTTCGCCAGCGTGTAGCTCGCGTCGAAGTACAGGCCGTGTGACATCTTGTGGCTCTCTTCGATTTCAAGCCCGTTGTAGTTGGCTTCGCCTGCGTTGAAAGTGCTGTAGAGCTCGAACCAGTTGTGGTACGGTGCGCGCGGATCAACGTATGGACTTGCGGCCGTCGTCTGATACGGCGTGGTGCTGGCAGGAATCTGGTTGAGGTCTTCGGTAATGTTCAGGCGGTACGTGTGCATGCCAACATAGCTCACTCGCAGGCTATCGTTATTGGTGAGTTGACGCTCCACGGTGAGGTTCCACTGATTGGCTTGCGGATCGCGGTAATTGGGATCCACACCCTGATCGAGTCCGCCGCCGCCGTATTGCACGCCAACTGTAGGTGGCGCGGTGTTGGGGAATTGGATAAGCGGCGTGCCATTTGTCAGGCTGTTGGTATAAGTATGCAACGCGGAGGTCGGATTGCCGCTGTTGTTGAAGGACAGCGGGCCGAGACTGGTGATGGTGAAGATCCCGAAGCCCGCACGGATGACCGTCTTCGTATCGTTGAAAGGACGGTAGGCGAGCGAGAACCGCGGCTGGAAATTGCCGGTGTAGATGTTGCGCAACGACTGTGGCAGGTGATCCTGGCTGGCAGTGATGTAGTTGGTGCAGGGCAGCGCGGTGTGGCCGAGGTTGCAGGCATTGAACGACTGCTGGAAGGCAAGATTCGAGGCCTGAATGTTCTGCGCCGCCAGATAAGAAGCGAGATTGTTAGGCACGACGATGGAATTGTTTCTCTGATCGAAGTTTGCGAGATTGCCGCCGTCCTCTTTGAAGCCGGGAAGGATCTGCCAGCGAAGCCCGTAGCTCAGCGTGAGTCTGCTGGTGACCTGATATTCATCCTGACCAAAGAAGCTGTATTGCCACGCGGTCCCGGCTACGTCAGGGCTCGAAACTGCAAAGAAAATCGTTGTGGGCAACCCCTCAAGAAAGTCGCCGAAAGCGTTGCCGGTGAATGTGGGCTGAAAGGTAAATTGCCCGAAATCGTCGGAAGGCAGAAAGGTCTCGATGTCGGCGTAGCGCACCCTGCGCGCGTCAATCCCAGTCTTGAGAGTGTGCTTGCCTAGTGTCCAAGTCAGGTTGTCCGTGAACTGGGTCGTCTTCGACTGCGTTACTCCGGTCTTGTCGCGGCCAATCGGCGTGAAGCCTGTTCCCGCGCTGAAATTAAAAGTAGGAAAAGCGTGCGTGGTGGGATGCTGGCTGATGTTCACCCCGGACAGGTCGAGTTGCGAGAGCGCGTCTGCGCCTTCGATCGGAAATCCCACGCTGGTTATCACATTGGTGAAACCGAAGCGGAATTCGTTTACCATCCGCGACGTCATGGCGTACGTATAGGAGGCCAGCAGGCTGCGATTATGAATGCTGTCGGAGTCATTCGGCAGCAAGGGGTTGGCGTAATCTTCGGTGATGTTCTTGCGGCTGAAGCGCGCGTAAACAGATTGCTTTGCGGTAATGTTCTGGTCGATGCGCAGATCCACTCCATCGGTGCGCGCGGGCGTGGACTGGAAATTTTCGTAGTTATAGTTTGGCTGGCCGCTGACGTTGGGAAGCGGATAGTAATTAAGCAGCGCCTTCGCGGTGGGATTGATGCTGCCGGGGGAAATTACAGGGCTGCCAATCGCGGTCAGATCCCCGTTGCGCTCAGCCTGCGTGGGCACGAGGAACTGTTCGGCAACCGCGGTCGAGCGGCGGTTTCCTTCGTAATCGAAAAAGAAGAAAGTCCTGTCTTTGCCGTTGTAGAGATGCGGAATGCTCAGCGGGCCGCCGAGCGATCCACCAAAAGTGTTGAAGTGTTTTGGCGACTTACCATTAAAGCCGTAGGGGTCTGCATCGAGCGCGTCGTTTTGTAGATACTCAAACAGGCTGCCGTGGTACTGACTTGTACCGCTTTTGGTGGTGAATGTGACGTCGCCTACCTGCGAAAATTCCGCGCTGTTGTTGAATGACGTCACCTTCACCGCAGAAATTCCTTCTTGTGAAGGATAAGCGTCTTGTAGCGCGCCATTCTGACGCACGTTTACCGTTGAAATGCCATCAACAGAAAAGTTCACCATCGACGAACTCACGCCCCCGAGCGCAATATTTCCGGAGCTGTCCTGTTGCACGTTTGGCAAAATGGTTAGCGCTCCCAGGGGGCTGGTCGTGGTGGCGCGATTATTCAGCGGCAGCTGGGTGATCTGCAGATTGTCTCTGGAATCGCTGAGGGTGGCGTTTTCGGTGTTGATTTGATCGGGAGAGTCACTTACCTCCACAACCGTAGTCGCGGTGGCAATCGTCAGCGTGATTGGGATGCGAAGGTCCTGGCGCGCCTCGAGCGCGACTGAACTGACGACAGCATCCGCCAGTCCATCGTGATGAGCCGTCAATTTATAGCGCCCGGGCTTCAGATTTTCGACGACGAAATCGCCGGAGCCGTCGGTCATGACTTGCCGTTCAAAATTCTCGTCCAGCGAATGAACAGTCACGACAGCGCCGGCGATTACGGCACCTGAAGCATCCTGAACCGTACCGCGAATGCTTCCAAAGGTGGATTGGGCCTGGGCAGTCGGGAGAAAAAGCATGCAAGCAAAGACAAGTGTTGCGGGCAAGGAAAATCTGGGCACGTATTACCTCCACGAGCGGAGCGGGCTCTAGGTCCGACATTCTGAACTGCTCACGTGCGGAATATAGAGGGCAGTACGTAAGGAAGCCGTAAAGATTCCCTATGAAATTTATGAGTGGAACGCATGAATCTTTGTGCACACCGTTCAAGTTGAAGTGGGACGAGGAATTACCGGCAACTTCCGGAGTTTCGAAACGGGGCGCAGCGATCAGAAACCTGGATGAACAAATTGTCATCTTTCGGAAACAGCACGGTAATGTTGCGGACCTATCATATTTAATAACCCTGTCGCGATAAGACAGCAATCGCGCTATCAGACTCCCGCGCGGTGTGAGCACGACACTCCGCGCGGGGACTGAAAGGAGTCGCGGCCTACAGTCCGTAACGTGGAGATGCAGGTTACGGGCAAACCGACTTCGGGCTTAGGAATAAACGGTGAGGTGAAAGATGTTGAGGGATACCCTCGGCAACGGACGCAGCTTACGTGTCCTCGTTGTTGTTTGTCTGCTCGTTGCAGTGGCGCCGCACTTGATGGGGCAGACGACGGCCACGGGAGTATTGACGGGCAAGGTTACTGACGCGTCCGATAACGCGGTTGCAAACGCCGCAGTCACGGCCACGAACGTAGACACTGGGCAGTCGCGAACAGTGACCACGGGGGCGGACGGCACTTATAAATTTGACATGCTCCCATCAGGCAACTACCGGGTGAAGTTTGAGTCAACCGGTTTCAATACGGTCGAGATTCCTTCCACAATCGTCAGTGGAACCGTGCCGGCTGTTCTGGACGAGAAACTGGAGGCGTCCGCTAGCGGAAAATTAGCGACGTCCCAAGAGAATTTGCCGAACGCGCCATCCAGCAATACAACCGCGCCCACGCTGTCGGATCTGGGGCTCACTCCAGAGCAGACTCAAGGCAACGCCCGCGAGCAAGCCTTGCTGGATAAACGCACTCACATGCTAAAGATCCATCAACGGATGGGCTTGATCACGACCATTCCATTGATTGCCACCGTTGCCACCTCTCTCAACGCTGGAGGCAAAAGTACGAGCACATCCTCGCGCTATCTGCACGCAGCTCTCGGAGGAGTGACGGGAGACTTGTATTTCATTACTGCATACTATGCAATCCGCGCCCCCCGAGTGCCGGGAACCGAAACTCGCGGTCCGATCCGATTCCACAAAGCCATGGCTTGGATCCATGGCCCCGGGATGATTTTGACTCCTATCTTGGGGATTATGGCTTTCGACCAAAAGAGCAATGGAGAAAAGGTTCATGGCATCGCCTCCGCGCACGCACCGGTAGCCATCGTGACCGCGGGGGCGTTCGGGGCCGCTCTTCTATCGGTTTCGGTAAAGTTCTAAGCACAGTTTATGGACAAGAAAATATTGCTTGCTTTCTTGCTCGCCGCACTCCCTACGTTTGCGGCGGCAGATAGCCAATGGATCCTGAAACAAAGCACTCTCACTTACCACGTGTCGCATCCACTGCATCAGTCTGAGGGGGTGAGCCATGCGGCGAAAGGGAAGGGCGTTTGCCACGCCGGTCAATGCGATTTCCTGATCGCAGTGCCGGTCAAATCGTTTGATTCGGGAGACAGCAACCGCGATCTTCATATGCTGCAGGTGACACGAGGCGCCGAGTTTCCCATCGTCACCGTACGCACCCGGTTACCCGAATCGGCCGAGACGTCGTCGACCGTCAACGCCGATCTGGAGATTCAGTTTGCTGGCCAGACTGCCCACTACAAGCAAGTCCCTCTGAAACTTGAAACGCAGAACGGCGAGACTCATATCACGGGAACAATTCCGGCGACGCTTACCGATTTCAAAATCGAGCCTCCGACGCTGTTGACCATGCCGGTTAAGAATGAAATTCCAGTGCGCGTGGATATGACTTGGCGTCCGCAGCAATAGACGGGCAAGTCCTCATCAAAATCAGCAAGCATCATTTCGCGCAGCCTCGGTTCGGAGAGCCGAGGCCTGGGTCGAAATGCGTTTAACGTTTGAGGAGTTTCCTGCATCCCACTTTGAGGTGTAAAGTTCTTGGGCAGGCGGAAAGCTCCTATGCGATTGCTGTTAGTAGAGGATGACGTTTCCATTCAGCAGTTCCTGAAACGAGCCCTGGTCGAGGCCGGATACCAGGTCGATACCGCAGATAACGCGAAAAGTGGGGAATTGATGGCTCTGGAAGGCGTTCACGATGCCTTCATCATCGATCTTGGCCTTCCCGACATGGACGGATTGGACTTGATCGCGCATTGCCGTGCGCAGGGGAGCTCAGCGCCAGTCCTAATCCTGTCTGCCCGGCGTTCTGTAGACGAGCGTGTCCGCGGCCTCGAGCAGGGCGGCGACGACTACCTCACCAAACCATTCGCCCTCCCGGAGCTGCTGGCGCGACTGAGAAATCTTCTGCGCAGATCTGCGGCGCCCGCGAACGAATCGGTGCGCCTGCAAGCTGCCGACTTGCAGCTNGANCTGGTNCGNCGTGAAGCNCGAAGNGGNGATCACTTATTGCAATTGACNCCGCAGGAGTTNTCATTGCTGGAGTATCTTTGCCGCAANGAAGGTCGCGTGGTAACNCGTACCATGATTCTGGANCACGTTTGGCGNATGCGAATTGACCCAGCGACCAACGTCGTGGATGTCCATATTTATCGTCTGCGCAGCAANGTGGACCATGACACTCCGCGACCGCTGATCCATACCATTCGAGGTGTTGGTTACGTTCTCAAGCATGCCTAAGAACTTACGCGCTACCGCAGCTTGGCGGATTTCGATTTGGACGACTCTGGCCTTCGCGCTTGGAACGGCTGTGGCGTTCTACATCGTTTATTTCCTCGTCGCGCAGGGCATCCGGGAGCGCAGTGACACCTGGCTTAGTGGCGAAGCCGAAGTTCTTGTTCAGGTCTTGGCGGATACTCCGAGAGATCACTTGCACAAGCGGATCATTGGGGAGGTGGCCGAGCTTGCCACGCGGGAAGTTCCCGATGAGCGCAACGCCCGCGGGGAAAGACTGAATTCCGTCTTTTTTCTGGCAACAGATCCCAATAACAGTGAATCTCCATTCTGGGTGGGCCCGAGTTCGAAGGATGCTTTTGTCGCTGCGATCCAACGGGCAAAGCTGGTTCCGGGCGCTCCGAAGTCCATTAGGGTCGACGGATGGCGGCAAACCTTTCGGGTCGTTGTTCAAGCTCAAGATGGAAGAACTGTTTATCTGGGACAGTCCGATCGAGGCGCTAAATATCTGCTACACATTCTTGCACGGCGTTTTCTCTTGGTCTGGGGCGGCATGTTCCTGCTTGGTTTCGTGATCTCGTACTGGAGCGCGCGTCGTACTCTGCTCCGCGTCGAACGTATTACCGAAACTGTGGCGCAGATAAGCACTGAGGATTTGCAGGAGCGATTGCCCGAACCCGCGAATTCAGACGAGATTTCGCGATTGGCGAAGACCTTCAATCACATGTTGGACCGGCTACAAGCTTCCGTGAATCAGCTTCGCACCGTGACCGGCGCTGTCGCCCACGATCTGAAAAGTCCGGTAACTTTGATTCGCGGAACGCTCGAATCCGCATTATGCACTGAGGGGAACGAGAAGTTGCGTGATTCGGTTGGGCAAGCGATTGAAGAGTTGGATAGGCTCTTGCAGTTGCTGAACACCACGCTGGACCTTGCCGAAGCGGAAGCTGGCGCGCTTCACATGGATCGCGGCCCCGTTGACCTCTCTGATGTCGTCAGACAACTCGTTGATATTTACCAGCCAGCCATGGCTGAGCGCCATCATGAAGTGACGGTTGATCTTGAACCGCATGTCGTCGTAGACGCCGATTTGCCCCTTATGAATAGGGTGGTAAGCAATTTGCTCGAAAATGAATTGACTCACCTACCCGCGGGATGTCGAGTGAGCATTCGTCTACATTCGCTTCAAGGCTCGGCAGAACTGGTGATCGAAGACAACGGCCCGGGATTCCCGCCTGATATCGGCAGCCGGGCTTTCGAGCGCTTCGTAAAGGGGAAACATTCTCCCGGACACGGTCTTGGGCTCGCCTTCGTGGACGCAGTAGTCCAGGCCCACGGCGGCGCCGCTAGAATTTCCGATCGCGAGGGAGGCGGCGCTGTTATAACGTTGTTGCTGCCCGTCAGCGTGCTCCAAGCCGCGTAATTTTCTGGAGCACAAGATTTGAGACTTGGCATTTCGTCGTCGATGGAAGAGAGGATGGAACAGAATGCATTCATTGACACGCCGCAGTTTTATGCGGATTGGCGCGGGCTCGGTGGCCGCGGCGAAGATAACCTTGCTGGAGCCGGCCGCTCTTTGGGGACAAGGCCGTCCGGTGGCGCCGAGCGACACCGTCCGGTTTGCCTCGATCGGCACGGGCACGCGCGGATGCGAGCTGCTGGCAGCATCGCTCGCAGTGCCTGGCGTTGAATGTGTCGCCGCGTGTGACCTCTATGACAGCCGCCACGAAGCGGCGCAAGAGGCCGTGCAGAAGCAAGTCCCGACGACGCGCAATTATAAGGAGATTCTGGACCGCAAGGATGTGGACGCGGTGATCGTCGCCGTTGCCGACCACCAACATCGCCGCATCGTGGTGGACGCCTGCGCCGCGGGCAAAGACGTGTACTGCGAAAAGCCGATGTCGCACACGCTGGAAGATGGTTTTGCCATGGTGGAAGCAGTGCAGAAGGGAAATCGTATTCTCCAAGTGGGCAGCCAGCGCGTGAGTTCCATCGTCTATGAAAAGGCGCGCGAGCTCTACGCGTCGGGCGCGCTTGGCGATGTGTTCTTCATCGAGGGTTTCTCGGATCGCAACTCGCCCAGCGGCGCATGGGTGTATCCGATTCCTCCGGACGCGAGCGAGCAGACGATCGACTGGGATGCATTTCTTGTAGGCGCGCCCAAGCGGCCCTTCGACGCGACGCGTTTCTTCCGCTGGCGCTGCTATTCCGATTACGGCGAGGGGCTGGCCGGCGATCTGTTCGTGCATCTGCTCTCTGGGATTTACTTCGTTTCGGGAACCAACGAAGCGCCCCAACGGGCGCAGTCGAGCGGTGGACTTTTTCGCTGGAAGGACGGACGCGACTTCCCAGACGTGATCGAAACACTTTATGACTTCCCGAAATTCCGCGTGGTGCTGCGCTGTAATCTGAACAACGCAGGCGGTGAGCCGATCAGATTCCACGGCACCAAAGGAACAATGGAGATCGTTGGGCAGACTCTGACCTTCACGCCGCAGGATATAACTCCCAAGCCCGAAACGTATTCCACGAAGGGCTGGCCGGAGCGGCTTCGCAAGCAATATCTGGCGCAGTGGGCGACCGACCATATCAGGCAAACTTTTTCAACGCCGTTCGAACTCGAAAGCCAACCGTGGAGAACGAGGTTTTTGGCAACCATGCCGCGATCGGCTGCCATCTGGCTAACTACGCCTATTTCAAGAACACGATTGCAACCTGGGATGCAGGCGCGAAAACGATCCGGGGATAGGTGAGCTCAGAATCGAGGAAGGGAATCATGCGTGAAATTTCTAGAAGAGCTTTTTTGAAGACTGCCTCCGCATCCGCCGCATGCGCGGCATTATGGAAGGGCGTACCTCGGCTGATGGCTGAGCCTCTGGGCCTGCCGCTCGGGTTGCAGTTGT
>JGI12635J15846_10005720_pt1 | contig 10715 bp, 8 predicted proteins | sample BlaSpr_A8_OM2_M2_FD_15846 | JGI IMG/M metagenome (IMG submission 15846) | reverse complement strand
GCTGGGATTCTGGCGTGGGCATCAAACCCATTTCGCCTACGGGCACGAAGCGCCTGGTGCGGCGCGCGATTAAATTTGCGCTGCTGAACAAGAGGCCCAGCGTGACACTGGTACACAAAGGAAATATTCAGAAATTTACCGAAGGCGCGTTTCGCGACTGGGGCTACGACCTGGCACGCGAGGAATTTCGGGCGCAGACGATCACCGAACGCGAAAGCTGGGTCATTGACAATCTGGATAAAAATGCTCAATTAAGCGTGGAAGAGAATGCCGCGCTGGTCGAACCGGGACTAGAGCAGGCTACCGAAGATTTCAAGAAAACGATCTATGCCGAAGTGAAGCACACCATCGACACGATTTACGGCACGCACGGGAAAGGACAGTGGAAGAGAAAATTATTGATCAACGATCGCATCGCGGATTCCGTGTTTCAACAAGTGCTGCTTCGCGCGGATGAGTACAGCGTGCTCGCGACGTCGAACCTGAATGGCGATTATCTTTCGGATGCGTGCGCGGCGCAGGTTGGCGGGCTGGGAATGGCGCCGGGTTCGAATATCGGCGATGGATTTGGCGTGTTCGAAGCGACGCACGGTACTGCGCCGAAATACGCCGACAAAGATGTGATCAATCCTAGCTCGGTGATGCTGTCGGGGGCTATGATGTTTGATTTTCTAGGGTGGGGTGAAGCCGCCAAGTTGATTGAAGACGGCATCGCTAAGACGATCCAGCAGAAACGCGTCACCTATGACCTGGAACGGTTGATGCCGGGTGCCACCAAGGTAGGTACCGCGGCTTTTGCGTCGGCAATTATCGACAACATGAGTGGGGCGGCGGTCGTTTCATCGCGCACGTGACATTGCACGTAAATTCGCTTGCAATATCGCACGTAACATCGCGCCTGCCATGCAAATGAAATTAGGAGACTGAGGGAATGCGTAAGAAAGTTACCGTGGTAGGCAGCGGATTCGTGGGTTCGACGACGGCGCAAAGAATTGTGGATGCGGACCTCGCAGACGTGGTGATCACAGACATTCTGGATGGCGTGCCGGCGGGGAAAGCTTTGGACATGATGGAGTCCGGGCCGATTACGCGAACGGATTCGCACGCCGCCGGCATTTCCACCAATACTGGCGACTACAGCGGCACCGCCGGCAGTGACATTGTGGTGATTACCGCGGGCTTTCCGCGCAAGCCGGGAATGAGCCGCGATGATTTGTTGAAGGCCAACTACGATGTGGTGAAGGCCGTCGTGGAACAGATCGTGAAGCATTCGCCGGACTGCATCATTATCGTGGTCACCAATCCGCTGGACGCTATGGCGCAGGCCGCTTTTAAGGTTAGCGGATTCCCGAAGCATCGCGTAATGGGCATGGCTGGTGTGCTGGATTCGGCGCGCATGAGTACGTTTGTGGCCATGGAATGCAAAGTGAGCGTCGAGAATGTGCACTCTTTTGTGCTCGGCGGACATGGCGATGACATGGTGCCTCTGCCGCGATATTCAACGGTGGCAGGGATTCCGTTGCCGGATTTGCTGCCCGAGGAACGCATCGACGCGATTGTGGAGCGGACCCGCAAGGGCGGAGCGGAGATCGTAAATTTGTTGAAGACTGGCTCGGCGTATTACGCGCCTTCGGCGGCCGCGGTGGAAATGGTGGCAGCCATTTTGAAGGACAAGAAGAAAATCTTGCCCTGCGCGGTGTATCTCGAAGGAGAATACGGGATTAAAGGCTTGTTCGTCGGCGTGCCTGTGAAGTTGGGCGCGAAGGGCGTCGAAGAAATTATCGAGATCAAGCTGACCGCGGAAGAAAATGCCGCGCTGCAGAAGTCGTCGGCTTCGGTGAAGGAATTAGTGACGGTGCTTGGTTTGTAGCCTGCATTAACCTACCCACTTTAGCTGCAAACTTGCGGCCCAGTGCTCCTGTTTCAAAATCGGGGACACTTCCCACCGGCCGACTTTTCGGTTCGGTTACCAGCTCCAGATTTTTTGAGCTCCGATTACCAATCCTAAAGTAAAAACAGCGATCACTACTTCGCCGATGGCGCCGACTGCGAAGGGGCGTAAGCCCTGTTTGCGCATCTCGCGGAAATTGGTGCGTAGGCCGACGCCTGCAAAGGTGAGCAAAAAGGCCCAGCGGGAAAGATTGCCGAGCGCGGTGACCTGGTCTTTTGAGAAGAAGTGATAGGTCGCAAGCACGGAGATCAGCAAAAACCCCAAAACAAATTTGGGAAATTTCTGCCAGAGGAATGCAGCCTTGTTCTTCACGGTCTTGGCCTGACCCTGGCTGGCCCAGTAGATGGCGTAGGCCAATACGACGAAACCGATCATGGCGTTGCGCGTGGTCTTGGCGAGGACGGCAAGTTTGCCTGCAGCGTCGGAATAAAGTGCCCCTGCTGCGGTAGCCTCGGCAGTGTTATCTACTGCGAGCCCGGCCCAGAGGCCGTAGGCATGATCGCTCAAATGAAGTGCGTGGCCGATCAACGGAAAAGTGAAGAGTGCGAGCGCGCCGAGCGCGAGGATGGCGGCGATGGCGAACGAAGAATCTTCCTCATCGGCATCGATGGCGCCTTGAGTGGCGATGATGGCGCTCACGCCGCAGACCGCCGAACCGACCGCCAGCAGTGTAGTGAGTTTAGGCTTGAGACGGAATATGCGGCCAAGGAAGGTCATGAACGCGATGGCGCCGGTTATTTCGATGGCCACCAGTGCGAGGCTGACACCGCCTAGTTTCAGCACATCTCCAAGCAGGAAGCGGGCGCCGAGCAGGACGATGCCAACTTTGAGCCAGAATTCGTAGGTGGCGACACCCGCGCGAAAAATTGCGGGGACACCGACCGTATTGGAAATTGCCAGGCCCAGCAGAATGGCCCACAAAACGTATTCGATGTTTGGAAAGACCCAATGGTGGGATTTGGCGTACTTGCCCACGTTTTGTTCCAGCAACTTTCCGGCGTAGCCGATGGCGGCTAGCAGGAGAATGCCTGGAATGACGCGAAGGAATTGCAGGTTGGGCTGGGCCTGCTTAACTTGCACTTGTTTGGCCTGCGGAATTGCAAAAGCCTCTGACATCAATGCTCTCCTTCTAATGTGCGAATATTTTTTCTGGGTCGCCGCTCTTCGCTCACCAGGGAATGTGCTTCACGACGCCGAAACGGATTAACAATGCTGCTAGAAAAGCTGCCAGTACTGCCCAGGTGTCCCATGAGATTTTTGCAGCGGGGGATTTCTCTGATTTTTTGTCGAGTGTGGCGTTCGATGTGGTCATTTCTTTTTCTCCGATAATTAGGCGATGGATTCCGGTTGCCGAGACGTTTCTAGTTCGCGTGGGTTCCAGAAAGATTTGCTGATTTCCGCGATTTGGTGCGATGCGACGCGGCCCACAATAAAAAGCGCGGGCGCCGGCAGTTTTTCTTCCGCGGCGAGGCTGCTGATCGTGGACCAGCGCACTTGCTGCTGCGCGTGTGTGGCGCGCGAGACGATTACGCAAGGTAAATCGGCGGACAGGCCGCTGTTTTGCAAGCGCTCGGCAACTTCGCTGTAATCCGAGCCCGGCATGTAAAGCACCAGCGTAGTGTCGGCGGTTAGCTGGCTCCATTCCAAATTGCCACGCTCAGGGCTTCGCGAAAACGTGCTGAAGAGAACTTGCGAGGCGACTCGCCGGTCGGTGAGCGATATTCCGGCCGCCGCTGCGGCACCCAGCGCGGCGCTGATGCCGGGAACAACCTCGTGCGGAATATTTGCCTGGCGCAGCGCTTCCAACTCTTCGCCGGCTCGTCCGAACATTGATGGATCGCCGCCTTTGAGGCGCACAACCGTGGTTCGGCTTTCCGCGTAGGAGACCAGCAGCGAATTGATTTCGTCCTGGGTGAGCAGCTTGCGGCCGGCGCGCTTACCAACGTCGATGATTTCAGCGCGTGGCGAAATCATGGCTAAAATTTCTGGGCTGACGAGTGAGTCGTGCAGGACGATATCGGCAGTGGCCAGCAGGCGCGTGGCTTTCACGGTGAGTAATTCGGGGTCGCCGGGGCCGGCGCCTACTAAATAGACCGTGCCGGGAGCGCGATGCCCCGATTTCGTCGGAGCGGATTCGCGCTCCTGTGAACGAAGAAAACGGGAAAACATCTCATGGCTCGCAAGGCGATGAAGGATGGCTTTATTCTCTTCGAAGTTTTCTTTCGGATCCGAGCTGGCGCGCAGTTTCTCGCGAGCGTCGCCTAGGGAATCGAGCCAGGCGGCATATTCGGTGGGATATTGCTGCTCCAATTCTTTTCGCAAACGTTGGGCGAGCGCGGGACTCTTTCCGTTCGTAGAGATGGCAATTTGCAAATCGCCGCGTTGCACGATGGAGCCGTAGTAGAAATGGCAGTTGGCGATGTCGTCGACGGCATTGCAAAAAATGCCGCGGGCTTCCGCGGCACGGAAGACCGCAACGTTAACCGCCGGAATAGAAGTCCCTGCGATAACTAGGGTGGCGTCTTGCAGATCACCAGGCGCAAATTCCTTCGCAGACCATTGAATTTCGCCGGCGTCCACCCAGGCGGAAACCTGTGCATTAATCTGCGGAGCTATGACGCGAACGCGAGCTTGAGCTTGTAAAAGACCGGGAATTTTGCCGGCCGCGATGTTCCCGCCGCCGACGACTACAACGGGCCGCCCGTGCAACTTCACGAATATGGGAAAGAGACTCATGGTTTTCTCGGCCTTAACCTTCCACGCCGTGCGGCACGGGGCCAAGCGCAACATCGCGCTCGACGGCGCCTACGAAGGTGCCGGCCAAGAGGGCGCGTAGCTCCTCGTTGGTATGGCGGCCAAAAAACTGGCGCAGATTTTCGTTTCCTTCGCGCTGGGTGTTGAAACCTTCGAGTAGCCTTTCGATGGCGTCGGGCACAGAGTCCGCTGTGCAGCGGTAGCCAACGGGCCGCGCGATGGAAGCGAACTGGCCCACGCTGCCGCCGACGCAGAAGTAGTAGGCGTCGACCATTTTGCCGTTCTGCTTGATTTTCTTGCCCTCGATGCCGATGTCGGCGATCCAGTGCTGGCCGCAACTATTCGGGCACCCGGTGATGTGCAACTTGAGTTGCTCTTCGAAGGCGGGCAAGCGCTCTTCGAGTTCCTCGGTCAGCCAGCGCGCGAAGCTTTTCGTTTCGGTAAGCGCCAGCTTGCAAAATTCCGACCCGGTGCAGGAAATGGTGCCGCGCGCAAAAACGGAAGCCTGAACAGGCAAGCCCGCTGCGGTAAGCGTGTCCGCGACGAGCGAGGCGCTTTCTTTGCGCACGTTCACGATGAGCAGGTTTTGCATCACGGTATTGCGAACGTGACCGTCGGCGCAGCGATCCGCGAGATCAGCGGCAAGATTTAGTTGCTGGGGGGTGATGCGCCCGCGCAATACCGACGCGCCGACGTACACGAGACCGGGCTGCTTTTGGTCATGCACACCGACGTGATCGCGGTGGATGTCCGCTGGGATTTCTTCCCTTTCGCCGGGATCGAGAGAAAAGCCGATGCGCTGCTGCAATTCCGCCAGGAATGTCTGGGCCGTCCAGCCATGTTCAACGAAGAGAAACTTGAGACGAGCCTTTTCCCTGCTCTGTCGCAGAACTTCACTGGCGCGAAATATTTCCGCCACACCGCGAACCACCTGGATCACCTGTTCGGGCTTGATGAAAGCGTCGAGTGCCACCGCGAGGTGAGGATTGGTGGAAAGACCGCCTCCGACGCGCAGTGTAAAGCCTACTTCGGACTTTCCGGCGCGACGCCGAGTCGTGGCGGTGAGGCCAATGTCATTGATTTCGGGATAGGAGCACCAGTGCCGGCATCCGGTAATGGAAATTTTAAATTTGCGCGGCAGATTGTAAAACTCGGAATTACCGCCGAGTTCGCGGTCGATTTGGAGCGCGAGTGGAGATGCGTCAATGATCTCCTCGCCATCGAGACCCGCTAGCGGGCATCCGGTGATGTTCCGCGCGACGTCGCCGCAGGCGCCCGTAGTGGTGAGGCCAACGTTCCACAGGCTCTGCAGCACAGCGGGTAACGATTCTATGGTGACCCAGTGCAATTGAATGTTTTGACGCACGGTAATGTCGGCGACGCCGCGGCCATATTTTTCTGCGAGGTTCGCTATGGTGCGCACTTGCTGGCTGCGCATCAACCCGTTGGGTATGCGAATGCGCACCATGAAAAATGGCATGGCCTTGCCTTCGCCATTTTTGCCACCAATGACGCCGACCCCGTCACCCTGGGTGTAAACGCCCCAGGAGCGAAAATAAGTGCCCAGCCATTCAGGCGGAATGGAATCGAATCCGGTGCGAGCGAACTGCTGGATCTCATCGAAATGGTCCCAGGCATTTTTGGAACGCTTGAGGCGCTCGACGCGTTGTGCTTTGGTTTCGGCCGGCTTGGCTTCATTCGGCTTAGCTTCGGGCGATTTATCTGGAATAACTTCAGCCATGAACGATTCCCCTGTGAATACTTCCTGTAAACGTTTCCCTGAGCGTTTCCCTGTAAATGCGCGCCTAAAAACAAAAAGCCCACGTTCACCAGTGCTCTGGCAACGTGGGCTTCGGAACTTTTTAGTATTTAGGCGCTAAGTTCGGAAACTTGTTTGGCCAGAGCTGTGGACGATGCAACACGCAGCGTTGCATGCGCACGCACAACAGAGCATCTGGCAACAAGTACTCATCAAGAAATAGGGTACGACGGTTAGAGAAGGAGTGTCAAATCGCATTATTGCTAAAGATTCGATTTGGATCATTCAAATTGCTGATTCATCAAAAAACGTAACCAGGTCTCGGTATGCAACAAGGGCGCTGAAATGCGCTACGGTTTGGGCACAGTCTTCTTGGCGGGCAAAGTTTTATGGGTTGCCGCACCCGGGGCTGGGGCTAGCGTTGTGGTCCTAATGTAATCAAGCTTAGGGAAGTTCTTGTCCAGATAGGGCTTACCCTGCTTTTGAATTTCGTCCTGGTTGGGCCCGCTGCCGCCGGGGGCCCCTTCGCCGTAGTCGGCGTGCAGGTTATCCACAACGTTCATCCCATCGGTGACCTGGCCAAACGGCGCGAAACCCATGCCGTCCAGGCGCGGGTTGTGGGCCAGATTAATGAACAGCTGCGTCGTGCGCGTGTTTGGGCCGGCCGTGGCGAAGGTGAGGAAGTACTTTTTATTGCTTTGTGTAACCGGGTCGTCTTTGATGGTGGCCTTCTCCCACACCGCGTTCACAGGTGGATACGCGCTGATTCCGAATTGCGCCACGAAACCCTTGAGCACACGGAAAAAACTCTCATTATCAAAAAAATGATGCTTGGCGAGATTGTAAAAGCGGTCGGCTCCGAGCGGGGCCCACGCGCGTATGACGGAAACCGTAAAATCGCCCCTGCTGGTCTCGAATTTCACCTGGTAGGTTTCGGGAGCCTTATCCTTTAATAGTGCCGGGCGGAGCAAAGCGCGGTCGTAGGTCTTTGTGGAGGGCGAGGCACCCGTCTTCGGGGTGGTCGGTTTTTGGGTCGTGGAAGATTTCGGTTTAGCGGGAGCGGTGCTTCCGGTTTGCCCTGACGCGGGGATGGCCGAGGAAAATAGCACTGCGGCAAGCAGAATCGCGAATGTTTTCATCTCTCTTCCCTCTTTATTTACTTATACCAATCAGATTAGTTTTTATTATTTGCATTCAAATCGCGGCTGACACGCTCCACTTCGCTCATAACCCGCAGAGTATTCTCGCCCAGAATTTTCCTTACGTCACTCTCGGAATAGCCTTTTTTGAGCAAAGCTTCGGTGATGAGCGGCAACTTGGTGGCATCCTCCATGCCGTAGGGCATGTTGGCGCCATCGAAATCGGATCCGAGGCCTACATGGTCGGCGCCCGCAACTTTTACGGCGTGATCGATGTGCTCGATGATTTTTTCGTACCCTATGCGCGGCAATTTCCCCTGCTCGACCGCTTCGCGTGTGAGCTTGTCGCCTTCGAGAAGTTGGCAAGCTTCGTTATCGCCACAGCGCTTGGTCACTTCGTGCTCAATGGCAGCGTTGATTTTTGGGTCAGCCTTTTCCGCATCGCGAAATTCCTGGCTTAGAAAACCCACGTGATAATTAATCTGGACTACGCCGCCCTTGGCTGCCAGCGCCTTCATCATTTCATCGGTCATGTTGCGAGGGGCGTCGCAAATCGCGCGACAGGAGGAGTGCGAGGCGATCATGGGCGCTTTGCTGATGGCTAATGCGTCGCCAAACGTTTTGTCACTCACATGAGAAATGTCCACCATCACGCCAAGACGATTCATTTCTCGCACAACATCCTTGCCAAAATCGGTAAGACCATTGTGAGCGGCTTTGTCGGTGGAGGAATCCGCCCACTCATCGTTTCCGCTGTGTGTAAGCGTCATGTATCGAACGCCGAGGCCGGCAAATTTACGCAGCACGTCGAGATCGCTGTTGATCATGTGGCCGCCTTCTACACCCATGAGCGCTGCGATCTGGTCGTTCTTTTTTGCTTCGCGAATTTGCGCAGCAGTGGTTGCCAATACGAGGTCATTAGGATGCTTGCGCACTTGTTCGCGCACGGCATCGATCTGCTGGAGAGCGCGCCGCACGGCGTCGGGGCCGATAACTTTGCTGGGAATCCAGATGGAAAAGAAAATCGCGTTCAGGCCGCCTTCTTTCATGCGCGGAATATCGATGCTGCCGGTATTGGTGCGCTCGCCGACGTCAAATTTGCCATCCAGAAAGCGCTGCGTGGTGTCGTCGTGGGTGTCCACAACAATGGAAGAAAAATGCAGTTTGCGGGCTTTGTCTGAAACCGAGACCGCAGAGAGGGCTACAGCTGCAACGACCAAAAGAGAGATGTAGGTGAAGGCCATTAACAAAACACGGGTCATTTGTTCTCCAAATTATGAGTGACGGCCAGATTGTAAACGTAAACGTAGCACCGGCGGATGAAAAAGTGGGCGTGATGCAGCGGGAAGTTACCCAGCGAGCCAGCCGAATAGCGATTGTTTCCAGGCTTCGCGATTTATTTCCGCCAGCGATTCCGTCAGCGGGATGCCTTTGGGGCAAGCCACAACGCAGTTCTGCGCATTCGCGCAATCTTCGATGCCACCGTTGCCCATCGCCGCAGCAATGCGTTCTTTGGCATGCATTTTCCCCGTGGGATGCATATTAAAGAGCCGCACCTGGCTGAAAATCGCGGCGCCCATGAACTGATTATGCGCGTTCACTTGAGGACAGACTTCCAGACAATTGCCGCAGGTGATGCAACGTGAAAGCGGATAGCCTTTTTCCTGAATTTCGGGGGCCACGCGCGGGCCTTCGCCGAGATCGTAGGTGCCGTCGATGGGAATCCACGCTTTGACGCGCTTCAAACTTTCAAACATGAACTGGCGGTCGACGGATAGATCGCGCACCACGGGAAATTTCGACATGGGTTCGATGCGAATGGGCTGTTCGAGTTGATCGACCAGCGCAGAGCAGGCCATGCGCGCTTTGCCGTTAATGAGCATGGCGCAGGAGCCGCAGACTTCTTCAAGGCAATTCGAATCGTAGGAGACGGGCGTTGTTGGCCGACCATCGCTGGTAACTGAATTTTCGCTGATATCGCGCAGACAAATGATGACGTTCATATACGGACGCCATTGAAGGCGAAATTCCTCCCAGTGCGAAGACTCTTTGGGGGAAGACTGGCGCTTTACTTTGACGAGGACTTCCTTTTTGTCACTTTTATTGGGCATCGTAACCTCTTGTTGTACCAAAAGACTTTTGTGTTCGCATGTTATTTGGCGGCGTCGTAACGTCTCGGCCGCGGCGGAATCTGTGAAACGTCGACAGGCTCATAGGTTAGCTGGATCTCGCCGTCGCTAAACCTGGCACGAGTGGTTTTGAGCCAGTTGGCGTCATCGCGTTCAGGAAAATCCGGCTTGTAATGAGCGCCACGCGATTCGTTACGCTGCAGAGCGCCCAGGGTAACGACGCGAGCGAGAATGAGCATGTTTTCCAGTTCGCGAACGAAATTGAGCGTCTGGTTGGACCATTGTGTGCGGTCGCTGAGATTAATTTTATGATAGCGAGCCTGCAAGTCGCGAATTTTAGAGTCCGCCAATTCCAGATTTTTGTTGATGCGCGTCACGGTGACATGCTCGGTCATGATTTCGCCGAGCTCGCGCCATATGGTGATGGGATTTTCAGAACCTTGATTGGAAATCAGCGCCTGATTTTTCTCTTCCTGGCGGTTTTTCTCATTTTCAAAAACGGTGGACGAAACGGCGTCCGTTCCGGTCTGCAGATTCGCGGAATATTTTACCGCTGCTGTTCCAGCGAGGCCGCCGCCGAAAATACAAGAGACCAAGGAATTGGCGCCAAGGCGATTTGCTCCGTGATATTGATATTCGCATTCGCCGGCCGCGTAAATTCCGGGCACATTGGTGGCCTGGTCCTGCCCATTCACCCACATGCCACCCATGGTGTAGTGCATGGCGGGAAAAACCTGCATGGGCTCTACGTGAGGGTCGACGCCCAAAAACTTTTCGTAAATTTCGAGGATACCCTCGAGCTTGCGATCAAGCGTTTCGCGTGGAATGTGCGTCACGTCGAGATACACAGCGGCCTTGCCCTGCAAGCCGAGGCGCTCCTGATACACGATGCGATGAATGGCGCGGGTGGCGATATCACGGGGAACGAGATTGCCGTATTTCGGATACCACTCTTCGAGAAAAAAAAAGCGTTCGCCTTCGGG
>JGI12635J15846_10005718_pt1 | contig 10716 bp, 9 predicted proteins | sample BlaSpr_A8_OM2_M2_FD_15846 | JGI IMG/M metagenome (IMG submission 15846) | reverse complement strand
GGTCGCCCAACGTGGCGGGCGGTCAGCCGGCACCGGTCTCGGCCAGCCAGCTCGACCACAGTGTGGCCGGGGCCTATGCGTTCCTGAACCTGATGATGGACCGGTACACCGCCGGTTCCACCCCCCGCCTGGTGCAGAGCTTCACCGGCGGGGTACTGGGACAGCAGGGCTTCACCTCCTCGGTGACGTACGACGACGCGCTCGTGATCGACGCGTACCTGGCCGAGGGGACCCGGGCCGCGCGGGCCAGGGCGGAGGTGATCGGCGACGGGCTGCTGTACGTCCAGGCTCACGATCCCGCGCATGACGGGCGTATCCGCGCGGCCTACGCGCCGAGTCCGCTGCTCAGTCCCGGCGACGTGGACGCCACCGACCCGGCGACGCTGGCCGGCAACATGGCATGGGCCGGGCAGGCCCTCGTGCAGCTCTACGCGGCCACCGGCCGGACGGCGTACCTGGCCGGAGCCGAGGCGATCGGGAACTGGGTGCAGGCGAACTGCCACGACACCAGGGGCGCAGGCGGCTATACCGGGGGCGAGACGGCGAACGGCCAGAAGATCGAGTGGAAGTCCACCGAGCACAACATCGACCTATACGTCCTCTTCACGCTTCTGGCCAGGGAGACGGGAGCGCAGGGGCGCAGGGGGCGCAGGTGTGGTCGGCACGGGCGGCCTGGGCGCGGCACTTCATCGCCGCGATGTGGGACGGCCAGCAGCATCACTTCGACGTCGGGACCACCAGCGACGGTGTGACGCCGAACACGGCGGAACTGCCCGAAGACGTCAACAGCTGGTCGTTCCTGGCCCTGCGGGATCCTGCGTACGCGGCGTCGGTCACCTGGATCGAGCGGAACCTCTCGGTCACCGCCGGCGGGTTCAGCGGCGTGAGCCCCTGCCAGGCTGACCGGTCGGGCGTCTGGTTCGAGGGGACCGCGCACCTGGCCGACGCGCTCGAGTTCCGGGGCGATCCCGGGGACGATGCGCTGGCGGCCCGGTACCTGGCTGATATCTATCACGCCCAGGCTCCACGGGCCGAACGGTGACGGGCTCGGCATCATCGCCGCGTCGAGGGACGGGCTCAGCGACTGCGCGGGCGGCAGCTACTACGCGTCGCTGCACACCGGGACCACGGCCTGGTACATCCTGGCAGCGAAGAAGGTCGACCCGTTCTTCCCGATCCGGTAGTCAGGGATCAGGGGCCCGCAGTGAGCGTGTAGTGCACCTCGAGGTGCTCGGCGGAACGGTTGGCAGTGATCGCGACGCTGTCGCCGGGCAGCAGCGCGTGGTCGTCGATGACCGGATCGCCGGTCACGGTGAAGCTGATCCTGTGGCTGAGCAGCGCGAGGCTGGCCGCTGGCCGGCCGAGTTCGCCGGCGTCCTGCTGGCCCAGGGCCGTCGGGGTGATGGTCTCGCTGGCCCGGGTCACCGCCAGGCCGTGCTCGGCGAGCAGGGTGTAGAGCCCGCGCTGGCCGGGATCGCCCCGCTCGATGGCGCCGATCAGCGCATCGGGGAGCAGCGGGGCGGGCAGGTATGACGTCTGCAGGATCAGCGGCCTGCCGCCGACCAGCCGGAGGCGGCGCAGCCGGAGCACCACGGCGGGGCCGCCGAGGCGGGCGCCGACGGGCTCCGGCGGGGCCACCTTCTGCGCGGAGAGCAGCCTGGTGCTGATCTCGGCGCCCTGCCCGGCGAGGTCGGTGGCGAAGCTGCGAAGGTGGCCGAGGTCGTAGGAATACCGGGCGGCCACGTAGGTTCCGCTTCCGTGCCGGGTGTCCACGAGGCCGTCGTCGATCAGCAGCTGGAGGGCCTGCCGCAGGGTCATCAGGCTGACGCCGAACTCGTCGGCGAGCTCGCGCTGGGACGGCAGCGAGCTCCCGGCCGGCCACTGGCCGCTGGTGATCCGGTCGTGCAGGTGGGCGTGGATCTGCAGGTACTTGGGCTGCCGCTGCGCGGCGCTCGGCCTGGCCGGGCCGGGCGCCTGCCGGGCCCGGCCGCCCACCTGGCTGGTCACCTCGCTGCTCACCGCCAGGCCTGGTCCAGGGCGGCGCGCAGGTCCGCGACGGCCCGCGAGATGTCGCTGACCGTGGCGCCGTCGAGCACCTGGCGCATCAGCGCGGAGGCGACGACCACGCCGTCGGCGTGCTCGGCCGCCGCGGCGGCCCGGCCCGGGGTGTCGATGCCGAAGCCGATCAGCACCGGCTTCGGGGCGTGGCGGCGTGCCCGGTCTGCGACGGCCCAGCCGCTGGCGTCGTCGCGCCCGCGCGCGGGTCCGGTCGTGGCCATGACGCTCATGACGTAAAGGAAACCGCGTGATCGGCCCGCGATGAGCCGGATCTGCTCATCTGGGGTGGCCGGGGTGACCATCAGCGTGGCATCGAGCCCCGCGGCCTGCGCCGCGCCGAGGTAGTCGTCGGCCTCGCCGACCGGGAGGTCGGGGATGATCGTGCCGCCGATTCCGGCGTCGGCCAGCTCGCGGCAGTAGCTGGCGGGACCGCTGCGGTAGGCGTGGTTCGCGTAGGCCATCGCGATCAGCGGAACGTCGCTGCCCGCACTCCTGCCCAGCCGGGTGAGGATGGCGGTGGGGGTCGCGCCGCGAGCGATCGCGGCGGCCGAGGCCTGCTGGATGATCGGGCCGTCGAGCATCGGGTCGGAGAACGGCATCCCGATCTCGACCGCGTCGGCGCCCGCGTCGGTCATCGCGGCCAGCAGGTCCGTCCAGTCGTCCCGGATCCCGCCGGTGACGTACGTGACGAGGATGGGCCGCCCGGCGGCGCGTGCCGCGCCGAGGGCGGTCTCAACGGCGGCCACGGGTGAGCTCCTTCAGGATCGCGGCATCCTTGTCGCCCCGGCCCGACAAGGTGACGAGCACCGCCGCCCCGGCCGGCAGCTCACCGGCGCGCGCCGCGCGCGCGACCCAGGCCAGAGCGTGGGCCGACTCCAGCGCGGGCAGGATGCCCTCGGTGCGGGCGCACAGCTGCGTGGCGGCGATGGCCTCCTCGTCGGTCACGGTGCGGTACTCGGCGCGGCCGGCCGCTGCGAGATAGGCGTGCTCGGGCCCGATGCCCGGGTAATCAAGGCCCGCGGAAACCGAGTGCGCCTCGGTGATCTGGCCGTGGTCGTCCTGCAGGAACAAAGACAGATAGCCGTGCAGCACGCCGTTGCGGCCGTTGGCCACTGCCGCGCCGCCCGCCGCCTCGACCCCGACGAGCCTGGCCGTGGTGTCGGCGAAGCCGGCGAACGTCCCTGCCGCGTTCGAGCCGCCGCCCACGCACGCCACAACCACGTCAGGAGTCTCGTCAGGCAGCAGTTCGGCGCACTGGGCGCGGGCCTCCTCGCCGATCACGCGCTGGAATTCGCGCACCATCCACGGATAGGGGTGCGGCCCCATCACCGATCCGACGCAGTAGTACGTCGAGTCAACAGTCGTCACCCAGTGCCGGAACGCCTCGCTGGTGGCATCCTTCAGCGTCCGGGAACCCGAGCCGACGGGGATCACCGTCGCGCCCAGCATCTCCATGCGGAACACGTTCAGTTCCTGCCGTTCCATGTCCCGCTCACCCATGTAGACCGTGCAGCCGAGGCCGAGGCGCGCCGCCGCCGACGCCGCGGCGACTCCGTGCTGCCCAGCGCCGGTCTCGGCGACGAGGGCGGTTTTGCCGATCCTGACGGCCAGCAGCGCCTGCGCCATCGTGTTGTTGATCTTGTGGCTGCCGGTGTGCGCCAGGTCCTCGCGCTTGAGCAGCACCCGCACGCCGAGCGCCGCGGATAGCCGCGCCGCCTCGGTGACCGGCGTCGGCCGGCCTGCATAGTCCCGGAGGGTGCCTGCCAGCTCGGCGCGGAAGCCCGGGTCGGCCCAGGCGGCCCGGAAAGCCCGCTCGAGCTCCTCGCACGCCGGAACCAGGGCCTCGGGGACGAATCGCCCGCCGAACGGCCCGAACCGGCCCTGCTCGCCGGGATCGCCCATCATCACCGGCCCGGCCGGTTCCTTATCCATCGCGGCCGGCGTCTGTGTCATCAGGGTCATCACTCGCCGCCTTCCTTCGTCAGGCCATTGCCTGCCGCGCTCTCCTTCTCGCCACACTGGTTTTGCCACCCTCGTTCTAGAGTTCTAGAACTCTATCATGATGGCACGCTTCGGCAAGGCCGGTGGCCGGGGCGTGGCGCGACGGGAGCCTCGGCGCTGGCGCTGGTTCCAGGGCAGGCTCAGCCGCGGCACCGGTGCGAGAACGCCGGTGCAGGGGAAGGAAGCAGCCATGCGAGTGATCATTGTGGGCTCGGGCATCGTCGGGGCAAGCTGCGCCTACACCGCAAGTTCCCGCGGTGCCGAGGTCCTGCTGGCGGACGCCGCGCTGCCGGGCCAGGCCACGGCCGCGGGCGCGGGAATCGTGTGCCCGTGGTCGTCATCGCTGGCGGACGACCCGGTCTGGTACGACTTCGCCTCCGCCTCGGCCCGGTACTACCCGGGCCTGATCGCCGAGCTCGCCAACCACGGCGAGGTCGACCTGGGATACCGCCGGGTCGGCGGCCTGATCCTGGCTGGCTCCCCGGAGCAGCAGGAGACCGTCGCGCAGCAGCTTCTGGCCAGGCGCGCCGGAGCACCGGAGATCGGCGATGTTGCGGCCCTGTCCGCTGCGGAGGCCCGGGCGCTCTTTCCGCCGCTGCGCGCCGACTGCGCCGCTGTCCGTGTTGCCGGCGCGTGCCGGGTGGACGGCCGGCTGCTCGCGAGCTCGCTGGTCAGGGCGGCGACGTCCGAGGGAGCGGCCCTCACGTCGAGCCGGGCCGAGCTGGTGTGCCGCTCGGGCCGGGCCATCGGGGTGATGCTCAAAGGCCAGTTCGTCGAAGCTGACGCCGTGGTGGCCGCGACCGGCGCCTGGACCCCCTCTTTCCTGGAACCCGCCGGCGTGACCGTGGCCGTGACGCCGCAGCGCGGGCAGATCGTCCACCTGTCGATCGAGCCGGACGACACCAGCAACTGGCCGGTCGTGCTGCCGACCACGAGCAGCCACTACCTGCTGGCGTTCGACGGTTCCCGGGTCGTCGTCGGCGCCACCCGCGAGCCCGGGACGGGCTTCGACTACCGGGTGACGCCCGGCGGCCTCGCCGAGGTGCTGGCGCAGGCGCTGGCAGTGGCGCCCGGACTTGCCACGGCCACGTACCTGGAGACCCGGGTCGGGTTCCGGCCGATGAGCCCGGACGGACGGCCGCTGCTCGGCCCGGTGCCCGGCGTCGAAGGCCTCGTTGTCGCGACCGGCCTGGGCCCGAATGGGCTGACCATGGGGCCGTACGTTGGCGCCATCGCGGCTCGGGTCGCGCTCGGCGAGCCGTCCGGCGTTGATCTGGGGCCGGTCAACCCGCTGCGTGCCGCCCCGTCCGCGGCGGTGCCCCAGCCGTGCCCGGCTGACGCGATTGACCTTGACTGACCCGGCTGGCCCGGGCTGCGCGTAACAGGCGGTGCGCCCGGTCAGGACGCCAGCAGATCGAGTTCCCCGGACAGGACGCGGGCCGTCACGGTATGGGCAGTGCCGGCAGTCACCGGAATGCCGACGTGAACATAGCCCGAGGTGACCTGGTCGCTGACCGCATAGGCGACCGAGCCCGGCAGTGACAGCGTGGCCTGGGCAGAGGTGAGGGTGACGCTGACCTGCTTGGGCGGCGCGGTGAACGTCGCGGCCAGATGGCCCGACGTGATTACGGCCTGCAGCGAGGGAGAGCTCAGTCGCGTCGCGCTGACGTCGACGCTCGCGGCCGTGATCCGCAGCGGCCCGGCGAGGCCGGAGACGATGACGTGACCGGAGGGCTGGCTGAGCACGACGGCGGTACGCCGCGGCACGACCAGCCGCCAGTGCGCGGTGCACGGGCTCGCCGTGGCACAGCGGTAGCGCAGGCGGAGCACGTGAGCGTTGACCATCCGGGTCGTAGCGGCCGGGGCGTGACCGGTCCAGTCCAGCTGCCCGGTCAGCGCCACCCGGCCGGTCGCCGAGCCCACGATGGTCAGCTGCCCGGGTACCGCCTGCAGTTCGACCGTGCGTACCGAGCCGGCGCTGACCGAAACCGTGCTCGTCCCGCCCGGGCCATGGCTGCCGTGCGCCGAGGCGGCAGAGACGGTCGCGGCGACGGTGACCGCGAGCAGCGCAACCGCGCCGACGACGACGGCAGGCGAGCGCCACGGCTGGCGCCGCACGCCAGGCTCCGCCGCGGCCGGACCGGGGTCGCCGGACGGGGAGCGGGGGGTCATGAGCGTTGCCTGCCCGTTCGGGAGAAAACCATGCGGATGCCCGCCGAGTCTTGCATATACGGCCATTACATGCCGTGTCGCCAGCAGCCGTACTAGTGTCATACGCCTGAAATTTTGATCATTAATCTGTACGCTATTGTCATGTCGCTTGCTGTCGCGCCGCTGGTGCTGTCTGGCGGGGATCGCGCGGAGCTTGAACGGCTGGCCCGTTCCGGGGATCGGCGCATGGCGGAGCGCGCACGGATCATTATGGCGTGCGCGGACTCGCCCGCGGGGAATTCCGGGGTGGCGGCTGAGCTGGGGCTTTCCGTTGAGACGGTGCGCAAGTGGCGGGGGCGGTTCACTAGGCACGGCCCGGGCGGGCTGGCTGACAGCCCGCGTCCGGGCAGGCGCAAGGCCGGGCTGGTCTTGGCCGATGCCGAGCGGGACCAGCTGCAGCGGTGGGCGCGGCGAGCGAAGACCTCCCAGGTCCTGGCGCTGCGGGCGAAGATCGTGCTGGCCTGCGCGGAGGGCAGGGAGAACAAGGCCGTCGCCGCGGAGCTGCGGACCACCGGGCACAACGTGGCCCGCTGGCGGGGCCGGTTCGTCCGGCGGCGGCTGGACGGGCTGGCGGACGAGAAGCGGCCCGGCCGGCCGCCGTCCATCCTGCTGGACAAGGTCGAGGAGGTCGTCACCGCGACCCTGGAGGAGCTGCCCGCGGACGCCACGCACTGGTCGCGGGCCTCGATGGCCCGGCGCAGCGGCGTGTCGGAGTCCACGGTCGGGCGGATCTGGCGCAAGTTCGACCTGAAGCCCCACCTCATCGACGGGTTCAGGCTGTCTACGGACCCGCTGTTCGTGGAGAAGGTCGTCGACGTCGTCGGCCTGTACCACAACCCGCCGGAGAAGGCGGTCGTGCTGTGCGTGGACGAGAAGTCGGGTATCCAGGCCCTGGACCGCTCGCAGCCGGTGCTGCCGATGATGCCCGGCATGCCCGAGCGCCGCACCCACGACTACGCGAGGAACGGCGTCACCAGCCTGTTCGCCGCCTTCAACATCGCCGACGGCACTGTGATCGGCGAGTTGCACCGCCGGCACCGGGCGGTGGAGTTCCTCAGGTTCCTGCGCAAGATCGACAAGGCCGTCCCCGCTGGGCTGGACGTCCACCTGGTCTGCGACAACCTCGCCACACACAAGACTCCCGAGGTGCAGCAGTGGCTGGCCCGCCGCCCTCGCTTCCACGTGCACTTCACGCCAACCGGATCGTCGTGGATCAACCAGGTGGAACGGTGGTTCGGCTACCTCACCGACAAGAAGATCCGCCGAGGCGTCCACAAGTCCGTCCAGGCCCTCGAATCCGACATCCGCGCCTGGATAGACACCTGGAACGAGAATCCGCGCCCCTTCGCCTGGACGAAGACGGCCGAGGAGATCCTCAACTCTCTGGCCGAATATATAACCAGGATTTCAGGCGGGACACACTAGTGCACCTCTCCGTAAGTTCGTTGGTGCTGCTTACGGGGTCCTCGCGGTGAGGCGAGCGACTCCCTGCCTGCCCTGGGTGGGGGTGGGCGGGCCGGGGATACACCGGGTAGGTGTGATCCGGCCCGACGGTGCGTGACGCCAGCCGGAACAACGACTGGCGTGATCCCGCCGCCGCAGCGGGCGGCGATGTGAGCCGCCGCGACCAGATCGCGGTGGCCGGTGAACCCGCAATGCGGGCAGGTGAAGATCCGCCCGGATGGCTTGGGGACACGTTTGAGGCACTTGGGGCAGGTCGAGGAGGTGCCCCGCTCGTCGACCAGGACGACGGTGATCCCGGCCTGCTCGGCCTTGTCGGCCAGGACGGTGATCAGGTGGCCGACGCGCCAGTCACGGACCCGCCGGTTGTGCCGACGGCCAGCGGCCAGGGCCAGCACGCCACGCGGATCGCCCACCGCCAGCGTGCCGATCCGCTGCTGGATCGCCCAGCCGATGACCATGGCGGCGGCCTCATGCTGGGCCTGGGTCACCCGGCGCCGGTGCCGCGCCTCGACCACGCGTTCGCGGCGCCGGTGCTGGCGCCAGCGCCGCGATCCGCGCTGACCCGGCTTGGGAGCGCGGCGGGCAGCGGCCCGGCGGCGGCCCTTGGCGTCGTAGTGGTGCTGGCGATGCTCGGCGCGGATCGCCCGCCCCGACACCAGCAGACCCTCCGCGTCCGGCCCGGCGACCGCATACGGGTGGATGATCCCCAGATCCACCCCGGCCACTCGGCCGGGATCGGGTTCCTGCCCGGCCGGGTAGACGGCGACCGGCACTTCCGCGGTCACCTCCACCCACAGCCGCCCCGCGTCATACAGCAGCGTGACCGAACGGACCTGAGCGGCCGGGTAGGGCACGTCGCGGTCCAGGCGGACCTGCAGCCGCGGGCCACCGGAATCTGCAGCACCCGCCCGTCCAGGCTGAACTTCGCCTGATACCACCGCACCGGCACCATCCGCCGTCGGCGGCGCGGGAACCGCGCGGTGAGGTCTCCGGCGCGGCGGCGTTTGGCCGCCGCGAACCAGGCGTCGGTGTAGCGGCGCAGCACCGACCGGGCCCCGGTGTTATCGAGTTCCCCGAACGTGCCCGGCCCGGAGGCAGCTAGCAGGCGGCACAGTTCCTGGTAGGACGCCAGCGGCCGGGCCTGGCGGGCCCGCCGCCAGCCGTTTAACTCCAGCACGCACGCCCACACATCCCCGGCCGAGATCAGCAGGCCGATCAGGCGGCGCCGCTGGCCACGGGTCAGCCGCAGCCCAGCCCGGGCGGTGCGGTACACCACTTTAGGCGAGCTCGGATCACGGCGCCTGGGCATGCTCCAAGCACACCACCACCCACCGACAAAACCACCCAATCCAGCACTGCGCCCCCGGCCGCGCAGCCAGCGCAGACAACGAAGACCGCTAGGTCCCAGCCACTCCCAGACGAATTAACAGACCCGACCACTAGCGCTGCGCTAGCGAATCGCCGCCGCAGGCTTGACGGCGACCACTGGCTGGTATTTCACTGTCGCGCGTGCCCCGCTGCCCGGCCAGGCCCCGCTTCTCCCCCGTGGTCTCCTGGCGGCGGGCACCAAAATCTTGGCGGCGCGCCCAGGCCTGCCGCCGGATGCGAATGGGTTGCGGCAGCACAGCCTGAGCGCTGACCCTGACGTGCGCTGGCCGTTCCCCTCAAGCGGGGGAGCGGCCAGCGCCGTGCTGTGCCCTGGCCGGGCTGTGACCGTGAACCCCCGGTGAGCACCAGTGGTCATCATCTAGAGTTCCGGCATGATCTCCGAAGAAACGGTGGCGCAGGTAGCCACCCCGATGCCGCAGCCCGACCGCAGCGCCCTCGCCATCGCGCCGCAAGGAACCGGGCCGGGAACATGGGCGGGCGCGCCGAGCGCCGCTCGCGGCGACGAGGAGATCTATCTCGCCTACCGCCTGCGCCGCCCACAGGGACGCGGGCGCGGCTACGCCGTGGTGGTGGCGCGTTCGGCTGACGGCGTGCACTTCGAGACCGTACTCACGATCGGCAGGGAAGAGCTCGGCGCTGAGTCACTGGAGCGCCCGGCGCTCGTGCGGGCCCCGGACGGCGGCTGGCGGCTGTACCTGAGCTGCGCCACGCCGGGCACCAAGCACTGGCGCGTTGAGGTGCTCGAGGCGCAGCATCCGGGCGCGTTCGAAGGACAGCGCAGCCGGATGGTGCTGCCCGGTGACGCCAGCACCGCCGTCAAGGACCCGGTCATCGTCCGCGATGGGGACCTGTGGCACCTCTGGGCGTCGGTGCACCCACTCACCGACCCGGACCAGACCGACCGGATGGCGACCGATTACGCCTGCAGCACCGACGGACTGTCCTGGACCTGGCAGGGCACCGCGCTCAGCCCGCGGCCCGGCGAGTGGGATGCGCGCGGCGCGCGGGTGACCGCCGTCCGGCTGTCCCCGGGCAGCGTCGTCGCGTACTACGACGGGCGGGCCACGGCGGCCGAAAACTTCGAGGAGCGGACCGGGGTCGCGGTCGGCGATCGGCCCGGGTCACTGACCGCGCGGGGGCCGATCGCCCAGTCACCGTACCGGGACGGGGGCCTGCGCTATCTCTCCATCCTCGACCTGGGGGACTCCCACGAGCGCTACTACTACGAGATGACGCGGGCGGACGGGGCGCACGAGCTGCGCACCGAGTACCGCTGACCGCGGCCCTGGCCAGACTCGGGCCAGAAGCCAGAGCGCCTCAGAGAGCGCGTGGCTGGCCGTTGCGCGCCTGGCGCTGACCCTCGGGCCTGGCGCCGACCAGCCCGCCCGAGTCGCCGCGTGGCTGCAGCCAGTCGCCGAAGTCCTCGCCGGTGATCTCCTCGAGAAGCTTGATGTCCTTCTCGAATTTGGGGATCAGCGCCTGGCGCTGCTCCCACGTCAGGGGCTGCCGGGGTGGGCTGTCCCGCTGCAGGGTCCGTTCCAGCGATTCGGTCACCGCGCCCGCGCCCGGCAGAACGTGGCTCACCGCTGCGCT
>JGI12635J15846_10005716_pt1 | contig 10717 bp, 7 predicted proteins | sample BlaSpr_A8_OM2_M2_FD_15846 | JGI IMG/M metagenome (IMG submission 15846) | reverse complement strand
GTAGGCGCAATCTCAGCGACGACACTTTCCAGCGTTTGCATCGCCGGACACATGCCGGTGACGAAACCCCAATCCTCGCTTATCATTACGCCCGCGGACCCGTTGGTAGTCATCGATTCATAGCCTTCGCCCGTTCATCTTTCGCTAATTTGCCGCCCGGGCCGATAGTACTTCCGGACATTTAGCTGAGCCTGCAATGCAGTTGCCACCCGTTCGCGCTGTAGTCGGTGCCGGCAGTGATTCACTTAAGCCTAGTATTTACAACAGATAAATGAATATCCAAGGGTAGCGTGCTATCTGCTCGTCGGTTTCCTAGCTTTGGAAATCCCATAGATATTCCACCAATGAGCAAAATACTTTCCCTTTGTTCCATTGTGCGGAGCGATCGCTTCGCTAGTTACGAGAATGCTTCAATGCATCGGGCGANAGCAGGTAACTAATTCATAATAAACGTGTTACTTATAGCTCTCGGTCAACATAGCTTTTGCGTCGAATCCCGACTTCCCGCGGGTCGGGCGCTACGCCGCGCCAAAGATCGATCAATTTTCCCCAGCGTTGAGCTAAGATGCCTGCGTGTAATTACTTGAGGTCGGTCCATGTCCAGCAGCACCTGTACATTTCAGGGTGCTGGATTGCGCCTGCTCAAAGGTGTAGGATTTGCGGAGTCTCAACGGCATTTTCCACCGAGCGAGCGTGCAATGAACCTCACGAAACGCTGTTCCATTTGGCTAACCGCGCTAGTAGCGGCGACGATCTTGGCCGGGTGCACCCGGGATCCCAACGTCCTAAAGCAAAAGCACTTCGCCAGAGGTGAGTCTTATTTTCAACGCGGTCAGTACCGCGAAGCCGCGATCGAGTTTCAGAACGCCATCCAGATCGATTCCGGATACGCTGCAGCACACTACCAACTCGCGCAAACGTACATGAAACAGGCCGACTGGCTGCACGCGTATCAGGAATTGATGAAGACAGTCGAAATCAGCCCCAACGATCTGAAAGCCCAGCTTGATCTCGCTGATTTGTTGCTGGCGGCCGGGAAGATTCCCGAAGCTCGCAACCACGCCGAGATCGTATTGCAGAGCGAACCGCAAAACGCTCAAGCGCAAACCATCATTTCCCGCGCGGACGCAACCCAGGGGGATCTCGCCAAGGCCGTAACGGAAGCGCAAGCAGCCGTCCAGATGGATCCGAAGCGCGCGGAAACTTTTCTGAATCTCGCTGTTATCCAGGAGAAATCCAAGGACCTGAATGGTGCGGAACAGAGCTATCTGAAAGCCGTCTCACTGAACCCGCAATCCTTGCCCGCCTTGCTCTCTTTGGGAACTTTCTACCAACGCCAGAAGCGCTGGCCGGATGCCGAAAAGCAGTTTCAAGCCGCGATTGCTGTGGATCCGAAAAGCGCGTCGCCACGCGCGTCCTTGGCCGGCCTCTATCTGAACGAAGGAAAGCCGGACGCCGCCGAGAAGACTCTGCAGGATGCTAAAAGCGCTCTCAGCGAGAATCCCGCCGGTTACCGGATGCTCGCGGAATTGTATTTAGGCCAGAAGCAGTGGGACAAAGCGCTTGCAGAACTTGGTTCTCTTTACTCCGAGCATCCCAAAGACTCGATCGTCGGCAAGATGTACGCCGAAGTCTTGCTCCAGCAAAATCGCTTGGATGACGCGTCCAAGGTGACGGACACGCTACTGAAAAACACACCGTCCGATCCCGGAGCATTGACGCTGCAAGGCGAGATATTGATTCGTCAGGGGAAAGCCACTGATGCCGTTCATGTCTTGGAACAAGTGGTGAAGAATTCTCCGGACAACGCGGCGGCTCACTTTCATTTGGGAATGGCATATGCCGCCACACAGAACATGGGCCAAGCTGAATCCGAATGGCGCCAGGCGTCCAAACTCCAGCCAGGTATGGTGGAACCGCTCCGTACTCTTGCAGCCCTTGCCATGCGCCGTGGCGACGAGTCGTTGCTCGAAGAGACCGGCGGAAAGCTGATGATGCTCGAACCGCGCTCTCCAGAAGGCTACATCCTGCACGGTGAAGCTCTATTGATGAAGAAGGATCAGGCGGGCGGCGAAGCGGACCTTAAGCGCGCGATCGGCGTCGCCCCGGACAATGCTGCCGGCTATGCGCGTATGGGGAATCTCCGGGCGGCTCAAAAGAAGTTCGACGAAGCCCAGAAATACTTTTCCGAAGCGTTGCAGCGAAATCCTGCTGCCACCGATGCGCTCTTCGGGCTGGTAAACATCGCATTCGAACAAAAACAGCCGGCGACTGCGTTGCGCATTGTGCAGGATCAGATTGCGAAAGTACCCGATAATAGCAGCTTCTACGTCTTGCTGGGTCAAGTCGAGCTTCGCAATCAAGATTCCGCCAAAGCCGAGCAGGCATTCCAGAAGGCTGTGGACCTCGACAAGAACAATGTCAGCGCGTTTCTGATGCTTTCCAGCGTACAGGTTTCCCGTGGCTCGGTGGACCAGGCCATTGCCGGGTACCGCAGCGCTTTGCAGTCCAATCCTCGCGACATTCGCATCTACGTCGCCCTGGGTAGCTTGCTCGAAACACGCAATCAATGGGAAGAGGCCGAAGATCTCTATAAGAAAGCGCTGCAGATCCAGCCTGATTATGCTCTGGCCGCGAACAACTTGGCTTACCTGATGCTGGAACACGGCGGCAACGTCAACGTCGCGCTTTCCCTGGCACAAATCGGTCGCAAGGGTATGCCCGATTCACCGAATTCCGCCGACACTCTCGGTTGGGCCTACTACCAGCAGGGCGTTTATAACGCCGCTATCGATCTGTTCCAGGAAGCCATCAAGGCGCAGGAGTCGATCAAGGGCGATCCGGAAAATCCCACGTACCACTATCATCTCGGTATGGCCTATCTGAAGTCTAATAATCTCGACCTGGCCAAGAAACAGCTGCAATACACACTGCAAATCAGTCCGAACTACAGCCAGGCAGGCGAAATCAAGAAAATCCTCGCGCAATAGCAGGCTTGAAAAACTTAAGCGTGTAGAGAATCGCTTCAGCCGGCTGGGTGGTTCGCGCCAACCTTCCTTTCCGTCGGCCACCGTTTCAGAATAGAGACCTCGCTGGACGATTCCCCGCGAAAAAAGCCTCGATACCAAATAGTGACTCTCCTGATTCGTCCGCTGAAGTAAAATGCGCTCGCCATCATGGATCCCAAAATTAAGCAAAAAGTCCTGCGGCTCCTGACCAACGGAATGTATATCCTTACATCCCGCGGCGCCGAAGGATTTGGCGCCGCGACTATCACATGGGTATCGCAAGCGTCCTTCAAACCGCCGTTATTGATGGTCGCGTTACGAAAAGATGGCAGCGCGTTTCAGTGCATCGTCGAAAGCCGTACTGCCGTGCTGCACGTGCTGGACAGCAGCCAACAGGACATCGCGCAGAAATTTTTCGCGGCGACTGAGGAATCCCACGGATCGTTGAACGGCGAGCCATACACCGAAGGAACGATAGGCGCGCCAGTCCTGAAAAATCTGGGCGCCTACTTGGAATGTAAAGTTTTGGAAATTCTTGAAAAACACGGCGACCATGCCATCGTGGTCCTTGAGGTTTTGAANGCAGTGTTGCGCAGAGATGTCNAACCGCTNACGGTCTCCGGTTCCCCCTGGCAGTANGGGGGTTAAGATCGGGATCAGCCCGTGCCANGCGACCCCACGTCTGCACGAATCTCGTTGAGCGCTGCACGTCAACTCCATTATAATTGCGTGATTTGCCAAGGTAGAGGGAGCCACAGACAGTTATGTTGAAAAGTATTCAGCAACGGGACCAGGAAGGAAAGCGCTGGGTTAAAATCGTCATGGGCGTCCTGCTCGGGATTATCTGTCTGAGCATGTTGACCTATTTGATCCCCGGCATGGGCAGCGCCGCTTTCACCACTAGTCCCGACGCCGTCGCCACCGTCGGTGGACAGAGCATCACTGCCACGGACGTGCAACGCCAGCTGAATACCGCGCTCCATGGGCAATCGGTCCCGGATGTTCTAAAAGGCCTCTATGCCAAACAAGTCTTGGATCAGATGATTCTCAAGCAAGCGCTCACCATCGAAGCGCAGCGCCTGGGCATCCGCGTCACCGATCAGGAACTCTCGGATCGAATTAAGCAGATTCTCCCGGCTGCCTGGAACGGCGACACCTGGCTGAAAGACCGCTACACCACCGAGGTCCAGACTCGCACCGGCATGTCCATTCCAGAATTTGAGGACTTTCTGCGGGACCAAATGCTGCAGGAGAGGTTTCGCCAACTGGTCACCGACGCCATTACTGTAAGCCCGGCCGAAATACAGGCTGAATACCGCCGCCGCAACGAAAAAGTTCAGATCGAATACGCGCTGGTAAGACCAGCGGAGCTCGCGTCTACGATTCAGCCGACGGATGCGGAATTGTCGGCCTATTACTCCAAGCATGCGGGCCTATATCAGATTCCGGAGAAACGCTCGGCCCGCTATGCCCTGCTCGACCTCGCGAAACTGCGGGCCACCACCGCCGTGGGTGACGATGCTCTGCGCGCCTACTACAATTCCCACATTGACGAATACAAAGTCGAGAATCGTGTCCACGTCGAGCACATCCTGTTCAAGACAGTCGGTAAGACGGACGCCGAAATCGCCGAAATCCGCCAGAAGGCCGAAGACGTCCTGAAGAAGGCAAAGAGCGGCGCGAACTTCGAAGACCTAGCCAAGAAATTTTCCGAGGATGATGGCACGAAACCAAAGGGCGGCGATTTGGGCTGGATCGTTGAAGGCCAGACGGTGCCCGAATTTCAGCAGGCTGCCTTCACTCTGCCCAAGGGCTCCCTCTCGGATCTGGTGAAGACGCAGTACGGTTTTCACATCATCAAAGTGCTGGATCACGAGCAAGCCCACACCAAATCGTTCGAAGAAGTCCGCAGCACCATCGAGCCGAGGGTACTCGACGAAAGAGTCAGCGCAGAGGCTAACGATGCCGCCGAAAAGATCGCTGCGGCCATCCGCCAGTCGAATCACCAGCCACTCGATGACTTGGCGAAAAAGTTCAACATGACTGTTGCCGAACTGCCCCTCGCCTCCGCCACAGATCCGCCGGCGGCTTTCGCCAATTCTCAAGACGTGCGCACCGCGATATTCCAGCTGCGCCCTGGTGAATTGAGCCAGCCCATCCAGACCCCGCAGGGAATCGTGATTGTCACGCCGAAAGATGACCAAGCCGGCCATCAGGGCACCTTCGCGGAGGTCCGCGACCGCGTTCTCGCCGACTATCAGCAAGAGCAATCAGTAGCGCTGGCCAAATCCAAGGCCGACGAACTCGCGAAACAGGCCAAGAGCGGCGAAGCCTTCGACAAGGCAGCCAAATCCCTCAGTCTTGATGTGAAAACATCGGAACCCCTCTCGCGCACCAGCTCAATTCCAGACGTCGGTTCCGGCCAATTAATCGAAGCCGCGTTCACGATGCCTGTAGGACAAGTCAGCGATCCCAAAGATGTCGCTGGAGCATGGCTCGTTTATCGTGTGACTGCTCACGAGCCGCTCAATGACGCAGCAGTGGTGCTGCAAGCCGAGCAAATCCGGCAGCAACTGCTCCAATCCAAGCAGAACGCAGCCTTCGATGCGTTCCGCGTGGCTCTTGAGGATCGGCTGAAGAAGGAAGGCAAGCTGGTAATAAACGCTGACGCAATGAAGCGTCTAACAGGCTCAACATCTTCGTAAGTACCTGAAAATACACAGCTTAAATAAATATCACTCTCCTCTTGCCGTCCGGTACCCTCTTCGCTAGACTATTTCTATCCGCAGAGCCTGCCCCGTAGCCAGCGGGGTCCTCTTCCCTGATCATTCGGGGATCATGAGCAGATGCCTTCCAACTCAATGTCGCCTGGTGTTCAACAAAAAGATGCTTCTAAGGAGCTTTCCTATGGCGCAGAGAAATTCTAGGGCGGGCAGGTCGACAGCGGCGGTTTCGGAAGCAAAACGCGGACGTCATTCGGCCGGAACAGTCGCGTTAGCCGGGTCCGGCGGTAACGGAAAGTTGAGGAGCATGATTTCCACCAGGAGCAGCATGTCTGGAAACCTGTATCACTGTGCGATGGAACGGAATCAGAACGGCAAGTACAACATCCGCATCCGCGTGCAATTCGAACGGGGCGGATGGGCCCTTTCTGTCTATTTCTTGGCGTCGTCCTTCAATGCGGGCATGAAGAAGCTCGAAGAATCGCTGCAACTTCTGCAGAAAAGTGAAGAGCGCTTGCGGTTCTGGGGCGTGGAACGCACTGACGATCCGAATCTGGCGGGTGATTTGTTGCAGGAATCCGGCTTGTGGCTGGATCGCCGCCGCGAATTCCCACGCAAAGTCGCAGAAATGAGCGTGGCGAGCGAGCGGCCCGTTGTGGCCTCGCTGCTTGCGCCAGTCCGGCGCGTCCTGGCGGATTCTGTCTCTCAGGAGCGCGAGCGGGCAGTCTCAGCTGCGGCAGGCGACTAAACGGCGGAATTCGCTAAGCATTGCCCGGAGCAGCTTTATTTCTCGCGGACTAGCACTTCTCCCTGCGCCAGAATCACGTCATTTAGCGACAGCCGATACTTATAGGAGCCCGGGTTCAGACCCGGGCGTAACGGCCCACTGACCAGCCGCACTCCCGGTGGCGCCTGGAACACGTTCGAAGAGAACGGGCAGCGCTGCGAGTCGAACTCAATCTTGATGTTCCCCGCATTCGAAATCCACTCCGCCTGATCACCCGAATCGAGCACTACCACTTCCGGCAACACTCCTACTAGAACACGCTTCTCCGTCAATTTATCCTCGATTCAGTTTCCCGTGGAACATCGCCGCGCTGTTTAGAGCACGGTCTTTATGGCTTCAACGATATCCCGCGCTGAAATTCCAAACGCGTCCACCAGCTCTTCCGGTTTGCCCGAATGAGGCATGTTATTTACCGCCACTAGCTTGAACTTTGCCGGGGGTGCGCCTGCGGCAGCCAACGCGTGCAACACGCCTTCGCCGAGGCCGCCTTCCGGCCAGTGATCCTCCGCTGTTACCAGCCGCCCACCGGTTGCCGCAACCTCAGCAGCTAGCGCCTTGCCATCCAGCGGTTTTACGCAATACAAGTCAATCACGCGGATCGAAGTTCCCGCTGCCTTCAGCTGATCCGCCGCCTTCAGCGCTTCATGCAGCGTCACGCCAGCCCCGATCACCGTCACCTTATCGTCTGCGCTCTTCCGCAACACCTTGAAACCCGGAACGGGGAATTTCTCATCCTTCGAGTACAGAATGGGCATCTTGGGCCGCGAAGTACGCAGGTAGTTGATTCCTGGTCGTCGCGCCATGATCTCCGTGATTCGTTCGGTAGAAACGGCGTCGCTCGGATAGAACACGGCCGAACCATGGATCGCGCGGAACATCGCGATGTCTTCCAGCGCCATCTGCGACGGGCCATCTTCTCCGATGGAGACTCCGCAATGCGAGCCGCACAAATTAATGTTCGCACGGCTGATTGCCGCCATGCGCACGTTGTCGTACGCGCGCGAAAGGAAACACGCAAACGTATCGGCAAAAGGAACCTTACCGCGTGCCTGCAGCCCCACCGCGACGCTTACTAGGTTCTGTTCCGCGATATAGCCCTGCCAGAAATGGTCCGGATACGCATCGCCAAACGTTTCCGAAAACGTCGAGTTTTTCACGTCGCCCGATATCGCCACCACGTGCGGATTCACGGCGCCCAGCCGCTTCAGCGCAAATCCGTACGCTTCGCGCGTCGCAATCTTGGCGTCCGCCGCATAGTCCGGCGCTGGCGGCGCGGGGAAGTCCGGCGGCGTCGGCAGAGGAGTGCGCTCGTAAGATTTTCCCGGATCTGGTGGAACCGTCGGTCCGCCGCCCATTTCCTGAATCGCCGCCGCAAGCTGTTCCTTCGAAAACGGCTTGCCGTGCCAGTTCAGCTTGTCGGCAACCTGGCTGAAGCCGTGTCCCTTGATCGTCCGCGCGATGATCGCTTGCGGCTTTCCCTTCACCGTCTTCGCGCGATCCAGGGCAGCCAGCACTGCAGCCACGTCGTGCCCGTCAATCACTTGCGTATCGAAACCTTCTGACTCAAACTTCAGCCGGTAGCGTTCCATGTCGTGCTGGTACATCGTCGGCTCGCTCTGCCCCAGCCGGTTGATATCCGTGATCACCGTCAGATTATCCAGGTTGTAGTGCGCCGCGAACGCCGCTGCCTCCCAGACCTGCCCTTCCGCCAATTCGCCGTCGCCGGTCAGCACGTAAACGCGCGTCGGACTCTTGTCCATCCGCGCGCCAATCGCCAGGCCCGCGCCGACCGAAAGCCCTTGCCCCAGCGATCCGGTCGCGGCATCCACGCCATGAATCTTCGGTGTCGGGTGGCCTTCCAGCTCGCTCGAGAATTGCCGCAGCGTCATCAAGCGCGAAACCGGGAACACTCCAGCTTCGGCTAGCGCGGCGTAGAGCACCGGCGCGGCATGGCCTTTGGAAAGCACGAAGCGATCGTTGTCATTCGAATTCGCGTTTTTGGGATCAAACTTCATCGCGTGGAAAAATACCCCGGCCACCAGCTCGGCTGCAGACATGCAAGAAGTCGGATGTCCTGAGCCTGCGGCCGTTGTGGCCATCATCGAATAGATGCTCAGTAGTCTGGCTTTTTCCTTTACGGTGCTAATAGTGGCAGCGGAAGGTCCTGCGGAAGATGGCGCGCTCATGACAGCTCCTTTTACAATTCATAATTCCGTTTGATTTTACCCTTTTCGCCTGCGTCCGGCGAAACTGTAATTTTTGATGCCCGCGCTCGCCAAATCGTCGCTCCTTCCAACGACACCGGGGAGAGGCAATCGCTTGGCTTGTGAATCCATCTCAGCATCCAGGAACGGGCCTGCGTATAGTTGGCGCGTCCGCATGGGAGTTGCTAACTCATGTCCGAAAAATCCGCGCCCTTCGCCTCGCGTCCACTGATCGTCACGATCACAACCAACGCAGCAACCAGTAGCGCCGTCCACGCCAGCACCGGCGCGAAATTCCCCGCGAAATATTGTTCCGCGAGCTTGGACTGCACGACCGAATTTCGCGAAGCGAGCAAATTCCCCAGTTGATACGCAAGCCCAGGAAACGTGCCCCGCACGGCCGGCGGCGATAATTCGTTCAAGTGCGCCGGAATCACTCCCCACGCGCCCTGCACCATGAACTGCATCAGGAAGCTGCCGAACGCGAGCATCGGCGCGGTGTGAGGGTAAACCCACAGCGGGATCATCGGAATTGTCAGCACTGCGGCGATTACGATCGTCTTCCGTCGTCCCAGCCGCTCCGACCACGAGCCGAAACAGATTCCGCCGAGCAATGCGCCGATGTTGTACACAATTGCAACCAGTGCCACGGCGCTCGTCGAAAAACCGCGATTCTTCTGTAGAAAAGTGGGATAAACATCCTGTGTGCCATGACTGTAGAGGTTGAACGCAAACATCAGCACCGTCAGAAAAACGAATGTGCCCAGGTATTTCACAATATCTCTTCCCAGGCTTCGCTGCACTCCGACGGTAGCGCCACGGCCCTGCCGCCATGCGGGCGATTCTTCCACCTTGGTGCGAATGTAAATCACCAGAAAAGCCGGCAGCGCGCCGATGACAAACATTCCACGCCAGCCGACCAAGTGAAATACCGTACCGTACAGCAGCGCCGCCAGCAGGTAGCCCACCACGTATCCTTCCTGCAGCAGTCCGGAGAAAAATCCGCGGTTTTTCGCCGGTAGGGTCTCAAACGCCAGCGCTGCGCCGACGCCCCATTCCCCACCCATCGCAATCCCAAAGAGCGCTCGCATGATCAGAAAAATATGCAGCGATGGCGCAAACGCGGAAGCCAGCTCGAACACTGAAAACGCGATGATGTCTATCATCAGCGCCGGCCGCCGGCCGTAACGATCGGCGATCGCTCCGAAGAGAAGTGCGCCCACGGGCCGCATTGCGAGCGTCAGGAAAACCGCTTCGAATACGGCGGACACCTGCGCGTGGAATTCCGTGGCAATGGCGCTGACGCAAAAAGTCAGAATGAAGAAATCGAAGGCATCCAGCGACCACCCGAGAAAACAGGCGATAAAGGTGTTGCGCTGCACCGCAGTAAGACGCCGAAAATGTCCTAGAAACTCGATGATCTGCTCCCTGGCACGAGCTCAACACGCGTTTCCGTCGCACCGGAAATCTTGTGCGCGCGGAATCTCGCAAACTCATCGGTGGCGCAGGAATCGTGGAGACGCGAGCGCATCAGAAACTCGCGCTACCTGCGTCATTTCCGCCACATCATGCACACGAACGATGTGCGAACCTTGCAGAATGCTTGCCGCGACCGTGGCTGCGGTTCCCCAGATTCGATCCGCTCCAGCGCCGGCGCGTAATTCACTCTTCTCCAGCGCCTTCCCGATGAAACTCTTTCGCGATGTGCCCACCAGCAACGGATAACCCAAGCGCGCGAGGTCCGGCAAACGCGCCAGCAGTTCGCAATTCTGCTCGAAACTTTTGCCAAAACCAATTCCCGGGTCCAGCACGATTTGTGACTTTGCCACTCCCGCTCGCCGCGCCACCAACACCGCACGTCGCAAGCCCTTCGCGACATCCCGCAGCACGTCGCGCGCAAATGGCGCCTTCTGCATCGTGCGCGGCTTCCCGCGCATATGCATCAGGATGAGCGCCAACTTCCGCCGGCGCGCTACTTCCGCAATCCGCGGATCG
>JGI12635J15846_10005713_pt1 | contig 10720 bp, 7 predicted proteins | sample BlaSpr_A8_OM2_M2_FD_15846 | JGI IMG/M metagenome (IMG submission 15846) | reverse complement strand
TCAATTGATAAACCGGCACGATCTGAAGGCCCTTGGCGCGAATTCCATCAATGATCTTCGGCAGCGCCAGGAGCGTCTGAAGCCGGTTGCCTCCGCCGTCATGCATGAGGATGATGTTGCCGCAGTGCAAGTCACCCGGCGCGCATGGAGGAAGATGCCGAAGCACGTCCGAGGTAATCTGTGCCGCCGAAGGACCTTGCCAGTCATTCGTGTCAATCTTGTCGCCGACGGTGATGTATCCCATGTTCTGCGTAAACTCAAGTGGTCGAACCTGGTCTTCAGTATCAGGTTCCGCATCGATGGAATAGGGCGGACGGAACAGGATTGTTCTTATGCCCAGGCGGCTGGCGAAGAGCTGTTCCGTAAGATTGACCTCAAGCTTCATGTAATTGCCGGAGAGGTTGCTGATGTCCGGATGGGTAAAAGTGTGATTCCCGATTTCGTGACCCTCACGATAAATACGCGACGTCAGCGCGGAATTATTTTCAGCTGCCAGACCAATCAGGAAAAAAGCGGCCGGGGCATTCTTACTTTTTAAAACGTCAAGTATTTTGGGTGTCCATTGCGGATCGGGGCCGTCGTCAAAGGTTATCGCTACTTCGCTGTTGCTCGATCCATAACGCGCAACCCGATAAGGCTCAGGCAGCGGATCAAAACTCTCGTCGGTTATCTGTTTGGACGCAGGGTCAACGGTCATTACTCGCGTCCCGTTGGCTTTGACCGCCTCAATTTTCAGGATCTCCCCCGCGCCCTCCATGTCAACATCCTGTCCGGGAGGAACATCTTTTAGCCGGTCAGAGGCCGTCGCGTCACCCGGCGTGTCCCATACCGCCCAAAGTGAGCGGTCCTCCGATCCCAGTCGCCATAGAGCGAATGTCTTTATCCCGACGTCCTGCGCGGCTCGCATTTGGTTGAGCGCGGTCACTGCATCAAGAAACCAGACGTCGTGTTGCAAATTGTTTTCATCGAGGTATTGGATGTGCGGATTTAAAGCATCTCCGTCGAAATCGATGTCTTCCTCAGAATCCCGCGCGGTCAGCCAGGCATCCTGCACCGATACGTTGAAATCCTTCACGCCGGGCGGCAACTTGCCTTTTTTTGGCCTCCGCACCCAGTCATACCCGTAATTGGCGATGGCGCAGATAAGCTTGTTTTGCGGGATAACCTTCGACATCACCTGAAGGTTAGCTTCGAACCAGTCCTGCGAGGCCACCGGCCCTGGGTTTCCAGGATAGTGCTCGTCATAATTCATGAGAACTATCCCGTCCGCAGCTGCCGCGACGGCCGGATAATTCCACTCGGTGTTACGTGGCGGCACACTCACATACAACTTCATTCCCTGAGCGTGCAAATCCGCGGACAGTTCGTTCAGGAGAGCAAGAAACCCCGCTTGACCCTTCTTGGGGAAGGCTTCGAAATCTACCATCAGTCCGCGATACCTATCGCTGGCTAGGAATGTCGTGATCTGCTGCCGGAACTGAGCACGCGCCCCTGCGTCATTCAAGAAGGCGCTAATGTCGATCCAATCAACTCCATTAAAGTTGTTGACCAAGGGGAAGACTTCCAGGCCAGTGTCCTCGGACTTGAGGAACGGCATGACCTTTTCGTCGACGGGACGCATGACGGAACCCTGCATAACGTCAAAGAATTTATTAGTTTGCGAATCGACTCCTTGAAGATGGCCATCCGCGGTAAGCACATGCAGCCACTCGGGATAGAGCAGGTCGATCTGATGCGCATACTCACGGAGTGAGGAGTAGCTGGCCGCATCCCATGGAACATAAAAAGCCGCTCGGAGACCCTGATCGGTATTCAGCTCGATCTGCGAAACCCGGGTGCCAGATTTGAGGTGCCCTCTCTTTACGGCAAGGCGGCGACGCTCTTTGGCCTTCTCTTTCTCGTTCTCTTTTAGCGCGTGATAAGGCTTTTTTTCCGTGGGTAGCAGCAGTCCTGGAAGCGGTTGCCCGCGCAATGCGCTGTAAACGAAGAAAATCACCAGCAGCATCAGGGCAAGGCCAAGTACGTCGAAGACAGTTCTTAGTCGCTTCCAGCGGGACTGTCGAGGGTCGTAGAAAACAGATTGGTCCATTTAATCCAACCCCATCCTAAGCCGCAGGAAGTACAGGGTCAAACCCAATGGGGCTGCCTATTATCTGAACCAACGCGAACTTGGAAACAGGTATATTTCCATCGTGCTGCCATCATGCTGCCATCATGCTAAAGATCGTCCGTGAGTCTAAGGGATTTTTCATTGCGGCCACCGTCGCCGCGATCACTCTTCGGCTGGTTTTCATTTTTCGCTTTCCCAGCGTCTCGACCGACTCGTTCATTTACGGGGACATAGCGAAAAACTGGTTGCAGCACGGAGTCTATGGTCTCTCTTCCGCCGGCGAGGTCGTCCCAACTTATATTCGATTGCCAGGCTATCCTGCATTCTTGGCCGCGATCTTCGGAATCTTCGGGATCGACCACTACCGTGCCGCGCTGATCGTGCAAATGTTCGTGGACCTCGGCACGTGTTTTCTCATTGCCAATCTGGCGCGCCGAGTGGTTTCTGAAAACGCCTCAAAGGCCGCATTTCTGCTGACGGCACTGTGCCCGTTCCTGGCCAATTACGCCGCTGCAGCTCTTACCGAATCGTTGGAAATCTTCTTTACAACGCTTGCTCTGAATTTCGCCGTGGACGGCCTTAAGTCTGGGGAGGCCGGGTCCGTTGGGGCATGGATGGGCTGCGGGCTCGCTACTGCCGCGGCTATGTTGCTGCGGCCCGATGGCGGCATCCTGCTGATGGCCATCGAATTGTTTCTCGCGTGGCAGATCATTCAAACCCTTTGCGAGAAAAGGCGGGCTGTGCCTCTTCTGCGTGCCGCGCTCGTCGTCGGACTATTTTCAATCGCACCACTAGTTCCCTGGACCCTGCGTAATCTGCACACGATGCATCGTTTCCAGCCACTTGCGCCCCGCTATGCCAACGAGGAAAACGAATTCGTTCCCATCGGGTTCAATCGCTGGGTGAAGACCTGGATCATCGACTACGCCTCCGTAGAAGAGGTTTATTGGCAGGTTCCGGGCCAGCGGGTTGACCCCGAGAAACTGCCGGATCGCGCCTTTGACTCGCGGCCCCAGCGGGAAGAGACATTGCGAACCATCGAGGATTACAATTCGGCGCTCCACGTCAGTCCAGAACTCGACGCAAAGTTTGCCAGACTGGCATCCGAGCGGGTGCGGCACTCCCCATTTCGATACTATCTTTGGCTACCAGCATTGCGGATTGCCGATATGTGGCTGCGCCCCCGGACGGAAATGCTGCCTTCCGACACCCGATGGTGGGAGTTCCAGGACGATCCGCAATGGTCGATTCTGGCAGTGGGTCTGGGCATAATTGGGGTCTTCTACGTTGCCGCCAGCCTTGTAGGACTATTTCAGGGAAGATTCAATCATCTCGGTCTGTTGCTTACGTTTGTTGTAGTGAGGTCGTTGTTTCTTGGCACGTTGGAAAATCCCGAGCCGCGATACATGCTGGAGTGCTATCCGGTTGTAATTGTGCTTGCGGCTGCCGCATTCCAGAGAAAATCGCGCACAAGTGTGGAATGACGAAGAAACCTAACCAAGCGGCGAATCAGTCATGCGGAACCGCGTTCGGACGTGCTCTGACAGCAGTGCGATGGCGCCACGATTCTTGACTGGATCGGATTGCGCAAGATATTTCATGGCCTCCACCAGGAGGCGCTGCCCATCCACGTAGCGGGGATCGGAAGTGCGCTCACGGCGCTTGCGTCCTATCTTGGGGGGAACCGGGATGGTGAAAACCTTGGCCATGAGGAATTTAGTAAACCAGTACCCCTCGAACCTGCACTTCTCTTATTTCTTTTGCAGTATAACGCCCTATAAATTCTTTTTCAGTTTAAATCTTCGGCTTGCCGAAGGCACGGCTAGTGGATATCAAATTGAGTCTTGCTATTTGTCTTGAGTTTGAAAACGTTATCAGACACTTTCTTGTTCAAAACGACATTCGAGTACCGGTTCAACCGATAGTCGCCCTCTGGTGAGATCAGTTTTTGCTGGATTGAGATGCCTCGCGCGTCGATCCAAAGTTCGATGTGATTGAACATCCCCTTGACCTTATCCGATTTAGGTACGAGTTCCAGCCTGTCGGTCTCGACACCGTCAATTTTGTCGGTCCCACCGTAAGTCACGTCAAAGGACTTCAACATATCTCGCCCAGAGCCCCCGAACCCTAGTACCAGAAAACTCTCAAAGGCTTCTTTGTTTTTGCCCGTACTGTATACATCTACATGGTTGTTCTTCGGTCGAAACAGCTGCACCTTACCTTCGGTAAATAGCACGGTTTTCGGTGGTGGAGGGTCTGAAACCTCAGCGACCATCTGCGTGTCATCTCCAACCTTGCGAAAATACACCTCGCCGTGCTGTTTTTCCGTTTCGTCCACTATTTTTTGATATTGATCCCACTCGAAATCAGCTTCGGCTGAGCGAAACTTGGCCGCCGTACGGTCCAGCCGCTCTAGAACCATCTTCAATCGATCGTCAGGTGTGGACTTTGTAGCCTGCTGAGCAGAGATACATCCCGTCAGCAAGAGGAGCACGGATAGGTATCTGCAGCATAAAAACAAATTTTGAGTTTGCATTTGAAGGCGCGCCACCGAAATTCGGCTATTGCCCTTTGTGTACCCAAACCTTATAGCTCAATACGCGTCCGGATTTGTCCCGTTCAGCCTCAATCTTGTTGATGTCGACGGCACCCGATATCGGCGTGATAACCCGTAATAACTCGGCTCGTACTTGGTCATCCTGTTTCGCTTGAATTGCGGAACCGTCAATCTTAAAGATCAACCCCCCCGGTGCATCAGGAACGACAAGCACTTCCATGCGATGCGGGTTCAGCTGCACTGGTTTGTCTTTAAAGTCGATCCAGTATGGTGAGAGAAATACAAACACCAAAATCAGTGTCACCATTACGTCATATTGAATGGTGCCACGCTCGTAAGACCAAAGAATGTAATCCCGGATTGTGCGCCAAATTCCCGTCATCGGCAGGGAGTTCTGCACTGAGGTCGCGCTAGTGCTCGTGCTGGTCGTAGGTGCCTCGATCCCTGTGAAAGTCTAGCGTCTGCTTCTCGTCCTGGCAATGATAGCGGTCCGCGATGTCATTGTCAGAACTGTTTCGCGGTAATCAGATCTGTCCCCATGTAGCCGCGCAGGGCCTCTGGAACGGTTACGGTGCCATCAGCCCTCTGGTAATTCTCCATGATCGCCAACCATGTTCGGCCAATCGCCAACCCGCTTCCGTTCAAAGTATGAACAAACTCGCTTTTTCCTTTTCCTTCAGGCCGGTACCGGATATTTGCGCGGCGAGCTTGAAAAGTCTCAAAATTGGAACATGAAGAAATCTCGCGAAACGTGTTTTGCCCAGGCAGCCAGACTTCAATGTCATAGGTTTTGGCTGAGGAAAATCCCATATCGGCCGTGGAAAGCGCGACTAGGCGATAGTGTAGTCCGAGCTTTTGCAGGACAGTCTCTGCGTCCTGCGTGAGTTTTTCCAGTTGCTGGTAAGAATCATCGGGACGCGCGAACTTTACCAGTTCAACTTTTTGAAACTGATGCTGCCGGATTATCCCACGCACGTCTTTCCCATAAGACCCTGCCTCGCTGCGAAAGCATGGCGTGTAAGCAGTGAGTGAAATTGGCAGCCGCGCCGCTTCGAGAACCTCGTCGCGATAAAGATTCGTAACCGGAACCTCGGCGGTCGGAATCAGCCATAGATCTTTCTCCCCATGCGGCACACGAAAAAGATCTGAGGCAAATTTGGGCAACTGCCCCGTCCCATACATGGAATCGGAATTTACCAGGCACGGCGGCAACACCTCGGTATACCCGTGATGTCCCGTGTGGAGATCAAGCATGAAGTTCGCGAGCGCCCTTTCTAAACGTGCCCCCATGCCCCAATAAACCGCGAACCGCGCCCCGGTAATCTTCACTGCCCGTTCGAGGTCCAGAACCCCGAGTTGTTCGCCGATCTCCCAGTGAGGCTTTGGAGTGAAATCGAATTCTGGCGGCGACCCCCAACGCCGGACTTCAACATTGTCTTCCGCAGATCGCCCTACCGGCACGCTATCGTGGGGCAGATTAGGAATCCCGATCAGGATCTTTCGAAGGCGCTCATCGTACTCTTCGGCTGCTTTTTGCAGCTGTTGAATGTCATCGCGAAAGGTTTTTGTGGTCCCGATGAGTTCGCTTACGTCCTCCCCATTCTTTTTCTTGATTGCAATCTCTTCTGAAACCCGGTTGCGATGCGCCTTCAGAGTCTCCGCCGCGGCAATTGCCTGACGGCGCTGCGAGTCCACCTGCCCAAAGTCTTTCAACACTTGTAATGGATTCATACTGCGCTGGCGAAGCTTTTCCTCCACCAACGGCAAATTGTCGCGAACAAAATTCAGATCAAGCATGAGGACTCACTACTGTACAGAAAAATGGATGAGCAATCCAAGCGCTTAACACCGCCAAACGATGAAGCATCCCTGCTCACGTAGACCCAGACGTCCCGTCTGGGTGGGCGAGCGCAGCTCGCCAGGCTCTGCCGAGCTTTACTCTAGGCCTTTTTTGCCCGGACTCTGCGCAGCCTGTAAACTATCTTCCAATGAAGCTTCCGCTTCCCCCTCACAACCTTTCGAACTTGAGCTATGTCAGGCTCATCTTCATCGCATCGTGGAGTCGCCAATGACTCCCAATCGTGGATCTTCAGACGGCCCTGACCTTAGCGTCACCTTTGCTGGTATTGACCTTAAAAATCCGGTGATCGCGGCGAGCGGCACTTTCGGTTACGGAGTCGAGTTCGAAGACATCGTCCATCTTGATCACCTGGGCGGATTCGTGGTCAAAGGGCTGTCGAATGAGCCAATGGCGGGAAATCCTCCGCCAAGGCTCTATGAAACTGCGGCAGGCATGTTGAACGCGATCGGCTTGCAAAACATCGGCGCGCGAGCATTCATCGAGGAGAAACTGCCCCGTCTGCGGGAAATCTCAAATACCGTCGTTTTCGCCAATATATTCGGCTATACCCGCGCCGATTATGAGAAAACCATTCAGATTCTGAATGAAGCGGAAGGCATCGCTGCTTATGAACTGAATGTATCGTGCCCAAATACTGCACAAGGAGGAATCCAGTTTGGCGGAGATCCGCGATTGCTAGACGAACTCGTCACTTCGTGCAAACGCGCATCCAGACGCCCGCTGATAGTTAAGCTTTCTCCCAACGTGACCAGCATTGCGCAGATGGCGCACATCACCGAAGAAGCCGGCGCCGACGCGATCTCGCTGGTGAACACCTTCATCGCAATGGCCATCGACGCGGACACTCGCACCCCGCGAATCGCCAACGTTACCGCCGGCTTATCAGGTCCGGCAATCAAACCGATAGCCTTGCGGATGGTTTACGACGCCTATAAGGCGGTAAAGATTCCAATCATCGGGATTGGCGGCATCGCCACTGCCAAAGACGTCATAGAATTTATGCTGGCCGGCGCAACCGCAGTGCAGATCGGGACCGCCAGCTATTGGGATCCGCGAGCTACCGAAAAGATGGTGAGTGAATTGAGAAGCTGGTGCCTCGAAAAAAACGTCAACCGCCTGGCGGAGCTTACCGGCGGTCTAATTACCGATTAACTATCCTGAGGAAGCTTTGGATTAACTATCGTCCGATGCTGTGCCAGATCGTGCCGGGAGATTTGTAGTTTTGCCCTTCGCCCCACACCGCCTGAGTTAATCTGTCGCTGTCGATAGCAATCTGAAAATAATCGCCAAACGGGAAACTAAACCCATTCGCGTGGATGTAGCGGTAACCCTTAACATAATTCGTAAGCTGTTGCTGCTGCCGCCAAGTGGCGCCCCCATTCGGCGAACTGCGATAGAACGTGTTCCAGTCGGGGCCGTTTCGCAGATCCATCCACGCGACGCGCACATCGCCATCGCCACCGGCTGCCAGAGCCGGGAAGGCATGTTCCACTCCGTCCGGCGCATCCGAAACATCAACCTTTGTCGCCCAGCTTGTAGCGCCGTTTACAAAGGTTGAAAAGTAAATTCGCTCTGGACCTTTGTCTACCGGGCCTGAATTCCATAGCGCGTACAGAGTTCCTGCCGCATCCGAGGCGATCGCAATCTGCGCTCCCAAGTACCCATCTTCGCAATGAAAAGAGGAGCAGTCCGGAGGGGATCCGGACAGATCCATCAGCGTGGATTTCCATGTGCTGCCACCATCCGATGATTCACTGACGTACAAATTGGCACGTCCGTTGAGCCCATCGTTCTGCGGATAACCTGTCCAGGAAACGAATATATTGCCCTGCGGAGTAACAGTGGCCCCGCCGGCCAAAGCCTCGGCGAAACGCGAACTTGAGTTCACGTTGGTAGAATTAAAGCTAACGCCGCCATCGTGCGAGGCGGCCACCCAAATCTTGCGCGACCGGCTGAATCCGACGTATATATCCTGTCCGCGAACCGCGAGAACTGGCTTGTCGGATTCACCGCTCTCATGAGCGGCGATGGCCATGGACCAGCTCTGTCCAAAATCTGTGGACTTGGCCACAACCGTATCTCTCTTGTCATTTTGCAGCCAGGCCGCATAGACCGTCTTCTGGTCAGCTGGGTCCACAACAATTTGTGCGTCGAATTCGCCAGATTCCGGCGGCGCAATTTCCCGAGGCGCTTGCCATGTCGCTCCGTTATCCTCGCTGATCGCCAGAATCATAGACGGGATTGGACAGGCTGGGCATCCCGGTATGTGGCCATACTGGGGGTAAAGGACATAAACATGCCCGAAGCCATCGGCGGCGATTGCTGGTTCCCACTGATCCCCCACGGAGAAGCCTACGCGACTTTGGGGCGTAAACCCAGAAATCCCCGCAGCCGCCGCGGCAGGAACCAAAACAAATGAGATGTATGCAAGGAGGAAGCCAACACCGAGCCGGTATCTCCCGCGAAAATGCCTAGGTTCAAAAACCACAGGACCTCTAGGCGGTTGGGGGACACCGCGTTAACTTAACTCTAAAGGCAGGACAGGCACTAGTCAAGCAGGCGGAAAGGGCCCGTGTCATTTCCCCGTTCCGGACAGATTCGCCGTCTGGGGGCTCGGATTCCCGCTGTCCGCGACATTCAGCACCGCCGTTCGAACGCCTTGCGCAGTGGGTGTAAACGTAATGCTTACAGTACAGTGCGCGAGAGCCGCCAACGCGCTCCCGCAGGTAGTCGCGGACTGTGCAAAGTCTCCCGGATCGCTTCCGGCAAATGTGAATGGGGCACCGGAGAACGTCAGAGTCGTCTTCAAATTGTTCTTCACCGTGATCACCTTCGTAGCGCTCGTTTGTCCTACAGTAATCCCACCAAAGGATAAGGCTGATGGTGTGACAGATACTTGCACGACCCCCTTCCCCGAAAGCGCAATCTGCTGCGGACTATTGCTCGCGGCATCGGTAATCACCAGAGTGGCGGATCTTACGCCCGTCCCTTCGGGAGTGAAAACCACACTCACGGTACACGATTTGTTTACCGCAAGTGTGCTGCCGCAAGTCGTAGCCGTCTTCGCAAAATCTCCCAAGTTGGTTCCCATAATTGCGATTGCGGCGATGCTCAACGTTCCGCCTGCACTGTTGGTGAGGGTAAATTTCTTAGCGAAACTTGTCGTCCCCATTGCCTGATTGCCGTAAATCAACGATGTCGGCGTGAAAGTAAGAGCTCCCAGGTTGCCGCCAATCGTCACCGTGGCCATGCCAACAATCGCGCTGTTTACCGTGTCAGTCGCAGTAATGGTTTGCGCACCCGAAGTCTTCAACGTTGCACCGAAAGTTTGCGTCCCCTGATCGCCGGGGGTGAACGTAAAGTCCGCGGGAACCGCGGCTTGCGAGTCACTACTGGTGAAGTGAACCACCCCGGCGAAGCTGGTATCAATGCTTCTGTCGACAGGGTTCTTTGCGGTAACCGTAAAATTAAAGGATGTCCCAGGTGTCGCTGTACCTGGCGCGGAAAGCAGAAAACTCGGATTTGATCCAATACTTACGCAAGCGTTCGCCTGGTTAGACCAAATCTGTTGAACCGTGTACATGCCTCCCGGCGTTGTCACCTCGGATTGCTGTCCATTACAAATGTCCCCGATTTCCCCGCCTTTGTTTTTATCGTTTCGGTTTGGGTCATACCACGCTACTGGTGGGGCAACGACCGGTGCAAGCCCCACATCGACATCGGTAACTGTCTCCGCCATTTCGTGCGATGAAGCCGAAGTTATAATTTGAAACTCGTTCCCGGGGCCGCACACCTTGTTACACGCCGATGTTGGCCCGAAATCAGGCATCACACCGTAGGCCAAATTCTTGGACTCGAATGTGCTAGCAGTTGTTCCATGATATGCGCAGAACTGCACACAACTAAACAGCGCCAACGTAGAGGAATCCAACTCAATGGTCACTCCCGGAGGGAAATAAATCATATACAGCGTATTAACGTTCCCGTCTGCGTCTAGCGCGGGCGTTGGCAAGTTTGCGGCAGAGATTTGCCTTAGGAGTTCCGCCTGAACTTGGGCGTCAGTAACGTTACAAGCCTGGGTGTTGCAAATCGATGGTGCGATTGTGAACGAGCTACCGTAGGTTCCCCGCCCGATTGACTGGCTCGTGCCGGCGCCTCCGCCTACGGGTATACCAGTCGTCGCGTATTCGCT
>JGI12635J15846_10005711_pt1 | contig 10721 bp, 12 predicted proteins | sample BlaSpr_A8_OM2_M2_FD_15846 | JGI IMG/M metagenome (IMG submission 15846) | reverse complement strand
TAGGAGCGCCAACGCTCGTTGCAAAAATCAAGCGAGCCGTCAGCCGGGCCGCTCCAGATCTGTTGTGGGATCGCGTCGATCAGCGCCCGCGACTGTTGCTTATGCTGATCGCTTAATCGCTGTAGAAAGGTCTGAGCGGCGAGTCGCCGATCCACCGACGAAGTCAAAACCGCCGCGCCCTGGACGATCAAGGTGCCAATAACAATTCCGGTGATACCGATAGATGAGATGTTTATAGTATGGGACAGATCTGGTGGCATGGCTGAGGCTTTGAAACTTGCCGACGCCATGCCGGTGTAATGCAGTGCGGAGATTGCGACCCCCATCACTGCGGCGCTTGCGACTTTCGCCCAAGTGGTCCCCTTGGTTTCCTCACGAAAGTCGAAGCTGAACAGCAGCGCCGCGAGGGAAGCAAGAATGGCAATCACAACCGCCAATCCCACCAACGGCAAGCTGTAATGGCACGTGGCAGGAAGCCGCATCGCTGCCATGCCTATGAAATGCATCCCCGCGATGCCAGCCCCCATAATGACGCTGCCGGCCAGCGCTTCCATGCGGCCCATCTTTTTCCGAGTGGCTACAAACAGAACGACGGCGGAGGCGAGAATCGCGGCGAGAAGCGACAGGAATACGGTCGGCCAGTCATAGCCCACGGGGACGGGCAAGTTAAAGGCGAGCATCCCAGTGAAATGCGTCGACCAGATGCCAACGCCCAATGCAGTGGCTCCGCCAACCAACCAACCCGAGCGGACCCAACCGCGTCCAGCGTTGATCCGTCCCCCGAGATCAAATGCGGCATAGGACGCGGACATGCCTAGCAGTACGGAGAGGGCCACCAGGCCGTAGTTGTACGAGCCCGTGATCACCACGCCTGAGGAGACCATTCGTTCATCCTTCTGGCCCCACGTTCGCCCTCCGCCAGCCTCGACTTAGCAGTTGCTAGGGCATTTGTTCCTATTCATGGCTGGAACTCCTGTTCTTCAACGGGAGCTGAAGACTCACGATAGCGCTACTTTGTTGGGCCGATAGTACTCCAATCCTGGAGAAATGACTCGCAGTCTCGTCTCGTTGGGTGTGAGCCGGTAGCTCATGCCAGGGAGACTGTAAGAGGCAAGCCACTACGTGATTGTCGGTACGTAGTTTTCGGGATTGCACGCAAACAACTCGAGGCTCCATAAAGGAGGTGTCGGTGTAGGGATCTTCACGCCTGAGCGATTCCAGTGATTACCTCCGTGCGCTGATGCCTCAACTTATGCGGCTGAACGCGCTTGATTGGATTGAACCTGATGTTCGGAAAAAAAATCAGGGGTTCGAGGCCTGCTAATCAATTTCGAGCCGCCCGCAACATCTCTCGCCAACATAAAACCGTTCGCGCGCAAGGAGGTGTTCCATTTGGAAGAATTTTTGATCTGCACAAACCCAAAATGTCTGTTTCTGATATCTCTTCGTGAGGGTAATAAACTGCTACGCCGCTCCGACCTTATTCTCAGCAGATGCCCGGACTGCAATCACGAATGGTCAGGCCGCTGTCCATTCTGTGTTCAGACTCTAGAGGTCATTTGGAAAAGCAAAGTTCCCGGCTGTTTGCATTGCAGTAGACCGTTACAGCCAGAGGCGCAAGCGGACTAGGCCATCCGCCGAATTCTTTTCCGTGGAGAAGCGACGTGGATAAAAACACGAGACTCGCGATCCTCAGCATTCTTGAAGTTTCTCAAGAAGCGATGAAAGTCGCGTCCGAGACGCGGATCTTGACGCTACAGATTCACGAAGCGCTGGTGGGAGCTCGCGTCTCGGGCTACCTGGAGGCATATGAATCTCGGCACGACGATCCACTCTCTGAACTGAGAGAAGTCAAAAGCAAACTAGCGCATCTCGTTGAAGCCGGAATTCATGAACTCAGAAAGAATTGCGCTCGGTGACTCCTTCTGACGATTGTTCCAGAACTGGACAAGACATGCCGACGGTGCTTATCGTCGATGGCGATAACGCTTTCCGAGAACAACTTTGTACGCTTTTCGACCATGGCAGTGGCTTCGACGCATGCAGGGAGGCCGGAAACGGTGTCGAAACATTGGATGAGACAGAGCGGCTATTGCCCGACCTAGCGATCCTGGACTTCTCATTGCCGGACATGAGCGGACTACAACTGGCTCAGAAGCTCAAAGCAATCAAGCCTGAATTGCCGATCTTTATGTTGACGACGGACTATAGTGTGAACATCGAAAAAAAGGCTCTGTCCTGTGGAATAACTGCCGTCTTTTCCAAGTCCGATGATTTGGAGACACTCGTCGCAAATGCTCGCGCCGTGTGTGGAATCGAATGACGCGGCAGACAAGAGGGCGTCCAGACACCGGCTCCGTCTATACATCTCAATAAGGGTCGTAAGCTCGACCTGGATATCGCAGGCTAGGTGGCTCAAATCGGAGCCCTTCCGAGGGTGGCGCTCTTCGGAATTGTGTTTCGAATCCACCAGTTACTCAGTTACTGCGCCTACTCGAGACAGACACCGCCTCAGGTCAATTCTCGGGATGCCAACGGCACGTTAGGTGGTCAAAACGCGAACAAGGAAATCTGGACGACGATCGTTTCCGATCTATTACGGAAACACATCCAGACGCTCGTCGTGCACAACGCGCAAATGGCAGACTCTGATTGTCGATGACCCCGTGTGGCATCCGGCGCGACTGTCGGGTAGCGCGGAGGTGGAACACCACGTAAGTTGATTACTCGGTGCGGTCGAAGATTTTCGCTTCTTCGACCTGAATGTGCATCCTTCGCAGATCCGGAAGGTACAGTGGCCGAAGTCAAGGCAGAGGGACTCATCAAGGCTAGGCTGAACGACTTGGGCGGGACCCTGCGAAGATTTCAATGGGGGAATTGGTGGAGATGTTGGCCATCAAATTTATAAAGGCACGAGAGGCGGCTCGACTTACGAAGCTTGTCGAATAGTTTGTCTGCGATACGTGCTCGGAGTCGCCAGGAATGGCGCCAATGTGCTGGGCTACCGCAGAGCAAGAGAAGCGGTTCAGCGCTTCGGCGAAATGAGTTTGGCTACGTCGATTGGCTGAGGGTCTTGAACGGTCACGGGCGTATTGAAGAAACGGTTTTCGGTGATGATGTTGCCGGAGGAGCCGGTGTCCTTGAGGATGCCGATTGCGGCCTCGTCGATCGTGTTGTCTGTAATGACGTTATTGTTGCCGGAGAGAAAGATGCCGGACTCGGCCCCGTTGAAAACATGATTCTGACGGACGTGGGACTGATTGCCCTGCACGCGAATGCCATCGAAAACGTCGGTGGCGAAGGTTTCGTTGCGGTCGATTGCACCATTGTTGCCGTCAAAGAAGATGTTAACCTGGCTGATGCCAGCAGTGTTGCCAGAGATCTCCACGTCGTCGGATTGCGTGACGAGAATGTTAGTCGCGACAGCGGAGCAGGTGGCGATGGCGGTACACGGCGCCCAGACGTTGTTGGTCACCACGTTATCGAGAATCGACCCCGCTGCGCCGAAACCAATCTGGACGCCATTCTGAGCCGCACCAGTGGTCGGGCCGATACCGGTGACAACATTCCGATGAATGGTGGTGACGGTACCTTTTTCGTTGGCGGTGATGCCGTTTTTCTGGAAGTCGTGAACAGTGCAGTGGTCGATCTTAACTTTCGAGAGGCCGCCATTGCCGCTTTGCACGAAGATGCCGATGCCGCTCTGGCAGCCATTGAGTGTCGCCGAGAGCCTGATTTTACGGACAACCATGCGGTCGAGTTCCCCAGAAGCATTTTGGAACGATATGCCGATGAGGTCCGGCGCGCACTGTGATATGCCGTTGTTGGCGACATCGACCGTCATTCCCGAAATAGAAACGCCGGTTGTGTCGGCGACGAGCAGCGCGGCCGCAATGGGAGCCGCGTCGAAGAGGCTGGTAGTGTTCGCCTGCATGGCGGAAGGCATGAGGATGACGCCGTTGTCGGCTTCGATGTTGAGCGGCTTCCGGATCGTAACCTGCTCAACGTAAATACCTTTGCAAATGTGAATCTCATCGCCGGGGGAGGCGGCGTCGATGGCATTCTGGATATGAGTGAACCCTGCATGGGGACACTCTACTTTATCGTCATCCACGACCAGCTGAGCATGGTGGGCCGGCAAGGCCGTGGGTGGCCAAACGAGGGCCGAGACAAGGATTACGGCCAAGGCGACAGGGGATACAAGCTTGATTTCCATGATAACTTGCCTCTCTTTCCAGAGCTTAGGAACACGAACCCACGCGAGGATGCACCTTCTCGAAGTTGCTCCAGAAGGCGCGGGCCCGGCATTCGACCACCCGCGAAATCGTGATGTGAGGGCTGGAATTCCAGGATAGAGGAGACTGGTCAGGGCAATAAACCGGGCGCGCAGTATCGGATTGGGTTAACTTTTTGGCTTGCCTGAACTGCTCCGGCCGATCACCAATCAGCATATGCTGGCCTCAGACAGCGGCTCCTGCACTACCAATTCCAGGACGATGGGGCGCGCCGTCGCGCGGGGCCATCTCCTGGCTTCTCTCGCGGAGGCAGGGGATATGACGGAACGCCTTCAACAACGCGGAGTAGGCACGTCAAGAGAATAACATATAATCCTAGAACCTATATACTATCCATTAATGCTGTTGACACACTTTAAGATTGCAGACAAGACTTGCTGCCATTCGAGGGGAGCGGGGCTTGCAGTCTTTCATGGTCTCTCCCCAAGTAATTTGTGTAGCCCCCACTGCACGTGCAATCGGCTTTGTCGTCGCCACCAGGCTAGAAAGGAGAGCCAGGTTACTCGAAGGATCGATGAGAACGCTTCAAGCGAAACGAAATAAGCACCCCGATCGGTCTAGGTCTTCATTCCAGTGCTGCGGATGTTATCGTCACCGGCCCTCACCGCCATCTCCGCGACCGCTTTCTGAAAAAATAGACCACCGTGGCGGTTGTCCTAATATTGTTTTGGCTCCGAGTCGCCAGCGAAGAGTCGAAATATGCAGTTCTCATATAGTCCACACCACTGCGAATGGCTATAGAATCTGAAATCCAGTAATCAGCTCCGCCGCCAACTGCCCAGGCAATCTTATTCACCCATCCTCCGCTAAGGAATCCGCCGCGATTAAGGAGAACCGGGCCAGTGACCTTAGCACCCCCCACCAGCGCATGGATGTAAGTATCAACATGACGATGAGTCGTGGGATAGAAAGCGGGACCTGCTAGATAACTAAGGACATCACTGTGCCGCCCCGTGCCCAGCACATCGGCGGCCCGCGCATAGCCCAAATCAGCTCTTATGGCCAGGCGAGAAGCGCCGAACGTGAAGCTGGCATCCTCGCCCTTTAAGCCGACTCGATTGGAATGACTATCTCCACGACTAACGTAGGAGTATCCCAAACTTACGTCAATTGTTCGGCCGGTCGCGGTGGCGACTGGCGATTGCGCGGAAGCATTAGTAGCGCACAGAACGAAACAAAATAATGTTATGAAGAGGGCCTTCATCGAAAATTGCACTAGCGTTCAGTCTTTGCGGGCGGGGTCTACTGAGCTTTTTCTCTTTTAGCTATTTTGTCTGGGTCCGGTGTGAATTTGATCGCGGGTCCAAACTGAATTTGCGCCATTCTCCCGGTCTTGTGCCATGACACGAAGGGCCGAATATCTGTGAAGCCGGCATTGATGGCCATTTCGGATATTTCTGTAATGGCAGAGAGGGGAACCCTGTCATCGACGACAGCAATGATCTGGCAGTCACCGCCGCGCTGTAGCTTGAGCTCCGCCAACATGAAGTTGGCCTCAACTTTTTTGTGATGCTCTGTTTCCAGCTCGTAGTCCAAACCTTTCTCACCAGGTTGGACGCGGACCACTATTTGCTGAATGCCCTTTTCCACTGGAGAAGGGCTGCGCGGCCCAGCATAGGCGGTCACAAGTGCGATCCCCCCGGCGACCAAAGCGATGGAAATGGCAGCGAACTTGGTTCTCATTCGTCCTCCTCTTACGTCAGCTCTGACCCTGCATGTTCGGATACTCGAATATGGACTACGGCTCCTTCTTGGTGGAGTAAGCCGGGGCCTAGCCTCAGGGATGACCGTAGTGTTCCTGAGCCGCGCTGCGCCTAATCATGGCAGACCGACCAATTATGAGCGCCTGCGGCGAAGTGCAAGAGTGTTCCACCCCACAGCACGCCAAACGCGTAATTCCCCTCACCCTGCTCTTTCAGTTTCCCTATAAAATAATATGTGAGCGCACTCAGACTGATGACTACACTTAATTCCTGCGCCCGGCTCTGCCCCATCAGCGGATTTCCCTCTTTGCCTCGATGAGTATCTACGCAGTGCCGGGTTGTCTTGTAATCCCATATTGCCGCCCCAACGTTCATGGACACGCCAAGCAAAATACCTTTGTTTTTCATGGCATGCGCCCAGGATTTATCATGTTCAGTCATGTGGATGGGGTCACGAAAATAGAGACGCCCTCCCAGGAGGGCGCAGGACCTACCTACACCGGCTGGGCAAGGGAGAGGGCCATCCTGGATGTTTGGGAGCACCGGGATCGGCGCATCCGGCAACACTCGCCCTCCTTCTTGTTGTTGGGGTTGGATCAGCGCGGGGTTGACCTGCGGCGACTGGAGGTGAGTCAGGGGTAAGTTATCGGGAATCACGGCAGACTGAGCATGTGAAATTACAGCGGAGAAGAATGTCCCCATGATAGCTATGAGAATTTTTTTCATGATTCCTCCGCCTGAGGGCAAATCGAACGGGAACACATTGTCTCGAGTCCTGTCCGCGGACTTTTTCTATGAGATTGAGGAGCCTTTGAAAACTAGACCTTGACTCGCGTCAATTCCAGACTTGAGCCGCGTCAGTGAGCCCACAGCGGGGTCCGAAGCAGGTTTGCCTTCAAACGACTTCTTGGAATGGCTATTGCAAGGAGCAGGCCAGAAATATGTACTAGAACTGAATATTCAAAATCTCATTGAATCAGCATAGTACGGCGCCAGTCGATATATTTGGATCGAACAGGCCCACAAATTTCCCATCCTGAAACAATTTCTCGGGAATGCGCTCTATTTTGGAACCTGGGCTGGGCGAAGAAACCGAGTTAGTTCGGCAATGACTCCGATTACCTCAATACATAATTCTTGACAGACCATACTTACTTATATGTCTATTAATGCGTTCTAATGAAGAGTGCATGACAGCAGACGCATGCCAAACCGCTTGACAATGTCCTTCGAGTCTTTCGGAACAATAATCGGTAGTAAGGATCGGTCTGGCCATCCCTGGGTTTATCTTCCGCTTGGGTGACCAGGTAACGCGATTTAGTTGGAATGATTGTGAGTGCCACCGCTTTTGTTTTGTTGCACTTGGCGTTGTCTTCGCAGTTGAATCTGAAAGGAGGAGCACGAGGTGCCCAACAAAGGCCCTGTTGGAGCTTCAGGAACAACCCCGCAAACAAGCTACGAGCCGATCATGGCAAGCCACAGGTATTTTCGATGCATCGATGCTTGGCATTGCCGTCTTCGATAAACAGCATCGTTTCGTCGCGGTCAACAAGAAGGCTGGCTGCACTTCATGGCATTGCGGCCAAGGATCACATCGACACCTTCTTGGGCGTTAAAAACATGATCTATTAGACATTCTGCCTTCGCGGGTGAGTAACCAAGCAGGTTTGTCAGGCCTGCAGCTCGCGAAGGTAGGGAACGCTGGCTTTCATCATTTCTAGGTTCATTTCGACGAAATAATTTTTTATGCCGCCCGTTTTCGCCGCAGCAAACATTGTTTTCCAATCCAGAGTGTCCTGTCCCACCGGCATAATTTTCTTGGCATCGGCTGACCAGCCTTGGACGTGCATGGACATGAAGCGGCCAGGGTACTTCGTGAAATACTCCGCGGCGTCGTAGCCGCGGCTGATAGTGGAAACCTGGAACTGGAACTTGACTAGCTTCGGATCGAGAAGATCCAGCAATAAGTCATAGGTCCGCTTGCCGTCAACCATCGTGAGCTCAAAATCCTCATTGTGAAGCCCCTGCTGGATCCCCGCCCTGGCCGACAGTACGCCCATTTTGTTGTATTCGTCGGCTGCCCGCTTTACATCATCCATAGTCGGTTTCCCGGGCCCACCGAGGGTCGGCACGATCATTTGTGTTAGGCCGACATCTTTCGCCCAGGCAATGCGGCTCTCCTGGTGTGCTCTGAGTTCCGTGATGCTGAAATGCGAACTCACACAAGTCACACCTGCATCGCCCAAAATTCTCTGGAGCTCGGTTCCCGAGTATTTGGCGAGACCGGCGAAGCCCGAATCCGCGTAACCTACCGGCGAGCACAACTCAATCGTTTGAAATCCGGCCTCGGCAAGTTGCTTCATCGTGCCGGGAAAGTCCTTGGCGACCAGGTCTCTGACAGGCCACGTCTGGCATCCAATGGGCATACCGAGCGGATTGGCGCGAAGCGCCACACCACCTGCGGAAATAAAGCCGAACGCGGCCGCCTGCGTTGCCGCGTTTTTAAAAAAATCTCTTCTCGACATCGACATTAACGCCTCCTTGTAACAGTTCTTTACTCGCTAGAGTTCCCATCCGCTTCGACGTTCAGGGCGGACATCCTTCTGGGCAGCCTCAGCGTTAACCACCTTCATGTTGGCGCGATCCCAGTTGAGTTTCTGTCCCGAACGAGTGGCAACATTCCCTAGAAGTAAAGTCTCGGTGACCATGCCCGAGAATTCAAAACTCCCACCGGGCTTCACTTTACTTCCTTTGCAGGCGTCGAGCCATTCGCGCTCATTGCCAGGTGACCTTGGCAGCGTTTTTGGCGGCTGCTTGTAGCTGTTCATTTTCGCTTCAGGAATAAGCTGCGGATGGGCCCCATTGAATCCGCAAAGAATTTTGCCGCGATCGCCCACAAAAAGAAGTCCTTCACTACCTTCTTGGCCCNCTNCCTTGAACGGGCGGTTTTCTTCTAATTCCTCTGGCCGCGGCGGATTCAGACCACCGTCATACCACGTGAATTTGACCGGTGGCATCTCACCCCGGGCCGGGAAGTTGTAACGGATGATCGAGGCCAGCGGGTACGTCTCTTCATAGCGCTCCGTGGAACTCGCTTCCACACTCACGGGCGCCTCGAGTTTTAGTACGCGAAAAATTGTGTCGAAACTGTAGGAACCCATGTCGCCGAGCGCGCCACAACCGAAGTCGGCCCACCCACGCCAGACAAAGGGCGCGTATGCGCGGTTGAACGAGCGCTCCGGCGCTGGACCGAGCCATAAATCCCAATCCAAACCATCGGGTGTGGGTTCCGCGTTCTTAGGACGATCTAGCCCCTGCGGCCAGAAAGGACGACTGGACCAGTTCACGACCTCCCGAACCGCCCCGATGGCCCCGTCCCAAATCCATTCGCACAGCAAGCGCGTGTCTTCGGATGCTTGGTTTGCTACGGCAATCTGCGTTGCCACACCTGTTACGCGAGCAATTTCGGCAATGCGCCGCGCCTCATAGATCGTGTGCGTCAAAGGCTTCTGGCAGAAGACGTGTTTGCGCTTCTTCATTGATGCAGCCGACACGCTTGCATGCAAGTTGTCCGTGGTGCACACAACAACCGCGTCGAGGTCCTTCTGCTTTTCGAGTAGTTCGCGGAAGTCACTGTAAGCCGAGCAGCCCCGATACTCACCGGAGCGCTGCTGAGTACCGTAGTAGGCGTCCACGATTTTCTGACATGGCTCGCGGCCGGCAACGCCGCTAGTCACCCTCAGAGAATGGGTCAATTGAATGGGTTCGTCCGGACTGAGCCAATCCCACCCGCTGTCGACGCCGAGCAATTTGCGGACGGAATTGCAGAACTCGTGTGTGTCCCATTGTGGGTGATTCGCGCTGACTTTGTTGGGATCGCAGACAGCCACTCCCTGTACGTCGGGCTGGCGCAAAAAGCGAAGCATGACGCGCAAACCCTGGGAGCCGACGCCGATGAAAGCAATGTTGACTTTATCGCTGGGTGGAACATACTCTGCGCCGCCCAGCACGCGACGCGGAACGATCGAAAAACCAATCGCCGCTGCAGTAGTTTGCCCTAGGAACTTACGCCGCGAAATCAACCCTCCTAAAAAGCTGCGAGACCGACGCCGATTCTTCACTGTCCCTCCCTAACCGCGGCCCACAGATACCGTATGACTTTGGCTGCTCTTCGCATCCCACGATGATTTACCACAGGAGGAATCAACCTAGCTACTGTAAACGAACCAAGGATCTGCTTGCGCGAAAATTCGCAATTCCCCGACTCGCGGCTCATCTCGTGCGGAAGTGCGTCTATCAACGATGGGGACGAGCTAGCTTTTGTTTTTGCCATCATGGCCTTCCAGCCGGGCAGCTGCCCACATCCCGACCTTCTTAAGCAAGCGCACGAGTTCTGTTCGTTCACTGGACCTCAATACGGCCATGGTTTCCTCCATGTCAATCGCGTGTTGTTGGAAGGCTCGCTCGATCAAACGTCGACCCGTCTTGGTGAGTTGAACGATCCGCGCGCGGAGATCCCCGGGGTCGGCCCTCCTCCGGACCAGCTTTCTTGATTCTAGCCGATCGACGGCCGCCGTGATGGAGCCGCTCGTGAGTAGAACTTTTTCCCCGATGACATTCACCGGCTGCGGGCCCTTGTGAAGAAGCACTTCCAATACCGCGAACTCCGAAAGCCCGAGGCCCAACGCAGACACGCTTCGAACAGCATTCTGCTCGATCGCGT
>JGI12635J15846_10005708_pt1 | contig 10725 bp, 11 predicted proteins | sample BlaSpr_A8_OM2_M2_FD_15846 | JGI IMG/M metagenome (IMG submission 15846) | reverse complement strand
CTTGATCACTTCGAGGGACGATCCTGGCAAGGTCTTCATCGTCACGCATTGATGACCATGATCGCCTACGCCTTCCTGCAACATCGTCACCTCACACAAGTGGGGCGAAAAAAAGAATCAACGGACCGCCGCCTCAGCCTAGCCTGCCGGCCGTACGCCACGCCATCGTCGATCTCATTCTTCGACCACTATCTCAGCAATGCCCACACTGCCGAAGACGAAGCCGTGAAAAACAGTGGCGTGGGTAAATCTGCCAAAGTAGTGCTAGAGCGTGATGACTTTTCCTCGAATCGTCATCCCGCTCTATTTTTTTGTTTGAGCATGATCTTTTCGGAAAACCGGTTCCCACTTTTCCGGATCATGCTCAAGCACGCAGCCAAATGCGGATTGATGCGAGCTTGATGAAGGCCGGATAGTTGGCCGCGAGCTTGTCATATCGAGTCGCGACGCGCCGGCATTGCTTGATCTTGTTGAAGAACCGTGACTTGCGAGACACATCTCCCGCTATACGCTGGGCCAAGGAGAATCGCGCCCAGTCGGCTTCCGCATCCTGGATTTTTGGTGCCAGAGTGGCCACGGGAACCAGGGGATCGGCATAGGTCAGTGCCCTGGACCTAAGAATGAGGCGGCAGCTTTGCATTTGGGCGGTTGCCGCTCTATTCGCGGTTCTCGCTCAACTACGAAATAAAATGCCTATGCCGACGCACCACGATGCATAATGCACGGACGGCGAGATCGACGTCGCGCTCTGGCGATCGATGGCATCAGGCAAACATGGTCGCCGCAGACACTACCGCTACCGGCGTTGACGCAGTGAAGGATCAGGTCTGGTACGGCGTCAGCAACGCAATCAGCCCATCGTCGTCGCTGGACGACGTCTATCGCTTCTAGCGTGCACGAAGATCGGTTTCTTCCGGTGCAATTCGAATCCCAACTGCAAGGAGGGCGCTTCGATGCCTTTGGCAACCCAGAGTACGAAAGTTGCACTCGCTATGGTCATGGCATTTGTTGGCTCGCAAGTCAGGGCACAATCAGCAAGCTCTACAGAGGCGGAGATTGCTGCGCTGAAGAAGCAGCTTCAGCTGATGGAGGAAAAGCTCGACAGGCTGCAGAAGCAAACCGCGGCCAAAACCGTTGCGGCGGCCAAAGCCAACGCTAAAACCGAAGCCAACGCCAAGGTCAGCGTTGACGCAAACGGCGTTGTTCCCGTCAAAGCTCCGGCCGCACCGCCGGATACCATCGTCAAAATGCCGAACAACCGGCCGACGATTTGCACCGCGGACGAGCAGAATTGCATCGCGCTGACCAGCCGCCTGGATTTTGACGCCGGCGGTTACGACTATCGCCCCAACACTGCAAACACCAAGCCACAGCGCCTCGACGACGGCGTCAATGCTCGCCGCGCCCGCATCGGCGTGCTGGGTAAATTCCTGGGTGACTGGAATTACTTCCTCTATTACGACTTCGGCGGCACTTCCGATGGTTTCGCAGGCACTGCAAGCGCAGGTGGCGCGGCGGTCGGCTTCCTCCCAGGCGGCCGCCTGTCGGGCATTGAGAGGGCCTACCTCAGTTACACCGGTATCAAGCCCTTTGGTGGCCAGCTCGCGATCGAGGGCGGCTACATGAAAGTTCCCTACGCGCTCGACAAGGCCACGAGTTCGAACGACACCCTGTTTCTTGAACGGGCCGCCTCGGAGGTGATCGCTACCAATATTGCGGCAGGCAACCGGCGATCCGCCATTGGAGCGCGGTGGTACAACGACAGCTTTTGGGCCGGGGCCTATGCGACTGGACCCCAGTCGGGCGCGATCCATTCGGCCTCCAGCACCAATCCCAATGGCGAGACGGAGCAACTCGGCGCGACGGCCCGTGTCGCTGGTCAGGTCATCAGAGGAAACGACTACTCTCTGCATCTCGGCGCCGATGCCGAGTTTCTGATCAAGCCGCCGCACAATCTGGTCGACAACTCGTTTACCCTGACATTGGGCGCCCGACCGGAATTGCGAATCGATCCGACGGAGATCATCAACACCGGCTCAATAGCAGGTGTGTCGGCGGCACAGGTTTACAGTGCCGAAGCTGCCGCTGCTTACGGGCCATTTTTCTTTCAGGGCGAATATTTCTGGTACAACGTCGCTCGCAACAATCTTCCGGGCTTGCCGAGCCTGGAGTTCAATGGCGGTTACGCCCAAGCCAGTCTTGTACTGACAGGCGAGACCCACCCTTATATTCCGGCATATGCCGCCTATGGCGGCATCATCCCTGCAAATCCGTTCTCGCTATGGGGCGGCGGTTGGGGGGCGTGGGAGATTGCCGGCCGCGTCAGCACCGTCAGTCTGAACGATCAACTAGGGACTGCAAATGGCGTCGCGGGTGGGCGGCAGACAATCTACACCGCGGGTTTGAACTGGTACGTCAACAGCAACGTTCGTTTCATGTTTGATTACCTGCACGGCAACATTGCCAAGCAGGTCAGCCCGACTAACACCGGGGATGCCGGCGCCAAGTTCGACGCATTCGCGATGCGTACGCAGGTTGCCTTCTGAACCGCTGGTCGGCGAAGACAAAGCGGTGAGCGTCGCTTGCGGCTCCTCGGCTTCGCGACCGGAAGCCACTCAGTTGTTTGCATTGGTAAGCCAAGCGCTGCGAATGCGATCTGCGAATGCGGTGGGGTGGAAATGGTCTCGCCACTTTCGTCGAAATAAAATCAGGTAACCCTATGAATCCAGTTCCTGGCAACGGCACACCGGACCGTCGCTCCGGGGCCCTTCATGAGGTCCGACCTGTTTGGTGGGCAGACTTTGTTTCCAGGGTTGCAGCTGCCCTCATAGCCGGCACGATTGCGATTGTATCGAACATACTAGCTCTGGATGCGGCCCGGCTCGTACCGCTGGACACGGGCAATGGTGGCTTGCTCCGCTTCCTGGCGATGCTGACGGGCGGCGCCTTCCCCGCTCCAGCAGGCGCGGTATTCCAGACCGGCTTCCACTTCGTGGTCGGGCTTGCGATGGCTCTCTTCTACGCTTTCGTGTTGGAGCCTTGGATGCGCGCGCCGAGTTGGCTACGCGGAGTTCTTTTTGCGACAGCGGTGTGGTTGATTAACGCCTTAATCGTCCTTCCCTCAATCGGAGAAGGTATCGCAGGCAGTCGCGACCTGACGTTAGCTGGCATGGTTTGGTTCGCAGCAGCTCACACCCTCTTCTTTCTCGTGTTGGCCACTCTGTTTGCTCGGCTCCGATCACATTCGCGCGATTAGGTGGAACTTATTGGCGCTGAATGAGTGTTCGCGGCGTCTTCCTCTGTAGGGGACGAGCACACTTGAAGCCTACCGCAGCTCGACTCGATCGCGCTGATTGTTCGAGCAAGTCGATCAGTTTGGGCCAAGAGAGCTCTTGGTCCCTAGATCCTGGAATGCTCGCCATGTCGCGCATTTCGCTCCGTCGTATCTTCAAAACCAACAACGTTGGCGACCGCAATCGTTCGGGCGCTGCCAGCGTCGCTTGTCGGCATCGCCTTTGCCGCAGAGGACAAGTGCGAGCCGGTGTCTGCTTCCGGCAACATCACGCGCAAGCCAATTAGCCGGTTTCGCACCACCGCACGCGGGGTATAGTCATGTCGTCAGCGTTTCGCTTATCAATCGTCTCGCATGTGGCAGCGATTGCGGTCGGCGCCGTTGCCGCGACAGCATATCTGACTGTCTATTCAACCAGCCCGCAATCGCTCGCAGGCTACTTCTCAGCGATCTGCGCGAAGGCATTTGGTTCCGCGCCTGCCGCAGAGGCTCCGTACCTCGCCGACAATGTCAGCGCGATGACAAAGATGATGATTGACATGGGTATCAGGCCGTCAGGCGATGTCGACGCCGACTTTGTGGCGATGATGGTGCCGCACCATCAGGGAGCCATTGAGATGGCGCAGGCTGAATTGCGTTACGGACGCAATGAGCCACTCCGGCGTATGGCTCAGGAAATCATCGTCACCCAGCTGCAAGAGATCACTGCAATGCGGTTGTCGCTTGGCCANGCCTTGCCGCCCTCGGTACCATCGCCNGATCAGATCCCGCCTGCGGCGATCAACGATTCGAAATCTGAAAATGCAACCCTAGCAAAGGAGCCGTGATATGCGACNCAACGTCATACTGGCCGTTCTGTTGGTTGCGACAGGTCTTGTCGGTGTCCCCCATGCCTNGGCCGGACAGGCCCCCGCGGCCGCGTCCGACCCCGATATTCCCATCAGCCATCAAGACCGCGTTTACTCCGCTGAACAGTACTCGAACACAGTCTCCGTCACCGATCCCGTCGACAACAAGCTCGTCGGCACCATCCGCCTTGGCGATCCGTTGCCTGCCAATCTCAGTCCGCTCTACAAGGGCCAGTTGTTGGTGCACGGCATGGGGTTTTCGCCTGATCATCGCACCATTGCGGTTGTCGGAATTGGTTCGAATGCGGTGAACTTCATCGATACCGCGACCAATAGCGTGAAGCACGTAACTTACATCGGGCGCTCTCCGCACGAAGCGTTCTTTACGATGGACGGCAAAGAAGTGTGGGTTGTCGTTCGCGGTGAGAACTACGTCTCCGTGCTTGACGGCACAACGTACGAGGAGAAGACGCGGATTGCCGTTCCCAATGGCCCGGGCATGACGATCTTCTCCCCCGACGGCAAATACGGCTATGTCTGCTCGTCGTTTACCCCGGAGACCGAAGTCATCAGCGTCGCCGATCACAAAATCGTCGGCAAGGTTCCGCAAGCCAGCCCTTTCTGTCCCAACATCGCCGCAACGCCGGACAGCAAGCAGGTCTGGTTTACCCTGAAAGACACCGGCAAGACCCAGGTGTTCGATGGGCAACCGCCATTCACGCTCTTGAAGACGCTCGACACCGGTCCGATCACCAATCACGTCAATATCGTGCGCAATGCCAACGGTATGTTCGCCTATGTCACGATCGGCGGGCTCAACGAAATCAAAGTGTTCCGCACCGACAATTTTGAGCAGGTCGCGACCATTCCGGTCGGCAAGTTACCGCACGGCATCTGGCCATCCGGGGACGGGACCCGAGTCTATGTCGGCCTCGAGAATGAGGATAAGGTAGCCGCAATTGATACACTGAAGAACGAAGTCATCGCGACCAGTCCGATCGGCCAGGCTCCGCAAGCCCTCGTCTACGTGCCCGATGCCGTGCCCGCGGTGAGCGGCACCCTCAACGCGGCAATGACCAGGATGCCGGTCGTCCCCGAAGGACACGGAACTAGCAACCTGCAGCCGCTCGGCATTGCTGGTAAGTCGGCGGAACTGTGGCTGGTGCCGCCCGACGCAAAGAAAGACGCAAAAGCGCCGACCAGCGTTTCGCTATCCGACCAGGGGTTGGTGCAAGTACTGGAGGCCGCGGTCACTGGTCTCGAGCCAGGAAAGCCATATCTGCTTGCGCTTGCGAGTGAGCCGGCGGGCACCGGCGTTCTGGAACCACTGCAAGGCTTCATGACCAACCCCGCGGGCGCAGCCATCGTCAATACAATCGGACCAATCCGCCAGTTGGTACGTGGCGAGGACAAGGCCCCGCGTCGCTACCTCGCGATCCTTCCCGGCACCCCTGATACCCACGGAGCCCCCGTTCAAGTCCAAAGGGAATAATGAGTCCTGACGCGTCGACACGATTGGATGTTTTGCTGCAGTGCATGAGTCCGTTAGTGGCACTTTTGAGACATGCCAGGGCAGTCCGAAGATGTCCGTTACTGGGAGCAGATCGGAAGTGGCTGGCTGACCATCAAACCGACGCGATTGGACCCAGAACGGACATCAGAGACAAAAAAGCCCCGGACGATGCCGGGGCTGAAGTTGCTGGAGATAGAAGATCAGTACCTCGCGACGACCGGGCCGCCAAAGTGGTAGCTCACAGCGACGCGTGCGATATTCTCAGTGAATGTCGCGCTATGGCCGAACGTGAAATTGATAGCGGGTATAGCAGTAACCGCCACGACCGAAGAGCCGGTTATGTTGTCGAAAGCGACGTACAGATACTCACCACGCACAGACCAATTGCTATTAAATTTCCACTCAGCGCCGGCGCCAACGGCATAACCAACCTTTGTCTGATTAAAATTGGCGGTGCCGGTAGACGGATAGAAGTTATCGTTAAAAACATTCGTATATTTCAGGTCTGAAACCGCAAGGCCGCCCGTCACGTAAGGCATCCATCCGCCCGCATCAAAGCCAACACGCCCAAGGAACGTGAACAGCCAATCTGTGCTCACTCTTTCGTTGAAACGGAACGTAACGGGCGCATTTTGCGGATAGATTCCAGCTGTTGCAATGGAGCCCTTCGCGTTCATCCAGTCAAGGCCGGCCTCTAGACCGAAGACGGCCTTGCCCGATTGCCAAAGATATCCAACATGTCCACCGGCTATGCCGCCAGAGTTGTTGATGTGATTTGAACCGACCGCCACGACCGTCGGTTCATTTAGCGGATTGAAGAATGTGTTGGGGTTATTGATCGAAACCCTGTATTCGTGTGCCCCCAAACTCCGCCACCGTTCACACCGACATACCACCCAGTCCAGGTGTCAACCGGCGCAGCAACCATCGCTGGTGCTTTCATGGGCAAATCCGCAGCAGATGCAGCGCTGATGCTTAGTATCGCGCTCAAGGCGGCCACGGAAACAACCAACTTTAAATTTCGCATATCACCCTCCTTGAACAAAAAATTAAAATCTGGAACTCAAGCTTTACCGCGCTAGACGGCGAGTTTTCACGATTCCGCATCATAGCCAAGCGCACAACGTCGCTTATTGGGCACGTTTGAGACATGCGACGGGCGCTGAGAATGCCCGGAGTTGAGGGAAGATCGGAAGTGACCGAGCGACGGTGAAAACGACGCGAATGACCACCCCAGCCGGACCTGGACACCTTGCTCAACCGCGGATGCACCCGTCATTGACTTATCTGCGCCGCGGTGCGCTGCCTCGGGATATCGCGCGGTCTTTGAAAAATATCCGTTGATCCTGCCTTGGGTTCCCACAAGTTCCCAATGTTCAATTTTATACATTCGGAATGGAAAAAAACTCTCCTGAGTGGTAGAGACTTGTACCCGCTGGGGGCAAGACGGTGGGTTCGTGCGTTGAGTGATCTGCTTGTTATTTTAGTCGTCGAAGATGACGCACCGATACAGAGCCTCGTTGAGGACGCTCTCGCAGATGTTGGTTTTGAACCGGCAATCGCGGCGTCCGGCGAGGAGGCGGTGACACTGCTTATTGGGAACAAGGGCAAATACCGTGCGCTAGTGACCGACATCCAATTGCGCGGCGTTATGGAAGGTTGGGAGGTCGCGAAGAAAGCCAGAGAGATCGACCCGGAGTTCCCAATTGTCTATATTACCGGCGGCAACGCCGCCGATTGGCCATCCCATGGCATGCCAAACAGCATCCTTCTGACCAAGCCCTTCGCGCCTGCGCAGCTTGCCGCCGCCGTCTCCCAGCTTCTCAACGCCGGTAGCCCGCCGACCGCTCCGTCCTAGCCTTCGCGGTCTCAGCGAACTACATCTCGCTGATGACCGAGACACCGCTACGCGCTGGCGGCCAGCGTGCAGGGCTATTGCAGGTCCTTATGCAATCTTGCCTGAGCACTGTGGGATCTGCGCGCCGTTGACCACCTCGAACAATACGCCGCCACACGGGCGACCGGCGGCGGCCCCCGGCGATGGGCCAATGAAAAGGCCGCCCGAAATATGTCGAGCGGCCAGCCGGGCTCAAAATTGATTATCGTAGCCTTAACGTTGGTTTCGACCCCTATCAAAGCACCCGTTTGAGCCGTTACGATGCGACCTCCTGAGCGTTGGGGGCGGGCATGAGGCGGCGGCGATTTATCGGTCTACTCGGTGGTGCGGCTGCGGCGTGGCCGCTCACCGCGCACGCGCAGGAGCGCCGGCGAATGCGGCGCATTGGCTTTCTCATGGGAACGAGCGAGACGGACCTAAACGAGCAATCCAGCGTTGCTGCCTTTGTTCAGACACTCGAGAGGCTAGGATGGGTTGCTGGCAAAAACATTGAGATTGAGTATCGCTGGACCGCTGGCGATCCGCGCCGGATGCAGGAATATGCTCAAGAATTGGTCGCGCTGTCACCGGATGTTATTTTTGCAAAAGGAGCAGCGGCTCCTCCCGTCACCCAAGCGACCACGACCATTCCAGTCGTGTTTGCAGTGCTCTCGGATATGCTCGCGCAACGCTATGTTAAAAACTTTGCGCGTCCTGACCGGAACGTGACCGGCTTTGCAAGCGACGAGATTACGCTGGTTAGCAAGCGAGTCGAAATTCTAAAGGAAATATCTCCGAGCTTGACGAGAGTGCTTTACGTTCGGGGCGCGAGACCCAAAGCCCGCGCGCTGTTTCTGCGGTTGGCCGAAGATGCGGCGCAATTGGCGCTCGCCGTCACCGAATGCGCGGCAGAGAATGAGGCTGACGTCGCCAGCGCAATTGCAGCCTTCGCGCGAGATCCGAATGGTGGCCTTTCTGTCGGCTTTGACGTCTTCAATGTGGTGCATCGAAAGAAGATCGTGGAGCTCGCCGCGCTCCATCGGCTCCCTGCAATCTATTTTGCGCGCTTCTTTGTCGTAGAGGATGGCGGACTTCTTTCTTACGGCCCGAATCAACCGGAGCAATTCAGGCAAGCGGCGCAATATGTGGATCGTATCCTCAAGGGCGAAAAGGTCGTTAGCCTTCCGGTGCAGGCGCCGACCAAGTACGATTTTACGATCAATCTCAAGACAGCAAATGCTCTTGGTCTCAGGCTTCCGCCTACCGTGCTCTCCCGTGCCGACGAGTTGATCGAATAAGGGTGGCTACTTCCGTTCCTGGCACGAACCGGACGAGTCGTGCCGGTCTGACGATGTCCGCTAATCGGGGAGTACCGGAAGTGGTCGGCCGACCGTCAAATGACGCGTTTTACCCAGGCCATCAGGCGTGAATTCAGGCCGAGGGCGGCGTTTTCGTTTCGTCGCTGCGGAACAAAATCTCGATTGTCCCCAGTATCACCAAGACCGAAATAACAATCACCACGACAAGCATGAAGGTCGCTCCGTCTTTTGGGTAAAGACGCAGCCTCCGCCGAGGTGTCGCTCGTGGTAATGTCTACAAGTTGACGATTTGCAAATTTACAGCGGGTCTAAACGACAGCATGCTTGTCCAATCAACATGATGCGACCAATAAATGGCGCATCATGTTCCATGTTCGGTTGATCTGTGAGAGTTTTCCGCCGAGGTTTTCTGATGAATAGCGCTGCCATTCGCTGCGTTGCATGAGTCTATTCATGGCACCTTTGAGACATGCCGACGGGCGCTGAGAATGTCCGGGGGGCAGACCGGAAGTGATCGGCCGACGCTCAACACGGCGCTTTTGACCCATCTCGGACATCGGACCGGCTGGACCTAGCAAGTTGAGCGCACCTCACGCGCGCCGGTGAGTCCTCTGCAAGACGCCTTGGCCAATCGCGGTGCCGAGCTGCCGCAAGGCCAGACTGTTGAGCGGGAATTCCAGCACCACATGGACCAGGCTCAAGGCAAGCAGCACGGTGAAGCCGAATGTATAATCATAAAAATAGAGAGCGGTGGATGCCGCACTCGCGGCAACAATCAGCGCCAGTCGCGTCCTTGAAATATCGACCCAGCGGATCACCTCCGCTTTGATGAACCAGTTCAGATAGTGGTAGGTGTAGACGAAAGCGAGCAGGCTCGTCAGCCTCGTATCGAGCTTCACGTCTGCGATCCCGAGGAGCCTTCCGAGCGCCGGTGCCACGTTTCCGAAATACTCCTGCGCTACCTTGGCGAAAGCCGGAATCTGCGTCTCTGCCGATGGCGGCACCACAAGCAAGATCAGGATCGCCGCCACATAGAGCAGGACCAACAGCGCCTGCATCTTGCTGCCCGACCGGACCGCGCCCAACACCATGAAAATCAGCGTAAACAGCGACACGTGAATCAAGGTCGGAAGCAATATTCCAAGCACGGCAAGCGACGATCCGTTCATCGCCATCGCGCCGGTCAACCAGATCGCGATGATCACCAGCGCGGTGCTTTGCAAGGGGGTCGTTGCGGCCGCAAGCAGTGCGCACACCACAAACGCCATCCACATCACGAAGCCGAACCATGATGCGTTGTCGATCAGGGCAGCGATAACGGCAATGACTGCTAGCGCGATTGGGATACTACGATGGGGCAGAAAATATTTGCGGTCGTGCAGCCACGAGATTTCGGTAAAATAATGTGCCGGACCGAGCACGACATATGACAGCAACAGCAGTTCGAAAGGAACAAGGTAGGTGATTCCTAGCGCCGCAAACATCAATCCCATATGGATGGCGTCGGTCGCGCGCTTCATTATGCATCGTCCGAAAACTCGAATCATAGGTCAACGTTGGTACACTGGCAATCGCAGCTGTCGTGACACAAACTCCACATTACGGCTGGCGTAAACATGGTTCCGCCTCAAGACTTTGAGGATCGTGAAGTACCCGATTGTTCGACCGTGACGAAGCGCCAAGTGGGCGGGATCATTCGAGGATGGCGAGAGCGATGGCGCTGGGCTGCATCCCGACGACGATGGGCGTTTCGGGATGGTTGGTCGAGGTGCGGATCGGGACGAGCAGATTGGGCCCTGCGGTCACAAAGAGCGTCTTGCCGCCCGGAGTTACAGCGAGGGTGAATGCTTGTGGCGGGACGTGAATAGGCGCGCCCG
>JGI12635J15846_10005707_pt1 | contig 10726 bp, 9 predicted proteins | sample BlaSpr_A8_OM2_M2_FD_15846 | JGI IMG/M metagenome (IMG submission 15846) | reverse complement strand
CGCGGTGCGGTGCTTGTGACCAGCTGGCGGGCACGTACTGCGTGAAGCAGCTCATCAGATGCTTGTCGGGCGGCGCGAGTGAGTCATCCGCCATGGTCGGCAGCACGCCGTCGGAGTACGGCGCCGCGGACGGTCTCCCGTACTTCGCGTCGTCGAAGGCCCGCTCCAGATACTCCATCGAGTCGCAGAGCTGGATGAACGACCGCGCCGCTGTCATCGAGTCTTCCGGCGCGAGGCCGGCAAATTGGGGTGGTTCGCCCAGCGCCAGGTTGACCTTCACCGTCCCGGACCGGGTTTTGTAGCGGTGGATCGCACGAACGAAATCTGGCGGCAGCTGGTTGGATTCGACCAGCTCGCAAAACGTGATCTTCGGGTGCGCGTTCGATATGACAGCGCGGGCGCGAAGCTCCGTTCCGTCGGTTAAAGCCACGCCTACGGCTCCGCCACTCTCCACCAGGATGCGGCCGACGCGGGCCCCAGTGCGGAGCTCGGCGCCATGCTCGGTGGCGTCGTCGGCAATCGCCTGCGACACCGCCCCCGTGCCGCCGCGGACAAAGGCCCACTCCGCCATCTGGCCGTCGATCTCGCCGATGTAGTGATGGAGCAGCACGTACGCCGTTCCCGGGGTGTACGGTCCGCCATAGGTGCCGATCGCCCCCGAAACGCAACGGGCTGCCTTGACCTGCGGCGAGTCGAACCACTCATCGAGGAGCTCGGCGACCGACAGCGTCATCACTTTGACGAAGTCCCCGGTGCTTTTGACGTCCAGGCCCCTCAGCTTCCAGGCGAAGCGCGCCAGCTCGAGTAAATCGGCAGGGGTCTTGGCGCCGACGTTCGGCGGGGTCATCAACAGCAGGGGGCGGACAAGCCGAGCGATCTTCGCCAGGTAGGCGCTGAAAGATGGCCAGACCTCGGCGTCGTGCTTTGAAAATTTGCCGATCTCGGCCTTTGCCTGGGCCGCATCCTTGGTGAGCAGCAGGTGCGAGCCGTCCGGGAACGGCACGTAGTAATCCGCGGCGAGCGGGTAGAGGGTCAGGCCATGACGATGGAGCTCGAGCTCCCGGATCACCTCCGGGGGCATCAGGGACAGCACATAGGAGAGCGTCGAGACCGTGTAGCCAGGCCACGGATGCTCGCTGACAGCGGCGCCGCCCAGCACCTCTCGCCGCTCCAGGACGATGGTCTTCAGCCCGGCTCGGCCGAGATATGCCGCCGTCGCAAGGCCGTTATGGCCGCCCCCCACGATGATCGCGTCGTATTCAGCCGGCACCGGGCCGAGTATATCGGCGCGCCAATTGGCCAACCGTCCCTTGACAAGGCGCAACGCTAGGTCCACATTTGCGCTCAGGCTCCGCCCTGGGGCCAAACACGCCAAGGAGGGTAAGCATTGGCTGCGATTGCGGCTAGCGAAGACGCCGTTCAAGAGAAACGCAAACTTAAAAAGTCGCTCTTCCGCTTCGACATGATCTTCTTCACCGTCTGCGCGATCCTTGCCATCGACACACTCAGTCAGTCGGCGTCCTACGGATTTCAGACGATCTTCTGGCTGGCGGTGTCCGCACTGACGTTCCTTATCCCGTACGGACTCCTGACGGCGGAACTTGGGGCGGCGTTTCCGGTCGAGGGCGCTTCATACGAATGGGTCCGGCTTGCTTTTGGGCACTTTGCTGGGGCCATCACCGCCGTCCTTTACTGGTTGAGCAACCCAATATGGTTGGGCGGGACGCTGGCCGCGGGCGCCATTGCCGGGATGGACGCACTCTGGGGCACCCACATCGGGAACAACACCGGCCTTTCCATCCTGATCGGTTTGCTCTTCGTCTGGACCGCCGTCACGATGAACATCCTGTCGCTGAAGTCGATGAAGTGGGTCCCGACCCTCGGTGCCATCGTGAAGTTCGGATTGTTCCTGTTATTCGGCCTCCTGGTGGTCGTTGCAGGGAGCCAACATGGCTACAAAGGAGACACGTCGAATTTCTTCCCGACCAACATCGCGGTCTTCGTGGGCGTAATCGGCGTCCTGATCTTCCAGTGGGTTGGCTTCGATTTGCAAGCCAACGCGAGCGAAGAAATGGACAACCCGCAAAAAGATATCCCGCGCGCCATCGGGCTGTCGGGCCTGATTAGCTTCGTCGGATATGCAATTCCGATCGCGGGAATCGTGTTCCTCCTCGGAAGCAAGGACCTCAGCAACGTGTCGAGCTTTGCGACCGCCTACCAGACCGCCGTTGGCAACGCGCTCGGCGGCACAGCGCAAACGATCATCAATGACATCGTCGGCGCGGCGATCGTCTTCGCGCTGCTCGCCAGCGGGACCGTCTGGTTGATGGGGTCTGACCGCATGATGGCGATCGGAGCCCTCAACGGCTCGGGGCCGCGCTTCATGGGACGTTTCTCCTCGCGGTTCGGCACACCCGTTACCGTCAATGTGATGTCGGGGATCATGGCGTCGGCCTTCGTCGTGGCAGCCTTCCTGATCACCTCCGGCAACCTGAAGGCGTTCTTCGCGGTGGTGCTGGGCCTCGTCATCTCGACCACGACCTTCTCCTACATCGCGGTCTTTCCGGCACTGATCGCGCTACGGCGTAAGTATCCGAATGCGCGTCGCCCTTACCGGGTACCGGGTGGGATCGTCGGCGCGTGGGTCGTGATGCTGATTACCGAGGCTTATGCGGTGCTGGGCACGATCTTCTCTCTATGGCCCAATCTCTGCGACACCTCGAACGGTGTTTGCCTCGGGGCGTCGGCGACCGGCAAGGTAGCGGGGCTCGATCGATTGCCCTACGAGCTCACCGTCTTTATCGTCGTTGGGATCATCCTCGCGCTCGGGGTGTGGTTCTACGTGATTGGTAAGAAGCACGCGGTCCACGACCGCTGGCCTGACGAGGTCGCACCGGCCGACCAGCGCGAGCTCGCCGGGGTCCGCAGAGTTTAGACTCGTCGCGTGTCGGTGACGCAAGATCGATCGGTGAGCGCGGGCGAGGATCTCGCCCGCGCTTTCACATTGCCGGCCAGCGCCTATATCGATGAGGCTGTCTATCAACGCGAGCGGGATCGGATTTTCGCGCGGACCTGGCAACTGGTTGCACGTGCCGATGAGCTCTCCCGGGTCGGTGACCTGAAGCCGACCACCATCCTCGACGAACCGATCCTGATCAGCCGCGGGCTCGACGGCAAGCTGCGCGGCTTCTATAACGTCTGCCGGCACCGCGCGGCCCAGGTGGTGCTGTCGAAGGGCAACCGACGCAGCCTCCAGTGCCCGTATCACGGTTGGACTTACGGCCTGGATGGGCGATTGCAGGTGGCCCGCGAGATGGACGGCACCGAGAACTTCGATAAGGCGGACTTCGGGCTGGTGCCGATCAGGGTCGAGCAGTGGGGACCGTTTATCTTCGCCAATCTCGACAACGAGGCGCCGTCGTTACGCGACATTCTCGGGGCCATCCCGCAGGAAGTCGCTGCGGCGGGCTACGACGTCGAGAAGATGCAGCTGGTCGAGCGGCGCGACTATCTCATCGAGTGCAACTGGAAGGTCTACGTCGACAACTACCTCGAGGGGTATCACCTGCCGATCGCGCACCCGGGCCTCTTCAAAGAGCTCGACTACGACGCCTATCGGGTCGAGACGTTTCGCTACTACTCAAAGCAACATGCCCCGATCCGGGAACTCAAGCCTGGCGAGGAGCCCGGTCGTGACCGGCGCTACATCCGGCAGCCCGGGAGCGAGGAGAACGCCCTCTACTACTGGGTCTTCCCAAACACGATGTTCAACATCTACCAGGACAACATGAGCTCAAACTTGATCCTCCCGCTGGGCGTGGACAAGACGCTCACGGTCTTCGAGTGGTTCTTTGCCCAACCCGGAACCGGGCCGGGATGGGAGTCGATGCAGCAGACGATCGCCTTCTCGGACGAGATCCAGCAGGAGGACATCGCCATCTGCCAGCACGTGCAGCGCGGGCTCAAGTCGCGGTCATACGACCGCGGCCGATTCAACGCCAAACGCGAGAACGGCGTCTATCACTTTCAGCGACTGGTTTCCGAGTTCTTGTCGTAGACGACCTGTCCGCCCAGGATCGTGGTCTGAACCGACGCGCTCGTGATCTCCGAGGGCGGCGTCGCGAACAGATCGCGGTCCAACACGACGACGTCGGCGAGCATGCCCGGCTCGAGCGTCCCCTTGACCGCGTCCTGGTGGGCCGCCCAGGCGCTTCCCGATGTGTAGCCCGCCAGCGCGTCCGCCAGCGAGAGCCGTTCGTGCGGGAGCCAGCCGCCCGCCGGCCGTCCGTCATTGGTCGTTCGATTGGCCGCCGAGTTGATGCCGAGGAAGGGGTCGAAGGACACGATCGGCCAGTCCGAACCGAAAGCGAGCCGGCCGCCGGCGCCCCGGATCGAGTTCCATGGCCAGCCGCGCGAGGCGCGTTCAGGGCCGATCTTCGACTGGTAGGAATCGAGTTGGGCCGGCTCGGGGTCGGCGTGATATGGCTGCATGCTGGCGACGACGCCGAGCGACCCGAACCGTGGGATATCGGCGGCATCGATCGTTTCGATGTGCTCGATCCGGTGCCGGCGGTCGCGCGGACCGTTGGCAGCCGTTGCTTGTTCGAAGGCGTCGAGCGCCAGCCGGACCGCCGCGTCCCCGATCGCGTGCACCTGGATCTGCCAGCCGCGACGATCGGCGACGCGCACCGCCGCCGCCAGCTCACCGGGTTCCCACTGCGGATAGCCGAAGGCGCCCGGCTGGCCGGCCGCCATCCCCTCGTAGGGCGCCAGCAGGACGGCGGTACCGGACTCGATGACGCCGTCGGCGAAGGCCTTGACGATCCCGGCCGAGACCCAGGCGTCGTCGCGATGGGGGAGGGCGGCAGCCTCGTGGTCGACGAGATGCCGCTCCCAGTCGGCCATCGTGAAGCCAGGCTCCATCCGCTGCCCCAACCGGATACGGACCATCGGCCGGCCCGACGCGCGGAGCGCCCGATAAATCTCGAATTGCTTCCGGCCGGCGCCTGCCTCCTGGACGCTCGTGAGCCCATGCCGGAAGGCGAGGCTCGCCGCCGCCGCCAGGCTTTCGACGTCCTGCGAGATGGTCCGCGGCGGTAGCACGCGGTCGACCAGCTCCATCGCGGCCTCCTTCAGGATCCCGGTGGCGTGGCCGGCGGCATCCCGCTGAATCTCGCCTCGCGGTGGGTTCGGGGTGTCGTCCATGATGCCCATCCGGGTGAGGGCGGCCGTATTGACCCAGGTCGTGTGGCTGTCATAGGCCTCGATGGCGATCGGCCGGTCGGGAACGACCGGGTCGAGTATGCCCCCATCCGGCATCCCGTTCGGGAAGACCCCGTAGAACCAGCCCCGACCGAGCAGCCAGTCCCGCTCGGGATGGGCCCGGGTGAACTCGGCGATCCGTCGGAGGATGCCATCGACGGTGGTCTCGTCCGAGAGCTCCAGGTTGTGCAGGTACCGGGCGCCCATCAGGAAATGGACGTGGGCGTCGTTGAACCCGGGCACCACCAGGCCGCCGCCGGCGTCGAGGACGGTCGTTCCAGGGCCGGCCAGCGCTCGAATCTCCGAGTCTGATCCGGTCTTAAGGATTCGGTCGCCCTCGATGGCCAGCGCCGTCCGGCCGGGCTTCCCCGGCCAGGTCCGGCCATTCAGGACAACGATCGACGCAGGGCTGGCGATGCTGGAGATAGTAGGTGGCCCAAGAGCAGATTGACGAACCTCTTACCGCCTGCTACGTTTGGCCGAGACCTAAGGGAGAGGAGGGAACCCGATGCCCGACGACGTAATGACGCGTCCGCCGTACTCAACCGCCCAGGCCGCTGTCGGTAGCCAGGAGGCCGCCGACGCAACCGACCTGGGCCGCTTTGGCTACAAGCAAGAACTCAGGCGAGTCCTGGGCGTGTATTCGAGCTTTGCCGTCGCCTTTTCCTACATCTCACCGAGCACCGGCATCTTCACGCTTTTTGCCCCGATCGGACTGGCGATTGCCGGGCCGTTCTTCTTCTGGAGCTGGCCGCTGGTGGCGCTGGGCCAGTTCATCATCGCGCTGAACTTCGCGGAGGTCAGCTCGCACTTCCCGGTGGCCGGCTCGGTCTATCAGTGGACGAAATATTTATCCAACCGTGGCTACTCCTGGATGACGGGCTGGGTCTATCTCTTCGCCGGCATCCTCACGGTCACGGGGGTGGTGGCAACCATCCCTGGGCTGGTGCTGATCCCGTTGCTCAACAACCTGGGAATCGGGCTCGCCAACAATGCCCAGACGCAGGTTACGATCGCGCTTGTGATCCTCGCCAGTACGACGTTGCTGAACATCTTTGGGGTTCGGCTGGTCGCGCTGATCAACAACACCGGCGTGGTATTCGAGATTCTCGGAATGGTCGTCTTCGCGCTGATCCTGTTGATCTTCTACCATCACCAACCGGCTACGGTGGTCTTCGATAGCAGTTATCTCGGCAACAACAACCAGGTCGGTGTCTTCCTGGCCGCCATGTTCATGTCCCTCTTCGTCATCTACGGCTTCGACACCGCCAGCACACTGGCGGAGGAAACGAAGAATCCGCGAGTCGAAGCGCCGAAGGCGGTCCTGGCCTCCGTGGTCGGCGCCTTCATCATCGGCACGGTCTTCCTGCTCGCACTGATCATCGCCATCCCGGATATGCAGAAATTCGTCGCCGGTGCGGGTGCGGTGCCCGCGACCATCACGTCGCCGGCCGATGTCCTGACCGCTGTACTGCCCAGCTGGATGGCGAATGTGTACCTGGTGGTCGTACTGGCTGCAATCTACGTTTGCTGCCTGGCCATCCAGACCTCGACGATCCGGCTCGCATTCGGCATGGCGCGCGACGGAAAGCTACCGCTCGCGCGCTTCTACAACAAGGTCAGCCCAACGCTGCACACACCGGTGATCGCCTGCCTGGTGGTCGGCGTGCTTGCGGCGCTGCCCTTCATCTACTATGCCGGCGCGGGCCTGATCGCCATCGTGGCGACCGGCATGATCTACCTCTCGTACATGCTCGGCAACATCGCGATCCTGCTCGCCCGGCTGCGGGGCTGGCCGACCGAAAAGGCTCCGTTCAAGCTCGGCGGATGGGGCATGATCATCAACCTGCTGGGTCTCGCCTGGGGCGCCTCGATGCTCGTCAACTTTCTCTGGCCCCGTCCCGCGAGTAACCCGAGTGTGAATGCCGTGCTTCTCCCCGGCGGCGCCAGCCTGGGCGGATTCGGAGACTCGGTTCCGATCTTCGAGCTCGTTGTGGCCTTGATCGTCGTCATCGGCGCCGTCTACTACTTCGTGGCTCAGCGCGGCAAGACCGACCAGGTCGTTCGCGCAGCGTAATCGAAAGCCCCCACCCTGCCCTCCCCAATGGGGGAGGGTAAGGGCGGGGCCGCCTTACCCACGCCGCCCTTTCCACACCGGGAGCGGCCATTCTGAACTTATAATGACCACCACAACATGGCGGTCAAGATCCGTGTCCCTGGCGCCCTTCGGCAGCTGACCCGTGGTGCGGCCATTGTCGAGGTCGATGCCGGTGACGTGTCGCAGGCGCTTGACGAACTGAACCAGAAGTTTCCTGGTTTCAAGGAGCGCCTCTACGACGACAAGGGGGAGCTCCGCCAGTTCATCAACATCTACCGGAACGACGAGGATATTCGGTTCGGGTCGGGGCTGAAGACGCCGCTCAAGGACAGCGACGACCTCTCCATCGTGCCGGCGGTCGCCGGAGGCTGAACCCATGGCGCGGACGACAGTGCGCCTGACGTTCCGCGGCGACACGCTGAACGACCCGATCATTTACCGACTCGGGAAGGACTTCAAAGTCGTGACCAACATCCGGCGCGCCGATGTGGCCGAGGGCAGCGGTTGGGTCGAGCTCGACGTCGACGGTGGCAAGGCCGAGGTGGATCGAGCGCTCGAATACTGCCGCAGTCGCGGCATTGGGGTCCAGCAGCTGGAGCCGCAGTGAGAGTCGCCGTCGCCATGAGCGGCGGCGTCGACTCGTCGGTTGCCGCCGCGATGATGTGCGACGAAGGCCACGAGGTCTTTGGCGTCACCCTGCAGCTCTGGCCCAAGGAGATGGCGGCAAGGGACTTCGACAAGCACCACGGCTGCTGCTCTCTCGATGCTGTCGAGGACGCGCGGCGGGTCGCGAACCGCCTCGGCATCCCGTACTACGTGCTGAACTTCGAAGACGATTTCCGGGCGGCCGTGATCGATCCATTCACCCAGGCTTACCTCGAGGGGCGAACGCCGAACCCGTGCATCCGCTGCAACGAGACAATCAAATTCGGCCTACTCCTCAAGAAGGCGCTCGCGCTCGGGGCCGACGCGCTCGCGACCGGGCACTACGCCCGGATCGCCACCGGGCCTTCCGGCCACACCCTGCGCAAGGCCGCCGACGAACGCAAGGACCAGTCCTACGTGCTGTACCAGCTAGGCCAGGAGGAGCTGCGCGTCCTTCGGTTTCCAATCGGCGACCTCACCAAAACCCAGGTGCGAGCGATGGCGTCGGCTCTTAGGCTGGTCACGGCCAACAAGCCGGAGAGCCAGGAGATCTGTTTCGTGGCCGACGGCAGCTACCGGACCCTGCTGAAGGAACGGTTTCGCGAGCAGGTGCGGCCTGGCCCCATCGTCGACGAGGGCGGCGCGGTTGTCGGCGAACACGATGGCGTCGCGATGTATACCGTCGGGCAACGCTCGGGCCTGCGGCTGGTCCCTGGCGGGCCCCGCTCGCAACCGACGTACGTCAGCGGGATCGACGCGCTTACGAACACGGTCCGAGTGGGCGGCCGGGACCAGCTGTTGCGGTCGAGCTGCCGGCTCGAGGACGTGCGCTACGTCGCCGGCCACGTCCCGCCGGCGACCTTCGCGGCGAGCGTGAAAGTCCGCTCCCACGCTCCCCTGGCCGGCGCCCTGGTCACGCCCCTCGGCGACCAGGCACGCATCGACTTCGATGAACCGCAGCGGGCGCTCGCCCCCGGCCAGGCCGCCGTTATCTATGACGGCGACCGCGTGATCGGCGGAGGGCCGATCGCCGCCGGCGACGGGTGACGCTCCTCGCCGCAGCGTCGCAACATCCTTTTCTTATGACCTTCTCCTTGATCGGCCTCGTGTACCTGGTCTGCCTCGGCGCCGTCCTATCTGCCCAGCTGGCGTGGCGGGGTCACCCCGCCTACTGGCTCGCCGTCCTGGGCGCGTTCTGTTTCCTGGTGGGGGTCCTTTGGGGACGCGGCTACCTGTCGGGCGGCGCGACCTTCACCTTTCTCGGCGCCGGGGTCGTGCTCGCGGTCTTCGGCGTGGCGCTGGACTTGATCTTCGGCCCGCCCGTCGGACAGTCCCGCGCCGAATACGATTAGGGGCCATGGCTTCCGATACGTCCGACAAATACATGCTGGCGCGGATCACCCGGCGCCAGGACTACTCGCCCACCCTGTGGTCGGTCTGGATGAAGCCGCCCGAAGAGCTGGCGTTCAAGGCGGGCCAGTACGTGGCCTTCGGCGTGGACCAGAACGAGAAGGTCCTCGAGCGCGCGTTCTCCATCGTTTCGAGCCCATACGAGCCCGAGCTCGAATTCTTCATCGAGAAAGTGCCGGAAGGCGCGCTTTCGCCCAAGTTGTACGAGCTTCAGGTCGGCGACCAGGTCTTCATGCGCAAAAAGGCGAAGGGGATCTTCAATGTCGACACCAAGTCGGGGCATAGCCAGCATTTCCTGGTCTCCACCGTGACCGGGATCGCCCCCTACATCAGCATGGTCCGCACGCTGGCGCTCGACCTGAACGAGGGCCGCCTGGCGCAACCGTTTCGTCTCGTCATTCTCCAGGGCGTTTCCAAGTCGAATGAGTTCGGCTATGACAAGGAGCTGTACAAGGCGGCCAGCGAGTATCCCTGGCTCACGTATATCCCGACCATCAGCCGGCACTGGGAGGATCCGGAATGGACCGGCGAGCGGGGGAGGGTGGATGACCTGGTGCGCAAGTACGCCGACAGCCTGGAGCTGACCCACAGGGATACGACGGTGTACCTGTGCGGCAACCCCGGGATGATCGTCAACGTTCGCGACATCATGCGGCGGTGCGGGTTCGAGCACGCATCGATCAAGGAAGAGACCTACTGGGCGCCGGGCGAAGGCGAGGTCGAATACTGACCCTGGGCACCGCCAAGTAGAATCTGACGCCGTGCCCTTGATCGGCGCTTTGCCGCAGCCCATCACCTCGGCGCCGCTCGTTTTCTTCGTGTATCTCGTACTCATCCTCCTGCTGGGGAGCGCGCTCGCCAGCGTGCTTCTGCGGAACACGCTTTACGCGATCGCGGCGTTCGCCGTCAGTCTGGTGCTGGTGGCGCTCCTGTACCTGGTGATCGCGCCGTTCCTGCTCGTGGCCGTGCAGCTGCTGGTGTTCACGACGGTCAGCGCCGCAGTCCTGATCGGCCTCCTTCGAGCGACGACCGGACTTCGGACGTCGAGCGTGGGCCGGCTGAGTCCGGAATGGATCATCGGCGCGGCGGTCTCGGCGGTCATGTTCGCGCTGCTCGCAGTGGTACTCGGCGCGACCGCGTGGCCCGTCCAGGCCTGCTGCGCCCTCCCCGAGAGCTTTGGCGGGGTGCTGGGCAGCACCTACGCCGTCGGGCTAGCGGTACTGGCGGTCATCCTTGGCTCGGCCGCGCTCGGGAGCGGGTTGCTGCTGGCAGCCCCCACCCTGATCTCCCCCAGAGGGGGAGGGTCAACGC
>JGI12635J15846_10005705_pt1 | contig 10728 bp, 2 predicted proteins | sample BlaSpr_A8_OM2_M2_FD_15846 | JGI IMG/M metagenome (IMG submission 15846) | reverse complement strand
TCCGCGTCTATTCGGCGAGAGCGATGCAGGCGCTGTGTCTAAGTATTGGGGTGTTTCTGGTTTGTGTTCCTCTGTTTTCACAGGGAAATCAAGGCCGTATTACCGGAACAGTTACAGACAAAAGTGGGGGCGTCGTCGCCGGCGCCACCGTCACTGTTAAGGACGTTCAACGCGGCGTCGCGCGAACTCTGACCACGGGCGACTCCGGAGAGTACAACGCTCCCAACCTGCTTCCCGGCACGTACGCGATTCGCGCCGAGGCTAAGGGCTTCAGAGCGATAGAACAGCAAAACATTCTGTTGGAGGTCGGCAAGGAAATCCGTGTGGACTTGTCCCTCCAGCCCGGCGAGGTCTCGCAGACGATCACCATCACCGAAGCTCCTCCGATGATGGAAACCACGAACGCCACCCTGGGCGGCACGCTTAGCAATGAGACGATTAATGACTTGCCGCTGAACGGCCGCAATTACATCAACCTGCTCACACTGCGACCGGGAATGAATGTTTACGCAGGCGGCGGGAGTTTCACCCGCTCCGCCAACGGGACCCGCGCGGAGGACATCGGTTACCTGCTTGACGGTTTGAGGAACGACGATTCATTTACCGGCTCAAGCGTTCTGAACGCGGCCATTCCTGCAGGCGATTCGTCCACATCGCTGCCTATCGACGCGATCCAGGAATTCAATACCGAACAAAATCCAAAAGCGGAATTTGGCTGGAAACCGGGCGCCATCGTCAATGCTGGGATAAAATCGGGTACCAATTCTATTCACGGCACCGCGTTCGCGTTTGGCCGGAACACAGGGATGGACGCGCGCAACTTCTTTGATGCGGCGCCTCTGCCGAAGTCGCCCATTGGGTTGGAGCAGTTCGGCGCCAGCCTCGGGGGAGCCATCAAAAAAGACAAAATGTTTTACTTTGTGAATTACGAGGGCCAGCGTTATAGCGTGGGCGACACGCTCTTTACGAATCCCCCGGTCACAGTCGCATGCAGCGCCACGCTGCCGGGATGCGCTCTAACCGCGCCCAACACAAGCGCCAGCCTTGTGGACGCCTGTAACGACCTGAAGACGAAGGCAACGCCAATCAGTCCACTCAGCGCGCATATTGCGGGCCTNGACACCACCACTTGNGCTATAGCGCCTGCGAATTATACCCCCGGCGCGAGTGAATCTCTCTTCCCAGCCANCAACGGATCGGACTCAAGAGGATTGATTCTCGGTCTGGTCAGCACCAGCGCGCAAGACAATGGTGTCGCGAAGGTTGACTATCACATAAATGATCACCACTCTCTGTCTGGCATGTACTTCCGTGGCGTAGGTGGCGGATCCTGGCATGATGGGGCCTGGGAAGTGGGGATCCCAGGGTCCGCTAAAGCTCCTTTCATATCCGACCTGTGGGGTTACATACAAGCGGGATCGGGGGCCTGGACTTGGACCCCGAATTCAACTCTGGTGAATGAATTCAGGGTGGGCTACTCCTATTACCGCCAGTTCAGTGATTCCAACGATGCGAGCATCAATCCGCTCGCCTATGGGATTAACACCGGTGTGACCGACAAGCGGGACTTCGGTTTTCCGCTCCTGCAGATCAGCTCCTTTAACGGCGCCAATTTCCGGCTGGGAGGCAATTGGCCCAAACACGTCGGACCCGACGGCAGCTTGCAGATTTTGGAGCACGTCTCGGTTTTGCGCGGCAAGCACGCTTTCAAGTTCGGAGGAGAAATCATTCAAAACACCGCCGAACCGTTCATAACCATGAACGCCAAGGGAATCATCAAATTCTCGAACCTCGAGAACTTTCTGACTGGCAACGTCAAGGGCAGCGGTTCTCAGATTTTCGCCGGCGATCCTATGCGGCATCTCAGCAATCAATCATATGCGGCGTTCCTGCAGGATGACTGGCGGCTCACACCCAGGCTTATTGTGAACCTCGGACTACGCTACGAACTCACCACCGTGTTCAAAGACCGCGACAATCAGCTTGGAAACTTCGATCCGAATTCCCCTACGGGACTGGCTCAGGTTGGCTTCGGGCTAACTTCACCCTTTCACGGCGACCATAACAATTTCTCGCCCCGCGTAGGCTTTGCATGGGACGTGCGCGGCGACGGGAAGACCGTAATCCGCGGTGGTGGCAGCATCATGTATGAGGAAATTCCGCTCATTACCCTCACCGCCGTGGGCAACCAACTCGGACTGAATCTGGTACCCACGGGAGCGACTCAGATTTTCTGTTCGGGGGATACTCTCCCTGGCGGTTGCGTCAATGGCAACACCCAGATCATGAGGTCGGGGTCTGGCAACATGGGGGCGGTAATTAGCGGCGCGGACGGTGGCTCGCTTTCAGCAGGCTGGCAAGCCCAAACTTTGCCGTGTGTGAGCGGGGGGACCACCGCCTGCGGGAGCATCTTTCCCCAAAGTATTTTTAACCTGCAGTGCGGCGACGGCCAAACTTTTACTCCTGCGGGCTCTACTAGCCCAATGACGGATCCTGCCCCTTGCAACACTGGGGCCGTGGATCCGAATCTACGGACGCCATATATCAGTACTTGGACTCTTACCGTTCAACGAGCGATCACGAACGACCTGTCCCTGGAGGTCGCCTACGTTGGCAACCATGGAACTAAGTTGTTAGGCTTCGCCAACATCAACCAACCGCCCCTGGGTTCTTCGTATCCCGGCTTCGGTTCTACCGATCCAATGGTGAACGAGGTTCTGTCGTGCAATTCTCCTCTCAATCCGGGCGGCTTCGCGTGCGATCCCGGCGACGCAACCGTGAATCAAACTGCCCGACCGTCCTTTAGTAAGTTCCCATATATAGGTGAGATCGACCGCCTTTCGAACCAGGACAAATCCAACTACCACAGCATGCAGGTGACGCTGACTGAAAGGCCTTTCCATGGGCTATCGTTCCTGGCGGGATACACCTACGCCCACGCCCTCGACGCCGGTTCAAACAATTTCAATGACATTCAGTTGCCACCAGACAGTTCGCACCCGACGGCGAATGTTTATGGGAACAGTTTATTCGACATTCGGCATCGGTTCACTCTATCAACCACTTATGCTCTTCCCGGAAGGAAGGGGTTGGGCCAACTTCTCCAAGGCTGGGAACTCAACTCCGTCGTGACCTTACAATCCGCGTCGCCGTGGGGCGTGCAAGACTTCACCAATGATTTCAGCGGCACCAATCAGGTCAACGAGATCGACACCTTTGGGCAACCCTGGAATTTCTCCGGCAACCCTGCCGATTTCAAGGCTGGCCGAAATGTGGCCACACCTTGTTGGTCCGGTTCCGGCCCATCTCAGATACTAGGTTGTTCCACAGGAGGGCCGGGGTCTGCAGCAACGACGATCACGCCCGCCCCTGCAGCCTGCTCGAACGCCGCCGCAGCCTTTCCCGGTGCAGTAAATACGCTCAACGCTGTGGGCTGTTATTTTGTTGGCAGCTCGGCCTTGATTCCTCCCGCGCTAGGAACCATCGGGAACGCGGGAAGAGACAATTTCCGCGACCTGGGATTCAAAAACTGGGATCTATCCGTGCTCAAGGAAACAAAAATCAAGGAACGCCTCACCGCTCAGTTCCGCGCAGAGTTCTTCAATGTTCTCAACCACGCGAATTTCTCCAACCCCAACGGCCCGGCAAACGCCGGCTTCAACGATCCTTCAACCGGCAGCACCGGTAACTTTGGTTGCGCCTGCAACACGCCTGACCAAGCCGCGCCCAATCCCGTGCTCGGCACGGGTGGTGCCCGCTCAATCCAGTTGGGTCTGAAACTCATCTGGTAGTCGGTAGGGATAGATTCGAAGAAAGGAGCCGGACGCGGCCCCTTTCCCATTATTGGGGGATTCGAAGTGCCGTCTCCGGCCCCTTCGTAGGTCTGCGGTCGGTTAGTTCAACAACGGAATGAACGATCACTGATGGCCATTCGAGCCATTCAACATGCGCGCGAGTACCTGCCCCGTATATGATTTTTTCACTCGGGAAACCTGCTCGGGTGTGCCTTGCGCGACGATGCGCCCGCCTCCCTCGCCGCCTTCGGGGCCGAGATCGACGATCCAGTCGGCCTGCTTAATGACGTCCATGTGGTGCTCGATGATCAGAACCGTGTTGCCGAGATCGGCGAGGCGATTCAGTACGTCAAGCAATTTCTTGACGTCGTCGAAGTGCAGCCCCGTTGTCGGTTCGTCGAGAATGTAGAGCGTGCGCCCGGTCTGGCGGCGCGAGAGTTCCTTCGCGAGCTTGATGCGTTGCGCCTCGCCTCCAGAAAGCGTCGTTGACGATTGACCGAGTTGAATGTAACCGAGGCCGACGTCCACGAGCGTCTCGAGCTTCTGGCGAATCTGCGGAATATTTTCGAGAATCTTAAGCGCGTCGGCAATTTGCATGTCGAGCAGATCGGAAACCGAGTGGCCTTTGTAGCGCACGGCCAGAGTTTCCGAGTTGTATCGGCGTCCGCGGCAGACTTCGCACGTCACATAAACGTCCGGAAGAAAATTCATCTCGATTCGGCGCAGGCCGTCGCCCTGGCACGCCTCGCAGCGCCCGCCCTTCACGTTGAAGCTGAACCGGCCGGGGCGGTAGCCGCGCTCCCGCGATTCGGGCAGCATGGCGAACAGCTCGCGAATGGGCGCGAAGACGCCGGTGTACGTGGCCGGGTTTGAGCGCGGCGTGCGTCCGATCGGAGCCTGATCGATTTCAACTACCTTATCGATCTGCTCGGCGCCTTCGATTTCGCGGAACGCGCCGGGCCGTTCCATCGACCGGTAAAGCGACTGCGCCAGCGCGCGATAGAGAATATCGTTCACCAGTGTTGATTTTCCCGAGCCGGAAACACCGGTGATGACGGTAAGCAGGCCGAGCGGCAATTCAAAGTCCACATCTTTGAGATTGTTGGCCTCGCAGCCGAGCAAACGAATCATTTTGCCATTGGGAGAGCGGCGCTTCGGAGGAACGGCAATCGACAGATCGCCGTTCAAGTAGCGGCCCGTCAGCGAATCGGCGTTGCGCGCGATTTCTTCCGGGCGTCCGGTAGCGACCAGATGGCCCCCCGCATCGCCTGCACCGGGCCCCAGGTCCACGACGAAGTCGGCGCGTCGAATCGTTTCTTCGTCATGCTCGACGACGAGCACGGTGTTTCCGAGATCGCGCAAATGTTCCAGCGAAGAGATTAAGCGTCCGTTATCGCGCGCGTGGAGGCCGATGGAAGGTTCATCGAGAACGTAGAGCACGCCGCGCAGGCGCGAGCCAATTTGCGTTGCCAGGCGAATGCGCTGCGCTTCGCCACCTGAAAGCGTGGCGGACGACCGATCGAGGCTGAGGTAGCCGAGGCCAACGGCGAGCAGAAAATCCAGGCGCGCGGCGATTTCGGCCAGAGCGCGCCCCGCGATGTCGGTCTGCCGCTGCGTTAAGCACTTGCGGATTTGGTCCACGGCCGGCCTCGCGTCGGAAATCGCGAGCGCAGTGAATTCGGAGATCGAGCGGCCCCCTACCTTCACGGCCAGGCTTTCCGGGCGCAGACGCCGTTCGCCGCAGACTGCACACGGCGCGGGCGACATGTACTGCGTGATCCATTCGCGGTAGCTGTCCGAGTTCGACTCTTCAAAACTATGTTCGAGAAATCCGACCACGCCTTGAAAGTGCAAGCCAGGAATTCCTTTTGTATTGCGTGCACGTTTTCCACTAGCCCCACCGCCGTTGTCCTTGGACGCCAGGTTCGAAGGGGGATTACCGTACAGAATCAAGTTCTGCACCTGACTCGGAAGCTTTTCGAATGGAATTGACAGATCGAAGCCGTGCGCCAGCGCGCCCAGCTCCAGGCTGCGTTTCAGAAACATAGAGCCCGCGCCGGGACCTAGTCCGCCTTCGAAAAGCGGGCGAGACCAATCCACGATGATTTTGCCCGGATCAAAGTCGTACTTCGAACCGAGGCCGTTGCATGCCGGACAAGCGCCATACGGCGAATTAAAACTGAACGACCGCGGCTCGAGTTGCGGCACGGAAATGCCGCAATCACTACAGGCCATCTTCTCCGAATAAACCTGCTCGGTGCCGCCGACGACCACGACGGTGACGAGCCCCTTCGCCAGCTTCAGCGCCGTGGCGATGGATTGCTCGAGCCGCCCCGCGATCCCCGGCTTCACCAGCAGCCGGTCCACGACGACATCGATATTGTGATTCTTGCGCTTATCCAGGCGCGGCGGGTCGTCGAGCGGACATAGATCGCCGTCGATGCGGGCGCGAACGAAGCCATCGCGTGCAAACTTCTCCAGTTCCAGGCGGTACTCGCCTTTGCGCCCGCGCACGACGGGCGCGAGAATCATGATGCGGTCGCCGGGCTTGGCAAGCTCGCCATGCAGGATGGCGCGCACGATCTGGTCTGTGGACTGGCGCGAGATTGGCCGGCCGCAGTTCGGGCAATGCGGCGTGCCGATCGAGCTGTAAACCACGCGCAGGTAGTCATAGATTTCGGTGATGGTACCGACGGTCGAGCGCGGCGAGCGCGTCGTTGTTTTCTGCTCGATGGCAATCGCAGGCGAGAGGCCTTCGATCGAATCCACCTCCGGGCGCTCCATTTGATCCAGGAATTGGCGCGCGTAGGCGGAAAGCGATTCGACGTACCGGCGCTGCCCCTCGGCGTATATGGTGTCAAAAGCGAGGGACGATTTGCCCGAGCCGGAAAGCCCCGTGATCACGGTAAGCGCGTTGCGCGGAATTTCGAGGTTGATGTTCTTCAGGTTGTGCTGGCGCGCGCCGCGAATGACAATTTTGGTCAGTCCCATGTTCCTACGAACGCCCCCACAGTCTGTCCAGCACCATGCGCGTAAAATACGCCCATCGTAACCTTTCAACGTTAGCAAGGCGGCGCATCTGGGTCAAGAAAAACAGTGCTCGAAACAGTTCGGTGGAGCTCGATTCGCAGCCCTCGTGTCACAGATTAGCTTTGCCCCTGCGGTGTCCCGGAAAATTTTCCCCCGTGCGTGGCTTTTTTACCCGGGACGCAACTAAAAATGAGTGTGTTTTCATCAGCTTACGTTTGGCCTAGCGCGTGCGTTAACAGACCCTGAAGGGGGAAGACGAGCCGAGGATCCCTTTAGGGGATTGAGGGCTGGGCCGGCGCGATCTTCCCCCCGACTGCTTCCGCCACCTACCCCAAAACCACACCCAATGGACCATACCCATCGGCGGAAGTACGCCCACGTACGCCGCAGATGTTTCTCGATTTACCAGTAGGAGAGAGGGTTCGATAAGCCTTCGCAATTCAACATCAGCCACGACATTTCGGGCTAATCTGTAGATACTAATTTCACCTGAGGCGGGAAGTTTTGGCTGGGGCGGTAGGATTCGAACCTACACCATCCGCATTAACAGTGCGGTGTCCTACCGGTTGGACCACGCCCCAGCAGATTTAGAACCTTCAATTGAGTCTATGCGGGTGCGGACTCTAGTTGGAGCCCGCCATAAACATAAAGAAGATAATCGCAGTCAGCGAAACGCGCAAGCCTGCGGCGAAAAAAAAGCGTCATACCTTTTCGGTTGGAAATCCTGCCTCGGTCCAGGCGCGCCATCCGCCGTCCATCGAGATGCAGTTCGTGTAACCCATTTTCTGCAGGTTATCCGCGGCCAGTGCCGACCGGAAACCGCCTCCGCAGTATAGGACCAATGCCGCGGCCTTGTCCGGCACGGCCTGCTCGATGTCGCGCTCGATGACGCCCTTCCCAAGATGAACCGCTCCTGGGAGGTGTCCTCGTGCCCATTCGTTGTCTTCGCGAACGTCCACGAGCGTGAGTTTCTCGCCGGCATCGAGCCGCCGCTTCACTTCCCGGAAGTCCCATTCCTTCACGCGAGTCTTCGCGTCATTGACGATCGCGAGGAATCCCGAAGCATGTTTCATAAAAAACCCTCCCGGGTTGCAGAGTCACCGAAGCAGAGTAGCACATGAAAAACCTGCCCCTGCAACCTAAAACCTGCCACCTGAAACCTAACCCTACCCCATGTCGCGCCAGTTCGGTCCGGCCTTCAAATCCACGACGAGCGGCACTATCAGCGCATACACATTTTCCATTTCCTTGCGCACCAGCTGGCGCAGGCGATCTATCTCAGCGTGTGGCGCCTCAAAGAGCAATTCGTCGTGGACTTGGAGAATCATCTTCGCCTGAAAACCTTCGTCCCTGAGTTGGCGGTCGATGGCAATCATGGCGATTTTGATCAGATCGGCGGCGGTGCCTTGCAGCGGCGTGTTGAGCGCTGTCCGCTCGGCAAAGTTTCGCAGGTTGGGCTGTGGCGAGGTAATTTCCGGGACGGGCCGAATGCGGCCGAAGAGCGTGCGTGTGATGCCGGTCTTGCGCGCTTCGGCGAGCGAGCGGTCGAGGTATTCCTTCACCCCGCGATACCGCGCGAAATACGCGGCGATAAATCGCGCGGCCTCTTTCTGGTCGATGCCGAGCTGCGCCGCGAGGCCGAACGGCGTTTGCCCATAAATGATGCCGAAATTGATGGCCTTGGCCGCGCGGCGATGCTCGGCGTTCTGCGCCATCGGGCCCACGCCAAAAACTTCCTGCGCCGTGCGCGAGTGGATGTCCTGTCCCGTGCGGAATGCTTCGATCAGCACCGGGTCTTCGGAAAAATGCGCGAGGATGCGTAGCTCGATCTGCGAATAGTCGGCCGAAAGAAGAGTATTTCCGGGGCTGGCGACAAATTCGGCGCGGATCTGGCGGCCCAACTCCGACCGCACAGGAATATTTTGCAAATTCGGATCCGAAGAACTCAGCCGGCCCGTTGCCGTCCCCGTCTGGCAGAAGCTTGTGTGCAAGCGGCCAGTGTCGGCGTGAATCAGCCGGGGCAGCGCATCCACGTAAGTGGATTTGAGCTTGCTGATTTCGCGGTATTCGAGAACTTTGCGCGGCAGTTCGTGCGTGAGCGCCAATTCTTCGAGCACTTCCGCGGCGGTTGAGCGCGGCTTCGAGCGGCGTTTTCCGCCGAGCCCGAGGTTCATCTTGTCGAACAGGATTTCGGCCAGCTGCAGCGGCGAATTGACGTTGAATTCCGATCCGGCGAGTTCCCAGATGGTTTTTTCGAGCCCGCGGATTTCGCGCTCCATCGTCGCGGACATCGCGGCCAGGGCTTCACGATCCACGCGCACGCCGTGGCGCTCCATGGAGGCGAGCACGCGCGCAAGCGGCAGGTCGATGGTTTCGTAGAGTTTTGCAAGACCCAGCGCTTCGACTTCCTTGCGCAGCAGCGGCGCGAGGCGTTGCAGATGGTCGGCCTTCTCGCCCGGCGCGCCGGAGAGCGTGACGTTTTCGTGCCGCAGCACCACGTCGGCAAGATCGTGTTTCGTTGTCGTGGGACGCAACAAATACGAATAGAGCATCGTCGCGTGGCCCACCCCGGCCAAAGGTCCCGCAAGCAGCTCGAAGAGTTTCGGATCGTGGACCATTTTCGGCCGTGCGGGATCGCGCAGAAATTCTCCGAGCGCAGCGAGCATTTCGCCACTGTCGTTTTCTGCCGCGCTAGAAACCTCAGTCGAAGCATTCAGCGCAAAAGTAGATCCCGCGCTCGAGAACGAAGCCGTCCGCGCTACGCCCGCCCGAGGCGAAATTTCAACTCCCACCACACGCGTACCGAAGCCTTCAGTTTCGCGCTCTCCGGGAGCGAGCGTGAGCCAAAGCGCCGCTTCAGTATCCCGTGGAAGCGCTTTCAAATATTTCTTGAGCGCAGCAGGCGATTCCAGTGCCGCGGAATCGCTAGCGGCGGCGCCTACCGTGGAGGCGGCGGGAAGATCGCGCAGCAGGGAAGTGAAACCCAACTCCGCATAAAGCTCGCGGAGCGCTTCGACGTCCGGTTCACGGAGGGCGAGATCGTCGAGCACGAGCTTCACCGGCGCGTCTGTGTCGATGGTGGCAAGTTGCTTCGAGAGCAGCACCGCATCGCGGCTGTTTTCGAGCGCCTCTCGATAACGTTTGCCCTCGACTTCGGCGGCACGTTCGAGCGCCTCTTCCGCCGACCCGAAGCGCCGGATCAATTCGCGCGCGCCTTTTTCGCCGATCCCCTTCGCGCCGGGAATGTTGTCGATCGAATCGCCCATTAGAGCCATCACGTCGGCGACTTTCTCCGGCGGCACGCCCATCAGCTCTTCTACTTTTGCTTCGTCCACCACCAAATCCGTTTTGTTCGGCCCCGAGCCCGGCCGCAGCACGCGCACCTTTCCGCCGACCAACTGCATCATGTCCTTGTCGCCCGTAACAAGAAATACGGCGAGTCCCTCTTTCGCTCCCTGCTTCGCCAGCGCGCCCATCACGTCGTCAGCCTCGAACCCGTCAAACTCCAGAATCGGCAGCCGCATGGCTTCGCACATCCGCCGCACGAAGGGCATTTGCACGGAAAGTTCTTCGGGCATCGGCGGGCGCTTCGCCTTGTACTTGTCGAACAGCTTGTCGCGAAACGTCGGTTCGCGCGTATCAAATACGACCGCAAGATAATCCGGCTCGTGCTCCTTCATAAGTTTCCGCAACATGTTGGAGAACAGGTAGGGAACTTTCGTAGGGATGCCCTGCGAATTATTCAGCCGGGACATCGGCGCGAAGAACGCGCGAAATATCGTGTTCATCGCGTCGACGAGGTAAAGTGTTTTCGCTGCGGCGGCTTTAGCCATCGGCGGGAGTATAGCAAAGCGGCACGCGCCGCTGGTGTGTGCTATTTTATCGGTTCGCGGTTTTCGAGACT
>JGI12635J15846_10005704_pt1 | contig 10728 bp, 6 predicted proteins | sample BlaSpr_A8_OM2_M2_FD_15846 | JGI IMG/M metagenome (IMG submission 15846) | reverse complement strand
GATGTCCGTCATTGTCGTTGGCTTGCCTGCGATCGAAGCTGCACAGATTCCGCCCCTGCGCGCCGTCAATGTGGATGCCGTTTTCTGCCTGCAAAAGTCATCGCTCGTTCTGCCCGTTGAAGGCGCTCCACTCCTTTTCTCTTCCGACATCGCTCACGACCTGGCGCTCTACGTGCCGGGCAAAGATGGCAAAGAGATCAAACTGCCGGCGAAAGCCGACGCTTCCAGCGGAGGCATTCTGATCGACACGCACAGCGTCGAAGGCTTGAGCCTCGACGGGCAAGTCACCGGCACGATTCGTGGTGCGTGGGGATTCGAGGCGTACGAAGGACCAAATTTTCGTCTCCGTACATCGCGGCCGGCGCAATGGACTGTCGCGGCGACCGAACAAAGCGCACTCGTCGTCGGTCGCGACGACACGCTGCACCTACAATCCGACTCCGCCGTTTGCGTGGATGAAATCAAGATTCAGGACACGCAGGGCAAAGATGTGAAAACCACCTGGAAGCTCGCCAAGCCGGACGAGATCGAGCTAAAAGTCGCGCTGAAAGATCAGAGCGCCGGCGCGATGCGCGCGCAGCTGCGGCAGTTCGGCTTGGGGAAGTCCGACGACATTTCGCTCCAGGCGTACGCAGAGGCCGCGCATCTGGATGGATTCACAATCAATGCGGGGGACAAGCAAGGCGTCCTGAAGGGAACACGTCTCGACGAAGTCGATCACTTTGAGTTGAGCGGCGTGCATTTCGTGCCCGCGAAACTCACTCGCTCGAACGAGAAGGACGAGCTGCATCTAGCTTCGCAAACCGATACCGACGGATTGAAGCCGGATCAGACGGTGGTGGCGAAAGTCGCGCTCAAAGATGGTCGCGTTCTCGATTTGCCGACTAAGGTCGAGCCGGCTCGTCCGAAGCTCACACTCGTAAGCAAGAATATCCAGCCGGGCGACACGCCCACGGCGATTGCGCTCGGCAGCCAGAATGAATTGCCGCTCGAGGGGACGATTTCATTTCTGTTGAAGAGCGAAGTCCCCGCGCGATTCCCGCGATCCGAGCGCATCGAGGTCGCTACGACCGACGAGTCGTTCGCGACGATCCTCAGCGTTTCCGACGGCACACTCGTTATGCGCGACGCCGAAACGCTCTACGCGACAATCAATCCGAAGAAAGCATTCGGTCCATCAGCCTTCGGCCCGCTTCAGTTCCGCCCAATTCAAGACGACGGCACCAAAGGCGACTGGCAGCCACTGGCAACACTGGTTCGCGTGCCGGTGCTAAAAGAAATTCATTGCCCCGACAGCGCCGACCAGCCGTGCCGTCTGAGTGGCACCAATCTCTTTCTGATCGATTCGGTCGCATCCGATCAGCAATTCGCGCACAACGCGCCCGTGCCGACCGATTTCATCGACTCGACGCTCAACGTGCCGCATCCCGGCGACGGTGGCCTCTTCATCAAGTTGCGCGACGATCCGTCCGCGGTGAACACCGTTACTTTGCCGGTAGCGACGGATCCGAAAGTCATCGGACCGGAACCAACGCCCGACCCGACTGCAGAACCATCGCAATCCGCGCCGCAAAGCGAACCGCCGGCTCAGCCGCAACATTAGGCTCAGAACTGTCGGCTCGATCGTTCCGAACAAATTTTTATTTGTCGTTTTTGATCTCGACGACCATCACCTCGATCGGTTTGTCGCCGGCATTCACATCGGAATGCGTCTCGCCCGGTGGATTCTTCGGCAGCCAGTACGCTTTGGCGGTTTCCCACACGTGCTTCTCTTCGCCGCCACTGCTTTCCACAATTTTCATCGTGCCACCCGCCAGCGCGATGATCACTCGCCCATGCTCATGGCGGTGCATTGCAAGCGGCGTGTTCGGGATCACGACCGACTTCCACACCCTCACTTCATCATTCTCGAATTGGGGATAGCGTTGCGTCTGGTTACCTTGCTGCGGGTTGACAACTGCAGCGGCTAGCGAGAGTGACAGCGCTGCGAACGCAGTCGCCCTTAACGAAAAGCGGTGCATGAAGACTCCTTGGTTTGAGTTCGGCGCATCATCCTAGCAGCAAACTCCCCAGTGCCGGACATTCGGTTAGAATCCCGACATGCAAGCATCGACGATCGCCGTCGACCGGATTCCGTCCATCAATCCGGCAACGGGTGAAGCGACGGCCGGCCGCGAGCGGACGGATCCTTCTTACTTGCCCAAATGCGTGGCCCGAGCTCGAATCGCTCAAGCCCGATGGGCGCGAACGCCGATCTCCGAACGCGCCGCGAAATTGAAAGCCCTGCGCAATTCAATCCTCGGGTTGCGCAACATACTGGCCGATCTGATCGTCATGGAGTCCGGCAAGCCTCGCGTCGAGGCGCTGTTCGCTGATATTTTTGTTGCGATCGACACCGCGGAATACTTCTACAAAAACGCTGCAACGCTGCTGCGTTCACAATCCGTCCCGCATCANAGTCTGGCGGCCAAAGCAAAAAAAGGTTGGCTCACCTACGACCCGCTCGGCGTGATTGGAATCATCAGTTCGTGGAATTATCCGCTGGCGATTCCCATCGGTCAGATTGTTCCGGCTCTGGTTGCGGGAAACGCTGTGGTCTGCAAGACGAGCGAGTTCACGCCGCACTGCGGTGCGTGGATTAAAAAGCTGTTCGACCTCTCGGGGTTTCCGCCTGATTTGGTGCTCATCGTTCAGGGCGGCGCGGACGTCGGCCAGGCGCTCATCGATGCGGCTCCCGACAAGATTATTTTCACCGGAAGCGTCGAAACCGGCCGCCGAGTGGCCGAAGCGTGNGGCAAGCGCTTGATTCCAACAACCATGGAGCTCGGCGGCAAAGACGCCATGATTGTGCTCGCCGACGCCGACCTCGACGTTGCCGCGAGTGGCGCTGTATGGGGAAGTTTCACCAACTGCGGCCAGGTCTGCCTTTCCGTCGAGCGCATTTTCGTCGAGCAAAGCGTCAGCGAGAAATTCGCGGAACTCTGCGTCGAGAAAACAAAAAAGCTGCGTCTCGGCCCCGGCAGCGATCCTGCTACCGACGTCGGTCCCCTCATCCGTCCTCACCATGTCGAGCGCATGACGGCGTTGATCGAAGATGCGGTCGCACTGGGTGCAAAAGTGTTGTGCGGCGGCAAGCCGCGACCCGACCTCGGCCCGAATTTCTTCGAGCCAACGGTCATCGTCAATGTCGATTCGGCATCGCGGCTCTTTCGCGAAGAAACCTTTGGGCCGATACTCGCGATTCATCGGCGCGTCGACGACGCGGAGGAAGCCGTCACTCGCGCGAACCGGTCGCCTTTCGCGCTCTCGGCCAGCGTCTGGACCGGCGACGCCGCACGCGGCAAAGCCATCGCCGCGAAACTTCGCGCTGGCGCCGTCATGGTCAACGATGCCATCAGTTACTTCGCCATCGCCGAAGCACCGCACGGCGGCCGCGGCCTGAGCGGCTGGGGCCGCACTCACGGCAAAGCTGGTTTGATGGAAATGGTGCAGACGAAATACATCGATGTCGACCGCATGCCCCGCCGCGAGAAACCGTGGTGGTTCCGCTACGGCAAAGACGTCGGCTCGGCCGCTGATGCGTTCCTGCAATTCGAGTATGCGGTCAAATTCAAAACCCGCCTGAGTAACGCCCGCGCCGCGCTAAAAACCATATTCCGCAACCACGGTTTATAATGTTCGTGTCCTTGTAGCCGCGGTCGTCCTTCAGACTGCGGTCCTTTACTCACATGGCCCCAATCGACAACTCCGAATACATCTACGACTGGAATACCGTAGCGCCGCTCCCCATTGCTCCCGGCACGCGCGTGCTCCTCAACGATGAAACCCTTCGCGACGGCCTGCAAAACCCCTCCGTCTACGATCCCACCATCGAAGAAAAAATCGAAATCCTCCACCTGATGGAGTCTCTCGGCATCGAGTCGCTAAACATCGGACTCCCGGGTGCCGGTCCGCGCGCCGTCGAACACACCGAAGCCCTGGCACGCGAAATCGCTACCAACCGGATGAAAATCCGCCCGAACTGTGCCGCGCGTACCGTCGAAGCCGACATCCGTCCTATCGCTGAAATTTCGCAGCGGGTCGGCATCGCCATCGAAGCCGCCACCTTTCTCGGCTCCAGCCCGATCAGGCGCCTTGTCGAAGACTGGACTGTCGATCACCTCGAACGCACTACCGAAAAAGCCGTCAAGTTCGTCGTCGAACACAATCTGCCGTCGATGTTCGTCACCGAAGACACGATTCGCACCGACCGCGAAACCGTCAAGCGCCTCTACACCACCGCGATTCGCAACGGTTCGCGCGCCATCGTGCTCTGCGACACTGTCGGTCACGCGACGCCGCAGGGCGCCTTCAACCTCATCAAATTTGCCGTCGACGAAATCGTCAAGCCGAGCGGCCAGGACATCCGCATCGATTGGCATGGCCACAACGACCGCGGCCTCGCCGTTGCAAACTCACTCGCCGCCATCGCCGGCGGCGCAAACCAGATTCACGCCGCCGCGAATTCGCTCGGCGAACGCGTCGGCAACACTCCGATGGAGCTCATGCTCGTAAATCTGCGCCTCATGGGCTTGATCGATCGCGATCTCTCACGCCTCAAGGAATATTGCGAAAAGGTCGCCGCCGCGACACACACCACAATCCCGCCGAACTATCCCGTCATCGGCCACGACGCCTTCCGCACCGCGACGGGCGTTCACGCCGCCGCCATCGTCAAAGCCTTTCACAGCAATCCGGCCCTGGCTGACATCGTTTACAGCGGCGTCCCCTCGCATCTCTTCGGTCTCGATCAAATCATCGAAATCGGCCCGATGAGCGGCAAATCCAACGTGATGTTCTGGCTCGAACGCCACAAAATACCCGCCGACGAAATCAAAGTGAATCGCATCCTGACCGCCGCCAAACGATCCGCCCGAGTCCTGACCGACGCCGAAATCGAGGCACTCTGCGCATGCTAGTTTCGGGACCACCAACATGCGTGTCATCGAGTCGCGAAACTTCTTTGCTCCATCGAGAGATTTCCGACGGCTCGCCTGGAACTCCGCGGTGAAACATCTCCTCCTTTGCGTTATCCTTTCGATCATGCCCGTTCGCACCGTCGGCGCGACGCATCGCGCCGCTCACGCCAGCCAGGTAACCGAATCCCCCGAAGTCCGCGCGGCCCTCAATTGGTTTTCGCGCAATCTGAGCTGGATCAACGACCAACAAGTTCGCATCACCGAAGTTCCCGCGCCGCCGTTCCAGGAATCCGCCCGCGCCGAGGTCGTAAAAACGCTTCTCGCCGATTGCGGTCTCGAAGTTTCGATCGATAAAACCGGCAACGTCATCGGCGAACTCCCCGGCGCCACCGACAAAGAAATCGTGATGCTCACCGCGCACCTCGACACGGTTTTCCCGCCCGGCACCGAAGTCAAAGTCCGCCGCGACGGCGACCGCCTCAACGCCCCCGGTATTTCCGACAACGGCACCGGCCTCGCCGGTCTCATCTCCGTCGCGCGCGCCATTCACGAAGCCGGAATCAAGCCGCGCCGCAGGATTCTTTTTGTCGCCGATGTCGGCGAAGAAGGCGAAGGCAATCTCCGCGGCATGCGCGCTCTCGTCGATGCATATCGCTCGACTCTGAGAGCCGCCGTCGTCCTCGACGGCTCCGGCACCGATCACGTCACCACAAAAGCACTCGCCTCGCGACGACTCGAAGTGCTCATCACCGGTCCCGGCGGCCACAGCTGGTCCGACTTCGGCATGCCCAATCCGATCAACGCCCTCGTCCGCGGCTCGATTCGCTTCATCAACACAAAGGTTCCATCGAATCCGCGCACAACCTTCAATCTCGGCCAGATCGAAGGCGGCACGTCCGTCAACTCCATCCCCTACGAAGCCAAGCTCAAAGTCGACATCCGCTCCGAAAGCGAAGACGAACTCACCAAACTCGAATCCGCATTGCGTGAATCCATCACCGCAGGTGTGCGCGACGAAATGGAATCCTCTCGCGATCGCTCAAAAGGGAAGTTGGAGTGGAAGATCGATGTTCTCGGCACGCGCCCCGGTGGTGAACTCGCCGCGAACTCGCAACTCTTCGCCGCACTGCGCGCCGCCGACGACTACGTCGGCAACCAGTCCCGCGTCGAGCGCTCTTCCACCGACGCCAACATTCCGCTTGCCGCAGGCATCGAGGCCATCTCGATCGGCGCCGGTGGCACCGGCGGTGGCGCTCACTCGCTGCAAGAGTGGTACGACCCAACCGGCCGCGAATTGGGACTCAAGCGCGCTTTCCTCACTCTGATCGGTGTCTCCGGACTCGCGGAGGAAAAATCGAAATGAAGCAAGAGACGACTCCCGCTCCGTCTCGCGAACTTTCCCGCTGCTTGAAATCGATCGTCGCTCGTGGCTGCCGTCCTCTCGCAGCACTGGTCGCGATGATCTTCGTGACATCGTTCGCGGCCGCTCAAGCTCCGCCGCCCACGCCTCACACAACGATCTACCTTCACGGTCGCATTTACACCAACGACCCCGCTCACCCATGGGCCTCCGCCATGGCCGTCCGCGAAGGCAAAATCGTCTGTATCGGCGGCATCGAGCAAATCATGCTCGAATGCGGCACCAGTGAAGACGTCGAGACAATCCAGCTCCAAAATCACTTCGTGATGCCCGGTTTCAACGACGCCCACGTTCACATGGGAGGTGCAGGCGCCGACATGCTTGCCGTCCGCGTCAACGGCGTCGCCAGCGTCGAGGAATTACAGAAAGCCGTCGCCACCGCCGTCGCCGCGCACAAAGAAGGCGACTGGATCATCGGCTCCGGCTGGGACCACACACTCTGGCCCGCCAAAAAATTTCCGACGCGCCAGCAACTTGACGCCGTCAGCCCGAAAAATCCCGTCCTGCTCGTTCACATTTCCGGCCACGTCGCNATCGCAAATTCGCTCGCACTCGAACAAGCCGGCGTAAAAAAAGAAACACCCAATCCCAAAGGCGGCGAATTCGAACACGACGCCAACGGCGAACTCACCGGAATGTTGCTCGAAGGCTCCGCCATCGGACTCGTGCAGCAATACGCCCCCGAAACCAGCGCCGCCGATCGCCGTCGCGGCATCGAGCTCGTCTTCGCTGACCTTGCCAAAAACGGCGTCACATCCGTTCAAGACAATTCCGAATGGGAGGACTTTCTCGCCTATCGTGCGCTGAGAGATGAAGGAAAGCTTACCGTTCGCATCACCGAGTGGCTGCACTTCTCCAACGCGCTCGCAGATTTACAAAACATGCGCAGCGANGGCGGCACAACCGATCCGTGGCTCAAAACCGGCGCGCTGAAAATGGTCACCGACGGCGCTCTCGGCTCGCGCACCGCCGCCATGGCCGCGCCCTACTCCGACGATCCGTCGACGAGCGGCATCATGACCATCGACCCCGCCAAGCTGAAACAAATGGCGATCGAGCGCGACAAAGCCGGCTTCCAGCTCAACTTTCACGCCATCGGCGATCGCGCCAACACCATCGCGCTCGACACATTCGAAGCCGTCGCCAAGGCCAACGGCCCGCGCGACCGCCGCGATCGCGTCGAACACGCGCAAATCGTCGCGCCCGCCGATTTCGCCCGATTCGCCGAGCTCAACGTTATCGCTTCTATGCAGCCGTCGCATCAGACCACCGACATGCGCTGGGCCGAGGCCCGCGTCGGCCCCGAACGCATCAAGGGCGCGTACGCCTGGAACACGATGCTCAAAAACAAAATCCATCTCGCATTCGGCACCGACTACGACGTCGAGCCCATCAACCCCATGCGGGGCCTTTACGCCTGTGTCACCCGCGAACTCCCCGAGGGCGGCCCCGCGGGCGGCTGGCAGCCGCAAGAAAAAATCTCGCTCGACGAATGTATCCGCGCCTACACGACCGGCTCCGCCTACGCCCAATTCGAAGAGGGAAGAAAAGGCGCCCTGGTCAACGGTCAGTACGCCGACTTCATCATTCTCAGCGCCGACATCACAAAAATCTCGCCCGCCGAATACACAAAAACCAAAGTCCTCCGCACAGTAGTCGGCGGCCGCACCGTCTACCAGTCGCAGTAGCGAATCGTCCCCGCAAAATATCGCGACGAGTAAAGTTCTGACCACACCCTCGCTCAGGCGCTCGAAAGTTCCCCACTACCAAATAAGTCATCCATTGAATCAGAATGGAGTTTTCGAACATGAAACCTCACGAACCCAGCCGCACAGCCCTGATGATCGCTCGGCAACGAGCCGCTCATCAGCTGCTCGACCACGGCTCAATCCTCAACGACCCATTCGCCATGAAGATTCTGCGTGAAGACGAAAACGCCGTGCTTCAATTTGCGAACGCACACCCCGCAGCCAGCATCGGTCGCCTCTTCACCGCCGCGCGAAGCCGCATTGCGGAAGATGCCTTGTCAAAAGCCGTCGAAAGCGGAATCCAGCAGATCGTCATCCTCGGCGCCGGACTCGACACTTTCGCTCTCCGAAATCCCCATGACGCGCAACAGATCCGTATCTATGAGGTGGATCACCCCGCCACCCAGTCGTGGAAACGCGAGCGCCTAGCTGAAGACGAAATCGCGATTCCGCCATCGCTCATTTTCGTGCCAGTCGATTTCGAACGGGACGATCTGAGAAATAACCTCGCCGCCGCAGGCTTTCGCCAGAACTCGCCCACGTTTTTCACTTGGCTCGGCGTCGTGCCATATCTGACGCACGATGCAATCGGCCGCACTCTGGACTACATCTCTTCAATCCAGAACTCCGAGGTCGTGTTCGACTACATGCGGTCTCCCGAGGCATTCTCTGGAGAACTCAAGCAGCTCGAAATCAAGCGGGCCGAACAACTCGAGAAAATTGGTGAACGCTCGGCCACCCGTTTTGAGCCGCCCGCCATCGCAGCGATTCTCCGCTCACACGGATTTGAAATCATCGAAGACATCAGCTACGACGAGATCGCCTCCAGATTCGGCCACGCCGTTCAAGGACTCGCGCCCGGCCACGCAGGCCTTCATGTTGTCCACGCCAAGCACTGACCAACGCACTCAACTAAACACACGGGACACTGCCGCGCCCCCACAGCCCCTCAATAAAAATGAATCCTCATGATCTCGCCCAAGAACCCCTTGCCCTCCGCCATCCGAAACCAAATCTTCACATTCCGCCCCGTCCAACTCTCGCAACTCGAAATCGCCGGCACCGCCGCAGGACTCTGCCCGCTCACCGACACCGCGCCAAAATCCTTCGCGTGAAAATCCATCGGCCCTCGCGGCAAATTTACCGTCAGCGTCAACTCCGGAATCCGCGCGCAATCGACCGCCGCGATCGATCCCTCCACCGCCATCCACTCCGGTGGCCCCAACTGCCGGTGCGACACAGGCGCACCGCCCGCCGGTGAGCTTCCACCAGCCTTCGCCGCGGAACCGCCCGGCGGACCAAACTCCGTCGTCGTCCCCTCCGATATCCCTGCCTTCTCCCACTCCTCCTCATCCGCAATCGCTTCCAGCACCGACCGCGCCGATCGCTTTTCATCTTCCGACTCAGCCGTCGCCTCCAGCTTCTCCGCCACAGCCCGCGCCTGTGTCGTCTTCCCGTTGTTCAGCAGCGTATACGCCAAATTCATCCGATAACTCCGCGACTCCGGATCCAACTTCACCGCCATCTCCGCAGCCGCCAGCGCCTTGCCTTGCGTCTCCGCCGATCTCGAATACGCCTGCGTCAATGCCTCAAACGTTGGCGCAAACGTCGGATTCAACTCCGTCGCCCGCTCCAGATTCTTCCGCGCATCGCGAGCGTCGTCCTCGGTCTCCGCCAGACTCCTCAATTCCAGCGAACCCAGCACAAAATACGGCGCAAAATCCTCCGCCCCCAATGCAATCGCCCGCCTCATCTCTTCCTGCGCCTCGGCGAAATCGCTGTTCCGAAAATAAAAATACCCCAGCGCCTCGCGCACACCGGCAATCTCCGGTCCACTTTTCGCCGCTTCTTCCAACAGCGGCCGCGCCTCATCCATCATCCGTCGATGCGTAAAATAGTCCCCACGCAAAGCCAGCACCTCCGCCGGCGCCAGCGTCCTCACCTTCCACGAGATCGATTGCAATCCCGTAAGTCCCGGCAGCTCCACTCCCGGCCGCCAATTCGTCTGCCCGACATACTTCTTCACCGCCGACTCAAACGTATTCAAATCTCCTAGCGCCGTTCGTCCCGCCGCCACCGCGTCCGCACCTGAATCCCACGCCACCAGATATTTATTGAACAAATCCGCCCGCCGCGCTTCCGGATCAAGCAGCAAATAATGCACCGTCGCCCACGACTCCGCGTAAAACACCGACGCCTGATTCGTCTCGTTGTAATACGGAGAACTCTCCGTCACTTGAAACAGCGTCTCCATCGGCAGCCAATCGTTCTTCCCCAGCACATACACGTGCCCACGATCGACCGTCCCCGTCGTCGCCTTCTCCTCGCTCAAAAGGGAATTGCCGAAAAACTCCGCCACGCCCTCCCTCACCCACAACGGCAGCCGCGAAAAATTCAAATGCATCAACGAATGCGTATATTCGTGATAGCTGGTGTGAAACGCCGTCGTGCCTTCCGCATCCAGCCGCAGCACGATGTAATCCTTCTCTCCATCGCTGTGAAACACACCCGAAGGATGCACGTGCTCCGGCCCGCCCCATTCGTCCGGCGTGATCACCCGCATCGTCGCTTCGTCGCGGGTCACGACGATTCGAATCGGCTG
>JGI12635J15846_10005700_pt1 | contig 10734 bp, 9 predicted proteins | sample BlaSpr_A8_OM2_M2_FD_15846 | JGI IMG/M metagenome (IMG submission 15846) | reverse complement strand
GGAGCACAATCTAGCATCCTCATCGGTAGCGGTGGCCGACACGCTGGCAGGCCAGGTGCACGCATTCCTGGACAAGACAACCGGCAAGCGGGAAGCGCCCAAGCTCTCCGACGAAAAGGTTGCGGCCCTCGATCCAGCTCTGCAGCAGAAGCTGGCGTCGCTCGGATACGTAACGGGGGGCAACCACATAGCCAAGCCTTCTGACGAGGGTGCCGACCCCAAGGACAAGATTGCGACGGCCAATACAATCCGAGACACCAATGCTCTTCTTGATAATGAGCACTACGAGGAGGCTGTTCCGATCCTGCAGAAGCTGATTGCCCAAGAATCAGACATGCCGATGCTCTATTTCAAGCTCGGCGGGGTCTATATGCACTTGCAGCAATACGACAAAGCGTCCCCGATGCTGAGCAAGGCGGTGGAGCTGGACCGAAGTTCACCATGGCCGAATTGGACCTGGGCAAAACCTTGATGCGACTCGGAGATGTGCAGCGGGCAGCGACTGTGCTCGAGAGGTTGACCGCCAGGGTTCCGAATCTTATCGATGCACACCTCTTGCTAGAGATCGTTTACGCGCGAGCCAACCGGCCAGAGACGATCAGCGAATGTGAAAAGGTGCTGAAGATCGTCCCTGAACAATACGGAACGTACCTGATTCTGGGGCGATATCTGGCGAAGTCGGGCGACCCTGAGGCGGCATTGCCGAAACTGGAGAAGGCGGCTGCGCTGCGACCCCAAAGAGCCGAGCCACATATTGCTCTGGCCGAGGTTTACGATCAGTTGGGACGCAAAGAAGATGCGGCTCAGGAGCGGACCAAAGCGGATCGCCTGAAGCAATCTACCCAAGAGTCAACCAGAGAAGAGTGAGTCAGGGAGTTTCCTCCGGAGAGAAATCGCCGGGCTGCAATGCTAACGGGCCACCAGGTCCGAGCGCCGGATTTTGACATATTGTCGAATGATAGACTTTTTCCCATGTCGGTAATTCGTGAGTGGCTGTGCGTTTTCGGGCTGATCGGAAGCGCGCTTGCTGCAGCGGTTGGGCCGCCCGGCACAGTTCCGACGAATAGCGCACCGGTGCACACTGCTCCGCCAAAGGCTGCTCCGGCGAACATTGCTTTGCCAAACATTGTGCTGATCACGCTCGACACGACCCGAGCGGACCGGATGGGGTTTCTGGGCTCCGCGCGCGGGCTGACGCCGAACCTGGACGCTTTGGCCCGGCAATCGGCGGTTTTCACGCACGCCTATTCGCAGGCTCCGCTAACGCTAACCTCGCACGCGACGATTCTCACCGGTACGTATCCACAGTTCCACCAGGTAAACGATTTTCGCGTGCCGCTGGCGAAGGATCTGCCCTACGCTCCCGACATTTTGCACGCTCACGGATATCACACTGCGGCTTTTGTCGGCTCGACGATTCTAGACCCAGCTACAAACTACGCGCCGGGGTTCGACCGTGGGTTTGACATCTATAACGCTGGCTTCCACCCTGAGGAACTCCGGCAGAAGGGCCGCTTCCAGACGATCGAGCGTCGTGGGGACGAAGTCGTGGCACGCGCCTTGGCTTGGTTGACACAACACCCGACAGGACCGTTCTTTATCTGGGTGCATTTGTATGATGCCCACGACCCGTACGATCCGCCGGAACCCTACAAGAGCCGGTACATCTCGGAGCCGTATGACGGAGAGATTGCGTACGAGGATGCGGCGGTGGGGAAATTGCTGCGGCGGTTGAAAGCGGACGCGCTGTACGACGGCGCAGTGATCGCCGTAATGGCGGATCACGGAGAATCGCTGGGGGCTCACGGTGAAGATACACATGGGATTTTTCTGTATGACGAGACGATTCGGGTGCCGCTGGTGATCAAGTTGCCGCACGGAAGCACGGCGAAGAGCCGGACCGAGAAACAGCCCGAGGTTCGGGTCGACAGTCGGGTCGAACTGGTGGATGTGATGCCGACGCTCTTGCAGACAGCGGGAGTGGCCGTGCCGGCCGAAGTCCAAGGGGAGTCGCTGCTGGGACTGATGACGGCGACCACAGAGATGACTGCCACCGCGACGATGATGAAGGCGGGAAGCGACGCGGCTGTGGCCGCGTGGCACGATCGACCGGTTTATGCGGAGACGGATTATCCGCACGTCGCGTTTGGATGGAGTGCACTGCAATCGCTTCGAACGGGAAAGTATTTGTATGTACAGGCACCGCGGCGGGAACTGTATGACGAGGTCGCGGACGCGAAAGCGGAACACAATATCGCCGCGGAGTCGACCGCAGTGGCGGATACGCTGGCGAGCGGGCTCGACGGCATCCGGCAGAAGACGAGCAGCCACCAGGAAGCACCGAAGGCGGCGGTCGACCCGATGACGCACGAGAAACTGGCCGCGCTTGGATACGTTTCAGGACGCAGCAACGTTTCGGAGGCAGATGCCGGTGACCAGGGAGCCGATCCCAAGGACGAGATCCAGATCAGCAACTTGACGCACCAGGCCAATGCCTTGCGCCAGAGTGGGCGCCCCGACGAAGCTGTCCCTCTGCTGCAACAACTGGTGGCCCAGAAACCCGGCGTGTCCAATACTTATGCGGAGCTGGGCGAGTGCTTTCTGGATATGATGGAGTACGACAAGGCGGTACCTGTGCTGCGCAAGGCGATGGAGTTGGATCCAGATTCGGCCTCGAGGCATTTCCAATTGGCGAAAGGTTTGATGGGAGTTGGGGATTTCGCGGGTGCGGTGCCGGAACTGGAGTTCGCCGTAGCCAAGGTGCCGGGCTTTGCCGAGGCGCATCTTTTTCTGGAGTCGGCTTACGCGCATACCAGCCGCGTGCCTCAAACAATCAAAGAGTGCCAGACGGTGCTGGAATTCATGCCGGATCACTTCGGAAGCTACCTGATCCTGGGGCGATTTCTGGAGCTGTCGGGAGATTTTGAGGGAGCTATCTCGAAGTTGAAGAAGGCCGCCACACTCGAACCCAAGGCGCCTGAGCCGCACATATTTCTAGCCGATGCCTATGCTCAGCTGGGACGTGAAGCGGACGCAGCGCGGGAACGGGCCGCAGCCAAGCGCCTTGGAGCAAGCAGCAGGGACTAAGTGTCCCCCCATTTCGTATCCTTACTTTTACGGCACCGCCGGACGGGGGATATGAGACCCTCATTGCTCGCCCCGATCCAATTCTCGCCGCGCGTTATCAAGTCATGCATGGAGCCACGCATACGTTCCTGCCCGAGCGTAATGGCATCAGTCCAAAGTTTGTGAGCAGCGGCATGCGACGGAGCGAGTTTTGCGGGAGTCGGGCTTGAACTTCAGCACGCTGGATCGGCATTTGAAGAAGCGGCATTGGAAGAGAAGGTGTGGACCAGTTTCTTCGGCCGGTCGTTTGGTACCAGTGGAGCCACTATCCCACTATCTGGCATCGGTACTGCTCGGGCTCGCTGATCTCCCGATCCGGCGCTTGGCGGAACTTACTCCTAACGCCTGGGCCTCCGCTTGCTGGTGAACGAAGTGAAGTTCCGTGGGCACTACTGCAGCTTCGCGTACTCCGCCCTGGCTTGTTTCAAAATGGGGACATCGGGATCGGCGTCTTTCCAGAGGGCAAAGAACTCCTGATAGGCAGCATGGGCCTGCGCGGAGTCATGCGACAAAGCGTAGGCTCGGGCGAGGCCCAGGTACGCGAGCGCGCCGATCGGTTCATTCTGCACAACGCCGGGATGCTGAATGATCTTCTGGAACTCAGTGGCAGCCGCCGATCCATTCCTTGCCAGGAGAAGTGCTTGGCCACGCACATAAACGGGATATAGGCTAAGTCCTTCTTCGAGAGCGGTGATTCCAAGCTCGTAGGGCGTGACCGGCGCCAACATTTCGATTGCCTTGGCAGGATCGATCCTCCCGCCCCCATCCCACAATTGTTCCGCAGCTCGAATGGTTGGCAGATAGTTCAACTGCAAAATCGTATTTTTCGGGAACTGCCTGTCGAGCTCAGTTGCCAGTTGCGTTGCTTCCCGAGAATCACCGGCCAGAGCCAGGGCGAGGGCCGACATCGCCTCGACGTCTTTGGAGCGCGAGAGTGCAAGGGCGGTCTTTACATTCTGTTTCGCGACAGCAATATTGCCAGCCAGCGCCTCGCGAATGGCAGCTTCGGCGTCGTACGTCGCTGGCGTCTCCTTCTTTTCCTGCTTTCGCGCAGCGTCAGCCGCTTGCTTGGTAAATTCTCTGGCTTTGGCAAGCTGCCCGAAGTAGCCAGCACTGTTGGCTTCATTGTTGAGCGCAGAATCACCCCATGTGGGATTGGTGATGTAGGCCTGCGCTTCCCGCTGCATACCGGCAAAATCGCGTTCGACAAACGCAATCGTGTAAAGAGTGCTGTGGTAGCTAGGCTCGTCTGGCAACGTCTTGAGCCCCGAGACAGCCATAGCCTTGGCCTCGTCGAACCGGTTCAGGAAAATATAAGTCCAGATATCGTTCGAGCCGTGTATGTCACTTCTCGGACTCAGCTTGATCGAAGCCTGCGTGAAGCTAAAAAGTTTGTCAAAGTCTCCTAGATGAAGGCAGATGACGCCCAGGTTTGCAAGCGCAACAGGATCGCGCGGATAAATCTGCTCGAACAATTCAAAGTCCTTGCGTGCGGCCAGCAGGTCTCCCGTAACCATTTGGTCATAGCGAGTAGAGATGTAGAGTTTTTCGCGCTCGCTGACTCGATCCCGCAGCGTGTATGCCTTGCTAATCGCCTCTGCCCCCTGTTGAGTTTCGGCGATATTGACGTACATGACACCGAGCCGTGCATAGGCCATCGCGAAATTTGGGTCCTGCTCAATGGCGTGCTGCATGATCCGGATCGGAGTTAAGAAGTTCATCGATACGGCTTTCATGGCGAGGCTGTAGGTGTGCAGGGCATCGAGAGAGGAGGTGGTTACATCGGCAGGCGGAACGTCATATTTCTGCACCGAGGCCAATGACTCGCCGAGTTTGCCACGAATCTGGGTGGCGAGTTTGCCCAAAGCGTCGAGAACGTGATCTTTATTGCTGGCCTCAGCCTCGGCACTGCCCAATGATTCGCCGGTCGAGCAGTTGACGGCATTCAGAGTCAGAAGGTATCGCGCCCCAATCTGTGCAATGGCTCCGTTGAGTTCGGCCGCGCTGGCAGTGCGTTGGCAGACTTCTCGTGCCAGTTCGGGGCTCAACCGAGAATCTTTCGGCTGAGTCATAAGCGAGAGTGTCTGGGCGATGCGCGAGTCAGAGAGCAGATTCAGAAACGGCGATTGCTCGAGTTGTGCGGAAAGTCCCTGCCGCAAAGTTCCGTCGAAGACCTGATCGCCTGTTTTGTTATCAAAGTCGCCAAGCACGATTGTGTCTTTTTCGGTAAGTTTGGGCCCACGAGGAAGATAAAAGTAGACGCCGGCTCCCACTAACACCGCCAGAACGATTGCTAGGCCAATCCCCAGCCGCAGGCCTGGGCGCTTGCCGGGAAGGCTTTTGGCCGGGACTGCCCGTTGTTCGACGACCAGTCGCGAGCGGGTGTGACTCTCGACAATTAGTTGATCCTGCTCTGCGGCAACAACTTCGCCTTCGTCAACCACCTGCACTTTCTCCGCAAAGCGGTAGCCGCGCCCCGGCACCGTCACGATGAAGCGGTTTTCGCCGACTGCGTCGCCCAGCGTCTTCCTCAGGACAAATATGTTCTGCGCCAGGTTCGACTCCTCGACAAACGTTTCCGGCCACACCGCTTTCATCAGGTGGTCCTTGGGAACAACGGTTTCGCTGCGCTCGACCAGCACCAGCAGGATGTCGAAGGCTTTCGGGTGGAGGGGGACGGGCTTGTTGTCGCGCAAGAGCACGCGATGGCTGGGGTCAACGCGGAAAGGGCCGAACTCATATAAACGCCGGCCTGTGTTGATCATAGCCACGCTCTAAGAAATTCTGAGGATTTCTGATGATCTTTCTAAAGACTTTTGAAGGTCGTTTCGGGCAGGATCGCACCCGTTCGCGAGCTGCCGAGAAAGCCGAGCCCGATGTGGAGAGCAATTTATCACGGATTCTGGCGTTGGGCAAAGGTTTCAGAACGGGCAGTGGCTGCTTACAAAAGGACCGAGATCACCGTGGAAACTGACCGGGTCTGGATCATTCGCAAGTCGCACTCTACCAGGGGATGGTGTGCGGAGTGTGGCCGGGAGGTGGACATGGTGGGGTTGAAAGAGGCGGACGCGCTTTTGGGGATGACGCAGCCCAGGCTGTCCCAGCCTCTGACGACCCAACCGATGCTCCCCGGCTGCGGGGACAGCCGGGGATGGCATTGGTCGCAAGCTGCGGACGGGTCGTCGCTGGTCTGTGTGGAGTCGGTTCTGGGGTCGAAGTAGAAAGCATCACGATTTGCGGATCACCGGAGGAAATTCTCTCGGATGCCTGCAAGTCGACAACCAAAACAATTCAGCCATCGGCACGGAGTTGCCGAACAAAGGAGAACTGCAATGAAACGAAAAACAACATCACTTTTTCTTGGAATCTGCCTGTTCGTCTTGGCCGGCGCAGCCAGCCCTGCCTTCGCACGGTCGACCACAGCTTACAACTCATTCAAGGTATGGATGCCGTCGAAAGGCGCCTTCAAGGCCACCTACAGCTGCCTGACGGAATCGTTCGGAGCGGTGGTGAACAACTGCGCATTTCCCGTGAGCCTGCTGTTCGATGTGCCCGTCGACACCTCGGGAAGCCATAAATTTACGGTGCAGAATTACTTCGACGGAACCGATGCCGAGAACACCTTCAGCTGCACCTCCTACGCCTACAACGGGACTGGCGGCATCGTTGATGGCAGCGCCATCAACTTCAGCGGTCCGGGTCAATCGCTCGCAACCACGGTTGATGTGGCTGACGCTTCGAGTGCCCAGTTGATTTGCAAAGATATTCCCGCGGGCGGAGGCGTGGCCAACATCAACTGGAATCCGTAAACAAATCGAAAGGCACGGAGCCAAGAATCATTGACTAGCAAATAGCACGGAGTTTCGCGACGGGGTGTCGTCTGCGCGGAATTCAAAGTTGTAGGACTGAACCTGATTCTTGGGAATCTTGGTCATTCGCAAGTCGCACTCAAGACGAGCGTGGTGTGCGGAGTGTGGCCGGGAGGCGGATATGGTGATGATGCTCCCCGGCTGCGGGGACAGCCGGGGATGGCATTGGTCGCAAGCTGCCGATGGATCGCCACTTGTCTGGAGTCGATTCTGGGGGCGCGTTAGACCGGAACTCTCAAGAGCACTTGCACCGGATTTGGAAGTTAGCCGTTTCCCACGAACACGATGGACGACGAAAAGAGATCTTGTGGCACATTTCCAAACTACAACGGGAGAAATTTCATGACGAAACGATCTGCAAAGGATTTGAATGTATCAGGCAAGCCGAACCTTTCCGCGTTCCTGGCTTTGAGCTGGGCCGTGGTTTTGATTACCGGTATGCAAGCGCTGCCTGCTCAGGCACAGCTCACCGAGTTGTACGCATTTCAATACAACCCTGCCGCGACCAGCAACTACCCCGATGGCGCAAATCCGATGGCGGAGTTGATTCAGGGCGCGGATGGGAACTACTACACCACCACCAATACAGGCGGAGCGGGAGTATGCGGAGAGTCGGAAAGTCAAATCCCTGGCTGCGGAGCGGTGGTGAAGATTACCCCCGCGGGTGTGTTGAGCGTGCTCTACAGCTTCCCGTATGACATTTCGACCAGCACCGCGCCCAATGGTTGGTTTCCCCAGGCTGGGCTGGTGCAAGGAAAAGACGGCAACTTTTACGGTGTCGCGACCGAGGGCGGTACCGGCGGAGAAGCTTGTGCGGACAGTACCGGGCTGTCGGGTTGCGGAACCGTGTTCAAGCTAACTCCAAGTGGAAAGCTCACCGTATTGCACTCCTTCTGCGGAGGCAGCGGCTGCGGTTCGTTAACCACCGATGGAGCGGAGCCTACGGGGCGAATGGTTTTTGCAGCCAATGGAGACCTGTATGGCACAACCCAAGTAGGAGGTCTGTTCAACGGCTTTTACAACCAAGGCACGATCTTCCGGGTAACAACCTCCGGCGCTTACACAGTGTTACATGTGTTTTCCGGCAATTTCGGCTCCAAGCCAGATGGGGCAAATCCTGCAGCCGGACTGACTCTGGCTTCCAACGGGGACTTCTACGGCACGACTACTGCTGGCGGAGCATCTGGAGATGGAAGCGTGTTCGAGATGACCGCCTCGGGTAAAGTGACGTTACTGCATTCGTTCACCGGCAGCAGCGATGGCAGCATGCCGATTGGGGCTTTGGTTCAGGCGAGCGACGGCAACCTTTACGGCACCTGCTACTCCGGGGGCGCCAACGGCACGGGGACGGTGTTCCGCATCACCACGAAAGGGGTCTTGACGAAGATTTATGACTTTGCCGCCCAAGGAGCGGCCGGCAACATCGGCTATTTTCCCAGGGCGGGATTGATTCAGGCCTCCGACGGCAACCTCTATGGAACGGCGTGGCAGGGTGGCCCATTCGCAACTGGCACGATTTATCAACTCACGCTAGGGGGCGTTGGGACACTGGAAACCAGCTTCGATGCCAGCACCACCGGTTTCCCGCCGTTGGATGCACTGTTGCAGGGAAGCGACGGCAGACTCTATGTGACGCTGCAGTACAATGGCGGCGAGAATTCTGATGGCGTGCAGGACCAGGGCGCGATTTCAGTGTTGGATCTCGGACTCAGTCCGCCGGCGCCGGGACCATTCGAATTCACACCGGCCAAAGGATTAGTGGGCGCGAAGATCACATTGAGGGGTTCGGCGTTTGTAGGCACAACGGCAGTGACGTTCAATGGCACCTCAGCGGCTCCCGTCGTGGACGCTTCTGGATACATTACCGCTAGGGTGCCGGCGGGGGCCACCAGCGGAACGATCTCCGTGACCAATGCCGGGGGCACCACGACGAGCAAGAGCAGCTTTACCGTGCTTCCGTGATGACTTGGATTGGTGCCGTGGAGGAATGCATCGCGAAAGGATCTCTTCGCTGAAAGCCGCGCAGAACTGAGGGTAGGGGGAATCTGTTTTTCAAAAGGAAGAATCTTGTGGGGAGGTTTATTACTCCCCAGACCCGTGCAGCGTGTCAAGCATTATGCCTCGTACTAGGTTCGGAGACGGCCGAGATTTCCCGGTAGTGGTGCATTCGGATGCGTCACTACCGGCTTCTCCGTGGTCTTCAAAATCGTAATCGATCCCTTCGCAAAACATCTGTCAACCCGTTCTTGCTCATGCCACAGATTCCGCTTGTGGGACAGGTGTTTCTGGAGGGACGCTTACGGTCGAGCAAGGGCGATTTAGCGGCACGACCGAAGTCGTGCCTTACGCTTCGACAATCGCGACTCTGCAACCATCCTTGTCAAGGAGAGGACGGTCCGGCTCTCGGCTGGAACTCTGCCCTATAATCTTGGTCCTATGCATCCTGTCACCAAGGTCTTATTGCTTGGGCTGCAGTGTTTCGTGGTGCTGTTTGTGGCCCTGCACAACTGGATTCCTCTTGGAAAACTCAATGACGTGAGAGGCGTTCGCCAGGAGTTCCCCGGCAACAAACTTCTGATTACCACGCTCATTAACTTCACTCCATATGCTTTCGGACTGGCCGCCAGCGCATTCTGCTTTGAGCGGCGCTTTCCCGGGTGGCTGCTCTGGTGGCTCTGGATCAGCTATGGACTGGCGGTCTATGGCTCGCTGAAGGCGTGGTGGATTCCATATCTTTTCCGGCCCGATCCAATTCTCGCCGCGCGTTATCAAGTGATGCATGGAGCGACGCACACGTTCCTGCCCGAGCGTAATGGCATCAGTCCAAATACGCTGCATGTGATGTTTGACGTTTTGACGCTGGCGATCTTGATTGTTCTGGGCGCACTGACGGCGCGGCAGGGATGGCCGTAATCGCTTGTAACGATCGCCGGATGCGTCACTTCTCAAACGGCATAAGAAGTGACGCCAGCGAGATCTGCTATTCCAACGATGCAAGACATACGGGGTAGACTCTTCACTCCGACGCGGCCCACCGGACCAAATTCTCGCGCTCGTTTTGTGGGCTTGCCTCGGACAAACCGTCTTTTTCCAGCCAGAACCCAATGCGTCGGTGAATCTCAAGGAGTTTGCCGGATTCGGCGAGAGCAAAAAATCCAATAATCGCAATCGCGCTAGTCCATCCGCCGATCATCAACATAAAAAAATGAGTCATAATCCACTCCTTATTCTGGCCGGAGAAAGATCCTGCAAGCCACGGCGATCATGCCTCCGATTTCGAGAAACGTCCATGGAGCCGGTCTGAACCTGTCTGAATTGATCTGAAGAAGTGCCGTGCGACCTATCCCCACCATTCCTTGAAAAAACCCAAGATTGAGTACACGATCTGGCAGTTCCGGCCTTGTCGGAACCCATCACCATGTCCGCCTGGTGGCAACGCGGATGGCTGTAACGAACCGAGGTCGAGTTGCACTACTTAGAGGATGGGTATGACGCGTAGATTACGTCGCTCCATGCGGGGCAAGGGAAACGATCAATGGAATAGATGGAGGCGAGAAAAAGTTTTCGTTGATGAATCTTATTTTAGGTGGCGCTTTTGGCCTTCTTTTTTCGATTTAGTAATAGAAGGTTGCTTGGACAGATGCTGCCTTCGGAAGAGGTATGCTATGTCTCTTTTTTTGAAGTTAATGGTCGGTGGATGGGGTACGGCATTTGCTATGTTCGGGTTCTTGGCCCTCAA